>Ga0207873_1003202_pt1 | contig 12342 bp, 10 predicted proteins | sample BGWIniCompost_FD_187373 | JGI IMG/M metagenome (GOLD analysis project Ga0207873, IMG submission 187373) | Cellulose adapted compost microbial communities from Newby Island Compost Facility, Milpitas, CA, USA - BGW Initial Compost (SPAdes)... ... | reverse complement strand
AAATTCGCTTATGTCAATATTAGCATTTCAAATGCCGGAAAAGGTCGTAATGGAGAAAGCCGACGATTTTCACGGCCTTTTCACTTTCAAACCCCTGGAAAAGGGCTACGGGGTTACGATCGGCAATGCGCTGAGACGGATTCTCCTCTCTTCGCTAGAAGGCTATGCGATCACGGGTATCAAAATCCCCGGCGTACTTCACGAATTCTCGACAATCGAAGGTGTTGTTGAAGACGTTGCTGAAATCATTCTGAACCTGAAAATGGTTCGGTTCAAGAAGATTTCTGAAAGCTTCGACAACAAGATCACCGTAACGATAAAGAAGCAAAAGCAATTCCTTGCTGGCGACATCGCAAGGTTCACGTCGGCATTCGAGATCCTCAACCCGGATCACGTAATCTGCAACCTTGATGAGTCGGCAAACTTTGAAATTGAACTCACTGTCGACAAGGGACGCGGATACTTACCCGCTGAGGAAAACAAGCCCAGCGAACAGGTCTTCGGTTACATCCCGATCGACGCGATCTTCACACCCATCAAGAATGTTAAGTTCAGCGTTGAAAACACGCGGGTGGAACAAAAGACGGACTACGAAAAACTCCTGATCGATATCGAAACCGATGGTTCAATCCATCCTGAGAAAGCACTCGAAGGCGCTGCACACATTCTGATCCAGCACTTCCGCCTCTTCTCCGATAAGTCGATCGAACTCGAAACCGGCAAAGACGCCGAAATCGAACAGGTGGACGAAGAAATGCTGCACATGCGCAAGCTGCTTAAGACGCCGCTGCACGACCTCGATCTTTCCGTTCGTGCATACAACTGCCTCAAGGCAGCCGACGTCAAGACGCTTGGCGACCTGGTGCAACTCGAAATATCTGACATGATGAAGTTCAGGAACTTTGGTAAGAAGTCGCTCGCCGAACTCGAGCAACTCGTGGCTGAAAAGAACCTGACCTTCGGAATGGACCTTTCCAAGTACAAACTGGACGAAGACTAAGAGATGAGACACGGGAACAAGGTAAACCACTTGGGCAGGACCGCCAGCCACCGGAAAGCTTTGCTTTCCAACCTGGCATCTTCCCTTATCCTCAACAAGCGCCTCACTACGACCGTAGCAAAGGCGAAGGAACTCCGCCGTTTTGTTGAGCCGATCCTTACGCGGGCAAAGACCGACACGCAGCATTCGCGCCGGATGGCCTTTTCCTATCTGCAGGATAAGGAATCCGTGAAGGCGTTGTTCGGCGAGGTTGCATCAAAGATTGCAGACCGCCCGGGTGGCTACACGCGCATCATCAAGCTCGGTGAAACCCGTCTTGGCGACAGCGCAGAAATGGCGCTCATCGAATTGGTCGACTTTAACGAACTGTACACGAAGGAAGGCACCGTTAAGAAAGCGAAAACAAGACGCAGCCGGCGCGGAGGCAAGAAAGCTGAAGCGGCAGGTGCGGCGCAAGAGGCGAGTGCTGAAGCCGCTGAGGCAGCGGAAGAAAGCCAGGAAGCTGCAGAAGAAACTCCAGCCAAAAAGCCTGCCAGGAAGACCGCTGCGAAAAAGACAGCAGCAAAAAAAGGAAAGAAAAAGGAAGAGTGACAGGTTCTACCTTATACATGAAAGGGATTGGCGGTTTACCGGCAATCCCTTTTTTATTGCTTCGGTTTTTTAATGCGTAATCAGGGTTTATTTTTGTAGCCGAAATGCGGAAAAAAGCTTACCTCCTTCTCCAGGACGGCCTGCTTGTCGAGGGCACGGCCATCGGACACATCGGTACCACGGGCGGCGAAATTTGCTTCAATACAGGCATGACAGGCTACCAGGAGATCTATACGGATCCATCCTATTACGGCCAGATCATCGTCAATACAACCGCGCATATCGGCAACTACGGCACCGTCGACCATGAACAGGAGTCGCTAAGTCCGCAGATTGCCGGAGTCGTCGTAAACGATTTTTCGCACGAATTCAGCAGGCCTTCGGCCCGTGAAAGCCTTCAGCAATACCTGGAAAAGTTCAAGATTGTGGGCATTGCAGACGTAGATACACGTATGCTCGTGCGCTACATCCGAAATAAAGGCGCGATGAATGCGCTGATCTCTTCCGTCCTGTCACCCGAGGAAATGACAAAAGAACTGGCGCGCGTGCCCTCAATGGAAGGACTAGAATTGTCCTCCATCGTGAGTACACAGGAACCTTATGTCGTTGGTGATGAAAACGCTCCCTTCCGGGTGGCAGCGCTCGATCTCGGTATCAAGCGCAGCATCCTGGCCAATCTCGTAAAACGCGGATGCCGTGTGAAGGTGTTCCCGGCGAAGACGCCCTTCAGTGAAATGGAAGCCTGGGAACCCCATGGCTATTTCATCTCGAACGGCCCCGGTGATCCTGCTGCAATGGACTACGCCATACAAACGGTGCGTGAAATCCTGGATTATGACAAGCCAACGTTTGGAATTTGCCTTGGGCATCAGCTCCTGGCAAAGGCGAGCGGCCTTGGGACTTACAAAATGCACCACGGGCACAGGGGACTAAACCACCCCGTGAAAAACCTGCTCACCGGAAAGGGAGAAATGACATCCCAAAATCACGGGTTCGCCGTGGTGGAAACAGATATAGACAAGAATGAAAACGTAGAGGTGACCCACCTGCACCTCAACGACAATACCATCATGGGGATACGACGGAAGGATAAGAAAGCATTCTCCGTTCAATATCACCCGGAAGCATCTCCCGGACCACATGACTCGAACTATCTGTTCGATCAATTCGTCGCGCTCATCCGGGAGAATCAAACGCAAAGCGTCCCCAAGTAACTTTATCAACCTTAGCCGAATATGAGTTTAATAGAGAGTGTACACGCGCGCCAAATTCTGGATAGTCGCGGTAATCCCACCATTGAAGTAGATGTCACCACGGAGAGCGGCGCTTTTGGTCGCGCAGCCGTGCCGTCTGGCGCATCCACAGGAACGCATGAGGCTGTGGAACTTCGCGACGGTGACAAGAAGCGATACATGGGAAAAGGCGTACTGAAAGCGGTCAATAACGTCAATACCAAGATCGCTCCGGAGATCACCGGCATCAGCGTTTTTGAACAAACGCTGCTCGATAAGATTATGCGCGAGCTTGACGGCACACCCAACAAGGGGAAACTCGGTGCGAACGCCATCCTGGGAACATCATTGGCTATTGCCCGCGCTGCTGCAGCTGAAGCTGGTATGCCTCTTTATCGCTATGTCGGCGGTGTTGGTGCAGTTACATTGCCGGTTCCGATGATGAACATCCTGAATGGTGGAAGCCACGCTGACAATGCGATCGACTTTCAGGAGTTCATGGTCATGCCGGTGGGCGCTGACACATTCTCGGAAGCACTGCGCATGGGTGCGGAAGTGTTCCATACATTGAAGAAGGTGCTGCACGACAAAGGTTTGTCGACGAACGTTGGCGATGAAGGAGGCTTCGCGCCAAACCTGAAGTCGAACGAAGAAGCAATTGAAGTTGTATTGATGGCCATCGAAAAGGCCGGATACAAGCCGGGTTCGGATATTTTTATCGCCCTGGACCCTGCTGCATCGGAATTCTATGATCCCAAGGCCAAGGTTTACCATTTCAAGAAGTCGTCAGGTAAAAAACTGAAGCCTGCTCAAATGGTGGAATACTGGACCAACTGGGCTAAGAAGTATCCTATCATATCCCTTGAAGATGGTATGGCAGAAGACGACTGGGCGGGATGGAAGGCGCTTACGGAGAGCATTGGCGACAAGGTTCAACTCGTAGGTGATGACCTGTTCGTAACCAACGTAGAACGTCTGCAAAAGGGAATTGATGCAGGAGTGGGTAATGCCATCCTGATCAAGGTAAACCAGATCGGATCCCTCACGGAAACCATCGACGCCGTAAACCTTGCAAAGCGAAACTCGTACAAGAGTGTAATGTCGCACCGTTCGGGTGAAACGGAAGACAGTACGATCGCTGATCTCGCGGTGGCGCTAAACACCGGGCAGATCAAGACCGGCTCAGCCTCGCGTTCAGACCGCATGGCCAAGTACAACCAGTTGCTCCGGATTGAGGAGGAATTAGGAGAAACGGCCTATTTCCCGGGAAGAAAGATGTAGGCTGCCCTCTTTGGTGAAACATTCAGAAGATAGCAAATACAATTTATTTGCTATCTTCGTTTAGCTTTTTGGACTATGTTAGGCAGACTACCGAGCATTTTTAGGAATTTTTACTTTCTGACCGGAACGGCATTCCTCGTATGGATCACCTTCCTGGATTCCAATAACCTGATCTCCCGATTCTCTCTTACCTCCAAGCTCAACAGCCTTGAGCGCGAGAAGGAATTTTATGAGCGAAAGATCGAGGAGGTCGCCAAGGATCAGCAGGAACTATTCGGAACGGAGGAGACCCTTGAGAAGTACGCGCGCGAAAAGTATCTGATGAAGCGCGAATCAGAGGACGTCTTTGTGATCGTTGAGGAATAAAACACAAGACCATGATCAGGAAAGCGATGTTTGCCGTGCTGCTTACAGCCATCACTGGTGTAGCTTGCGCGCAAGGAGAGGAGAATAGTCTCAAGGGTGTGCCGGCCAATGAACGGATAGTGTTTGGCGGTGGCCTGGGCCTCGGCTTTGGTTCAGATCAGGATTACGTCCTGATATCACCTTCTATTGGTTACATGCTCACCCGAAAATTGTTGGCGGGAGTTAACCTCACGTATCAATACAACAACATCAAGTACGTTACGCCTTCGCTCAAGTCGCATTCATATGGAGGCGGACCTTTCGCACGCTTCATGCTCTTCCGCGGATTCTTCGTTCACACGGAATACGAATACCTGGACTACGAATTTTTTGGCCAACGCAAAGGCTATAATAGCTTTATGGCAGGGGGTGGGTTCATCCAGCCGTTGGGTAGCAAGGCTTCGTTTTACCTGCTGGCGTTGTATAACTTCCTATACGAAACGCCGCTACCGGGTGAGTATTCACCATACAATAGCCCACTCGTTATTCGGGCTGGTATCAGCCTTGGGCAGTTTGGATTGTTCTGATCACGCCGTCACGCTGCTTACACCGAATCGTGCGGCCAGGTCTTTCAAATCTTCAACGACCTTGGGATTGAGCGGTATTCCGTGCTTTTCGCGGTAAGCTTCCATTTCCCTTTCAGGATCGCCGGGTATCATAACCCGATCCCGACCATTCACCGGTGTGGATGAGCGAAAGCGCCTGATCCATTTGTCCATGTTTTTCTTAAACTCGTCAACGGGGCGAAATGCATCTACGCGCATAGCCCCCAGGAAATGACCGATACCTTCACCAACGGGATCAGGGGGCGGTGCGAGGAACGCGACAAAAGGAGGGACCCAGGGACCGTAGTTCGCGCCACTGAGCACAGCAGAGAAAATGTCAACCACTGCACCCAGGCAATATCCTTTGTGACTCCCGTGTTCATAGTCGCTTCCGAGAGGAATCAACGCACCGCCATTTTTGAGTTCATGTGGATCTGTCGAAGGTTGACCCTTCTTGTCTTGAATCCATCCCAACGGAGCCTGTTTGCCCACACGCTGCAGAATTTCAAGCTTTCCGTTGGCAGCGGTGGTGGTAGCCATATCGGCAACAAACGGAGGTTCTTCACCTGCGGGTACTGCTACTGCAATAGGATTAGTACCCAGTAAACGATCCAACGAAAAAGTGGGCGCTACGAGGGGACTGGCGTTCGTCATCGCCATGCCAACCATGTCGTATTTCATCGCCATCATGGCGTGATATCCTGCTATGCCGAAGTGATTGGAGTTCTTTACGGATACCCAGCCGGAACCCACAGCAGCGGCTTTCGCTATTGCGATTTCCATCGCCTTCGGTGCAACAACTAGCCCCAGGCCGCGATCACCATCAACCACGGCCGTAGTTGGCGTTTCGTGCACGATTCGGATGTTTGGCGCCGAATTCAGTCTTCCTGCCTCCCAAAGCCGTACATAGCCTGAAAGGCGTGCTATACCATGGGAGTCAATTCCCCTCCGGTCGGCCGACAGCAAAACCTCAGACGCCAGGGAGGCGTCTGCATCACTGCACCCGATCTTTCTGAATATTTCGAAGGCAAAGTCTTTAAGTTTCCCGACAGGATACGTTAATTCACTCATAGCCCCAAAGATAGCAAAGCGTCCCGCAAATCGCGGATTTACAACCTTTTGGACTCAGGACGCGTCGAATGGAAAAAAGTTGGATGCACGTTATGGAATTGGCGGTCATCCTGTGTCTGTTAGTTGAACAGTCATCAAAATGAAAAACGAAATCAGGGAAATCATGGGAATGAAAGCGCGATTGGTATTTTTTCTGGTAGCAGCGGCATTCACGGCCAATGCTCAGACCGTTACAGAGGTTGAATCAAGAATCCGCGAGGTCACAGTGTTCCTAAACCGCGCACAAATTGTTCGCGAAGTAAAAGCACGATTGAACGCGGGCGAAACAAACCTTGTGATTGGTGGATTGCCCTCGTCTCTGGACCCTCAAAGTATTCAGGTGGCCGGTGGAGGTAATGCGATCATCCTTGGCATACAACACAATCAGAATTTCCTCGAAGAAGGCGAACGACCTCCGAAGCTGAAGCGACTCGAAGACTCGCTTGAGTATTACACCGCCCAACTCACGAAAATGCAGAACGAGAAAGCCATTCTGGAGAAAGAAGAGAAGTTGATGGAAGCGAATCAGAAGATCGGCGGCACGCAGCAAAACCTTACAGTTGCTGAACTCAGGGCGATGGCCGACTTTTTTCGTTCGCGAATGTCGGATATCGGTGTAAAGAAGATCGAAACGGACAAACAAATCAAGAATCTCAATGAGAAGGTCACAAAGCTGAAACGTCAGATCGAGGAAGTACGGGGACTGCTATCACGCAACACCAGCGAGATTGTCATCAGCGTTTCTGCGAAAGCGGCAACTCAGGCTAATCTGGATGTAAGCTATGTCGTCTATGAAGCAGGATGGTATCCCGTGTATGACTTGCGCGCTACCGATACAAAATCACCAGTGACGCTGCAGTACAGGGCCAGCGTGTTTCAGCAAACCGGCGAGACCTGGGAAAATGTAAAGCTTACTCTGTCAACGGCCAATCCCGCCCAGGGCGGTCAAAAACCTGAGTTGTACACGTGGTACCTCGATTTTCCGAGACCTGTTCCTATGCGGGTCAGTGAAGGTCAGCTATACGGAGCACGAGCTGCCGATAAGGCGGTCATGAATGATAATGATGCCCCACTGGAGTCGGTGGCCAACTATGTGAGTACGATTCAAACATCGCTGAATACCGAGTTCAACATATCGCTTCCTTATACCGTTGCATCAACGCCAAAACCTACTGTGGTAGACATCGCCAGCCATCAGGTCCCCGCTACGTACCAATATGCCACGACACCGAAGCTGGATCGTGATGCGTTTCTGCTGGCGCGCGTAACAGGATGGGAGGCCTTTAGTCTGCTTCCCGGGGAGGCGAATGTATTCTTTGAAGGAACGTTCGTAGGCAAGACGTACGTGGATCCCAACAACGTGGAGGACACGCTGAATGTGTCGCTAGGTCGCGACAAGCGCATTGTAGTAGAGCGTGAAAAGGTGAAGGACTTTACATCGCGCCGGACGATCGGAGCAAACAAGCGCGACCGCTATACATGGGAGATTTCTGTTCGCAACACGCGCAACGAACCCGTGAAGATCATGGTGGAAGACCATGTGCCGGTTTCGCAAAACAGCCAGATTGAAGTAACCGTTGACGAAACCGGTGGCGCGAAGTATACGCCTGAGGATGGAAAACTCGTGTGGGAGTTGTCGCTGAATCCGAACGAGACGAAAAAGATTCGATACAGCTTCGAAGTGAAGTATCCCAAGGATCGGGTTATTCCGGGGTTGGAATAAAACTAAACGGCGACAGCCTTATTCATGGAGGCCAGTACGCCTTCCTTGAGTGAGTAGGTAGAAACGCGGATGCGATTGAAGGGATGCGATTGGAGAATGCGGCGGATGAGACAGCAGGCTACTACGATCATGTCAACGCGCATTTCGATCATACCCGGCACAAGCATCCGCTGTTCTCTATTCTTTAAAACAAGGTCGTCGAAGATGGCGTGAAATCCTTCAAGGGTGAGAGGGGTTTCTACTTCTTCGGGCGACTTGTGAATATCATGCGCTTCGCAGAAGATATCGCTAAGAGTATCAAAGGTACCTGACGAGCCTACCAGAATTCTGGGATCATAGGCCTCCATTGCTTCGCGGACGGATACAAGTTTCTCGTCGAGAAACGAATTAAGTGCGGTGATTTCCTTCGCGAGGATCGGATCGTGACGCTGGAATTTTTCCAATAAACGTTGCGCTCCAATTTCAACGCTCTCCTTCCAGTAGATGTTGTCATTGTCGGCAATGATAAACTCAACACTACCACCGCCAATATCCATGATCAGCGATTTCTCGTCACCCAGATGGAGGGCAGATCGGACACCCAGGTAGATGTACTCTGCTTCGCGATCTCCTGAAATGATGTTAACGTCCAGTCCGGTAAGGTCGAAGATCGCCTGAAGCACGGACGCACGGTTTCGGGCGTTACGCAGGGCGCTGGTTCCGTAGGCATAGGTGTGCCGGACGCCGATGTTGTCCAGCGTATTTCTGAAGCTCTGGAGGGCGACCAATGCGCGTTGCAACGCATCAGACGATATAAAGCCCCTGTTGATGCCGCCCATGCCGATCTTAACCGCAAGGCGATCGCGATGGATAATGCGATATACGCCATCCTGCTCATCTGCTATGAGCAGGTGAAACGTGTTTGTACCCAGATCTATAATGCCTACGCGGTTCATAAAAATGTGGGCAAATTTACACAATCCCTGGATTGATCCGTGTTTTTGAAGGATTTTCAGCCGCAAATGGCCCGATTTATTGTCCGTTTCATCCGTTGTTGGTACTGGGGAATGTCAGCCCACCTCCCTGCTCACCCATTGGGCGATTTGGCCACAAAGTGTTGAAAAATGTCTTTTACTCCTGGGGAAAATGTTCCACATTCAATAAAGCCTATCCCCTGTTCGTAGAAAAATAGGGACGTTTCCGCTCTGGCACTATTTTTCTATCAGGGTAAAGGTCGCAAGGCTGCCACACGTAGGCAGAGACCCGGGGAAAGGCTCCGGATCGTCTAAACTGAGCGGAAAACCAAACAACTTAGAATAATGGAACGAATACTGGTGATTGACGATGATCAGGACATATGCAGCCTGTTGTCGAGATTCCTGAGCAAGAACGGATACGAGGTGGACACTGCCTCTAGCGGTGCGGACGCGCTGAAGCTGCTGCGAACCAAGAGTTATACCCTGGTGCTGTGTGATTATCACCTGTCGGATATGTCTGGCGCAGACCTTTTACAGCGCATCAAGATACTGCAGCCGGCAGTACCCGTGATCATAATTACCGGCTACTCAGATGTTCGCACAGCTGTTCAAACCTTCAAGTACGGCGCCTCTGACTACGTCGTAAAGCCTTTGCTGCCGGATGAAATTCTGATTACGATCCGCGAGGCCATCAACAAGAGCAATTCGAAAAGTCAGGCATACAAAGATGCCAGTGAGCCGCGTAGGGCCGCACCCCGCGAGGACCGCTTTATCGTCGGTACCAGTCCCCAGGCAGAAACGGTTGAGCGTTATATCAACCTGATAGCGCCATCGGATATGTCGGTTATCATCACTGGCGATACGGGTACCGGCAAGGAGTACGTGGCAATTGCTATACACGAACGCAGTAAGAGAGCAGGGAAGCCGTTTGTGGCTATCGACTGCGGTGCGCTTTCGGAAGAACTTGTTGGCAGCGAGTTGTTCGGCCATGTGAAAGGCTCATTTACCGGAGCGTTTACCGACAAAGCGGGAAGCTTCGAAATCGCCAACACCGGAACCTTGTTTCTTGATGAAATCGGCAATCTGTCCTATGAGAACCAAGCGAAACTGCTTCGCGTACTGCAGGAGCGCAAGATACGCCGCATAGGCAGTACGCGCGACATCGACATCGATGTTCGCATCATCACGGCGACTAACGAAGATTTGCTTTCCATCGTGAAAGCGGGAAGGTTCCGGGAGGACTTGTATCACAGGTTGAATGAATTCAAGATTGAACTGTCGCCGCTGCGCGAACGCAAGGGCGACATCATGATATTTGCAGAGCACTTCCTCAAGAAAGCAAATGCTGCTCTTGGGAAAGACGTAAAGCTCACGAACAAGGAAGTGATCGAGAAGTTGAAGAACTATGCGTGGTATGGCAACCTTCGCGAGTTGAACAACGTGATCAAGCGCGCGGTTCTTCTTTCTCCAGGTTCGGAGATTACGCTTGAGTCGCTGCCCTACGAGATTATTTCACCGGAACCCGAATTTGCGGATACATCGGGTACTGATCATTTGTTTGAAATGTCCCATCACAACCTTCTCAAATCCGTCTCGGGACGCGCCGAACGTCAGGCCATTATCTCAACTTTGGAGAAAACCGGATTCAACAAGACAAAGGCGGCTGAACTGCTCAAGATCGATCGCAAGACCTTGTACAACAAACTCAAGGCATACGAGATTAATCTGTAGCAAGACCTGAGAGCGAAAGAAATGGAACCTGAGAAGGTTCCATTTTTTTTGTGTTGATGTGTTGATGTGTTGATGTGTTGATGTGTTGATGTGTTGATGTTGTCTGGCATCCACTTGGGTACCCCGAATTGCAAGTGTTCTGGCACCCCGGTGCTACATACATTGCGCCCCTGCGAGGCGCCACTTTAACCGTCGAAAGCACCTGCATACGTACTACTTGGGTACTTCAGTGGATGGACGCACAACGTAAACACGTAAACACGTACGCACCTAAACACACAAAATTCTGGGCACGCCCCGGGATACCAGACAACCTCAGCACATCAACACATCAACACTTCAACACAATCCCCTAGGGATTAAGATTCAACGCCACATACACCTGCGCACATGAATTCTTGGAATCTCCCAGCAGCAGTTCGGCTGCGTCGCTGTCTGCGATTTCGGAAAGACCATAGTTGTAGCGTGCGCCGATCTGAACGGGACCGAAGTTGAGGCCGAAGCCGCCACTCAGACCAAAGTCAAACGATTTGAAGTTATCGCGGTCCAGTTCTTCTGTTGATCCGCCGAGGTCGCCTTCCGTGTCGATGTTGGCTCCCAGAAGGTAGCTGAAGTAGGGTCCCACATGGATCTCAGCTGCGTCACCGAGTTTGAATACGGCGAGAATAGGTAACTCCAGGTAGTTGAGATTGAACTTTACGGTTTGGTCGATAACACCGCTCCATTCTGTTTCCGATCCTTTCGTCGTGTAAAGCAGTTCGGGTTGAATGGCAAACGTTTCAGTTGAAAAGATCTGGCCGTACACTCCAACGTGAAACCCCACTCGGGCGTTCTCGTCGTCCACATCGTCGACATACAGGTTGCTCAGGTTCAGGCCCCCTTTTACGCCCATGCGCCGATCCTGCGCTGTCGACGATACCACCACACCTGACAATAGGAGGACTGTCAGGATTCCCATCAAACATGTTTTTGTTTTTTTCATACGGACTGTTTTTAGAATTTGTTGTTCAACCAACTGTGGTAAAATCATGCCAACCAGCCGTATCACGCAGGATCAAAATCTTTCACTGAAATTCAAGGAAGCCATTCAACACCGGTCGTGTAGTCAAATCCCCTTTGCTTTTCAAATTTCGTTTCAAGCAACCAGCTGCACACCCTAATACATACCTAGGGAAGTACCTACAATCATGGAATCTGGGTACACACTCACAATAACGCACAACGTAAACACCCCGCATTCCCTGCACACCCTTGGATGACAGACAACTTCAACACTCCAACACATCAACACATCAACACTTCCACACCCATCAATCCCTCCGCGCGCCCTTTAATTCCCTAAAGGGACCCAGCGCACGATCAATCTACCAAATTACCTACCCACATTCATCTGGGTATGCAATCGGATGGGCGCACAACGTAAACACGTACGCACGTAAACACGTAAACACCCTGCATTTCCCCGCACGCCCTCAGATCCCAGACAACGTCAACACATCAACACATCAACACTTTAAAAAGGCACGCTCATATTCCCCACATCGTAGATCAGCGTCCACAGCGGATTTCTACGCTTTCGCCCAAAATGTCCCCTTAGCGGCTATTTGCAGATTGGTATGAAATTTCTATCCAGTAATGGCAGGACCAGCAACAGAAAAGAAGACCTTGAAAGATCCCCTACGTGTTTCCCGTCTTCTATATATCCTTTCTGTTGGGTTTGGCTCGTATGACGGGGTAACACCTGGCCGCATTATCTGCTCTATCAGAA
>Ga0207873_1003201_pt1 | contig 12343 bp, 14 predicted proteins | sample BGWIniCompost_FD_187373 | JGI IMG/M metagenome (GOLD analysis project Ga0207873, IMG submission 187373) | Cellulose adapted compost microbial communities from Newby Island Compost Facility, Milpitas, CA, USA - BGW Initial Compost (SPAdes)... ... | reverse complement strand
ATAAAGGGGGCGAAATTTTGTAATTTTGTGGCTCTTAATTCCGTTCCAAATAAAATTCAATCACGATATGTCAAAACTCCGAATTCTTTATGTAGCCAGCGAGATCAACCCCTTCCTCCAGACATCCGAAGTGGCCGAGTTTGTTCGCAAACTCCCTCAGGCGATGCAGGAGAAAGGTATGGAGATCAGAATTCTGGTTCCCCGGTTTGGAATCATTAATGAGCGCAAAAACAGGCTGCATGAAGTAGTAAGGCTTTCCGGAATCAACATAGCGGTGGGTGATGAAGAGAAACCTTTGATCATAAAGGTGGCGTCGATTCCGAATGCAAAGCTGCAGGTGTACTTTATCGACAACGAAGACTATTTCCATCGCAAGTCGGTATTCCACGATAAAGAGAACAACTTCTACGAAGACAACGACGAACGCGCTATCTTCTTCTGCAAGGGCGTGATCGAAACGGTACGCAAACTTGGCTGGGCTCCTGACATCGTTCACTGCAACGACTGGATCACCAGCTTCATCCCGTTGTATCTCAAGACGACCTACAAGAACGATCCACTCTTCAAAAACACGAAGACGGTGTTCACCATCTATAACAACACCTTCAACCACAAATTCAAGAGCGACCTGCTCGACAAGGTGAAGATGATGGATATCGAGGATAACATGCTCGGTCATCTCAAGAGCGCCGACTACGAAGGCTTCATCAAACTCGCCATGGAATTCAGCGATGCAGTAATGGTTGCAGGCGAGAACAAGAAACTCGAAGGCCTCTTCAAGAAGATCAAGGAAAAGAAAGTCGAGACCATCGATAAGGACGAGAACTACACCGAATCCTACTATAACCTCTATAATGAACTTGTGGGCTAGGAAAAAAGCAGGGCACCTGTTGATAGCGGGTGCCCTGCTTTTTTTGTCTTGTGAAGAGGACATTACCCTGCTTGGATATAAGGCTGACGACCGCTTCGGCGTGTACTACTGGGACATCCCCCTGGAAAGCAGCCTGCTTCTGATCGATTCCCTGCGAACATCAAACATTAGCCAGGAAACGCACCGTTTTCTCGTTGGGCAATACACGGACGACCAGCTTGGCGTGGTCAACGCAGGCTTTTATACGCAATATTACAGAATTGGCACCTTGCCGGATTCCCTCGACCTGGCTGTCCTGGACTCCGTCACCCTCACCCTGGCATTCGATAATTACTACTACGGATCCCTCGACGATACACCGCAAGAGATTGCTGTATACGAACTGGAGGAAGCTCTGGTCAACGTCCTGAACGAAAACCCTCTCTATTACAATAACACCACCAAGCCACTTGGCTCACTGCTGGGCACACATACCTTCAACCAGGATCCGGAACTCCTGCAGGATGTTGTGGATGGGGTCAGCGATACGACCTACACAACCCGCATGCATCTCGATATGGCATTCGGCCAGCGCCTGCTTGACGCCGCCGCGCGGGCAAGCAATGCATCCACTGTCGAAGACTCCCTGTACCTGAAGTACGATCAGTTTATCAAGTTGTTTAATGGCATTGTCGTTCAGGGTGTACAGGGTGACAAAATCTATGGCATCAGCCCTACTGACAACCTTTCGCGCATTGAACTCCACTACACGCTAAAGGGAAGAAAACGTACTCCGCTTCAACTCACGTTCGGCAACCTCGCCGGCTATTCTGTTGTACTATCCGATAAGACAGGCTCTGATGTAGAAGGACTCGACAACCTCAACCAGAATTTCGAGCCAGCATCCGGCAATCGCTATCTGCAAAACGGTGTGGGGATTCTGACCAAGATCAGTCTTGACAATTTCATCAACCACCCGGGGCTCGACACCATCTCTACCATGATCATTAACTCGGCGGAGCTTCGAATCGGTAACGTGGCTACCCAACCTGAGGAAACACCCATACCCACTAACGCAATCCTTCGCATTCTGGACGACAACAACCGCTTGCGGCAGACCCGAACCGCAGCAGACACGACCCTGCTCACAGATTACAACCGGACATTGAATACTGCTTTCGTCGTCCTTGACGACTTCCAACAAGGCGACCAGGTCATCCTGAGCTACAACAAGGAGGAAAAGACCTATAATGCTTTCATGACATTGTTTGTCCAGGAGTTGTACAAAAAGCGGGTTAGCGGAGGTACATTGCTGACAAATCTGGCCATCTTCCCGGTCACGCCACCAGCCGGCAAGTCGGTCAATCGCGTAAGCTTTCCCGCAGACAACATTTCCCTGCGTGTTTATTTTACCGTTCCTGTAGACAGACAAGCTGATTAATAGACTCAACTCAACTAAGACCCCCTATGTGCGGAATAGTTGCTTACCTCGGACATCGTCGTGCCCACGAAGTAATCCTTAAAGGATTGAAGCGACTTGAGTACCGCGGCTACGACAGCGCGGGAATCGCTCTTCTCAACGGCGGCCTCAATATTTACAAGAAGAAAGGAAAGGTCTCAGACCTTGAGGAGGCGCTGAAAGGCCTGCCACTCGACTGCAACATAGGCATCGGCCATACACGGTGGGCCACCCACGGCGAACCCAACGACGTGAACGCCCACCCGCATTACTCAGGTTCCAAGCGGTTGGCCATTATCCACAACGGTATTATTGAGAACTACACTGCCCTGCGCGAAGACCTCGTGAATAAGGGTCATACCTTCCTCAGCGAAACCGACACGGAAGTACTCATACACTTCATCGAAGACGTACAACAACGCAACAACTGCTCCCTGGTCGAGGCGGTTCGCCTGGCTCTTCACAGTGTCGTGGGTGCTTACGCAATTGTCGTGCTTTCGCTTGATGATCCGGACCAACTTGTGGCCGCCCGCAAAGGCAGTCCGCTCGTGATCGGTGTCGGCAAGAATGAATACTTCCTGGCTTCTGATGCTACCCCGATAGTAGAATACACCAACGAGGTCGTGTACCTCAACGACCGCGAAATTGCAGTCATCAACAACGACGGTCTGAACATCAAGACGGTCGAAGACATTCCTACCACACCGTATATACATACGCTGGAACTCGCACTGGAAGCAATCGAGAAGGGGGGATACGATCACTTCATGCTGAAGGAAATCTTCGAACAACCGCGGTCAATCCGCGACTGCATGAGGGGACGTCTTGATGCGAAATCCGGTAATCTGGTACTCGGAGGTATTCGCGATTATGTCGATGCGATGGCCAACGCCGAGCGCATCATCATCGTCGCCTGCGGCACGTCGTGGCATGCTGGTCTGGTTGCTGAATACCTTTTCGAAGAATTCTGTCGCATACCCGTAGAGGTCGAATACGCATCCGAATTCAGATATCGCAATCCCGTCATCCGCGAAGGCGACGTCGTTATTGCGGTTTCCCAATCAGGTGAAACCGCCGACACGCTCGCTGCGATAGAACTTGCAAAGGAACGCGGTGCCATCATCATCGGAGTCTGCAACGTTGTAGGATCGTCCATCGCGCGAGCATCGCATGCGGGCTCATACACGCACGCGGGACCGGAAATTGGTGTCGCCAGTACGAAGGCCTTCACTGCGCAGCTTACTGTGCTGAACATGATCTGTCTGCTTGTAGCGCAGAAGCGCAGAACCATTTCTCAGGAATTGTTCCAGACGCTGTTGTCCGACCTCGAGCAGGTACCTCAGAAAGTGGAAGCCATTCTGAGACTGAACGACAAGATCAAGGTCATAGCAGAAGAATTCAAAGACGTTCCCAACTTCCTCTACCTCGGACGCGGTTACAACTTCCCCGTTGCACTTGAGGGAGCGCTTAAGCTGAAAGAAATTTCGTACATACACGCCGAAGGATATCCGGCTGCAGAGATGAAACACGGGCCGATCGCGCTTATCGACGAGAACATGCCCGTTGTGTTCATTGCTACGCGAGACAGCTCATACGAAAAGATTGTATCCAATATCCAGGAAGTTAAAGCCAGAAAGGGTCGCGTTATATCGATCGTGACTGAAGGTGACGACCTGATCCCAGGTATGTCAGAGTTCACCATTGAGATTCCTATGGTACATGAGGCCCTCATGCCGATGATTTCCGTGATACCGCTGCAGCTGCTATCGTATCACATTGCGGTAATGCGTGGCTGTAACGTCGACCAACCGAGGAACCTCGCCAAGTCGGTTACGGTAGAATAAGCCTAGCTGCTTTTCAAAGCTCCTATCCGATCGCTTAGAATCTGGATTTCAGCCTGCGTTTGCGTTAGCGACAAAGCGTGCTGAAACCATCGCATGGCCCGTGCGTTATCCATATCAGTGTAAAGTTCGCCGAGAAGGGCGGCGTAGTATCGGTTATCTTTAAGATTCAGTTTTTCCGCTTCAGCGATGGCAATCGTTTTTCCGTACACCTTTGACAGTGCGTAGAGCCGGTTGAGCGCAATGACGGGTGAGTCCGCAGTCAGCAACAGTCGATCATACAATCTCAAAATGGCCTCCCATTTCTCGGGCGTGTTTTCGCTTACGGTATGCCAGTAAGCGATAGCGGCTTCCAAATGATATCGACTCACCTCGCCGTGCGAAGCTTTGTGAAGGTATTCAGCGCCGCGAGCGATCAACTCCTGATTCCATCGTGAAGTGTCCTGATCCTGGTAAAGAATCATACGTCCATCAGTTCCCTTTCGTGCCGCGAAACGCGAGGACTGGAAACACATCAGTGCCAGAAGCGCATACACATCCGGCGACGCTGTGTTTTCACGACCTGCGAGCAGATGCGTTAAACGCATGGCTTCAAGGCAAAGGTCTTCGCGGATTACGGCATCGTCTGTTTCTGAATAGTATCCTTCACTGAAGAGCAGGTATAGGGTTGTCAGTACCGTGTCCAGCCTTTTCGGAATTTCTTCACGCGGAGGAAATTCCAATGTCAAGTTGGCTGTACGTAGCTTTTCCCGTGCCCGGAACAACCGCTTGTTTACTGTGTCGCGCGACGTCAGGAAGGCACTTGCGATCTCATCGATTCCGAATCCGCAAAGGATTCGCAAGGCGAGTGCAACCTGCGCCGAGTCCGGTATTGAGGGATGACACAGCGCGAAGAGCATCCGCAGCTGACTGTCAGTAATGTTTGCGTCGGACAGGTCGATTTCAATGGGGTCTTCCACGCTACGGCCGGCAGCAATCGCCGGGGCGACACCGTTGGTAAATGTACGGGAGCGCTTCAGGTAGTTCAGAGCTTTGTGCCGGGCAACTACGTGAAGCCATCCTGTCGGATTAGCGGGGACGCCCTTGTACGGCCAGCTTTCGAGGGCGCTTAAGAAAGTCTCACTGGCTATGTCTTCGGCGACAGCGATGTTCTCCAGGCCCAACGCGCGGCAGAGTACAGCCACAATGCGGCTGTACTCCGTTCTGAACAAGTGAGGAATCAATTCATTCCTGCCCATTTCACGGTTGGCCTGTTTCTAGTGAACACCATCGCCACGGGCGACGCGCCGTACTTCGACTGTGTTGCCTTCGCCCTGTAGCACGGGACTTCCCTTCGCAAACTCTACAGCTTCATCCACTGACTCAGCTCGCACAACGATGTATCCGCCAATCGTCTCCTTGATGTCGCCAAAGGGTCCATTGGTTACCATCTTGTTGTGATGAACGACACGTGCATCTTCGAAAGGCAAGCCAACACCCACCACGAATTTGTTCTTCGCGGAGATGCCATCGATCCACTCCATTGTCTGTCTCATCCATTCCTGAATTTGTTCCGGGGAGGCAACTTTGGTGCCGTCCTGATGCCGGAAGATCAACATGAATTCATCCATTTTTTTGCAATTTTTGGTTGATAACCCAATGGCAATTGAATTTGGAGAAATTGGACATGACGATGAAAGAAAATTTGTAGGTAAGTGCAACTGCCATTTGGGCGCCTTTGCGGTGAAAGATTCTGGGATGACCTCTTATTGGCACAAGATCGAAAACGTACCTATTTTGCAGGCGCCCGGGACAATCCGGGCTTTCGTTTATGACGTTAGTGAAAGAAGTGGTTTTTTCGCCTGAGGCGCCGGCGCCGATCGGGCCCTACAGTCAGGCAATCAAAGCAGGCAATCTGCTGTTTGTTTCCGGGCAGATTGCTATCGAAAAATCCTCGGGGCAGCTCCGGGTAGTGGATATTGAAACGGAAACGCGGCAAGTCATGTACAACATGGGCGAAATCCTGAAAGCTGCCGGGATGACGTTCTCGAACGTAGTGAAGTGCACGATCTTCCTCCGGGATATGCAGCAGTTCGCTACGGTCAATGAAATCTACGCTTCCTACTTTGGCGACAAGCCACCCGCCCGCGAAACTGTGGAGGTGAGTCGCCTCCCCAAGGACGTCAATGTCGAAATTTCCTGTATCGCGGTGAAGTGATCCCGATACTGCCTCATGCGACCCGGACCCTGGTAACAATCCTCCAGCAGGAGGAAGTGTTTGATCGCATGCGGAGAGCGACTGCCCCGGAAAAGATGCGCTTTAATGGAGTGGTTCGGCCGGACCGCTTTTCGATCTCAATGCGCGTCCGGCGGCCGGCAACCTTCCTCCCGCTCATACGCGGGCATACGGAGCCGACACCTACCGGATGTCTAATCTTCCTAAAGGCCGCCCTGTTTCCCAGCACGCGCGTTTATATGGCCTTCTGGCTGTTGTTCGTCCCTGTGGCGGGTCTGATCGCCGCAAGGCAGTACGACTCACCCTGGACGCTTGCAGGGGCTCTGATCGTGGATCTGGTCGTACTATGGGTTGCGTGGGCCAACTTCAGAATTCAGCTCCGACTGAGCATGGAGGCGCTGGACTCCGTACTCAACTCGGAGGACTGATTTCGGGGCTTTGATACAGGAAATCGGTACCTTTGGCGTCCAATCATCGTATGACTGAACGGATGAGTGATGTAAGGGTACGCTTTGCTCCCAGCCCGACCGGGGCGCTGCACATTGGCGGCCTTAGGACCGCTTTGTACAACTACCTTTTTGCCCGCCACCATGGCGGCGCGATGATCCTGCGAATAGAGGATACGGACCAAACCCGGTTCGTGCCGGGTGCTGAAGACTACATCAAAGAAGCACTGGCCTGGGTCGGTATCCGACTGGATGAGGGGCCAGACGAAGGCGGTCCGTACGGACCGTATCGCCAATCCGAACGAAAATCCCTATACCTCGACTACGCCCTCGACCTCGTGCGGAAAGGCCATGCCTACTACGCCTTCGATACGCCGGAGGAACTGCAAGCGATGCGTGACCGGCTGACGGCCGCAGGCGTGCCGCAGCCTCAGTATAACAGCGTCACGCGTGTGCAGATGCGCAACAGCCTTACCTTGCCTCCTGACGAGGTGGAAAGACTCCTCGCATCGGGGGTTCCGTATGTGATCAGGCTGAAAGTACCTCGCAAGGAGGAAATCCGGCTCAACGACCTGATCAGGGGATGGGTGCTGGTACATTCGTCACAGGTTGACGACAAGGTGCTTATGAAGTCGGACGGAATGCCGACATATCACCTGGCGAACGTTGTCGACGATCACCTCATGAAGATAACCCACGTTATCCGTGGAGAAGAGTGGTTGCCATCGGCGCCATTGCATATACTGCTGTACCGCTATCTCGGATGGGAAGATACCATGCCGCAATTCGCTCACCTGCCCTTGCTGCTAAAACCGGATGGAAACGGCAAGCTAAGCAAGCGGGATGCAGATCAAATGGGCTTCCCGATATTCCCTCTGGATTGGACTGATCCGGCTACGGGCGAAAAGGCAATGGGCTTTCGCGAAGCGGGCTATCTACCTGAGGCTCTTGTCAACTTTCTGGCGTTTCTCGGATGGAATCCGGGTACAGAACAGGAACTGTTTACGCTTGACGATCTGGTCGGCAGCTTTTCTCTGGAACGAATCAACAAAGCTGGCGCGCGTTTTGACATCCAAAAAGCGCAGTGGTATAATCAGCAATACCTACGTCGAAAATCTCCGGAAGTGCTGGCGCAATATCTTCTTGAATCGCTCGCCACGGAGGGAATCGAATGTCCGCGTGAAAAGGCTATCGCGATAGCCGGACTCATGCAGGATCGTATTACCTTTCCACGTGAAATATGGGAACAGGGGAAATATTTCTTCAGACCCCCTGATTCATACGACGAGAAGGTTGCCTCGAAGAAATGGAACGAAGACGCGGTGAAGGTTATCTCGGCGTTTTCAGATGCACTGGGTAAAGAACGGTTAACAGACGCATCTGCCATCAAGGCTACCTGGGAAGCGGTAGCGTCACAGCTGGGCGCCAACCCTGGGAAGATCATGCAAGCACTGCGGTTGGCCGTCACCGGAACTGCCGGCGGTCCGGACCTCATGATGATAATGGAAATCATTGGAACTGACGAAGTGAGATCCAGGATTTCTTCTGCATTGAAAACGCTGAAAGTTAAAGTGGCATAGACGACATGGCAAAGAAAGCATCCAAACCACGGAAGCAATCCAAACCGAGAGTCCATAGGGAACTCGAAGGATTCGAAATCTCCGTCGATCAGTTCGGGGAGATTAAGTCGAACATGAACATTGAAAAAATCAATGAATTCCTCAACGAGAAGGTTGAGGACAAGAAACTACAGGAACGACCCGATTACGAAGAAATACGGAAACCCAAAAAGACCAAAAAGAAATAAAAGTCACTCCCCGTTGCATAGGATTTCATGAACAAATTCCGGCTTGCCGTTTTGAGAGAGGGGAAAATTCCTCCTGAACGCAGAACTCCATTGACGCCACGTCAGGCTGTAGAAATCATGCAACAGTACAGCCATGTGGAAGTCGTCTGCCAGCCTTCACCGCACCGATGCTTTACCGATGACGAGTACAGATCAGCAGGAGTAGAAGTCGTGGAGGATGTGAGCAACGCCGGCATCCTTATCGGGATCAAAGAAGTACCCGTTCCCGCACTGCTTGAAGGCAAAACCTATATCTTCTTCTCTCACACGCTGAAAAAGCAGCCGCACAATCAGGCGTTGCTCAAAACCATCCTGGAGCGGAACATCACGCTCATCGACTACGAGATGTTGCGGACACTCAAAGGCGAGCGTTTGATTGGATTCGGCCGGCATGCGGGTATCGTCGGCACCTACAATTGCTTTTGGACTTATGGCATACGCTCACAACGTTACCGGCTACGACGCGCCTATGAATGCTTCGATCTCGATGACCTGTTAACGGAACTCAAAAAGGTTAACCTTCCACCGCTTAAGATTGTGTTGACTGGCACAGGACGCGTTGGCAAGGGCGCCGTAGAAATCCTTGATGCCGTTGGCATCCGTCGCGTAGAAGTAGACGAATTTATGCAAAATCGCTTCGACACTCCGGTGTATGTTCAGCTCACGAGCGCGGATTACTACGTCCACAAAGATTCACGACCGTTTGATCGCGAAGAATTCCATCAACATCCGGAGCGGTATAGAAGCAACTTTCTCCGGTTCGCTCAACAGGCTGAGCTGCTGATTGCAGGAGCATATTGGAATCCGGCTGCGCCAAAGCTCTTCGCGCGTGAAGACATGGAACATCCTGAGTTTGCTATCAAAGTGATCGCAGACATCAGTTGCGACATCAACGGATCGATCCCCGCCACCGTGCGGGCGACCGACATTGAGAATCCGGTATTCGATTACGACCCCAGAACGCATCAAGCAGTAGCGCCCTTCAGCGATGGACGCAACATCACGGTGATGGCCGTCGACAACCTCCCGTGTGAATTGCCGCGGAGCGCGTCTGAGGATTTTGGCGATACACTCATGCGCAAGATCGTGCCAGCGCTCTTCGGCGATGACCGGGATCGAATTATTGAAAGAGCGACGATTGTTAAGAAGGGCGAGCTAACGCCAGAATTTCGTTATCTCGAAGAATGGGCGAAGGGCGCGTAACGCCGATGCGCATAACACCATTGCCTGGCGAACGTTCGCTAAAAATGTTTTGAGTACATTGGGTTATAGGGGTTCACCAACATCAACACATCAACACGTCAACACATGTATTTGTACAACGTCACCGTAGGAATCGACAAATCCTCTGAGCGCGAGTGGCTGGACTACATGCGCTCGACATACATCCCGGATGTAATGGCAACTGGACTATTTACGCAGGCGAGGATGTACCGTGTGCTTCACGACAACGAAGATGACACGACATCATACAGCGTTCAGTACATTGCCACATCGATCGATAACGTGCAGAAGTTTCTGGAAGAATACGGACCCAGCATTATCAACGCGCACAGGGATCGCTTTCGCGACAGACATGTTGCCTTCATGACGTTGTTGGAAGAAGTTTAACGATTTGGTCGCGCTCGATGGTGCAGTTCACCCAGGAAGCGTCAAACTTTGCCCCGTACTTTTTGTAGAAATTGATGGCCGGTTCGTTCCAGTCGAGTACCTGCCACATCATACCCGTGCAACCGGATTCCAGCGTATGTTCCAGCGTTCGGTTAAACAATGCCTTACCAATACCTTTGCCGCGTTCTGCTTCCGTGACAATAATATCCTCGAGATACAGCCGCTTTCCTTTCCAGGTGGAGTATCGGTAATAGTACACTGAAATACCAACGATCCTTTCGTTAAGTTCAGCCACATACATACCGTAGACCGGATTCGGCCCGAAGCCATCCTCCTCCATCATCGCGACAGTGTTGGTAACCTCATGAGGTGCACGCTCATACTCCGCAAGTTCGCGTACAAGCTCGAGTACTCTCGGAAGATCCTCTTTGCGGCCGGCGCGAATGGTAAAGGACATATCAACCGTTTCGTTCAATGATGTCGAACCCCGTGTATGGAACAAGAGCAGCAGGAATGCGAATGCCCTTGGGTCCCTGGTTGTTTTCCAACAGTGCAGCGACAACGCGCGGCAAGGCGAGAGCGCTGCCGTTGAGCGTGTGCAGCAGCTGAGTTTTGCCTTTGCCGTCTTTGTAACGAAGTTTTAGACGATTCGCCTGGAACGTCTCGAAGTTGCTAACGGAGCTTACCTCTAGCCAGCGCTTCTGAGCAGCGGCAAATACCTCCAGGTCATAACACTTCGCGGCATTGAATCCCATATCGCCACCACAGAGTAACACGCGCCTGTAAGGTAATTCGAGCGCATCCAGCAGAGACTCGGCATGCGCGACCATCTCTTCGTGTTCCTTGTAAGAATCTTCGGGACGCGTTATGTGAACAATCTCGACTTTATCAAATTGATGCAGGCGATTGAGTCCGCGAACATGAGCACCCCAGCTTCCGGCTTCTCTCCTGAAGCAGGGTGTGTATCCGGCGTTTCGAATAGGCAGATCACGTTCGGTGAGGATGACATCCCGATAGAGATTAGTGATGGGCACCTCCGCAGTTGGGATGAGATACAGGTTGTCAGCATCGACACGGTACATCTGACCTTCCTTGTCAGGAAGCTGACCCGTACCGTATCCGGAAGCTTCGTTTACAAGAATGGGCGGTTGAATTTCCGCGTAGCCTTTCTTCGCTGCCGCATCGAGGAAAAAGTTGATCAGCGCACGCTGAAGCTTTGCCCCTTTCCCTTTGTAAACAGGAAAGCCCGCACCGGTAAGCTTAACACCAAGGTCGAAGTCGATGATGTCGTATTGCTTGATCAAGTCCCAATGCGGGACAGCGGTGCCCGGCAACTCGGGAATAGAACCGCGCTGATGAACGACCACGTTATCGTCCGGTCCTGCACCATCCGGAACATCATTGTGCGGAGCATTTGGTATTTGATACAGAAGCTGTTGGAGGGAATTGGCGGTGCGGGTAAGCGTATCGGAAAGCGCGGCCACTCGTTGCTTGAGGTCCGATGTCCGTGCCCGGCGCGCCTCTGCTTCCTCCTTGCGCCCCGACTTCATCAGTTCCCCGATTTCGCGCGCAATGCGGTTCGACTCCGCCAGCAGTTCGTCGTGTTCCTGCTGGGTCCGGCGCCGGTCCTGATCCAGGGTAAGAACCTGGTCAATAGTTTGCTCGATATTGGGAATCCGACGTTTCTTCAGGGCACTAATTACCCCTTCCCGTTGTTCCCTAATGACAGAAAGTTGGAGCATTCCCTTCCAGTTTTAATGGTGGGTCCAAAATTAAATTTTTGAACCGCCACCGGGAGCTCTAACGGCAATTTATTTGTAAATCCGTAATTATTGCTCTATACTTGCATTATCAAACGGCGCGGTTCTCAGCCCGACTGACAAAATCCTAAGAACCTACGATAATCTTACGATAGAGCAAGTTCCTACTTAGACTGCATTTTGATTGTCCGGATCATCCCGGGCAAATTGATTTTCATGACATTTTCGAAGAAAAATTCATTCACTTTTAAACCAACATGTATACTATTGATGATCTGAATGTGAGACTCCTGTCAGAACTGAAGGAGATCGCAG
>Ga0207873_1003200_pt1 | contig 12343 bp, 7 predicted proteins | sample BGWIniCompost_FD_187373 | JGI IMG/M metagenome (GOLD analysis project Ga0207873, IMG submission 187373) | Cellulose adapted compost microbial communities from Newby Island Compost Facility, Milpitas, CA, USA - BGW Initial Compost (SPAdes)... ... | reverse complement strand
CAGCAGGACGAAGCGCAGCAGCTCGCGCCTCCATGCCGGGCTCACGGGCGGTCCTGTTGCGGGGAAAAGCGATAGCCCGCGCCGCGTACCGTCTGCACGTAACCGTCGTAGCCCGACGGTTCCAGCGCCTTGCGCAGGCGGCGGATGTGCACGTCCACGGTGCGTTCCTCGACGTAGACGTTGCCGCCCCAGACGCGATCCAGCAGCTGGGCGCGGCTGAAGACGCGCTCGGGATGGCTCATGAAGAAGCGCAGCAGGCGGAACTCGGTGGGGCCGAGCTCGATGTTCTCGTCCCTGGCACTGACGCGATGGCTGGTGGCGTTCAGCACCAGGCCGTTGGCTTCCAGCAGGCCTTCATCGCTCTCGGGATGCGCACGCCGCAACACGGCGCTGATGCGCGCGACGAGTTCGCGCGCGGAGAACGGCTTGGTGATGTAGTCGTCCGCGCCGCTCTCGAAGCCGCGCACCTTGTCGTCTTCGTCGGCACGCGCGGTGAGCATGATGATGGGAATCTCGCGCAGCAGCTCCTCGCGGCGCAGCGCGCGCGCCAGCTCGATGCCGCTCACGTCCGGCAGCATCCAGTCGAGCAGGATGAGATCGGGATGGTCGTCGGCAATCGCGCGCCGCGCGGCGGACACGTCGGCGGCCTCGACGCAGCGGAAGCCGGCGCGCTTCAGGCTGAAGGCGATCATCTCGCGGATCGCGCGGTCGTCCTCGACGACCAGGATGGTTCTTTCGCTCATTCTTTCCCGAATCCTGCCATTCGCGACGCCATTACAGCATCCGTTTGTGACAGGTTCGTTACAGCGCTCAGGCAGTGGTCTTCTGCCAGGCCACCTGGTCGCGCAGGTACACCGGCACCGCTTCCGCCGCATCCACGCCGCCGCTGGCAGCGAATTCGACGGCGGCCAGCCGCGCCACCGCGGCGGCGTCCGGCAGCACCTCGGGCCGCAGTTCGCCGGGCAGTGCAGCGAATCTCTCCCGCCAGGCCTGCCAGCCCGGCCCCGCGCCCGTCCAGGTTTCGCCATCGTCCGGCAGTTCAAGCTGCTCCGGCGGCAGCAGGCGCTCTTCGTCCACCGCGCGCACGAGACCGTTGCTCGCTACGCGGAAACAGCCGGCGTAGACCTCGTTCATGCGCGCATCCAGCAGCGCGATGACGTTGCGCGCGCCGTGATCCTCGCAGGCGCGTTGCGCGAGCGCGGCAAGGCTGGAGACCGGCACCACCGGAAGCTCGGCGCCGAAGGCCAGGCCCTGCACCACCGCGGCGGCGATGCGCAGCCCGGTGAAGGCGCCGGGTCCGCGGCCGAAGGCGAGCGCATCCATGTCGTGCAGCGAGAGTTCCGCTTCCGCCATCAGCTCGCTCGCCATCTTCAGGATTTCGCGCGACGGGCGATGGCCGCTGGCGGCGAGCTGGTGCAGTTCGCCGTCCACAAGCAGGGCGACGGAGCACTGTTCGGTGGCGAGCTCGAAGGAAAGCAGGTTCATGGCATCACGCGAGGGAATTGAGGAACCGCAGCGTTTCGGCCGCATCGCGGGTCACGCGCATGGGCGGAAGACTGGCGAGAAAGATTCTCCCATAGGGCTTGCCGAAAAGGCGAGGATCGCAGATCGCCATCACGCCGCGGTCGTCGACGTCGCGGATCAGCCGGCCCACCCCCTGCTTGAGACCGATGACCGCCTGCGGCACCTGGTGATCGAAGAAGGGATTGCCGCCGGCCTCACGCACCGCGGCGAGCCTGGCCTGCAGCACGGGATCATCGGGACTCGCGAAGGGCAGCTTGTCGATCACCACCAGGCTGAGCGCCGGCCCGCGCACGTCCACGCCTTCCCAGAAGCTGGCGGTGCCGAGCAGCACCGCGTCGCCCAACTCGCGGAAGCGCGCCAGCAGGCGGCTGCGCGGCATGTCTCCCTGCACCAGCATCGGCCAGGGAATCTGCTCGCGCAGCAGCGCGGCGGCTTCCTGCATGGCGCGGTGGCTGGTGAACAGGAGAAACGCGCGTCCGCGGCTCGCGCGCAGCAAGGGCAGCGCCTGCGCGACCACGGCGCGCGTGTAGCCCGGTGTGTTCGCCTCCGGCATGCCGCGCGGCACGTACAGCACGGCGTTGTTCGGATAATCGAACGGGCTTTCCAGCAGCAGCTCGCGCGGCTCGTCGAGCCCCATGCGCCGCGTGAAATGCGCGAGGCTGTTGTTCACCGACAGCGTCGCCGACGTGAATATCCACGCCGCCTTGCGGCCGTAGACCTGCGCGGCGATGCGCTCGGCGGGATCGATGGGCGTGGTGTGCAGGATGAAATGCCGCCGGCCGATTTCCGCCCAGCGGATCATGCCCGGCGCATCCGAATGCAGGGAATCCAGCGTCGCCAGCGCCTGCGCGGCGCGGTCGCGGCAGCTTTCCAGGCCGCGCGAGCGCTCGGCGAGTGCATCCAGCGCGTCGGCGAGGTCCATCAGCTTCGCACCCAGGTTGTCGAGCGCGCGCTCGATGTCGCGGTTGGCGCAGAGCTCCTGCCAGGCCTGGCGCGCGTCACCCTCGCCGTTGGCGATGACGAAATCCGCCACCGCGTGTTCCAGCGCGGTGGCCAGCGAGGCGACCGTTTCCTGGTCGGCCGCGATCTGCAGCGCCTCCATGGTCGCGTCGCGGGCGATGCCCTGCAGCTGGCGGCTGGAAACCCGCGCGCCGAAATATTGCGCGGCGAGCTCGGGCAGCTGGTGGGCCTCGTCGACAATGACCGCATCCGCGCCCGGCAGGATTTCGCCGAAGCCCTCCTCCTTGAGCACCATGTCGGCGAGCAGCAGGTGATGATTCACCACCACCACGTCGGCTTCCTGCGCGCGACGCCGCGCCTTGAGCACGAAGCAGTCACTGAACTGCGGACATTGCTGGCCGAGGCAGTTCTCCGTCGTCGAGACGATGCGCGGCCGCAGCGGCGAGTTCTCCGGCAGCGCGGCAAGTTCGACGAGGTCGCCGCTGCGGCTGCCGTCGGCCCAGCGGCGCACGTGTTCGAGCTGCGCGCGGTCGTGGCGCGAGCGGGTGTCCTCGAGTGCAAGATCGAGCCGGTGACGGCAGAGATAGTTGGCGCGGCCTTTCAGCAGCGCGATGTCGCGCGGCCGGCCGATGGCGGCCTGCAACGCCGGCAGGTCGCGGTGGAACAGCTGGTCCTGGAGATGCTTCGTGCCGGTGGAGACGATGGCGCGCCCGGCGTCCAGCAACACGGGCAGCAGGTAGGCGTAGGTCTTGCCGGTGCCGGTGCCGGCTTCCGCGACCAGCACCTCGCGTTCGGCCAGCGCCTCGGCGACGGCGTTCGCCAGCGCCTGCTGCGGGGCGCGCGCCTGGAAGCCTTCGAGTGCGGCTTCCAGCCGGCCATCCGGGCCGAACCAGTCGTCCATTGCGCCTGCTTCCACGTTGTCCGTCTGCGGGATGGTCATCAGTCGCGCAGGCGCGCGGCTTCCTGCTCGGCGAGCGTCGCCTCCACCTGGTTGCCGATGGCGCGTTCCGCGGCGGCGATCACCTCCCAGGCATCGGCCTGGATATCGGGATCACGCGCGTACACCACCGCCATGCGCGCCAGCGCCTTGGCCTGGAAGGGATCGTTCTGGTCGATCCGCAGCCAGGCGAGACGAACCCGCAGCACGGGGTCGCGCGGGCTGATGCGGATGGCGCGTTCCAGCGCCGAGGAAGCAAGGTCCAGGCGGCCCGCCGCCTGCTGCCGCTCGGCTTCCTCGAGCAGCGCGATCACGGCGGGGTTCTGGGGTTCGGGCGCCGCTTCCGGCGCAGTCTCGGGCGCGGCGGTCGAGCCGCCCGGCCGTCCGGCGCAGGCGCTGAGCGCCAGCAGCAATATAAGAAGTGTGATTCGCATTACTGGAAGATATCGCGGATGCGCTCCGTGAGGCTACTGCTGCACACCGGCCGTCCCTGCGGCGCGGAGCCGGCGATGAAGGCAAGTTCCCTGGCGTTGCCGCAACCCGAGGTCGAGGGCGCGAGCCGCTTCATGTCCACCCAGGCGTCCTCGATGCCCGCAGGACGCGCCGGCACGAAATCCTCCTGCGCCGCCTCGCGCATCAGCCGCACCCAAACCGGCAAGGCGCCGCTGGCGCCGGTGAGCATCGCGGGCTCGTTGCTGTCGCGGCCGATCCACACCACCGCGACGCGGTCGCCGGAGAAGCCCGCGAACCAGCTGTCGCGGAAATCGTCGGTGGTGCCGGTCTTGCCGGCGACGCGAACATCCAGCGCACGGCCGGCGGCGCTGGCGGTGCCGCTGCGGGTCACTTCCAGCAATGCCTGGTTGACCAGGTACACCGCGCGCGGATCGACGGATTCGTTGACGGTGAGCGGATAGCGCTGCAGCGGCGAGCCGTCCGGCCGCAGCACCTCGCGGATGGCATTCACCGGCGAGCGGAAGCCGCCGCCGGCCAGCGTGTTGTAGACCTGTGCGACTTCCAGCGGCGTCATCGACACCGCGCCGAGCAGTACCGAGGGATAGGCGTTCACTGCGCGCGAGAAACCCAGCTTCTGCAGGTCGAGCAACACGTTGTTGACGCCGACGCGCATGCCGACGCGCACGGTGGCGGCGTTGTAGCTGCCGGCCAGCGCCTCGATCAGCGGCACGGTACCGTGGTAGTTGCTGCGGAAATTGTCCGGCGCCCAGACCTTGCCGTTCGGCAATTCGACTTCGACCGGCGTGTCGTCCACCGGCGTGGCCAGCGTCCATTCGCGCGGCTTCTGCAGGGCGGAGAGGAACACCACCGGCTTGATCAGCGAACCCACCGGCCGGGTGGCGGCGAGCGCGCGGTTGAAGCCGGCGAAGCGCGCCTCGCGGCCGCCGACGATGGCCTGCACTTCCGCGCCCTGCACGCTGGTAACCACGATGGCGCCCTCCAGCGAACCGCGCTCGAACTGGCGGTCCTTTTCCAGCGCGGCGATGCCTTCCTGCAGCGCGCGTTCCGCGGCGATCTGCACCACCGGATCCAGCGTCGAGAATATCTGCAGGCCGGTGGTGGTGAGATCGCGCTCGGCGTATTCGCGCTTCAGCTGCTGTTTCAGCAGGTCCATGAAGGCGGGATAGAAGGTCGTGCCCTGCGGCGGCTTCGGCGTCACGCGCAGCTCGGCCGCGATGGCCGCCTGCGCCTTTGCCGCATCGAGCACGCCCTGCTCGGCGGCGATTTCCAGCACCTGGTTGCGGCGCGCCAGCGCGCGCTCGGGATGGCGGCGCGGATCGTAGACCGAGGGACCGCGCACCATCGCCACCAGCAGCGCGAGTTCATGCTCGCGCAACTCGCGCAGCGGCTTCTGGAAATAGAAATGACTGGCGAGCCCGACACCATGGATGGCGCGGTTGCCGTCCTGGCCGAGATAGACCTCGTTGAGATAGGCCTCGAGAATCTCGTCCTTGCCGAAGCTGAGGTCGATGGCAAAGGCCATCACCGCCTCGTTCGCCTTGCGCACGAAGCTGCGTTCCGGCGTGAGGTAGAAGTTCTTCACCAGCTGCTGGGTGATGGTGCTGCCGCCCTGGCGGATTTCGCCGGCGGCGAGATTGACGCCCATGGCGCGAGCGATGGCGCGGAAATCGAGACCGTGATGCTCGCGGAAGCGGCGGTCCTCGACCGCGAGCAGCATTTCCACCAGCACCGGCGGCACTTCCTCGAGCCGCACCAGGATGCGGTCCTCGCCGCTGGCGGGGAACAGGCTGCCGATCAGCGGCGGCTCCAGGCGCACCAGGAACAGGTCCTGGCCCGAGGCATTCTGCAGGGACACGAGCCGGTTGCCGCGCAGGCGCGCGATCACGTCCAGCGAGGGCTGTTCACCGTCCCAGAAGCGGAAGCTGCGGGTGACGAAGCGGATGCGTTCGCCGTCGATGGCGAAGCTGCCGGGCCGGTCGGGCCGCGGCATTTCGGCATAACCCAGGCGCCGGAACTCGCCGAGCAGCGCGTCACGGCTGATGTTCATGCCGGGATAGAGCTCCAGCGCCCGGGCGTAGACCCGTGCCGGCACGATCCACTGGTGGGCGCGGAAATCCTCGCGCGCCTTGAAGGTCAGCCAGCCCGCCCAGGCGGGGCCGCCCGCGATCACGGCCAGCAGCAGCCACAGGATGATGCGGCGCCCATGCTTCGGCGCCCTGGCCTTCTGCTTCCTGCCGCGGCGTGACTGGATGCGGCGCACGGTGTCGTCGCTGCGCCGTTTCAGGAGCTCTCGAACGGTCCTCTCACCCATCAGCTGCCACCTTTTTCCAGAACCGGCGCGAGTTTAGCACCGCAACCTGCGAAGCTTTCGCGAAGGGCTTCACGAGTGCCTGCCAGGGCGGCCAAAAACATTGATTCCATCAATGAGGGACATAAAAGCCTCTGGCTTGGGTATATGACAATTGCGGGTATAATCCCGCGTTTCTCCGAGGCTGATCCTCTGGCGGCGAATCAGCCTCCTTTCGCCTGCCGTCACACGCAATCACAGGGGTAGAGATGACCACTCAGAACGCGAATCTTGCCAGCTGGGTCGAGGAAGTGGCCCGCCTGACCAAGCCGGACAACATTCACTGGTGCGACGGTTCCGAAGCCGAACGCGAGCGCCTGATCGAAATGATGCTGGCGGACGGCACCTTGCTGAAGCTGAACGAGAAGACCTACCCCAACTGCTACCTGCACCGCTCCAACCCGAATGACGTCGCGCGCGTCGAGCACCTGACCTTCGTGTGCACGCCGGAGCGCGATGACGCCGGTCCGAACAACCACTGGATGGCGCCCGCCGACGCCCACGCGAAGATCGATGCGCTGTTCGACGGCTGCATGAAGGGCCGCACCATGTACGTCATTCCGTACTGCATGGGCCCGATCGACTCGCCCTACTCGCGTTGCGGCGTGGAAATCACCGACAGCCCGTACGTGGTCGTCAACATGCACCTGATGACCCGCGCCGGCAGCGACGCGCTCAAGCGCATCGAGCGTGAAGGCACGTTCGTGAAGGGCCTGCATTCCATCGGCGATCTCGATCCCGAGAAGCGCTTCATCATGCACTTCCCCGAAGAGCTGACCATCAAGTCGATCGGCTCCGGCTACGGCGGCAACGCCCTGCTCGGCAAGAAGTGCCACGCGCTGCGCATCGCCTCCTGGCAGGCGCGCCAGGAAGGCTGGCTGGCCGAGCACATGCTGATCGTCGGCATCGAGAACCCGCAGGGCGAAAAGAAGTACGTCGCCGCCGCCTTCCCCTCGGCCTGCGGCAAGACCAACCTCGCCATGCTGATTCCGCCCGAGTCGCACGAGGGCTGGAAGATCTGGACGGTGGGCGACGACATCGCCTGGATGCACTTCGACGAGGAAGGCCAGCTGCGCGCCATCAACCCGGAAGCGGGCTACTTCGGCGTTGTCCCGGGCACCAACCGCAAGACCAACAAGAACGCCTTCGACATGATCACGCACGACACGATCTTCACGAACGTGGCCGTGACCGAGGACATGGAGCCGTGGTGGGAAGGCCGCAAGAACGGCACCCCGGTGATCGACTGGAAGGGCAACAAGTACGATCCGGCGAACGGCCCGGCGGCGCACCCGAACTCGCGCTTCACCGTCTCGGCAAAGCAGAACCCGAGCTACGCGCCCGAAGCGGAAGACCCGCGCGGCGTGCCGATCTCGGCGATCATCTTCGGCGGCCGCCGCGCCTCCGTCGCGCCGCTGGTCTACCAGGCCAAGGACTGGGAGCACGGCGTGCTGGTCGGTGCCAGCGTCGCCTCGGAAACCACCGCTGCCGCCACCGGCGCCGTGGGCGTCGTGCGCCGTGATCCGATGGCGATGAAGCCGTTCTGCGGCTACAACTTCGGCGACTACTGGAACCACTGGCTGGCCATGGGCCAGCGCTCCGGAAAGCTGCCGCAGATCTTCCACGTCAACTGGTTCCGCCAGGACGCCGGCGGCAACTTCATGTGGCCGGGCTTCGGCGAAAACCTGCGCGTGCTGCGCTGGATCCTCGACCGCTGCGAGAACAGGGCGGCGGCGCAGGAAACGGCCATCGGCTACCTGCCGACGAAGGATGCGCTGGACACCTCCGGTCTCGACATCGACGACGCCACGCTGGAAACGCTGCTGTCGATCGACAACGAGGAATGGAAGACGGAAGTCGCCGGCGTGCGCGAGTACTTCGAAAGCTTCGGCGACCGCCTGCCGGCGAAGCTGCGCGAACGCCTCGACCAGGTCGACCGCGACCTCGGCTGATCGCAGACTGCTGCAACAAAAAACCGCCCTTCGGGGCGGTTTTTTTGTTGCGCGATGGATTCAGGAAGCTTTCCGCTGCAGCACCTTCGTGCCCTTGCTCGAGAGATCGCGCAGCAGCACGCGATCACCGCCCAGCCAGGTTACCGAAAGATGCTTGCGCGAGACATCCAGCGGCGCGCGCGACAGCACGATGCCGCACTGGCTGGAGCGGCCGAGCACGGTCTCGCCGACGCGCAGCACGTGCGTCTCGCCCTGCTCGCGCACTTCGGCGATGCCCTTGTTGAGACCGATTTCCACCTTCCAGCGCGCCAGCTGCAGGGTCACGAACTCGCCCTCGCGCAGGCGCAGTTCGAAATCCTTGTCCTTCGGCAGCGGCTGGAACGCCGGGCCTTCCGGCTGGCGTGCCGGCTTGCCGGCGGCGAGGACGTCGGCGTCACGGATTTCGGCGGTCTGCTGCGGCTCGCGGGCGAGTTCGATCAGGCGCACGATCAGCGACTTGCGCGCTCGCAGGAAGTCGACGAAGCATTCCAGCGCCAGCCGCCGCAGGCTCTCGTCGAGCTCGGTGTTGGCGCCGACGGCAAACAGGATCGCCGGCCACTGGTGTTCGTCCGGCAACTGGCTGATGTCCAGCTCGCGCCACACCTCCGCCACCGGCGAGCCGCTTTCGGTGGCCTGCAGCAGCAGGCCGAGCACCTGCTTGTGGAGCTGTTCGTTGCGGGCAAGATGCCGTTCCAGGCGGGCCGCGGTCATTCCCTTGAAGGCCGCCAGCGTTTCCGCCGCTGCCGAGGCGCGCGAACGCAGGAAGGCGGCAAGCTCTTCCTCGTTCTCGAAATGCAGCTGTTCCGCCCCGAGCGGCAACTCGATGCCCTTGTTGAAAATCCTGCCGACTTTCGACTGGATGACGGTACGCAAACCCATGGCTTTCCTCCGGCGTGCTGTCGGCAACGTTACCCTGCACAGGAAAACGCGCATTGACCGGAATCACAGATCACCGGCCGCGGCGCAACAGGCTGCCGCAGCCGTGATGCAGTTAACGCGGTGAAGTCACCGGAAACACGCCGCAGTCGCGGTCATCGAGATCGCACTCCGCCTGCGACGGAAGGGGTTCTTCCTCGCTCTGGTCCGCAGGCAGGGCAATGCCGCTGCCGCGAATCTCGTAAAGCGCGATTTCCTCGAACAGCGACGGATCGATGAAGCCTTCTTCCTCGATGCCGCCGCCCTGCTCGCGGCTCGCCGAACGCTGCTCGGAACTCGCCACCTGCAGGTTGGGGTTGAAGTTGATGCCGAGCGCTGCGGCGATCTGCTCCGCCAGCACCGGGCGCCTGGCGCGGGTGATCTGGCCGCTGACGCCGGCGGTGCCGGCGCCGGAAGACACGTACAGCACGTCGCCGGAGACACGAATATCGCGTTCGGCGCCGATGTCGCCGCCGGCCACGAGAATGATGTCGCCACCGGCCAGCACGCCGTCGCCGGTGTTGATGATTTCCGCGTTCTTGCCGCCGGTGACGAGCGCAATGCCCTCGCCGCTGATCACGCCCGAATTGATGACGATGTCGCCATTGCCCAGCAGCGTGACCCAGCCCTCGCCGACGTCGACTCCGGCGTTGATGATGATGTCCCCCGCCAGCGGCTGCAGGGCGAGCGGTTCGTCATCGAAGATGCCGGTCGCGAAGCCACCAATCACCAGGCCGCCGCTGTAACCGTCGAGCGCCGCGGCGTCGAGCACAAGACCCGAACCCTCGCCCAGGGTGATGGTGCGGCCGCTGGAGCGCGGCGCGATGCTCAGCACGCCGCCGCCCGTGACCGAGCGCGCGCCGCCGTCGAAACGGATGGTGTCGGCGACCAGCGCGCCGCCCGCCGGAAGCGCCAGTGCGCCGTTGAAGCGCAGCGCGCTCGCGGACATGTCGCCGTTCAGCGTGACGTTGCCGGTGTACTCCTGGGCTCCGCTGGTGGCGACGTCGCGCAGCGAGATTTCGCCTGCATCGATCACGAGACTGGCGAGCAGGTCGGCGGCGCCGATGTCGCCGCCGACGTTCACCCGGCTTGCATCGAGGCGCAGCACCTTAAGGCCATCGATGCCGCCGGTGATGTCGATCGCGGCGGCGTGCAGGCTGACGTCCTCGACGAGCCGCATCGCGCCGTCGACACGCAGGTTGCCGCCGGCGTGGAGATCACCTGCGGCGTGCAGCAGGCCCTGGTAATGCTGGCCGCCGAGCGTGGCGACATCGGCGAGCTGGATCAAGGCGCCATTCACATCCAGCGCATCCAGCGCCTTCTGCCCGCCGGCCGTGGCAAGCCGCACGGTCCCTTCCGTCGTGATTCCAAGGCTGCCGCCGCTCACGGCGGCATCGATGCCGCGGGCATTGCCGAGGTCGATGTCCGAGTTCGCATGCAGCGCGGCATCGCCATCGACGATCACTGCGCCACTCACCGAGGATGCATCGATGGCGTCGGCATCGAGCAGGCCGCGCAGCGTCAGCACCCCGGTGCTGCCGAGCGCGAGCTCGCCGGCGACAACGGCATCGCCCACCACCAGCGAGGCCGCGCCGGCATCCAGGCGGAGATCGCCGTTCGCGGCAATCGCGCCCGAGAACACGAGATCGCCGCTCGCGGACGTGCCAGTGCTGATGCGGCGATTGCCGTTGCTCTCGACATCCCCTGCCAGGCGAATGTCGCGACCGTCAGTGACGACATCGGCGTTGATGCGGACATCGCCCGTGCCGGTCTGCAGCAGCGCGCCGTTCAGCATGAGCGCGCCGTCGATGCTGAACAGTCCGCTGTTCTGCACTTCGAGATCGGCGCCGGCCGTGCTGTCGAGACCGTGTACCAGTGCAATGTCCACGCCGGTGAGGCGCGTTGCCGTGGCGAGCTCCGGCCGGTTCTCGATGACGACATTGCCGCCGGCTTCGATCACCGGCACGTCGATGCGGTCGTTGCGATCGCTGCCGCCGCGCAGGGTGATGTCGCGCGCCTCGAGACGGTCCGCGCGGATGACGCGGCCTGCCTGGTCGGCGTCGATGTCGGCTTCGAGGGCAAGGTCGCCGGCAAGGCTGGCGGTCCGCAGCAGGACGTCGCCTTCCGAGCGCACGATGAGCGCGTGTGCGCCGACGCCGATGACATCGGCGAGCGTGATGGCGGCATCCGCTGCGGACTGCAGGCGGCTCGTGCTGCCATCACCGCCGCTCAGCACCAGGTCGCCGGCGATGGCGATGCCGCCGTTGGTCGCGACGAGATCCGCGCCACCGGCGAGATCCACGTCGCCGGTGAAGTTCATGCTCGCCGCGGTGACATCGCTATTGATGTCCGCGTCGGTGCCGTTGATGAACTGCAGGTATCCAAGCATGCCGGCAGCGGCATCGAGCCGTGCCTGTGAGGCCTCGATGACGAGATCGTTCCCCTGCCCAGCGATTCCGCCGCGCAGGCGCACGGCATTCGCCGCGGTGATGGCGGCGGCGGCGTTCAGCCGCAGCTGGCCGCCGATATCCACGCTTGTCGCGGCCTGAATATCGCCGCCGAGTTCCAGCGTGCCGCCGCTCTGCGTGAATGAACCTGCCGTAGCGCCGTGATTGAGAGCCGCGGTGCCGGTGTTGGCGAGCGTGAAGGCATTCGTGATCTGCACGTTGCCATCGAAGACCGCATCGCCGGTGTTCACCGTCAGGGCGCCAAGATCAATGTCGTTGAAGCGTGCATTGCCGGAATCGATGACCAGCGAACTGCCTGCGCCCTGGAGCGCGGCGCGGAACTCCGCCAGGCCCGCGGCGCTGATGGCGAGATCGTCCAGCACGGCAACGTCGCCATGGAAGACAAGGTCGCCGCCGCTCGTCACCGCGGCGGCAAGGTCGACACCACCGGGGCGGCTCGCACCGAACACGGCGCCGCTGCCTGCATCGATCGCGGCGTTGACCGCGATGCGATTTCCGGCATCGAGATGAGCAACGCCACCGGCGTGGATTTCATCGTTGACATCCAGCCGCCCCAGCGCGTCCAGCAGCACGTCGCCGCCGGCGCCAATGAGGCCGGTGATGATGTCGCCCATGGCGTTGATGTCCACGCTGCCGCTGCCGGCATCGATCGCGGCAATGAGAAGATCATCCGCCTCGGCGATGGCGACCGTTCCCGAGCCAGTGCTCGCAACCAGCGTATCGATAT
>Ga0207873_1003199_pt1 | contig 12349 bp, 10 predicted proteins | sample BGWIniCompost_FD_187373 | JGI IMG/M metagenome (GOLD analysis project Ga0207873, IMG submission 187373) | Cellulose adapted compost microbial communities from Newby Island Compost Facility, Milpitas, CA, USA - BGW Initial Compost (SPAdes)... ... | reverse complement strand
GTTCCTTCCCGATGCAATCCAGCCGGTCCCGACGTATGCTAGCCTCACAGCGAAACATTCCCTGGACTGCGGTTGCAGAAGGAGGGTAACGGATGCCCCAGCGCGGCGTGCACCACTCGCGCCTCATCGCAGCACTGGTCGCGCTCGCTTTGGTCGCGGCCTGTGGTCGTGCCGGTGGGGAGTCGAGCCCCGGCGACACCACCACACCCCTCGTGACGACGGCCACCGTTCCCGCGACGGCTACCGCCTCATCGTCGAGCGCGCCTGCCGCCACCGCGACGGTCACCGTTCCATCGCCAAGCACGCCCGCCCCCACCGCAATCCTCACTCCAACACCCGTGCCCTCACCCTCCCTGACGCGGCCGCCCGACCAGCAGGTGGAGCTGCCGGACGTCGACGCCCACTATGACCTCGAGGTCACCGCCTTCGATCCCGGCACCGGCCACCTGGAGGTAGTGGAACGTGTCACACTCCGAAGCCGCAGCGGCCCGTTACCCGAACTGCACTTCACCGTGACCCCGGCCGAGGCGGGATACTTCCAGCTCGACGGCGCGACGCTCGACAACCAGCCGGTCACGCCGGACGTACGCAACGACGGCTTCACGCTCACGATCCCGGCACCTCCCGGAGAAACGGCGATAGTCGGTTTCCGGTTCACCCTCAACCTGCGCCAGGTGCCGGAGGATTGGTACGGCACCGGTCTCGACGGCAACATCGTCCGCCTGGGCTATTGGTTCCCGATCCTTTCCGACGACCACCCCTACCCCAGCACAGCCGACCCGGCGTACACCCGCACTGCGACGTTCGACGTGCGCATCCCGATCCCGCCGGGCTACGTCCTGGCGCATACCGGCGAGGAGGTCACTCGCGAGCCGCTGCCGGACGGCGCCGTCCGGTACCACCTCCGCGCCGAGAACGTGCGCGACTTCGCGATGATCACCGCCCCCAATCTCCAGATCGACACCGCGACGACGGCTGGGGGTGTGCGGGTCGAGCTGTACAGCCTGCCCGGCACGCCCGAGCAGGCCCGGCAGACGGCGCTCTCGGCCGCGGTGCTGGCCCTCGACCGGCTCTCGGAACTGATCGGGCCGTACCCTTACCCGGTGTTCCGCATGGCCGAGGCCGGGCCGTCGCTCCACGGCGGGATCGAGTTCCCGATGCTGGTGTACCTGAACCTGAGCGTCAACTGGCTGGACCGCCTGACCTACCACGAAACGGCGCACCAGTGGCTCTACGGGATTATCGGCACCCGCCCGCAGCAGGACCCCTGGATCGATGAGGGAGGTGCCCAGTTCCTCGAAGCCGGCCTCGCATCCGACTTTCAGGAGAAGCCGTCCCCGCCCCCGGGCGGCTACCTCCACCCGCTCGACAGCACCGATGCCGACCTGCCGTCCGGCCCCGGTATCCCCGGCTACGAGTCGATCTACCGCCAGGGGCATGCCTTCTACCAGACGGTGTACGAGGAGATGGGGCCCGACGCCTTCTGGGCGGCGATGCGCGAGCTCTACGAGCGCTTCCGATTCGACATCGTCACACCGTGGGACGTGCTCCTGACGTGGCAGCTCCACAGTCCGGTGGACCTGCGCCCGCTGTTCCGGGACACCTTCTCCTATCCCTGGCTCGATCAACTCCCTCCGCCCGGCGGATGAGGCGCCTCCAGGGAAGCGAGGGTCTGTACGAACACACACCCGCTGTGGGGTTGACGGCCGCGACGCGCCGTGCTGAGATAGGGAAAAGGGGCGTACGAACGAACCTACGCAGGGCACTGGCGCGGCCAGGCTGCCCGAGGACAGCGCGTATCCGAAGGGAGACGCCCGGTGGCCGTCGACCCGAACGACATCGCCACACTCGCAACGAGGATCGGCCCGCGCCCACCCGGCAGCCCCTACGAGCGGCGAGCCGCCGGCTACGTCATCGAGCGCCTGCAACAGATGGGTGTTGCCTCGACGCTCCTGCCGGTACGGGTCCCGCGCGGCTTCAACCTCGTCTACGCGACGCTCTTTGTCGTCGCGGCGTTGAGCGTGCCGCTGGCGCTCGTGTCCGAGATCCTCGCCCTGGTAATCAGCCTCGCCGCGCTGGTGCTGGCGGCGCTCGAAGTGACCGGGCGACCCGCGCTTTCTCGCCTCGCCGCGACGCGCATAAGCCACAACGTGCTTGGGCTGATCGCGCCGGCCCGGGGGCTACCGGCCGGGGAACGGGAACAGCCGCGGCGCGTCGTGATCACCGCGCACCTCGACACAGCCCGCTCCGGTTGGCTCTCCCAACAGCCCATCGTCGCGCGGCTCCGCCTGCTGGCCGTGGCGACGGCCGCATCGATGATCTTGCTCCCGGTGCTGCAAGCCGTCGCGCTCGCCACGCCGTCGCGGATCCCGTGGTATGCCTCGCTGGTGCCGCTGGTCATCCTGATCGGGGCCACCGTGCTCCTGCTGCAGCGCGAGCTCCGCGGGGTGCCGGTGGCCGGAGCGAACGACGACGCTTCGGGCGTGGCGGCGCTACTCGGCATCGCGGGGGCCCTGCGACGCAACCCGCCACGCGAACTCGAGGTCTGGCTCCTCTTCACCGCGGGGGCCGAGGCGGGCGGCGCCGGAATGCGCCAGTTCCTCCGTGACAATCTCTTCGATCCCGACCGGACCTCGTTCATCTCCCTGGATTCGGTGGGCGCCGGCAACATACGCTTCACTCGGGGCGAGGGGCTGTTGCTGCTGCGTCGCTCATCGCCCATGCTCTTGCGCATCGCCGGGGAAGTCGCGCGGGAGCATCCCGAGTGGGGGCTGCGGCCTCAGACCCACCGGTTGCCCGCGACCGATCAGTCCGTTGTTCTCCTCCACGGTTACACGGCAATCGGGCTCTTTGCGGCCGATGATCAGGGGTTCATCCCGAACTGGCACCAGACCTCCGACACCCCGGAGCGTGTGGACATCCGCACGGTCGCGCGCGCGGTTGACGTGGCCCTGGCGATGATCCGCCACCTGGACACGTCCGCCAACCACGAGTCCGTTGCCCCCAGCCTCGGCAGCGAGCCCGGCACCACGAGCCGCCCGTGACAACCTGTCCAGGCCGAGAGGCGACCTCCCGTAACTGGTATGGAACATGCGGACCAGCGAGCGTCGTTTGATTCACCCGGGACCACGATGGGAGGGACAGCACATGTTCGGCCGTGGCAAAGAGAAGCAGCAGCAGACGACCAGCATGATGGCAACGATGGAGGAACTGCCGGTCCGGTTCTACTGGACGGCAGCCATCGTCTCGCTCCTGATCTCCGCGATCCTCTTCCTGTTCGGCAAGCGGACGGCGGCGATCTTCGTTGGCCAGTGGCCACCGACGTTCATCCTCCTCAGCCTCTTCTACCGCCTGCTGCGCCCCAGCGAAGAGGATACGGCCCAGCAAACGGAGCGCGCCCGGAAGCGTGCCCGCGCCGCGATGCGGTAGCCCGCCGTCTCACGGCCATCCAGTGTGACCGTGGTACCATAGCGATACGACGTGGTTAGAACCGGCCGCGCCATGCGGCCGGTACGTATGAGACGGGATGGCTGATGCGGCAGACCAACCGGCGCGTCGTGGTCGTAGCAGTCATGCTGGGCACGTTCCTCGCCGCGCTGGACACCAGCATCGTCGGCACTGCCATGCCGACCGTGATCGGGCAACTGGGCGGGATGTCCCTCTACTCCTGGGTCTTCTCCGCCTACCTCCTGACCTCGACCACCACCGTCCCGCTCTACGGGCGTCTTGCCGATCTCTACGGCCGCAAACCGCTCTTCATCGCCGCCGCGGGCATCTTCCTGCTCGGGTCGATGCTCTGCGGCGCGGCGCAGAGCATGCCCCAACTGGTTGCCTTCCGCGCGCTCCAGGGCCTCGGGGCCGGCGGCATCATCCCGGTAACGCTCACCATCGTCGGCGACCTGTTTGATGTCGAGGAGCGCGCCCGGATGCAGGGTCTCTTCAGCGCCGTCTGGGGCACTTCCGCGGTCGCCGGGCCGACCGTTGGTGGCTTCATCGTGGACTACGTCGACTGGCGCTGGGTCTTCTACATCAACCTCCCCTTCGGCATCGCCGCGACGATCCTCTTCTGGCTCTTCCTGAACGAGCAGGTGGAGCGCAAGCGCCACGCGATCGATTACGCCGGGACCGTCAGTCTGACCCTCGGCGTCACTGCCCTGCTCGTCGCCCTGCTGGAGGTCGGCGAAGGCCGCGCCTGGACCGACCCGATCGTGGTCGGGTCGCTGGCGCTCGCGGTCGTCCTGCTGGTCTTCTTCGTCCGCACCGAGCAGCGGGCAGCCGAGCCGATCCTGCCGCTCCACCTGTTCCGCACACGCGTCATTGGCGCTGCCTTCCTGGCCGGCATTCTGGTCGGCGGAGCCATGTTCGGCGTCACGTCCTACCTCCCGCTCTACGTCCAGGGCGTGCTCCTCGGCACCGCGGTCACGGCCGGCATGGTGGTCGCCCCAAACTCAATAGGCTGGTCGCTGGCGTCGATCCTCTCGGGCCGGATCATCCTGCGGTTCGGCTACCGTACGGCGGTCGTCGCCGGGCTGACGGCGATCGTGCTGGCCTCGGTCGTCCTCCAGTTGGTGCCACACGGTAACTCGCTCTGGCTCGCAGTAGTTGCCGCGGGCACCTTCGGGATCGGCATGGGCCTGAGCGCGACGGCCTTCATCATCGCAGCCCAGAACGCGGTTGGGTGGGCCGAGCGGGGCATCGCAACCGCGTCGATCACCTTCTCGCGCACCATCGGCGGCGCTATCGGTGTCGCCGCCCTCGGGACCGTGCTCAGCGCCAGCATGGCCACACGCCTCTCCGCGCTGCCCGAAACCGCTCGCGACGTCAACGCTCTCCTCGACCCGGCCGTGCGGTCGACACTCTCGCCCGCCATGCTTGAGACCATGCGCACCGCCCTGGCCGACTCGCTGGTCTACGTCTACCTGGGTGTCCTGAGCATCGCCGTGGTCGCGTTCCTCGTCGTGCTGCTGGGCTTCCCGCGGGGTTCGATCAAGGATCTCCAGGCGGCCGAGGCCGGCGAGAGCGCTCCTGACGCGGGCGAGGAACCAGCAGCTCTGCCAGTTGGAAGCAGCGAGGAAGTGCAATCGACCGAGGCCCGGTGATGCAATCCGACTTCTGGCCCTACCTGCCGACGCTCCAGCGTCTCGCTCTGGCCCTCGCCATCGGGCTCTTTGTCGGCATGGAGCGGGAGTGGCGCGGCAAGGAGGCCGGCCTGCGCACGTTTGGCTTCGGTGCCCTCCTCGGCTGCCTCGGAGCACTGCTCGGCCCACCCTACGCCCTGACGGCGCTCGGCCTGCTCGGCATCCTTGTCATCCTGATCAGCGTGCGCGCGATCCTCTTCGGTCGCGACCTCGAGCTGACCACCTCCGCCGCGCTCCTGGTGGTCGGCTTCGCGGGCGTCCTGGCAGGACTAGGACACACGCTCACCCCTACCGCCGTAGCGGTTGTCACTGCCGGACTGCTGGCCTGGAAGGAGCCGCTAGCCGGGTTCACCGGCGGGCTGAGTGTGCAGGAGTTGCGCTCGGCGATTCTGCTGGCGATGCTGGCCTTCGTCATCTACCCGGCCCTGCCTGAAGAGGCCGTCGACCCATGGGGCCTGATCTCGCCCCGCGACTCGTGGGCGACGGTCATCCTGATCGCCGGGCTTGGATTCGCGAACTACATCCTGCTGAAGGTGTACGGAACGCGGGGCGTGCGGGTCTCCGGCTTTCTCGGGGGGTTGGTGAACAGCAGCATTGCGGTCGTGGAGCTGGCCACGCTCCACCGACGCGCGAAGCACGGCCTCGGCAACGTCGTCTATCAGGGCGTGCTCCTCGCCACCGCTGGCACCCTGGTGCGCAACGCCGTGGTCCTCGGCCTCCTCGCCCCCCGTGCGCTCGTCGCTGCCGCGGCTTCCTTCGCGCTCCTGTTCCTCCCCTCCGTGGCGTTCGCCGTGATCGGGCAGCGTTCCGACGAGGAGAAGAGCAGCGACGTCCCGATCGAACTGCCCTCCCCCTTCTCGATCACCGCAGCGCTCCGCTTTGGACTGATCTTCCTCGCCATCACGGTCGCCGGCACCGTCGCCGAGCGCCTGCTCGGCGACGCAGGGTTCTATGTGGCCAGCCTCATCGGCGGGGCGGTCTCCAGCGCCAGCACGGTCGCCACCGCGGCAATCCTGACTGCCAACGGAACGCTGAATCCCACAGTCGCGGGCACCGGCGCGGTCCTCGCGACGCTGACCAGCATCGGGATCAACTTGACGCTCGCGGCGCGCGTCGGCGCAGACCGTCGCCTGACCGCCCGCCTCGCCCTGGCGCTGGGGATCACCGTCCTCCTCGGCGCCGTCGGCATCGGGATCGACCGGCTCCTCGCTTCGAGCCTGTGACGGCACGTGCAGCGGGCACCTGGTTGCCATGTCACCCTGGGGAGAGCCGGTCCCGGCTTAGTGGAGGGTGACGAACTCCATGGATATCCGCCGGTCATCGCGTGCCCGGGGCTAAAGCCGCCGGGCCAAGACCACCGCGCGCGAGCCCTTGCACCACTCAGTCCGGACACCGGGCAGGTGACCAACCCGCAGGAGGAGGGCGAGGACGCGGGCGCTTTATGGTCCTCCTACCCTTGCTCGGTGGGCAGCCCGCTCTGCCCCGCCAGCACGTCCTCCGGTCGGCCTCCGGGGCGAAGGATGTGGACCTCGCCCTGCCAGACCAGTACCTCGGCCGGCTCAGGGTGACTCAGGAACTTCAGGCTGCTGACACTGTAGCCGTACGCACCACTGAGGAAGACGCCGATGATGTCACCCGGCTGCGGCAGTGCCATCTGAATGTCCGTGCCGAACATGTCCAGCGGCGTGCAGCATGGGCCGACCAGATCCGTCTGCTCCAGCGCTGCGGCCGGATCGGCGCTGACGTTGAGGATCGGGTACGGCTTGCGGAAGACCTGCCCCCAGTTCCCGGTCGCGCTGATGTGGTGGTTCATCCCGCCGTCGGTCACGACGAAGGTCTTGCCCCGCGACTGCTTCACGTCGACAACGCGCGTCAGGTAGACGCCCGCCTCGGCGACCAGATAGCGGCCGAGCTCCAGGATGAAGCGGGCACCGGCCAGTCGCGGGTCGGAGAGCCGCTCGTCCAGGAGTGGGCGGAACCCGGCGCCGAACCGGTCGAGGTCGAACGGTTCCAGGTGCTCGAAGTAGGGAATCCCGAACCCGCCACCGAAGTCGATCATCTCCAGCGGCCGGCCCGCCGCGTCCGCAACACGCGCTGCGAGGTCGAAGACGTTGCGGGCGTGCTCCACGAGCGCGTCGGCATCGAACACCTGCGTCGCCGTGTAGACGTGAAGCCCGCGCAGCCGGAGCCGCGGCTTGGACGCGACCAGCGCGACGGCCCGCTCCAGGTCCGCCTCGTCGACCCCGAACTGGGTCGGCCGGCCACCCATGCGCATGTGCGAGCCGATCAGCGGCTGGGCGGGGTTGATCCGCAGCCCGACGCCGACGTCGCGCCCCTCCCCCTCGGCAACGCGGGCCAGCCGCTCGATCTCACCCAGCGACTCGACGTTGACCGCGAAGATACCCGCGCGAACGGCGCGCCGCAGCTCGTCCTCGGTCTTGCCCGGACCGGCGAAGACAATACGCTCCGGGTCGACCCCGGCCGCAAGCGCCAGGTGCAACTCACCCGCCGAGGCCACCTCGGCGCCGGCCCCGGCCCGAGCCAGGAGCTGGGTCAGCGCCAGGCTGGGGTTGGCCTTGACCGAGTAAGCGACCTCGACATCCGGTCCGACGGCGGCCCGCACACGTTCGAGCTGCTCCAGCACCACGCCGCCGTGGTAGAGGTAGCAGGGCGTCCCGGCACGATCGACGACATCGGCCAGGGCTACACCCCCAGGGCTGAAGACGCCGTTCTGCCAGCCTCCCAGCCGCTCAGCTGCGGCCAGTGCCCGGTCAACCTGCGTAGGCATCGCGCACCGCCTGACGGTCGATCTTGCCCGAGGGCGTCCGGGGCAAGATCCCCTGATGGATCTGGATCACCTTGGGCACCATGTAAGGTGGTGCCTGCCGCACACAGGCGCGGCGCACCTCGTCGGCGGACACCTCCTGGTCCCCGCGCGGGACCACCACCGCGACGATGTGCTGTCCGTGGTCGGGGTCGGGCATCCCGAAGGCGCAGGCTTCCTGCACCAGCCCGGTGCCGATCAGCACATCCTCCACTTCCTCGGGGCTCACGCGGTAGCCCTGGGTCTTGATCAGGTTGTCCTTCCGCCCCACGAAGTGCAGGAAGCCATCCTCATCCCGCCACACCAGGTCGCCGCTATAGACCACCCACTCGGGGTGCGGCAGCCCGGGCGGTGCAAACGGGTTGGGGCGGAACCGCTCCGCGGTGTCCTCCGGCCGGTTCCAGTAGCCGAGCGACACGGTTGGCCCCCGATGCACCAGCTCGCCGATCTCGCCCGGCGCGCAGTGCTCGTTCTTCTCGTTCAGCACCCAGATGTCAGTGTTGGGAATCGGCTTCCCGATGCAGGCCGGGCCGCGGTCCCGCTCGTCAGGCGGCAGGTAGGTCGAGCGGAAGGCCTCGGTCAGTCCGTACATGAGGTAGATCTTGGTGGTCGGCAACAGCCGCCGGAGCTCAGCCACGTGAGCCGCCGGCACCTGACCGCCCGAGTTGGTGATGTAGCGCAGGGACGTGAGCGGGCGCTCCTCCAGTTCCCGGCCCATCTGCACCAGCAGGCCCCAGAGCGGCGGCACCCCGGCAAGGCCCGTGATCTCGTACTCACGCAGCGAGCGGATCACGTCAGCCGGGAATGCCGAGCGCTGGAGCACGAGCGTCGCACCCACCAGAAGGGCGGTGGTGAACTGGTTCATGCCGTAGTCGAAGCTGAACGGCAGCACCGACAGAATGCGATCGTCGCTCGTGTTCTCCAGGTACGTCGCCACGATCTCGGCCCCGACGACGACGTTCCGCTGGCTGAAGACGACGCCCTTGGGCAGGCCGGTCGAGCCGGAGGTGTAGATGATGGTCGCCATGTCGTGCTCTTGGACCCGCGGCAGAGCCGCGCGACCGGGCTCGCCGCGCAGCACCTCGGCAACCGTAAGCCAGCCCCCGGCGCGCGGGACATCGGGCACCTGGTCGCCGACGACGAAGGCGCGCTCGGGCGCCTCCTCACCGAGAGCGGCGAGCTTGTCCGCGTCGCCGATGACGAGCCGCACGTCGCAGTCGCGCAGGATGTGCAGGGCCTGACGCGCCCTGAGGAGCGGGTTGACGTTCACATAGGCCGCCCCGGCCAGGGACGCGGCCACCATGGCTGCCACCGCCACGAACGATTTCTCGGCGTAGATGGCGACGCGATCCCCCAGTCTCACGCCGTGCTCGACGAGTGCCGCCGCCATGGCCTCGGCCGCGCCGAGCAGATCCGCGAAGGTGTACCGATCCGACCCGGAGACGACCGCGATGCCGCTCGGGTCACGCTCGGCGGCGTTGCGGGCCATGTCATGTAACGTGAAGACTGCCCGATGCGTCATGCGCGCTTCCGATCCACCAATTCAGCGATTGCCTGGATCGAGGCGAAGTTTTCCTCGCTCACGTCCATGTCGTCGATGACCACGCCGAACTGCTGCTCCAGGAACATGACCAGTTCCACTACCATCAGCGAGGTCAGCAGGCCGTCTCGGATGAGCGGCTGGTCGTCACTCACCGGCCGGCCGCCGGTGGCGTTGGCCATCAACCACTCGCGAATCGGACCCTTCACGGCGCCGTCCACCGTCATGTCGAAGCCGCTCCTCTCTTGGCGGATGCAGAGAATGTAGCTGTACGCGCACGCTGCGCCGGGCGCACCCCGTCACTCATCCCAGAAGCCTACTTCTTCATCACCGTAGCTAAACGCCCAGTTGGCAGCGTTCACCGCCATCTGGTGTAGCTCGGGATCAGCAAACTTTACCTGCAAGCGGGGTCGCCGCTTGCGCGGAATAAAACCCAACCGCCGGACGTCAGACGGTCGGGGCCCAACGGGCGACGCCAGGAAACGATACCAGATCACCGTAGCGCCGGCCCGCCGGAAATACCGGGCCGCCGCCCGCACCAGCTCCCGCGCCACATCGTGCCGCCCCGGCAAGACCGTAACGTCGGGCATGAGACCCGCCCGGTCCGTCGGAGTGACCCGCAATACTGCATAGCCGAGCAGATCATCGCCGTCGAGTGCCGCGAGGATCGCGCTGGCGGTGTGAGGCGACGACTCACCATATCGCCAGCGCAGAAAGGCAACGTCCTTCTCAGGGATGCACGGAACCTGGGACGAGACCGCCTCGAAGAAGCGGTCGAAGCGATCGTCGAAGTCGTCGAGCACCTTGATCTCAAACCGATCTCGACCAGTGGTGAGGATCGAGTCTACCACCCGTAACCCGAGATTTACGACAGCTCCGACCGGACGCGGTAGCGATACCGGCAGCTTGGCCGTGGTGAGCGGCTTGGTGAAGGCTTCCAGGTCTACCACGTCGGTCGCGCCGAGCCAGCCCTGGACGCGCAGCACCTCCGGGTGCCAATCGCAGGTCACGCAGTTCTCCACCGTGCGGAAGAACGCGCGCATGAGCAAGACAGCGTGGAACCCATAATTGGAGTCCACCATGTACTCGCCGGGGGCATGGGCTACCACGCGTCGCCCGGCGATACGGTAGTACTGCGGAATGGCACCGAGGAAGCCGACGATCCGGTCGCCGTCCACCAGCACCCAGCGATGCAGATGCTCCGCGGCAAGCGGGTGCGTCTCCAGCCACCGCCAGATCGACGCATCCCGCTCCAGGCGTTCCGGGGTCGCATGCCAGAACGCGCGTGCGCGCAACTCTTTCACGCCATCGAGGTCAGCCGGTTCGAATTCCCGCACTACTGCCATGATATTCTGGTCCTTCACCAGGACTCGGTTCTCCGAGTTACCGTTGCACCGCGTGCATGCATCTGACGGCGCTTATCTCTAGCACCATCTAACCATATATAACCTTGCGCGTTCGCTAAGGGACTTACCAGGCCTGAAGGTCCTGTTCGAGTCGACCGGAGCAACCGCGGGCAGAAGCGGGACGCAGGGCGTCATGCCCAGTAGCGTTCGGACCGCAATCCCTTACTCAACCCAGAAACTCAACTCCCCGTCACCGGCGCTGTACGCCCAGCTCAGCGGGTTCGTCGCCACCGACTGCAACTCCGGGTCGGCGAACTTCACCTGCAAGGTATGCGTCTGCTTGCGTGTGAAGAACCCCAAACGCCACAGATCGCGCGGCAGCGGCGCTAGCGACGACGGCAAGAACCGGTACCGAATCAGATGCGCACCTCTCTGCCGGAGATGGTGAATCGAGGCACGCAGCAACGCGGCGGCCACGTCCTGGCGGCCGGGCCGCACCGTGAGGTCCATGATGTACCCGGACCGGTCGGTGTCGGTCACGCGTAAGACGGCATAGCCCACCAACTCGTCCCCGTTGAGCGCGCCCAGCAGCGGCCCCGCGGGTTGTGGCGACGAGGGTCCGTAGCGCCACTGCAAGAAGGCCGCGTCCTTCTCCGCGAGGCAGGGAACATGCGCCGTCAGCGACTCGAAAAAGCGGTCGAAGCGCTCGTCGAACGAGTCGAGCACCTTGACCGTCACGCTCTGCCGCCCCAGAGTCAGTAGCCGGTCAGCTGCGCGCAATCCCAGATTCACACCACCGGCGACCGGACCCGGTAGCGACACCGGCAGCTTGGCCGTGGTCAGAATCTTGGCGGCGTACCGCAGATTGGCCACTTGGGTTGCACCCAGCCAGGTCTGCACGCGGATCACCGACGGCAACCAGTCGACACTGACGCAGTTCTCCACGGTCCGGAAGAACGTACGCATCAAGCTGACCGCGTGGAACCCGTAATCGGGATCGACCATGTAGTCGGTGGGGGTGTGCGCGACGACGCGCTTCCCCGCGATGCGGTAGTACTGCGGCACCGCGGCCAGGAAGCCGACAATGCGGTCACCGTCCGCCAGGACCCAGCGGTGGAGATGCTCCGGGGCGAGCGGGTGCGTCTCCAGCCAATGCCAGACCGACGCATGCCACTCCAGCCGCTCATCATCATGACGGGAGTAGACGGCTGCTCGTAGCCGGCTGATCTGGACCAGATCGCCCGGTTCGTAGTTCCGCAGCACGACCATAACGGTTCGGCCCTCCCAGGAAGGCTCAGCGACCGGGCGCCCTGCCCTCACGCCTCCCCCTCAATCGGCCGCTCGTGGCCCTACCGTCGGGCTCAGCGGCCTCGCCAATCCCCCGGGTTCACGCGGCGCGGCGTCCTGCCCCCGCTGTCGCGGCACGCCGCGCGATTAATGCCTACTTAGGATACCGCGCCCACACCATCTCCCCAGACGCCTGGACCGGCGCCGACGGCCG
>Ga0207873_1003198_pt1 | contig 12362 bp, 11 predicted proteins | sample BGWIniCompost_FD_187373 | JGI IMG/M metagenome (GOLD analysis project Ga0207873, IMG submission 187373) | Cellulose adapted compost microbial communities from Newby Island Compost Facility, Milpitas, CA, USA - BGW Initial Compost (SPAdes)... ... | reverse complement strand
CAAAAAGTTCCGGCTATCAAAACGGGCGGCAAAGAATTGCCTCCTCGTTCCCCTTGAGCTCCGAGCTGCCCCGCCACCTACCTTAGTGGAGTATGATATGGTTGAGTTACTACATTTGATCTAAGTCAAGAACGTATTAAGTCCTGGTTGCGATGGCGCGACCCGCGCATTGCCGGTCAGCGAGGGCGCCGCTCTCCCACCTGGGATGATGTACGATCTTCGCTATGGCTTTGCGAGCGCGTTGCCGGTCTCAAGACGTGCTGTTCGATCCCGATTTGCGTGGATTGATCAATCTTGTCTTCGCATTGCGCTGCCTGAAGATCTTCGAATTGGCGCTTTCGGTTGCGGACTAGTCCGTGGCGAAGAAAAAACATCTTAAGAGTGCGGTCCGAATTGTGTCGATGGATTCGGGCCCCACTCGGATTGACCTTTTCGCTTCATCTCACCTTTTGACCAGAAACTCGAAACCGCCGCAAATGAGACCGTTTCGGTCGAAGGCTATTGGATTGGCTTCGAGCTGGATGCTTCTGTAGGTTTCCAGTTATAGACGTAGGTGATGGTACCCTCTTTTCTCAGGCTCCCCGGAAAGCAGCTTCGAGACCCGCGATGTCGATCTTGCGCATGCCCATCATGGCCCGCATTGCGCGACCAGCGGCCTCGCGATCAGGATCCATGATAAAACGCGGCAGGGCCTCGGGAACGATCTGCCAAGAGACGCCGTAACGATCGACGAGCCACCCGCACATGCTCTCCGAGCCACCATTCGCTGTGAGCGCCGCCCACAGGCGGTCAGTTTCCTCCTGATCCTTGGTCAAAACGGAGATCGATGCAGCTTCCGAATGCCGGAACTGGGGGCCGCCATTGAGCGCCTGATAAGGCGTGCCGGCTAGATTGAAATCGACGACGAGTGCAGAACCGTTAGGTTGAGGCCGAAAAACGTTTTCGATCCGCGAATTCGGCAGAAGCGAGACGTAGAACTCTGCCGCCTCTTCGGCCTTTCCGTCGTACCAGAGACAAGTGCGAACTTTGGCTGTCATAACTTACGCTCCTCAAAGGCTGCTTGCAAGTTGCTCAAGTTGTTCGGCGCATTTCCCCCATCCCTCGTAAAAGCCCATTTTCTCGTGCTGATCTCGGGCCTCAGCTGTCCAATGAAGTGCACGAGCGGTGTACTTCGTCCTTCCGGGGCCAGCGTCCTCGAATGTCACGATGCCCGTGAAGAAGGGTTTTTCGGAGGGTTGCCACGCACTTGTGTAGGCGTCGGTGAACACGAGTTTTTCGTTGGGTATGACCTCCAAATAGATGCCGCGGTTGGGATAATCCTGACCTTCAGGGCTGCGCATTACGACCAGACTTGTCCCCCCAGGGCGAACGTCGAGTTCAGCGTGCGGTGTGGTCCAAGGCTTGGGAGCGAACCATTGCTTGATTAGCTCGGGTTCAACCCAGCAACGATAAACTTTCTCGCGCGGCGCATTCAAAATCCGCGTGAGCACGAGCTCGTGCTTTGCGGAATTCGCGGCTTCATTGGACATCGAACAACTTCCTCCTTCCAAGGGCGTCAAACTTCAATCTCGCGATGCAGATGAGTGAGACCTTTTCTTTCGGCCGTTGCCGAACAAAAACTCGAAGTACCGTCGCAGATGGTCCACGCATTGAGCCGCGATTTCCGGGCTGTTTTTCGCCTTCGCCAGGATAAAGGCTCCCTGCAGCACCGCCTGTGTGAACAAAGCGAGAGATTGGGCGCTGAAATCGAACTGCGAGCCGTGCGCCTTCATCGCCTCTGCGATATCTGCGGCGAGCGTATCCGCGTGTCCGCTGATGCTCGCGTCGCACGCTTCGCGAATGGCCGGGTGCGTGACGTAACATTCCTGGACCATTGTGCCGGCCAAGCATGTAAACTCCGGCAGCTCCCCGTCCATGATCGCTCGCCGGAAATCAAGGTAGGCCAGGATGCGATCACGCGGGTCCCTGTGCTGGTGATATGGCGCGGAGGCGAAAAAGGCGCTCGTCGTCTCTGACCAGTATTGGGCTGCGGCGACGGCAAGGTCCTCCTTGCTGCGGAAATGATGAAAGAACGCCCCTTTCGTCACGCCGGCCTGGCGGCAGAGGTCGTCAACGCTCGTTGCGGCGTATCCTTTCGTTCTGAAGAGGGATAACGCCGCGTCCAGAATTTTTGTTCTTGCTGACGGATTTGTGCTCATCCGAGGACCTTCTGCTATTGAAGGTGAGCATACCGACCGGTTGGTATGTAGTCAAGTGCAAGTTGTAGGGGGATTAGTCCAACGTTTGAGCGGAAGGCTATCTCGTCGTCGTGGTTGCCACAGACGCTTGCTCCGCGCGAACTAGGGAGACCGTGTGAGGCGGTCCGCAGGGAATTGTTCGCGACGGAACCTAGAGTCGCCGTCGCCACTATTCGTTTCGAAGCCTGCCATGGCTTTCAAAACCGCAATCCGATCCTCAGCCCAATGCTGATCTTGCTGCGGCCAAGTTTGGTACGAACAGGGCTTGCTGGCTCAACGAAGCGCGCCTGCGAGGGAGTTGTCGGGCGGCCAGCAGGAAATGATGGCAATTGCTGGAGATGATTTTGACTGACGTTGATCAGGAATAGGCCGAGCATCGGCTCTCGCCGATTATGGTGAGCCAAGTAACAGCAATCATTCGGCGCATAGTTGAGACCCAAATGCCGTTCTCGAGGAGCAGAAGTGCTGAAGGTCAGTTGTGCCCTTGCTTGCTGGAGAGGTGCGTCTTGTGCTCGGCGGCTACCGGATCGCCGTTCTGGACGCAAAGCGCAGCTTCAGTAATCACGACAGAAAGCCGAGAAGCCAGAGCACGATGATCACGGGGATAGGGATGCCGATAAGCCAAAGCAGTGCGCCACGAAACATGAGTTAGGTCTCCAGTTGCCATAGCTGTTGAACGTCAGTGAGCCCACTTCGTTCCGCAGGCATCCTGGCTTTCGCGTAAGCAGAGCCGGAAGTTCTCTCGACGATCGGCGGCCTCCGTTTCACTCTGCGGCCAGCTAGGGAGCAATGCCGCTCAGCGAGGAGCGATGCAGCGGCTAGGAGATCAGCCGTCACTCGAACATGATCGTCGCGACGTAATCCATGGTTCGCGTCCTGTTGTTCGGAGGCAACAGCGTGTTGATGAGATAGGAGGTCGGCGAGTAGTTGTCGGGTATGGCTCTCCGGAACGCGTTTGCGAGGAAAAAGGCCTGGATGCGATGAAATCCGCCTTCAGCTGCGGCCTTATAGTAGCGTTCCAGCGGGGCAAATTTGGGCTGCAGGCTCTGAGCCAGCTCGCGGTGGCCTGAGGACATGTTGGCCAGTTTGACGGGGTTCTCGACGAATACATCGCTCAAAAGTGCATTCCGCTCCTCATCCGGCAGCTTCATGGCGTCGATAACCAGAAGCGGCCCGTCGGCAAGTCCCGCGTGTGACGATGCGCTGCGGCGGCTGATGTAGTTGCCGGTGGCCTTCATCGGAGACATCGGTGGGTCCACACATGATGGCACGCCCGCGCCATTGAAGGCATCGGCCGTCGTCTTCGGATCGCATTTGCGCAGCGCCAGAATGGACCATACGAACTCCGAGCAGAACATGTCGACCGGCTCGACGTCCTTTTGCCCAAGCGCTGATTTTGCGATGTTCTTCACGAAATTGAGTGGCTTGCCGGGCGAATATTTTGGCGCGTTGTAATCCGTGTTGAATGAAATTTGCTTCGGATAAATGCGCTTGGCACCGCTGCCCAGCATAGTTGCCCAAGCGCCAATATTGGCACGCTCGGACTCGGTCAGCCCGCGTGGCCGGATCACATGAATGAATTTGAGCTTGCGATAATGGTCACCCGTGAAATCGCCTCTGAGTCGGGAGCCGAGATGCTCGGAATCCATCGGATTGTCGAGATGATAAACCGCTCCGTCCTTTACATACGCGAGGCCGGCATGACTGATCCCCATCTGGAGATTCGGATAGGTGCCGGCACCACCCCATTCCGGCCTGAAGGTCAGTAGAATGTCGCCCGTCTGCAAGAGACCACTCTTGGCCATGCGCTTTGCAAAACCGGAGCGCTTCGCGATGATCAATCTGAGGCCTATTCCGGCAGAGTTTCCGTTGGCATCGGGGTGCTTGAAGTCGATAAGACGGTCCGACGTGTCGATCGAACTCGGCAACGGAGCACGAGCGCTCTCCGGCACAGCGAAATAGACGGGGATACCGAGCTTTTTCGCAATCTCTTGATTGACCGCCTCGTTATAAGTGAATTCGGCCGCACAGAGCGACAGATAACTGGCAGCCCAAGCCGCTACTGCGATAACGACAAACTTCAAGGAATGCATGTTTCAAATCCCCCAATGGGCAGTGGCTTGCCTTATCACCGATATGCCATTAGCACGTCATCCCCGACACCCGCATCCAATCCGATGTCGTCCTATCCACAACAAGAGCGTGAATGACGAGCCATGTCAAAACGGGGAAAGAGAATCGCGCCGCGTAGATCGCGACGCAGCTGGCTCGGATTCATGCTTTTTCCATTGATTGCGCTTGGTTTTTTCTCAGCGTGGATCGCTTGGCTCGGTCGCGAAAGCGGCCCGCCGAGCCGCTGCTACGGCAACGTCGTGGGTGGCCGCCTCGAGGGTGGCCGGCGGCTGCCGCTCTGGGGTGAGAATTTCAGCGCTTACAGTATCTTAGGTTACCTCTTTGGCCGTACCTTTATGCACGGAACTGTTCGCGACGCCATTTTGGCTGCTTATGCAGAGTTGAGCGAGATACATCCTGAGCTGCGCTTTGTGTATGCCGAAAGCGGATGGCCGTGGGGTGGGCCCTTTGCGCCGCATCGATCGCACATGAATGGAACTTCGGTCGACTTCCACGTTCCCGTGCGCACGCGAGACGGTGCGGTGACGGAGCTTCCCACCTCGATCTTCAACAAGTTCGGCTATTCCATCGACTTTGATCGATCGGGGCAATGGAACGGCTACCATATCGATTTCGAGGCGATGGCATTGCATCTCCTCGCCCTTGAACGGGCAACGCGCGCAAATGGTATTTCGATCCGCCGTGTGATTTTCGATGTGGATCTGCAGCCTAGGTTGTTCGCGACCCAAGCTGGCGCCCAGCTTCCGAAACTCATGAGCTTCAACAAGCGGCAGTCGTGGGTGCGGCACGACGAGCATTATCACGTTGATTTCAATGTGCCGTGTAGGCGAGGTGGGGGCGACAGCCGCAAAGGCCGATAGGCACCCCCAATCACGCTTTGCCGACGAATTCGAGCAGCTTCTGGAAGGTGGGTAGTGGGCCAAGGCGACCACGCGGGAGCGGGCTATCTTCTGACCCATCGTCTACGACAGAACTCGCAGCGTCTGCAAAGCGCCGCAAAGCCAGAGCATTCCTATGGACCAGGCATGCGGTGGCCTGAGTTAGATGGTCGCACGGTGCTTGACGTGGGCCCCTTCAGAGTTTGAGCTGCCCACCTCTCGGCGCACTGTTGACCGACCACAATTCTGGCAGTGAGCTTTACGATGAGCTCATCGGAGTATGTCAAATGCCAGGCGTGTGGCAGCAAGTACGTCCGCACGGCTGTCTGGATTTCGTCACAGGAGAAGGGCGAGGAGCGTTGTTCAGTATGCGGCTCGCTTCTTGAAGTTTGGATTGGTCGTTGGCTTCCCCTTTATAGACTGGCTGAACGCGCGCGCCAGCGGGCGGTTTTTGTACCGCCCAATGCCGATCAGCAGGCGGAGCGCGGCGCTAGCACTGTTTTCCGCGAATGAGCGTTCGTCGTCTTGGATGCCCCCGTGCTTTGCTGGTGCGGCCCAGCGAACCGCGTTCTGCATCTGCGGAGCTTCCTTCCCGCTGAATTCGTTCGGATTTCCGAATACGAGCGCAAGAATCGCTTCAACAACGGCCATGGTCGCGCGGTGACCGTGCTTGGCGGCAGGCCAACCACCCAGCCTTACGCCTGGCCAGTCCCTGGGAACGCGAGCCCAAGGTCCTGGCAGATAACGCGAGCGGCGTTGTAGCCCGACCCCATGGAGACGCCGGGGCCGGGATGGGTGCCGGAATCGCAGATGTAAACGTTGGGCACCGGCGTCCGGTATTCGCCCAGGCCTGGAACTGGCCGTTGTGATCCCAATTGATACGGCTTCATCGCGCCATGGAGGATCGTGCCGCGCACCGCGCTGCTGAGCGTTCTCTCGAGATCGCGCGGTGAATGCATGACGCGCCGGATCAGGCGGCGGCGAAGGTCCGGCAGGTACTGCGCAATGACGTGGTCGATGAGATAGTCAGCGTACGCGTCCTTCACCGCGTCCCAGTCCCGGCCTGAGATCTGGTCTGTTGCGTCGCCAGCGATATCGTACGGCACACCGAGGATGACGAACTTCTTCAGGTGCTTGCCGGCGGGGGCGCGGGACGGGTCGATCACGGTCTCGTTCCAGGCCACGATCACGGGCGTGGCCGGCAGAAGGCCGCTGCGGGCTTCGGCGAAGGCCTGGCTGATCGCTCCGAGGCTGGGGTGCGTTAAATGAACGTGACAGGCGGCTCCAGCCTCCGGCCCAGCCTCGTAATCGACCGGACCATCCAAAGCCGTGAAGAGAACACAGGCCGCGTCGCCCCATTCGTAGTTCTTGATGCGTGCGGTGAGCTCAGGGCCGGCGACCGCAGGGCCGAAGAAGCGCTCGACGAGCTGGCGGGGATCGGCGGCCGAGACGACCAGCCCGGCATTTATCTTTTCTCCATTTTCCAGCTCGACCCCAGTGGCGCGCTGGTTCGTGACCAAAATGCGGGCGACAGGTGCGCTGGTCCGCACCTCTCCCCCGCGGTTCGTTAGATAGGTGGCGAGCGCACGCGTCACGTTGTTCATGCCGCCGCGCACGAGGTTGTTGCCCTCCGCCTGCAGGACCGAGGCAAAAAGCCAGGCGATTTCGGCGCCGCCGGCATCGTCGGGACCAGCGCCAACAAACGCGGCGAAGCTGGCGAAGAGACAGGCCACTTCCTGCGATGTGAATGTTTTGGCCGCCCAGTCGCGGACGCTCAGCAGGCTGAAGCGGTAGGCCTCCATGCCTCCAGGCGTCGCGGCGAAGGATTTCGCTTGGTCGGCGAACGACGGCGGTGGCGAGAAAAACCCGTTTATTATTCTAGCTCGCTCCGCCGCGTAGCGCTGAAACAGCTGACGGCAGGTCTCGGCATCTGCAGGGGAGATGCGGTTGATGTTTTCAACCGTGCGTTCGAGATCGCGGTAAACAGCGACGGCACGACCGTCCGGGAACGCATGGGCGAAGGGAATTTCCGGCTCGATGAGCTCCATGCCAAGCTCGTGCAGCTTGAGGTCTCTTGGCACCGGCGAAAAGTTGGCGAGTTGATACCCACTTGCGTGAAGGTCCGACCAAAAGCCGGGCCCCGCGACTTCTTCCGTCAGCGTCATGCCGCCGACCGCGTGATAACGCTCGAGCACCAGCACACTTAGCCCAGCCGTTGCTAGATAACAGGCGCAGGTGAGTCCGTTTTGCCCTGCGCCTATGACAATTGCGTCGTAGCTTTTCGGCATGCGTCCTCAGCTCCCTGCAATCGCGGGATATGGACATCAACGCGAAGACGGCCGCTGAGGTGCAGCGCAAATTTGGGGTTGCTTAAGAGTACGATGCTCCCAAAGCTCTTATCGACGCGACTTGCCACTCCTCAATTCAGTCACATCAACGAAAATGGCGAGCTTGCGTCCGAAACGGGGCTTAGCCGAATCGAGCGATGAGTTCATCGCTATGGTGACGAAAACTGCTTCGTGAAACACAATCTGCGCATCGGGCGATTAATCGCCCAAATACCCTTGTCCCGCGCGAACACGCCGAGCTTCTCAGTCGGATTTTATTTCGGCTGATCGAAGGTTCACCCCATACACGCGGTTTGAAGACTGAATAGCGTAAGGAAGTTCCGACGGGACTCCTTTACGAAAATTGCTGCGAACCGGAAAAGCTTCAGAGAAGGGGCGGCTCAGGGGATGCGCCTTCGAAACCCTGAGGGACCAGCGGTCAATAAGAGGCTCACCTCAATGAATTGGCGGAGGGAGGGGGATTCGAACCCCCGAGACGGTTTCCCGCCTACACGCTCTCCAGGCGTGCGCCTTCAACCACTCGGCCACCCCTCCGCGTTGCGCCGCGGACTATAGCGATCCCTGCCTCGCGCGCAAGCGCGCCGACCCAGTTCCTGGCTAATCGGCGAAGCTGCGGGTGGCTGAGACCAGCTCGTGAATGATGCCCGGCTCGGTCATGGCGTGACCAGCATCGGCAACGATCCGAAGTTGAGCTCGCGGCCAAGCCTTCTTCAGGTCCCACGCGTTCCGGAGTGGCGTCACGACGTCATAGCGGCCATGGACAATCACTCCGGGGATGTCACGGAGCCGATGCGCATCCTCGAGGAGCTGTCCGTCGCGCTCGAGAAAGCCCCCATGCACAAAGTAATGGCATTCGATACGTGCGAATGCAATGGCATAGCTATCGCTTGCGAAGTGACGGATGCGATCCTCGTCGGGATAAAGTGATAGCGTCGTGCCCTCCCAGGTGCTCCAGGCCTTGGCGGCTGCGAGCTGCACCTCCCGGTCCGGATGGGTCAGCCGCTTGTAATAGGCGCGGACCATATCCGAGCGCTCCTCCGGCGGAATGACGCTCTGATAAGCCTCGAAGGCGTCGGGATAGATCCAGCTACACCCCTCCTGGTAGAACCAGTCGATCTCGCTCTTGCGGAGCAGAAAGATGCCGCGCAGGATCAGCTCCGTCACGCGCTCAGGGTACTTTTGAGCGTAGGCCAGCGATAGCGTGGAGCCCCAGGAGCCACCGAGCAACTGCCATCGGTCAATACCCAGGTGCTCGCGCAGACGCTCCATGTCCTCAACCAGATCCCACGTCGTATTGTGCTCCAGTGAGGCATGGGGGATCGAGCGCCCACAGCCGCGCTGGTCGAACAGGATGATGCGGTAGCGCGAAGGGTCATGATAGCGCCGCATCGTGGCGTTGCTGCCGCCGCCGGGTCCGCCGTGAACGAGCAGAGCAGGCTTTCCCTGCGGATTGCCGCACTGCTCGTAGTAGATTTCGTGACCGCCGGTGACGAGGAGGCGCCCCTGCGCGTAAGGCTCTATCGGGGGATAAAGGCCGTAGCGACCAGCAGTGCCTGCTCCTGCGGGATCGTGAGAGTGTGTCATTTGAATGGTACAAACGTGTCGCTGGTCCTTAGATGACCGCCAATTCGTGAAGTGGCTCCTCCACTGAGCCTATATGGCTCGGGACCGCTCCTTCAATCGCAACAGGCGCATCTCGCGGTCGTACACCGTCTCGCCTCCGGGAATGCGGAAATCGTCGAGAAGCTCCAGCGTTTGCCGGGACGGCTGCGGGCCGAGCTTGCTCGCACCGATTGCCGCGAGAAAGCCAACTGGCATACCGAGGGCACCCGCCAGCGCGCTGTGCAGGCCGAGCGATGTTGCTTCACCAGTAATAATCGCCATGACTGCGACGCCGAACCCGGTACCCATGCCAGTCAGAGCGCCGAGGCTGTTCAGTCGTTTCCACCAGATCGAGAGGACCAGTACGGGGAAAAGACCCGAGGCGGAAAGCGCCAGCGCCCAGAGCATGAGGCTCAGCGGGTCCGTTGGTGCGACAAGTGCCAGCCAGGTGCCCACGAGAGTCGCAGCGGCGATGGCGATCCTTGCCGTCGTGAGGCGGAGCTGGTTGGGCGCAGGCTCCCATCTCAAGCCATTGATGACGTCCTCGGAGAGCGTCGATCCCAGCGCCAGGGTAGACACGCTGATGGCCGCAACGGCCGCAGCGAAGGCGCCGGCGAGTGGGAGATAGACGAGAACGGCCGGATAGCCGTAAGCGATAGGCAAGGCAAACAGCACGGCATCCCGGTAGAAGGTGAAGCTGCTGATCGGCAGGCGCGGGACTTGCCCGTGCACTTCCGCAAGCCCGGCTGCCTCAAGTGTCCGGAACCACTCCGGCAGTTGGTCGATGCTGTGGCCGACCAGCGTGTCCATGACGACGTCCCGCATGAAAACGGCGACGGACGACGCTGTCACCAGGATCGTGCCGACCAGAAACGTCGCCCATCCGAGCGACTTGCGCGTGTCGTAGACACTCGGCGCCGTGCCCGTCCGGGGCAATAGCCAGGGAGCGGCGGCAACCCCGGCCATGAGCGTCAGACTCGCCAGAACGAAGCTCAGTGGGCCGATGCTGCCGAATGGCTTGGCCATGCGCTGCGTGATCGAGGTGAGCTCAAGGCCGGCGATCTCAAAGGCAAGCGGTGAGGCAACCGGAATTGGCATACCCTGTTGAGCTTCGAGCCGGCTAAGCGCGCGCAAGACAGGGCCGTGGCTGAGTTGAGCGAAGGGCAGGTAAGTGACCGCCGCGGCGACCATAGCGACCGGCACCATCAACGCGAGGAGCACAGCGATGCTCTCGGCGCTGTTCGCCCAGCTGGCCGAGCGCATCCCGCCAAGCACGACCGTGAGAATGACCCCCACCGCCAGGATGGCAGCGATCATCGACTCCGATTGGCCCGTGAGCCAGGAGCCTACGAACAGGCCGGTGCGCACCTCGGCTGCAATGAAGAGCAGCATGGGCACGGCCGCGATCGCGGCGGCGGTCAAGCGCACGAGCCGGCTTTCGCATCGCCGCCCCAGGAACGTCGGCACCGTGAATGCACCGAACTTTCGCAGGTAAGGGGCAATCAGAATGCCCATCACCACGAATCCGCCCGTCAGGGCGATCGTGAGAAACCAGCCGTCGAACCCATGCAGGAAAAGAAGCCCGGTCCCTGCGACGAGCCCCGTGGCGCCCATGGCCGAGACGGAAAGGACGAGCCCATTGAAGAACGGGGGAACGCGGCGTCCGCTGGCGAAGAACTCGAACGGCTCACGCGTCGCTGCGAGGAGGCCGATAGCCGCGTAGAAGACAAGCGGCCCTCCGAGCATCATTCCGCGCAGCAGAGCATCCGAAGCCCCCAGCTGCTCGAAAATGAGCAAGACGAGCACTAAAGCCGTAAAGGCGCTCGTGAAGATGCCGAAATAGATTCCGAGCCGGGGATTGACGGCACGGGAGCGCGAGGAGAGCGGCATGCGTTGCGACCATCAGCTGGAAAGTTGCCGGCGAACGCCGACTTGCTTAGAGATGCTCGTGCCCTCCGTGCCAGCGGTCGATGGCGTCCTGCCTGTTGACGAAGGATGCTACCGTGACGACCGCGATCAGCACGATTCCGTGACCTGTCAGGAAATAGCCGAGGGGGAAGCCGATGAATCTGTTCGAGTTGAGCTTGTCAGCGTAGAGCGGAAAGACGATTACGACGAGCAGGAACGGCAGCAGGCTCGCCATCATTTGCCATTTCGTATGGCGCCAGTAGGGCTTTCGCTCCTCGCGTTCCATCATGTTTGATCCCCCCACCAAGGCTATCCTTTCCGGGTGAAATGCGGCCCCGAAGCGTTACCAAGCTAGCGCGTTCGAGCGTGGGCTTCCATTGCTACGAGCGATCGTCCCCGCGGAATTTCGTCTCGCGAGTCAAGTACCTCAGCAGGATAGGCTTGCATTGTAGATATGCGACTTGCTTAAATCTCAATCGGCGCGTTTTCGTGGCGTCCGGCAGGGCCGGTCGCGGGTCGGCGCGCCCGTAGGGAGCGGACCGATTCTCCGCATACCCGGGAAGGACCGAACCATGACTGCGACCCGAATTGTGATCGTTGATGATCATCCGCTGTTCCGAAAGGCGCTAAACCAGGCTTTGGTCACCTCGTTGCCTTCGGCGGAGATCATCGAAGCAGGCTCGCTGGATGAGCTGACAACAACGCTTGCAGCCGATCGCGCGGTCGACCTCGTTCTCCTTGATCTGACGATGCCGGGAGTTCGGGGTCTGTCGGGGCTGCTCTTCCTGCGAGCACAGTATCCGGAAATTCCGGTGGTTGTCGTTTCAGCCAGCGAGGATGCGACCACGATTCGAAATGCGATTGGATTTGGAGCGTCCGGCTACATTCCGAAGTCCCAGCCGGTCGAAGGCATCCGGATGGCGGTTCGCAAGGTGCTCGAAGGCGAAATCTGGGTGCCGCCGGATGTCGATCTCGAGGGCCAGAGCGTCGAGGCGGAGCTTGTTGCGCGCCTGTCTACGCTCACCCCGCAACAGGTGCGCGTTCTTATGATGTTGGGTGAAGGGCTACTGAACAAGCAGATCGCCTACCGCCTTAATGTGTCCGAGGCGACCATCAAGGCGCATGTGTCGGCCATCCTGCAGAAGCTTGGCGTTGATAGCCGCACGCAGGCCGTGATTGCCATCAACAAGCTCCAAAGCGGTGATTGGCAGCGCAACGCGAGCTGACCACCGGACCAAGGCCGGCCCGGATCGCTC
>Ga0207873_1003197_pt1 | contig 12367 bp, 9 predicted proteins | sample BGWIniCompost_FD_187373 | JGI IMG/M metagenome (GOLD analysis project Ga0207873, IMG submission 187373) | Cellulose adapted compost microbial communities from Newby Island Compost Facility, Milpitas, CA, USA - BGW Initial Compost (SPAdes)... ... | reverse complement strand
ATTGACAAATTTCGCCAGGTTATGGAAAAGCTGATTCAGTCAAAAGACCTGACGGACTATGTGTCGTTTATCGGACGCGATCTTAATCTTGGTTTGGAAGTTAACGGTCCTACTGGACAACAATCTGGAGAAGATACGAATCAATAGTCTTAATCGCAGAGAGGGCACTGAGTTTCACAGAGAAGGTTTTTGGTGCAACAGTATAGTTCGAGGACGGCGGTCGTCAGCCCGACCATTTTGTATTTTCGCGTTGCCATCCTTCAATAAAAAAAGTCCGGCAGGCAAACCATCCGCCGGACTCCCAACTTCACAAACCGACCTAACTATTGCTTTGCCAGGGCCTCCATGCGTTTGTATACTGCATCGAAGCAGTGCCACGCCGTCATCGTTCCGCCCTTGTCGTCTTTCTTCTTGCCGTAGTATCCTTCAATAAAGTTATCAGGACTGGTCCAAACCGTCTGTATGATCCCGTAAAAATTTTCCTTCATCTGAGGCGTGGCCGTATTTCGGAAGTTCGCCATGTCTTCAACTTGCTGTGCTCCTACTTCAGGTCGGCGCCACGGACAAGTAACCACTTTAAAGCCTTTCATCGCGAAGTATACGGCTGTCTTATCCGCACGTTCATAGTGCCAGTCGCATATCACCACGTCTTTCGGTATCATGTCTACAGCGCGATAGGTATTATTCATGCTGGCTTCCCACATGCCTATACCTGTGGTCTTTCCGTCAATCAGGCGGTCTCCCCATATCCATAGCTCCCGACCCTTGGACGCAAGGTGATTTCGGATCTTGGTGACTTCACCTGCGAAAAGCTCTGCTTTATCGCGACCGCTGCACCGCGGGCACTTGTCGTCTCCAATGTAAAACACCTCGTCCATACCCGCGTGAAATGCATCGGTTTCAAATACATCGCAAATCTCATCAATGAGGGCGAAGACGACGTTGTGAACTTCGGGATGCAAGGGGCAATAACTCTTGCAGTAAAGGCCATCAGGGTTCGGCCACTTGTACTCCTTTGGCATCTGAATGTGAGGAGTCTCATCAAACTGCGGGTAAACCTTAAGCAGGTTGTGAACGGTACTGGCCCATGATTGATGTCCCAGCAAATTGATCTGGGGTATGATCCGGATGTTATGCTTCTTGCATTCGTTCACGATCTTTTTGACGTCAGCCTTAGACAGCGCAATGCTGTCGCGAAGCTCGGGATGGCTTTCGAACTCGTAGTTGTAATCCACGCGAAGGAGCAATGTGTTCACCTTGCGCGGAGCGAGTTCGTCACGAATGAACTTCACAAAAGGTTCCAGGGATTGCTTACGCGGCGCGGCGATACTGATGCCGCGAACCGGGAACATTTCATTAAGCTTGTCCTGTGCACCCGACAAAAGGGTGCCGAACATCAGCACGAGCGTGAGTACATTCCGGGTAACTTTCATGGTGGATCGATTTGGTACAAACTAGCAAATCACCCAAAGACGGGACAGAAAATTTCAGTGAACGGTAGCACACCAAATCGCACACAACTTCCTAAAAACGGAAATTGTAGCTAAAGGATGGGAAGACCGTTCCCAGTATCGCGACTTTGTTGGCGGTTCCGTATCGGGTGAAATAAATTGAGTACGCATTGGCACGTCCGTAAACGTTGAATACGGAAAACACCCATTCGCCCATCCACCGCTTGTTCTTCCGGGGACGATCCTTGAACGTTATAGAAAGGTCCAGCCTATGATAATCCGGAATCCGGTATTCATTGCGGCGGGAGTAATTCAAGACGGACTGGTACACATCATAGCTAAACTTGGACACAGGAATGGTAATCGGCCTACCTGTGCTGTAGCTGAAGTTAGCGGAAAGGATGGTCCGGTCGCCCAGGTGATAGTTCAGGACAAGTGAAACGTTATGCGGCTTATCATAAGACGATGCGTAGTATCGTCCTTCATCTATAGTGGTAAACTCGCTGGATTCAAATTTCCTGAGGCTGCGCGACCAGGTATAGGACAGCCATCCGTCGAATCTGCCGGCCGGATTTTTCCGTAACAATGTCTCAACGCCGTAAGCCAGACCACGGCCCTGCGCCAGGCCGGCTTCCAATGCCGGATTCAGAGTTATGTCGGCGCCTTCAATAAAATCCACAGCGTCGCGGGTTTCTTTGTAAAAGCCCTCTACGGAAATTTCATACTTATTGTCGCTGAGGTTCGTAAACACACCAAGGGAATATTGATCGCCGATCTCAGGTCTTAGGTACGGGCCGCTTGCGACCCAGTAATCCTGTGGAGTTGTTGACGTAGTGTTGGAAATCAGGTGCAGGTATTGGTAGCCCCTGTAATAGCTCGCCTTTAGCGACAGGTTGTCGCGGAGAAGATAGCGAAGGGATATCCGGGGTTCCAGCCCACCAAACGTTTTAATGATTTTGCCGCTTTTGTAGTACGTGGCATCTGTAATGGAGGGATACCGGCCCTCAATGTTCGAATAGTCAAACGTGAAAATCTCGTCAGGCCCCATGCGTAAATATTGCGAGTACCGCAATCCTGCAGTGATACCGAGCTTCTCAGACAGATCGAAATCGGCCTGTACATACACGGCCGTCTCAATACCCCGCTGGTCTCGCATGTCCATTGGGACCACGTTGACCTCCCCTGTGGGCCGGATCTTTCCCGGTTCTAGCAGGACGTGATTTGCTTCAAATCCTCCAAGGAGATTCCACGTTTCGCTTTTGTCGTAATTCAAATCGAATTTGATGCCCGTGGTATTGATCTCGTTTTGATACACGAAAGATTCCGTTTCATCAAGGCTCGTTACGTCGCTATAGTAGTTGCTGTTAAAAGCTGTGAACACAAATGAAAGTCTTTCATCGATCTTATGATCCCAGCGTAGCGAGGCGTTGATAGTCCCCCAACTAAAGACGGAATCCGTGCCAAGGCGAAAATCATCTTGGCTTGTGTATCCCGTAATGCTCAGGAAGTTGTTGTCGTTAAGGGTAAAGAAAAGCTTACCAGTAAGGTCGTAGAAGTTGGCAGCGCTTTTTTTCAGCTGTGCGTCATTCGTTGCGCGAATGAGCCAGTTAGTATAGGAAACACGTCCACCCACCATGTAGGATGACTTTCCACGTTCAAGAGGTCCTTCAACCGAAAGACGGCTTGATACCAAGCCCACGCCTCCGCTAATGGTGTGCTTGCCCGCGTCGCCATTTCGCAGGTCCACTTTCAACACGGAAGAGATTCGTCCCCCGAAGTTGGCGGGGCCACCGCCCTTGAAGAGCGAGACATCACTAACCATATCCGGATTGAAAGCCGAGAAAAATCCGAAAAGGTGCGACGGGTTATAGATCGGGGCGCCGTCCTGGAGGATAAGGTTTTGACCGGCTTCACCTCCACGAACATTAAAACCTGACGCCAGTTCACCGGCGGTGGTCACACCCGGTAGCGTGGTCAGGCTTCTCACGGGATCCACTTCTCCCATGAAGGTTGGAATCGACTTGATGGTTTCAATGTTGAGCCGCTGCATGCCTGACAGCTCGCTCTTTACGTTGACATCGATCTGCTCGGCCGTCACCGTAACACTTTCCAACTGCTTGGATTCAGGGAACAGACTCACGTCTATCCGTGTCTGTGACCCGTGCGGGCTAAAACCGATGATATAGTGATAGTTCTCGTACCCGACGAATTTCAACGTGAGGTAATGGATCCTGTCTGTTGCCAGTCGCAGCGAGAAATTGCCCTCAACATCGGTGAGCGTTCCACTATTCGAATCATTAATAAGCACCTGTGCACCAACAATGGGTTCACCATTACCGCTGTCGGTTAGTCGACCTTGCACGGTAACTTCGCGGGCATCAGGTCTTTTCAGTACGATATAATCGCTCCGTCGATCACCAAACTTGTCGCTTGCCCTTTCTACAATAAAGACCACCCTTTCACTTACGCGTGTGACAATATGGTGTACAAGAAACTTGTCGAGGTACTCTAACAATCGCTGGCGTCCGGTTATACCGGTGACGGTGTAGGCCTGGATCCGATCCACGTCGAAAATGAAATCAACGTTGTGTCGCTGTTCCATTTCCTCCAGGAAGGTTGAGAATATTTTGCCGTTTTCGCTTTCGTCAATGAACACGTTGCGTAAATCCTGCCCCAGGGCTGAAACTCCGGTGCAAAACAGGAATATTCCCATGAAATGCCTCAAGCGCAGCAAGGATAAGTTTAGGTTATTGAAGGCGTAAATTAATGAAAGTAATATTATTCGGGGCGCGACACGGAAAGTTGTGTAAAAGTTCAAACCATCGCCGGCGAAAATTGAAATTTTTCCGGTCCGTCGGGTAACATTCGCGCCCCCAATTTTGTAATCTTTGGCAAAACCCAGGACGAAAGGCAAGATGAAGAGTGCTATCAGAACCGCAGATGCGGGACAGGAATATATAGAGGTCATAGGCGCACGCGAGCACAACCTGAAAAATATCGACGTCACATTTCCGCGAAACCAGCTTGTGGTGATCACGGGAATTAGCGGCAGCGGAAAATCGTCCCTGGCGTTCGATACGATCTACGCGGAGGGGCAGCGCCGTTACATGGAAAGCTTTTCGGCTTACGCGCGGAGTTTTATCGGAAACCTGGAACGCCCTGACGTCGACAAGATCAACGGACTGAGTCCGGTGATCTCCATAGAGCAAAAAACGACTTCGCGAAACCCGAGGTCGACCGTGGGTACCGTCACAGAGGTTTACGACTTCATGCGCCTGCTATTCGCACGTGCGGGAGAAGCCTATTCGTGGATGACGGGCAACAAAATGATCCGGCAGTCCGAAGACCAAATTCTTGACGCCCTTCTGCAGAATTTCGCTGGTGCAAAGCTCACGCTGTTGGCCCCGGTTGTAAAGGGCAGGAAAGGGCACTACCGGGAGCTGTTTGTACAAATCCGCAAGTCCGGCTACACGAAGGTTCGGGTTGATGGGGAAGTGAAAGACCTGGTACCCAAGATGCAGGTTGATCGCTACAAGATTCACGACATCGAAATCGTGGTAGACCGCATTGTGGCGGATCCGCGCGACCGGCACCGTATCGCCCAGTCCATTCAGCGCGCCCTGAAGGAGGGTAAAGGCGTGATGATGGCCATGGAGCAGAATGGCAAGGTGCATCACTACTCAAAGTATCTGATGGATCCTGAGTCCGGGTTGTCGTACGACGAACCCGCGCCAAACACCTTCTCTTTTAACTCGCCGTACGGTGCCTGTCCGGTGTGCAATGGTTTGGGGCAAATTGAGGAGATTACGGAGGACTCGGTAATTCCTGACAAAAAGCTGAGCATTAGTCGCGGAGGCGTTCTGCCGCTCGGGGAATACCGTGATATCTGGATCTTCAAGAAGATTGAGGCCATCCTCAAGCGATACAAGTGCACGCTGAGTACCCCAATCCGCGATATACCGAAAGAAGTTTTGCATGTGTTGCTCTACGGCGATGACGTGCCGGTATCTGTCGCATCGGTGAAGTATCCGGGAACGGACTGGAATACGAAATTCGAAGGCATCATCAACTTCCTTGAAAAGCAAAGGGAAGATGGAACCGAGGCCACCCGCCGCTGGCTCGAAGATTTCATGATCGTAAAGACATGCCCTGAATGCGGAGGAGCGCGCCTGAAAAAGGAATCGCTGCACTTCCGAATCGACGGAAAGAACATCGCCGAACTGGCCATGATGGACATGGCCCAGCTCAGCGAATGGTTGAACGGACTGGAAGACAGGCTCAGCGAAAAACAACGGACAATCACAACGGAGGTACTCAAGGAAATCAGGAAGCGCATAGGCTTTCTGTTAGATGTCGGCCTGGATTATCTCCATCTCAACCGTCCATTAAGAACATTAAGCGGTGGCGAAGCGCAGCGTATTCGCCTTGCTACCCAGATCGGTACGCAACTCGTGGGTGTGCTTTACATCCTTGACGAGCCCAGCATTGGCTTGCATGCCCGCGACAATGAACGACTTATCCGCGCGCTGAAAGACCTGCGTGACCTCGGCAACTCAGTGATCGTGGTGGAACACGACAAGGACATGATGCTGGAGTCGGATTACATCATCGATATCGGACCGGGCGCGGGAAGGCATGGCGGTCAGATTGTAGCAGCCGGGGATCCAAAGACCTTTTTGAAGCAAAACAGCGTAACGGCGCAATACCTGTCCGGGGAACGATCTATCGAGTATCCATCCGAAAGACGAAAGGGCAACGGCAAAGCCATACGCCTTATCGGCGCAAAAGGGAACAACCTGAAGAACGTTGACTTTGTATTACCACTTGGTACGTTTACTTGCATTACCGGAGTGTCGGGCAGTGGCAAGTCTTCGTTAATTCACGATACGCTCTTTCCGATTTTGAATCAGCGCTTCTACCGGTCGAGAACGGAACCTCTGCCCTATGATCGGATTGAAGGACTGGAGCATGTAGACAAAGTCATCGAAGTGGATCAATCGCCGATAGGCAGAACACCGCGTTCCAACCCGGCGACCTACACGGGCGTGTTCACTGACATTCGCGACTTGTTCTCACAGTTGCCTGAGGCAAAGATTCGGGGATACAAGCCGGGACGGTTTTCTTTCAACGTAAAGGGCGGGCGATGCGAGACGTGCGAAGGTGGAGGGTTGCGCGTTATCGAAATGGAATTTCTTCCGGATGTTTACATACAGTGCGAGACCTGTAAGGGCAAGCGTTATAACCGTGAAACGCTTGAAGTGCGATTCCGTGGAAAATCGATTGCCGACGTGCTTGACATGACCGTTGAGGAGGCTGTGACGTTCTTCGAGAACCAACCGCGAATCCTCAGAAAGATCAAAACTTTGAACGACGTAGGACTTGGCTACATTTCGTTGGGTCAGCACGCTACGATGTTGTCCGGCGGTGAAGCCCAACGTGTGAAGCTCGCTACGGAGTTATCGAAGCGCGATACGGGCAAGACGCTTTACATTCTCGACGAGCCCACAACGGGGTTGCATTTCCAGGACATCGTGCATTTGCTTACCGTTCTTCAGAAACTGGTAGAGAAAGGAAATACAGTGCTCGTTATCGAGCACAACATGGATGTAATCAAGTCGGCTGACTACATTGTGGACCTTGGTCCGGAAGGCGGATTACAAGGAGGTCGTATTGTTGCGGTTGGAACACCCGAGGAGGTTGCGAAGAATCCGGCGAGCTACACGGGCAGATTTTTGAAGAAAGAACTCGCGGTCAGACCGAAGGCTCGAATGGAACTTGGATAATTTCTGACGAACATTCTTCTTGCGACAAATACGTGGCTGATGCGGTCTTCCACCCGGCAATACATTTTTGCAACCATATTCATCGGGGTTGGCATCTACCAGGCCATCAAGGGTGATCAGGTGGAGTTCTGGTTTTATGTTATGGCCGGCGCGTCGTTCATCATGAACGCACTGTCCATTGAGCCGCGCCTGGTGGCCTACCGCAAAGGGTTGGTTATTGCTTCGTGGATTCTGATCGCGGCAACCGCGGTATTTTTCGTATATCTGCTCCAGTTTAAGTTCTAATGCGCTGATTTTCAGCGCGTGTAATCGTTATCCAATTTCCGTATTTTTATAGGCTCATGGTGGGTAAGCAGCGGTTATATTGGGCTTTACAGGCAGGCGGTTGGCTGCTATACGCATTGCTGCAGGTTGGCACAAGCCTGGCGGCCAACGGCACTATTAGTGCAAAGCGAACTCTGTTTCTTTTGGGCGATGCCCTGCTGTGCCTCTGTGTGACGCATGCCTACCGGTACGTCTTGAACCGCCGCAAGTGGTTGTACCTGGCCATGCCCCGGCTCATTCCCGCCGTCCTGGCGAGTGTGGTGGTTATGGGGGTCATGCTTTACTTCCTGCGTCTCCCGCTGAGTATGGCGCTGGGTTTTTTTGAGGGTTCTGTCGCCTTTGATGTGGAGCAGATTTTGGTGGGTACGGCATTTTACTCCCTCATATTTTTTCTTTGGTCGGTATTTTATTTTACCTATCATTATTTCGAGCGGTACAGCAAATCTCTCAAGTATGAGGCCTCGGTAATCGAGATCGAGCTCAATAATTTGAGATCGCAGCTGAATCCGCATTTTATCTTCAACGCGCTGAACAGTATCCGGGCCTTGGTGGATGAAAATCCAGCAAAGTCCAAACAGGCAATTAACCAGTTATCAAATATTCTAAGGAAGTCGTTGACGTCGGACAAGAAGGGCTTGACGAAGTTCGACGACGAGTTGAAGATAGTAAAGGATTACCTGGGGCTCGAAAGCATCCGGTTCGAGGAAAGGCTGAAAACGGAGTTTCATATTCATCCGGACTCCCACAATTTCCTCGTGCCTCCGCTGATGATCCAGACCCTGGTTGAAAACGGGATCAAGCACGGCATTTCAAAGTTGAAGGAAGGCGGTTTGATCCAGCTGACCACAACCGTGGAAAAGGGATGTCTCAATATCCGCATCCGCAACAGCGGCCATATGGTAAATGGGACCAGAAAGTCGCGGAACGGACTGGGGATCAAAAACACGGTCCAGCGCCTCCGCCTGATTTACGGCGACAGGTCGAGCTTCAGGATTGCGAACGAAAACAATAATTTTGTTCTAACGGAAATAATAATCCCACCTAACAACGCATATGAGAGCATTAATCATTGACGACGAACGGTTGGCCCGGAAGGAGCTGGCGAAACTGTTGGAGGAACATCCGAGCATCGAGATTGTGGGCGAGGCGGTTAATGCCGATGAGGCCTACCAAATGATCAATGACCTGAACCCTGATCTCTTGTTCCTGGATATACAAATGCCTGATAAGACTGGCTTCCAGTTGCTGGAGATGCTGGATTCAGTGCCCCTGGTGGTCTTCACGACGGCATACGATGAATTCGCACTGAAGGCTTTCGAAGTGAATGCCCTGGACTATTTGCTCAAACCCATTCAGGCAGAACGCCTGGCAGAGACGGTGGCAAAGCTTGCAGAGAGGGAACGCGCAAGATCCGCCGGCACGCGTGAAGGAGAAAAGAAGCTCGGACTAAAGGATCAGGTGTTCGTCAAGGATGGGGACAGGTGCTGGTTTGTCAGCCTGTCCAACGTGAGGATGTTTGAGTCCGACGGAAATTATATCAAGGTTTATTTCGACAACAACCGGCCGATGATACACAAGTCGCTCAACGCGCTGGATGAAAAGCTCGATGAGCGCGCCTTCTTCCGGGCAAGCCGGAAACACATTGTGAACCTCAGTTGGGTGGAAGGCATTGAGCCCTGGTTCAACGGCGGACTTATGGTCAAACTCCGCGGCGGCGACAAGGTTGAAGTAAGCCGCAGACAGGCCGCGAAGTTTAAGGATATGATGAGCCTGTAGGGCGACCGTGATCGGTGATCGATAATCGGTGGGGTTGGCAGCAACGCGCTATGGGGCGTATGTGTCGGTTCCTGAGCCGGTCGAAGAGCCATGTGCCCTCATGTGGTTCATAAAATCTTTTGAACCACATAGGTCACACAGATCACATAGTTGATTTCGAAATCAAAGGTGTAGTGAGCTTGTCGAACTACTCGTAGTGAGCTTGTCGAACTAAGCCAATACCAAATCGATCAACTCCTTCTGCACATTCCAGTCTTTGGCAAGCTTGAGCATTGCTGTTGCTTCCATCTCTGTAACGTAGCCCTTAAGGTTATTGGCTTGCCAAACCATATTGACCAGTTCGATGCGCTTATCGCGCGGGTAGTCGCCAATGATGCTGTTGAGGTACTCGCGTGCGCGATCGAAGGCGGTAATAAAGTCCTGTACGATGAACTCCATCGCCCAGGCGTATTCTTCGTGCGCATCGAGTTCGATGGCAGTCTGCTCGAGATCCTGCCGCTCAATGTCGTCGAGTCCGTGATAATGGAAGATCACGGACTTGAGCAGCATGAAGACTTTCTTTTCTTCGGACGTTTTCATGCAAAAGGGATGGTAAAGATACGAACTAAAACCAAAAGGCTTAACCCTCGGTGGGGGAGACGAACAGGTCGGCTGCAATTTTGTCGGCAAGCAGTCGCCCTTTGCGGGTAAGTTGCAGTGTTGATTCGTGAAGGGTAGCAAGCCCAAGGTTGCGGAGATTCTCCAAATATGTCATTCTGTCGGCCCTCAGGTCGAATGCGTAATCCAGCCGGAGCCTTTCGAGATCACAACCCCGTGAGGTGCGTAATGAGGTGAGCAGGTATTCGTTGATATGATCCGCACGCTGCAGGGTTTCCGACTCAAAAGGAACGCGTCCCTTTCTGATGGCTTTGATGTATAGCGGATTGTTGCTGATGTTCCATTGTCGCGTGACCCCGTTGTAAGAATGTGCACCGGGTCCGACGCCCAGGTAGTGCTGATGTTCCCAGTACGCACGGTTATGACGCGATTCAAATCCGGGTTTCGCAAAGTTGGAAACTTCGTATTGCTCAAAACCCGCCGCTGCGAGGAGATCCGCGAGGCGTTCCATTTGAGCCGCTGCGGTTTCCTCATCGGTTTCGATGAGCGTACCCTTTGAAGCCAGATGGCCAAAATACGTACGCGGTTCGATGGTCAACGTGTAAGCGGAAATGTGATCTGGTCCCAACGCAATGGCGGTAGTGATGGTTTCTTCCCACAGTGCCATTGACAGATCGGGGATGGCATACATCAGGTCGATGCTAACATTCGTGAACCCTGCCGCCCTGCTGCGCCGGACGGCGTCAACAGCCTGACGCGCGTCGTGGTTGCGGTTGAGGGATTCAAGAATTGCGTCGCTGAAAGACTGCACGCCGATGCTTAGTCTGTTAACGCCCGCCTGGCGGAGGACGGAGAGGGTATTCTCCGAGAGGTCGTCAGGATTGGCTTCCAGCGTGATTTCAGCGTCGGCTTGCAAGGCATAGTTGGCCCTAATCGTGTCGAGCAGTATATGGAGTTCATCCGCGGTGAGCAGCGAGGGTGTTCCGCCGCCGAAGTACAGGGTATGGACAGGCTCCTGCGCCAGGTAGTCTTGCTGAAGCACAAGTTCACGGCAGATGGCATTGATCATTTCGCGTTGCCGGTCGCGGCTGGTCGAGAAATGGAAGTCGCAGTAGTGACATGCCTTCCTGCAAAAGGGGATGTGCACGTAAATGCCTGCCATGCTTTTTTTGCAAAACTACATCAGGTTTCCTACATGGCGTTGCAGATTATGCACCATATGGTGATATTTTGACCTTTATGCCTTTTCGCAGTCCCTGTCTTTTACTTATCGCGATCCTGACCGTTGCGGTATCGTCCGCGTGGGCTCAGCAAGGATACCTTGTGCAGGATCTCACGCCTGACTGGAAGGTCTTTGACGATGGTGAGTATCGGCCTTTTGTTCGCGAGCGTGATGCCGGTGCAGATGTAGTGTATTTTGATGTTGATGTCGGCGTGCATCGCAATGCGAAGGTGCGCATCAGCGGGCGCCACGTGGAGGCGATCTTTGTCAATGGCAGTCTTGTGACGTCCGGTGATGTTCGCAACGCAACGTATGACGTCGATAGTCTTGCAAACCGCTTCCCGGGTCGCATACTCCATTTTGGTGTTTATGCTTCAGATATCTATCCGGAAAATCTCGATGTATCGCTACTCACGCCAGGTGTAAGGCAAGCGACAGGCCCGGAGGAAATCGTGCGGCCGAGAACATACTTTCGCGACTTTGTCGTGTCAGGCATCATCCTCCTATTCATTTTGCTCATCGTTGTAACACAGCTCACGAAAGTGCCCATCGGGTTTTTTTTCACGCGCCGGATGTTTGCCACGCATGAGAGTGAAGAGGTGCAGTTGTACACGAGGATTGCCAGCACCACCAATACTTTGTTTTATGTATTTACGAGCCTGGTCATCGCGTTTTACCTGATGATACTCTTCCGTGCGTCGGGAGACCGGTATGTGTTGGGGCTGGCGAATCAGGCCGAAACCTATTTCGGGACGGTCCTCAAATGGGGGCGGCTGGGGTCGATCCTGCTGATTGCCCTGCTGCTGAAAGTTGGCCTAGTGATGCTGATGTCTCGCACCTTCGGGCTGTGGGAGTATCACGGGTTCCAGGTGGTGAACTGGATGCGTCTGATGCTTGTTTCATTTGGAATTCTCGCAGTAGTCGAGGTCGTTTATTTCCTTTCCGGAGGCCTGTCTGTTGCGGTCTACACGGCCTTCAAGTGGGGTTTTGTGGGGGTGCTCATTGCGTGGGTGATCGTATTTTTCACGAAAGTCGCCCGGCGCCCCGGTTACAGTTTGTTCCATATAATTTCCTACCTTTGTGCCACTGAAGTACTTCCTCTGCTGATTTCGGTAAAATTATTGTTCCACTAGCCTGACTACGATACGTGCTGGATATGAGAGAAATTGTTAACGACAGGATGCGGAAAGTTAAGAGTATCCTGGTTACACAAG
>Ga0207873_1003196_pt1 | contig 12368 bp, 7 predicted proteins | sample BGWIniCompost_FD_187373 | JGI IMG/M metagenome (GOLD analysis project Ga0207873, IMG submission 187373) | Cellulose adapted compost microbial communities from Newby Island Compost Facility, Milpitas, CA, USA - BGW Initial Compost (SPAdes)... ... | reverse complement strand
GGCTGAGGGTCTCGGCGCGCTCGACGGCCAGGGGCAGGGCGGCCAGCTCGCCCGCCACGGCGCGGGCCACGACGTCGCAAGCCGTCACGGCCGCGCGCCCGCCGGGAGACTAGTATCCGGTGAGTGCGCCTCATCACGTTGGGCAGCCTCGCGCTCGAGGGTGCCACATCGGGCAGGCAGAAGCCGCTCCTGCTCCTCGCTTACCTGGCGCTGGAGGGACCGAAGCCCAGGCGTCAGCTCGTCGAGCTGTTCTGGCCCGACGCCGCGGACGGTCGCGACAGCCTGCAGACCACCGTGCGCCGCCTGCGCCAGGTCAGCGCGGACCTCGTCGTCGCCGATGGCGACAGGCTCGGGACCGACGTTGCCTGCGACGCGCACGGCTTCGAGGCCGCCGTCCGCTCCCGCGACCACGACACGGCGCTGGCCCTCTACGCCGGCGCTTTCCTCGAGGACCTCGACCTCCCGCTGGGCGAGGAGGTGGAGGAGTGGCTCTACAGCACGCGCGAGCGCCTGGCCTACCAGGCGAGGAGCGTGCACCTCGACCTCGCCGAGCGCGCCGTGATGGGGGGCCGGTGGGGGGAAGGGCGCGAGCACGCGGAGCGCGCCCTCACCCTGCCGCACGGGCCCGCCAGGAGCGGCGAGGAGCTCGAGCGCCTCGCCCGGCTGCTCGAGGCCACGGATAGCCCGCGGGCGCTCGAGGTGAGGCGCGAGCTCGCGGAGCTGGGCCTGACGGCTCCGCCGCTGCCCGGCGGCACGGGGCGCCGCACGAACCTCCCGCGCTACGCCACCTCGTTCCACGGGCGCCGTGCCGAGCTCGCCCTGATCGCCGCCAGCCTCGCGACCCCCCACGTGCGACTGCTCACCGTCCACGGCCCGGGCGGGGTGGGCAAGACCCGCCTGGCGGTGGAGAGCGGACGGCAGCACTTCGATGAGAACCGCTTCCCGCACGGCGTCTACTTCGTGGCCTTGGAGGAGGTCACGGCCGGGGAGGCGGCGGCCCTGGCCGTGGCGGGCGCCATGAGCCTAGGCCCGTCGGCCGCGGCGTCACCCGAAGACCACGTGGTCGGGGCGATCGGCGAGCGCGAGCTCCTGCTGGTGCTGGACAACTTCGAGCACCTCGTCGACGTCACCGACCTACCGGCCAGGATCGTCCGGTCCTGCCCCAACGCTCGCGTCCTCGTCACCTCGCGCCGCATCCTCAACCGGGCCGAGGAGCACGTGCTGAGCCTCGGCGGGCTGGCGACGACGAGCCTCGCCGGCGAGCCGGAGGCGCTCGGCCTGCTTCACGGCCGGCTCGCGCAGCACGCCGCGGGCGCGGGGACGCTGAGCGCGGACGACGGGCACGCCCTCCGCATATGCGAGCTGCTGGACGGCAACCCCCTGGGCATAGAGCTGGCGGCTGCCAGCGCCCGGTACCTCCCACTGGCGGCCCTGGCGGGTGAGCTGGCGTCCGGCCTCGACCTGCTCGTCAACCGTGACCCGACCTCGGCCGCGAGGCACCAGAGCATGCACGCGAGCCTGCGGCTGTCCTGGGACCTGCTGAGCGCTGACCAGCGCGAGGCCCTAGCCGCCCTGGCGGCGTTCAGAGGCGGCTGCGACAGGGAGGCGGCCCGCGAGGTCGCCGGCCTCGACCTCGCCATGCTGGGGTCCCTCTGCGACTGCGCGCTCGTACGCATGCTCCCGTCCGGACGTTTCGAGCAGCACCCCCTCGTGCAGCAGTTCGCCGCCGCGAGGCTGGCCGAGGACGAGGCCGAGGAGCAGCGCCTTCGCGCGGGTCACGCCCGCTACTACCTGGGTAGGGTCGCGGCCCTGGGTCACGATGTCCTGGGCGGCGACACGGCGGGGGAGGCGCTCACCTGGATGGAGACCGAGCTCGCCAACATCGGCCGCGCTTGGAGGTGGGCGGTGGAGGAGGGGGCCTCCGAGCTGATCGCCGACGCGGCCTGGGCCTTGGCTCACCTCGGCGAGATGCGCAGCCGCTACCGCGAGGCGATCCTCCTCCTCGAGTCCGCCGTGGAGAGGCTGGAGGGGAGCCACGCCGAGCGCGAGCCTCTGGGGCGCCTGCTCGGCTACCTGTCGTTCCTCTACTTCCGCGTGGGCGCGGTGGAGAGGTCGCTCCCTGCCGGCGAGAGGGCCGTCGGCATCCTCGCGCCGCTCCGCTCTCGCTCCGGGAACTGGGGCCTCTGGTCGGCGTACCAGGGGATGGCGATGTCGAACCTGTCGCTCTCGGACCAGGCGGAGGCGAAGCGCCACCTGGCGGCGGGGATCGCGACGGCGGAGGCTGACAAGGCCGGGGCGGACGGTGGCGCGGTCCTCGCGAGGGCGGCCGACGTCGCCATCGGCATCTCGGTGCAGACGCTGGCGTACCTGGCGATCGGCGCGGGCGAGCATGGGGAGGGCATCGCCCTGTTGGAGGAGGCCAGGAGGAGCTTCGAGCCGCACAGGGCGCCCCACCTGAGCTACGTCTACTGGCAGCTCGGGCGCGCCCATCTCGAGACCGGCGCCGTAGAGCGAGCGCGAGCGTGGCTCGAGAGGGGGCTCGCCTTCTCGCACGAGATCGGGTTCCAGACGCTGGTCGGCCACACCCTCGACAACCTGGCACGCGTGCTGCTGCGCCTCGGCGAGGTCGAGGAGGCCGTGGCAGCCTGCGAGAGGGCCCTGCCCCTGGCCGTGGACAGCGGCGACAAGTGGTTGCAGGCGAGCATGCACGCCGCCCATGGGATGGCGCTGAAGGCGTCGGGCGACCTGACGGGCGCGAGGGCGGCGTTCCGCGAGAGCCTGGAGGTCGCGCGGTCGTTCGGCGGGCTCGGCTTCGCGATGGAGTCCTTCGTCGGTCTCGCCGACCCCGCCTACCACCCTGACCGGCTCGACCGCAGCGTGGCGCTCCTGAGCTGCGTGGCCGCCTCGTCCCTGACGCCAGACTTCATCGCGCGTGAGGCACGCGAGCAGGTCGCTCAGCTCGCCGGCGTCGTCAGCCCCGAAGCGCTGGGCGCCGCCGCGGAGCTCGGGAGGACCATGGACCTCGAGGAGGCCTTGGCCATGGCCTTCGAGGCGCAGGTGCCCACGCCCGGCCCGCCGCGCCGTGCGAGCCGCGTGGACAGAAGCGTGCAACCGAACTGAGGCGGGCTCGGCCCCAGGGGACCGCGGGCACTAGCTCACGGCGCCGGCTCGAACGCCGAGCCGCCTCCCGGTTCCGCCGGCTGGTCGTCGGGCGCGGCCGGCTCGGCCTGGGGCGTGCGCAGCTCGCGCATCGTCACGCTGCCGAGGCCGCCGAAGCGCGGTAGGTCGACCATGTCCATGCGGAGCATGCGCTCGGTCATCTTCGAGAGGAACAGGCGGTTCAGCTCGGGCTTGGCCGACATGCGGCGCAGCACGGCCGCCGGCACCTGGATGAGCGTCGTGTCCTCGTCGGCCACCACCTGGGCGGTGCGGGGCACGCCCGTGAGGGCCGCGATCTCGCCGAAGAAGTCGCCGGCGTTGAGGACCTCGAGCGGCCGGTAGCCGCCCTCCTCGTCCCAGCCCGCTACGGCGCGGCCCGACACGATGAAGTAGCCCGCGTCGCTGGGGTCGCCCTTGCGCACGACGACGTGCCCGGCGGGGGCCTCGGCCACCAAGGTGGCGGACGCGAGCTCCCGTACCTCGGCCGGCGTCAGCGTGCCCATCACCGGCAGGTGCGCGGCCAGGGCGGCGTAGTCCTCGGGCGTGGCGGCGCGGGTGTGGCGCAGGCCGGGCGCGGCCGCGGCGCCGCGCAGGAGCGCGACGGCGCGCCGCCACTCGGCCGCGGGCTGGCCTAGGCCCGGCAGGACGGCGGCGGCCACGCCGAGCGCCACGGTCGCCACCGCGGTGACGAGGTAGACGGTGCGGATGTCGAAGTAGTCGGCGAGGCCGACCATGACCATGCCGACGAGGAAGAAGACGTTGGAGGCGACCGAGAAGGTGCTTGACACCCGCCCGCGGACCTCGCGGGTCGTCTGGCGCTGGATGATCAGCCTGCCGGCGATGCTGGCGGGCGCGTTGAAGAAGCCCGAGACCATGATCAGGGCGATGGCCCACGGTATGTTCGTCGCCCTGGCGTAGAGGACGCCCACGACGCCCATGCCGATGTACGCGATCGTGAGCCACTGCCCCTCGCGGAGCCGGTCCGCGCGCGCGGCCATGAACAGGCTGCCGAACACGAACGCCAACGAGGTCAGGCCCTCCTGGAGCCCGAACACGAACTCGGTGGCTCCCAGGGCCTGCACGGCGAACGGCAGTAGGAGGGCGTTGTGCAGGCCGAAGGTCACCGCCACGCCGGCCGAGATGATCAGCAGCGAGCGCAGGATGTCGCTCTCCCACAGGTACTTGAGGCCCGTGCTCAGGTTGCGCAGCACCGACTCGGCGTTCGTCGACTCGTCGGCCTGGAGCTTCGGGATGGCGATGGTCGAGATGATCAGCGCCGAGGCGAGGAAGGTGGCGGAGTTCACGTAGAAGGCCCAGTCGACCGAGGCGGCGGAGGCGATGAGGCCGCCGGCGGCGAAGCCGACGGCGGTGGACCCGAAGCCGCTTATCGCCAGCATCGAGTTCGCGGCGGCGAGCTCCTCGTCGGAGGCGATCTCGGGCAGGACGGCGGAGTGGGCCGGGTGGAAGAACGTGCCGATGGCGCTGATCACGGCCACGGACAGGTAGAGCCACCCCACGCCGAACGAGATCAGGAACGGGATGGCCAGCACGAAGACGCCGCGCAGGACGTCGCAGATCACCATGATGCGCTTGCGGTCGTACCGGTCGACGACGACCCCGGCGAAGAGGCCCACGAGGAGCGCCGGCGCCGCGGTGGCCATGAGCACGAGGCCGACCGATAGGGCGGAGCCGGTCACGCGGTAGACGAGGATCGCAGCCGCGATGTCGACGAGGGAGTCGCCGACGGTGGAGACGAGCTGGGCGATCCACAGGGCCCTGAACCGCCGGTTCCCGAACACGGCGAAAGGGGACAGGGTGCCAGTAGCGGTCGCCATCTAACTACCTCCTCGCCACGGCACGGCACACCCCGAGCGCCCCGGGGTGGGCACGCCGCCAGGACGGCTCCGGGGCGGCGCGCGCCGCCCAGGAGTCGTGAGCCAGGGTTACTTTGGGCACTCTACGCTCCGGCCCACCGCTCGGCAAGTGCCGTCGCGCATGGTCATGGGGTCCGTCGGCCGTCGGCGGCCAGGAAGCGGCTCACGAGCTCGTCCATGGTGGCGCCGCCCCGCGCCCGCTCGCCGGCGGCCGACGCGGACGGTCCCCCGCCCGGCGACGCCGACGCCGGCAGCCCGTCCGCGGGCTCGCCGTTCACCGCCGCACCCGCGGCACCGAGCATGCGCCTGGCCCACGCCGGCGTCGCGGGCTCGCGGCAGACGGCGTCCGCCAGGGCGCCGGCCTCCTCGTCGCGGCCCTGCCGCCGCAGCAGCTCGACGAGCCAGGGCGCGATCCAGGTACCCGCCGCGCGGTTGCCGCGCGCCCAGCCGGCCCGGTACGCCTGCCTCAGGCGAGCCTCGGCGGCCGCGAGGTCGCCCCCGTACATGGCGGCGCGCGCCAGCGCCGCGCACAGGAACGCCTGGCTGAGCGTCTCGGCGCGCCGCTCGGCGACGGGGAGGGCGGCGGAGCTCCGCTCAGCGGCGGAGGCCACCAGGCCGTCGTCGCGCGCCTCGATGCCTTCGCCGACCATCGCCAGGCAGGCGCCCGCCTCGAGGATCATCTCGGGCCCCAACGCGCCGATCTCTTCGGCCAGCTCCAGGCCGCGCTCGAACCCCTCCCGCGCCGCGGGCCACGCCAGCGCCGCCAGGCGGCTAAGGCCCACCGCCACGTAGACGGCCACGACCTCGACCGAAGGCGGGACCAGGCCCGCCTCGACCGTAGCGAGGGCGTCGTCGACGACCGCGGCGGCGCCGGCGTGGTCGCCCATGGCGGTGCGCACGTGCACGATCGACTCCATCACCCGCAGCCTCGCCGTGTGGTCGCCGGCCTCGGTCGCGAGCCGCGGCGCCTCCCCCAGCTGCTCGAGCGCCCGGGGGTTCTCGCCGGCGAGCATGTGCACCTCGCCGAGGACCTGGTGCGCGTCCCTGAGCACCGGGCCCGGGAGGCCGCGCGCCAGCTCGACGGCCCTGCGGCCGAGCTTGAGCGCGTCGGCGAGCTCGCCGGCGTAGCGGCTGAACCACGCCCGGCCCGCGTACAGCGCGCTCGACGCGAGGGTGAAGCGGGGGTCGCTCTCGTCGACCTGGGCCAGCACGTGCGCGAACAGCGCGTCGCCGTCTCGGAAGCGGCCCTGTACCGCGTAGAACCACCGCAGCGGCCCCACCATCAGCGCCAGCGCCTCGCCGTCCCCCTGCGCCACGGCGCTGTCGAGGCAGTGGGCGAGGTTGCCCTCCTCCTCGCCCAGCGCGGCGAGCACCTCCGGCGAGCTGTCGGCCCCGGAGGCGAGCCGCGCCTCGAGGAGCTCGCGGTAGTGCCGCCTGTGCGCCGCCGTCGCGGCCGCCGCCTCGCGCCTGAAGCCGCGGCACACGCTGAGGCGACGCAGGACGTCCCGCTGCCTCTCGGTGAGCGCGGCCCAGGACGCCTCCACGACGCGACCCAGGGAGGCGTGGCGCTCGGAGGTCGCCGCGGCGTGCGACAGGGACGTCACGTCGCGCTCGAGCGCCACGGCCAGCTCGCCCAGCGGCACGCCGCGCGTCCAGGCCGCCGCCATCGCCAGGCCCAGCGGCAGTCCGTCCACGGCGCGGCAGATGCGCGCCGCCGCCGGGACGTCGGCGTCGGCGAGCTCGAAGCCCAGGTCGTGCTTGCGGGCCTGCTGCACGAACATGCGCATGGCGTCGGCGCCGCGCGCCGCCGGTCCCGCGTCGACCGCCGGCAGCGCCAGACCGCGCAGCGTCAGGGACCACTCGACGGGCGCCCCGAGGCGCTCGCGGCTAGTGACGAGGAGGTGCAGGCCGGGGCAGGCCTCGAGCAGGCTCACGAGGTGAGGCGCCGCCGGCATCAGGTGCTCCCAGGCGTCGAGCACGAGCAGCAGCCGGCGGTCGCCGATCGCCCCGGCCAGGCCGGTCCAGGTGCCGGCGCCCGCTACGGCGCCGAGCGCGACGACCTTGGCGACCGCGCTGGGCACGAGGTCGGCCGAGGCGACGCCCTCCAGGGCCACGAAGTACCGCTCCGGCCCGAAGGCCAGCTCGAGGGCGGCCGAGCGTATCGCCTCCTGGGCCAGCCTGGTCTTGCCGATCCCCCCGGGGCCGTGCACGGTGACGAGCCGGGACTCGCCGGTGGTGAGCGCCTGGACGACGGCGTCCAGCTCGGCCTCCCGGCTGATGAGCTGGCTGCCGGGCAGCGGTCCGAGGCGGGCCTCGAGGACCGCGCCGTGCCCCGAGCGGACATCGATCCCCGCGTCGCCGCGGCGCGCCGCCGAGAGGACCGCGTCCGCCTGGGAGCGGCCGCTACGCTGCATGAGGTGGTAGAGACGCGCCAGCACGCCCTGCACCAGCTCCTCGTTCCGCGCGAGCTGGTAGGCCGCCGTCGCGTGCCTGAGGGCCGAGGCGGCGTCCCCTGCGCTCAGGCCGCGCTCGCCCAGCGTCAGGTGCGCCTCGATGACGCGCCGCGCCAGGTACTCGCGGACCGCGAAGACCCACTCCTCGCCCTCGACGGGCAGGTCCACCGCCAGCCCCGCCAGGAACCCGCCGGAGTACGACCGGCACGCGCCCTCGTGGTCGCCGGCGTCGAGCATCGCCAGCACCTGCGACGCGTCGCAGGTGACGCGCGCGATGACCTCGTCACCGACGGTCTCGACGCAGCCTGGCACCTTGCCGAGGCGGCGGAGGGTCGTGCTAAGCGAGTCGCTGGGGTCCGCCGAAGACGCGAAGAAGAGCTCGCAAAGGCGGGAGCGCCGCGTGGGGCCCTCGACGGCGAGGTAGGCGAGGACCACGAGCGGCTTCGGCCGCGAGAACCCTCCCGGCTCGAGCGTCAGACGTCCCAGTGTGTGCAGGTGGCCGACGTAGCGAGACGGAGCGCCCTCCACGTCGACGGCATGTGGCAGCGGCAAGCCGTGCTCCCCGAGCAGTGTGTCGGCGGCCACCATAGCCGATGCGCCGTCGCGCCTCTGCGACGGATGCGGCAGGCGGCCGGCGGAGCCGGCGGGTGTCAGGCTGCCGGCCCGTCCTCGGGCGCCGCGGGAACCGGGTTCAGTCCGCTGCCGACGGCTCCAGGGCGGCCGTGGGCGCCACGCGCCTCCGCTCGGGGCCCTCCGGCGCGAACAGCGGCCGCTCGGCGCCGAAGCAGCGCCTCTCGTGCGCCAGGAGCCACTCCTTGCGCGGCACGCCGCCGCCGTAGCCGCCGAGGCTGCCGTCGGCGTTCACGACGCGGTGGCAGGGCACGACGATCGCGAGCTGGTTGGCGCCGTTCGCCCTCGCCACCGCCCTGAAGGCCGTGGGCTTCCCCAGCGCGCGGGCGACCTCGGCGTAGGTGCGCGTCTCGCCGGGCGGGATGCGCGTCAGCTCCCGCCACACGGCGCGCTGGAACTCGCTGCCGTGCTGCCTTACCGGCGTCGCGAACGCATGCCTGTCGCCCGCGAAGTACTCGGCCAGCTCCCGCTCGATGCTCCTCACCACCTCGTTGCTGCCGGGCACGATCGCCCCCCGCGCCCGCAGGCGCCTCAGCTCCGTCTCGAGGCCGCGGCGGTCGACGAACTCGAGCAGGACGAGCCCGTCGTCGTCGGCCACGGAGAGCATCGGCCCCAGCGGCGTGTCGAGCCAGGCGGCCGTGAACACCGGGCCCTTCGCGGCGCTGGGCGCGCTGCCGACGATGCGGTTGAAGGCGTCACGGAAGCCGCTGCCGGACTCGTAGCCGGCCTCGAGCTGGGCCTCGATCACGCTGCCACCCTCCCTAAGCGCCTTCAGCGCCAAGCCCATGCGCCGGGCGCGGGCGTACTCGACGAACGTCATCCCGAAGCGCCTCTTGAACGCCCGGCGCGCGGTGCTCACGTCCACGCCCAGGGCGCGGAAGTCGGCGTCGCGCCAGCGGCGCTCCGGCTCGCGCTCGACGGCCTCGACGAGCCTGCGCACCAGCTCGGGCACCTCGTTCGGGTGCGAGAGCGGGCGGCAGCGCCGGCAGGGCCGGTAGCCGGCGTGCAGGGCGGCCTTGGCCGTCGCGAAGAACTCGCAGTTCTCGAACCGGGGCTTGCGGGCCGGGCACGTGGGCCGGCAGAACACGCCCGTGGTGCGCACGCCGACGTAGAACACGCCCTCGTACCCCGGGTCGCGCCTCAGCAGTGCCTCGTAGTAGCGGCGTCTCGCGTCCTCGCGCACGCGCCCGAGTGTAGACGCCGCCGCGGGCGCGCGCCGCCGAGGAACGGGCGCCTAATCCGGGGATGCCGCAAGCTCCGCGGCGTCTTCATCGGCCCGCCATAAGCTGTGGCCGGAGGTCCCGCCATGTGCCGCAGCATCAAGCCGCTCTTCAACTTCGACCCGCCGGCTACCGACGAGGATGTGCGCGCCGCGGCCCTGCAGTACGTCCGCAAGGTCAGCGGCTTCCACACGCCCTCGCGCGCGAACCGGGCGGCGTTCGAGGCCGCGGTCGACGAGGTCGCGGCCGCGACGCGGCGCCTGCTCGACGCCCTCGAGACGAGCGCGCCTCCCAAGGACCGCGAGGCGGAGGCGGCGAAGGCGCGGGCGCGCTCCGCGTGGCGCTACCGGCCCGCCGGCGACCAGGCGGGGGACTGACCCGGAGACGCACCGCGGTCCGCCCTCGCCGCGGCCGCCCGTGCGCGCCCCGCCGCGTCCCCGCGTGCCCGCCCCGGCCACTCAGCCAAGTCACGAAGCGCGGGCCTACCATGCGGCTCCGACGTGGAACGGGAGCGCATCCTCATCGTGGAGGACGACCCTCACCTGGCGCGTGCGCTCGAGGCCGAGCTGATCAGGGCGTACGACGCCGTGGTGGTCCACACCGGCGGCGAGGCGCTCCTCAGGGCGGAGACCGAGCCGTTCGACCTCATCATCCTCGACCTCGGCCTCCCCGACATCGACGGGCTCGACGTCGCGGCCGCGCTGAAGGACAACCCGGCGTCGATCCTCATGCTCACCGCGCGCGCCGACGTGCGCAGCCGCGTGGCGGGGCTCTACATCGGCGCCGACGACTACCTCGCCAAGCCCTTCGAGATGCAGGAGCTCCTGGCGCGGGTCTACGCCCAGCTACGGCGTCGCGGCCGTCCCGAGGTCTACACCGTCGGCCCGCTCAGCCTCTCCCTGACCGACAGGACCTGCACGGCCCACGGCGAGCCGCTGGAGCTGACCGCTCACGAGTTCGCCCTGCTCGCGCTCCTGCTCGCCAACCAGGGCCGCGTCTTCTCGAAGCACACGATCGAGGACCGGCTCTACCGCGAGTCGCCCCCGACCTCGAACGCCGTCGAGGCCATGGTCTCGCGGCTGCGCAGCAAGCTGGCGGCAGCGGGGGTGACGGGCCTGATCGAGACGGTGCGGGGCATCGGCTACGTGGCGAGGGAGCGGTCGTAGGTGGCTCTGAGGGCCCGCATCGGTCTGGCCGCCGCGGCGCTGACCGTCGCGGTCATCGCCGCGTTCGGGGCCGTCGCGTACCGCGAGTTCGTGCGCCAGCAGGACGAGCAGCTGCGCGTGCTCCTCGCCGAGGACCTCGAGCGCGTGACGGCGCTGCTCGACAGGCCCGCCCTCGGCGCCTCGTTCGTCCCCTCCGAGACCGGCGCGGTGATCCTCCAGCTCGTGACGCCCTCCGGTCAGGTGGCGGTCGACGTTGGGGGAGGCGAGCCGCTCCCCGTGGTGCGCGAGCCCACGGTGTTCCAGCGCGGCGACCGCACCTACCTCCTCACGACCGGTGTCTGGCCGCTGACGAACGGCAGCGTCAGGCTGGCGCACGACATCACCTCCGCGCTGGCCGTCAGGCGCGACCTGCTCGAGGTGCTCGTCGGGGTCGGGGTGCTCGTCACCGTCGTGGCCGTCGGCCTGGCGTTCGTGGGCGCGCGGCGGATGCTGTCGCCGCTGACCATGGTCGCGCGCCAGGCCCGCGGCGTCGACCCGGCCTCGCCCGGCGGCGTGGAGTACCGGGGGCCGCGCGACGAGATCGGCGACCTCGTGGCGGCGCTCAACGCCGCGCTCGAGGCGATCGGCGAGCGCAAGGAGGCCGAACGGCGGTTCCTGCTCGAGGTCGCGCACGAGCTGGCGGGGCCGCTCACGCTGGTCAACTACCACCTGGGCGCGGTGCGCAGGGACCACCCCGAGGACGCCCACGTGCGCGCCGCGGCGGAGGGCACGCGCGAGCTCCTGCGCACGTCGCAGGACCTCCTGGTGCTCGCCCGCGGCGAGCTCGACCTGCCGCTCGAGACGCGCGTCGTCGACCTGCCCCGCGTCGTCGGCCGCGTCGCCGACGAGTACCCCGGCGTGAGGCTCGACCTGGTAGAGCCGCTCGAGGTCGTCGGTGACCGGGAGCGGCTGGTGCAGGTCGTGAGGAACCTGGTCCGGAACGCCCTGCAGGCCGTCGGGAGGCCAGACGGGGTCGAGGTGAGCCTGCGCCGCGAGGGCGACGCCGCCGTGCTGCGGGTCCGCGACGAGGGCCCCGGCATGAGCGAGGAGACGGTGAGGCGGGTCTTCGACCACGGGTTCAGCGGCCGCGGCGGGGTCGGGGTCGGCCTGACGGTGTGCCGGCGGCTGGTCGAGCAGCACGGCGGCGAGCTGAGGGTCGAGTCGCGGGTCGGGGAGGGCACGACGTTCGAGGTCCGGCTCGAGACCCTGGCCTCGCGCCTCGGCGAGGCGGAGGAGCGCGCGAGCGAGGCGCTCCCCGCGGGCATCCCTCGCCCGGACCCGGCGGGGGCGTCGTGAGGGTGCACGCGGGCGTACCGCAGGGGTACCCGGGCGCGGGCGCCGGGACGAGCGGCGCCGGGACCGCGCTCAGGGCCGCGGCCCCCCGGCTTCGTGAAGGCTCCCTGGAGCGTGGCTGCGGTCGCCGTAAGGTTCGCGTAAGGTTCGGGCTCCACCGTCACGATCGGGCCAAGGCCCAGGGGGCGGAGGGGACTTCGTGAGGCGCATCGTTGCCGCGCTCTGCCTGTCGCTGGTCTCGGCGGCGTCGGCGCTGGACATACCCACGGACGCTTCGGTGCTCGTCACTTCCCGCGACGGCACGATCGTAGGCGTCGGCCGCGTCGAGGCGGGAAGCGGCTTCGTGCTCGAGCTCCTGCCGGGCTACGTCGGCGCTGCCACCCTGCTCTTCACGACGCCGGGCGGAGAGGTGCACGTGCTCGACGTCGAGGTGCGCGAGGGGACGGTGTTCGTCGCCGACACGGACCTGCGCGCGGCCGCGGCGGCCGCCGGGTTCGGGACCGTGGCCATCGGGCCCGCGGACCCTGCGAGCCC
>Ga0207873_1003195_pt1 | contig 12371 bp, 8 predicted proteins | sample BGWIniCompost_FD_187373 | JGI IMG/M metagenome (GOLD analysis project Ga0207873, IMG submission 187373) | Cellulose adapted compost microbial communities from Newby Island Compost Facility, Milpitas, CA, USA - BGW Initial Compost (SPAdes)... ... | reverse complement strand
GCGAGCGGCAGGCCCGGCTTGACGTCCTCGGCGATGACACCGCCCTGGACGTTCACCGCGTCCGGGACCAGCTCACCGGCGAGGGCGAGCCGCACCGAGCGGGCGACGGCGATACCGGCCTTCTCCTGCGCCTCGTCCGTGGAGGCACCGAGGTGCGGGGTGCACACCACCTGGTCGAACTCGAACAGCGGGGAGTCCGTGCAGGGCTCCTTGGCGTACACGTCGAGGCCGGCTCCGGCGACCCGGCCCTCCTTGAGCGCCGAGTACAGCGCCTGCTCGTCGACGATGCCGCCGCGGGCGGCGTTGATGATGCGCACGCTCGGCTTGACCTTGCGCAGCGCCTCCTCGCCGATCAGGCCGAGGGTCTCGGGGGTCTTCGGCAGGTGGACGGTGATGAAGTCGGAGATCTCGAGCAGCTCGTCCAGGGACAGCACCTTGACGCCCATCTGTGCGGCCCGCGCGGGCTGCACATAGGGGTCGTAGGCGACGACCTTCATGCCGAAGGCGCTCATCCGCTGTGCGACGAGGGCGCCGATCCGCCCCAGACCCACGACACCGAGGGTCTTCTCGGCGAGCTCGACGCCCGTGTACTTGCTCCGCTTCCATTCGCCGTTCTTCAGCGCGGCGTTGGCCTGCGGGATGTTGCGCGCGGTGGCGATGATCAGACCGCAGGCGAGTTCCGCGGCCGTCACGATGTTGGAGGTGGGGGCGTTGACGACCATCACGCCGGCCTTGGTGGCGGCGGAGACGTCGACGTTGTCCAGGCCGACGCCGGCGCGGGCGACGACCTTGAGCTTGTTCGCCGCGGCGATCGCCTCCGCGTCGACCTTGGTGGCCGAGCGGATCAGGATCGCGTCCACGTCGGCGATGGCCGGGAGCAGCTCCGCGCGGTCGGCTCCGTTGCAGTGGCGGATCTCGAAGTCCGGCCCCAGCGCGTCGACGGTGGCGGGCGACAGCTCTTCAGCAATGAGTACGACGGGTTTCGAGCTCACGTGAGTCCTCACAAGTCCAATGCGGACGGCCGTCCCGACGGCCGCTGGCGGTGGAGGGATGCTTGCCGCGTGGAAGACGCACGACGCTGTGGGCCTGACGCGTATTAATGCAGCAGTGTAGTGGCGCCGAGGGGCTCGTCTTACGCCGCTTCGGAAGGATCACCCGGACGAGATGCTCCGTTCCGGAAGGGTCCGGGCGCAGCCCGTGGCGGCGCCCCTGCCACGGGTGCGCCGCCACGGGACACGGACGATCAGGCGTCCTCGTTCACCCAGCTCATCAGCTTGCGGAGCTCCTTGCCGGTGGTCTCCAGCAGGTGCTCCGAGTCCTGCTTCTTGTACTCGTTGTACTTCTTCAGACCGCCGTGGTACTCCTCCATCCAGTTGCGGGCGAAGGAGCCGTCCTGGATCTCGGCGAGGACCTTCTTCATCTCGGCCTTGGTGGCGTCGGTGATGATCCGCGGGCCGGTGACGTAGTCGCCCCACTCGGCGGTCTCGGAGATCGACCAGCGCATCTTCTCCAGGCCGCCCTCGTACATGAGGTCGACGATCAGCTTCAGCTCGTGCAGGCACTCGAAGTAGGCGATCTCCGGCTGGTAGCCGGCCTCGGTGAGGGTCTCGAAGCCCGCCTTGACCAGCGCGGCCGTACCGCCGCAGAGCACCGCCTGCTCACCGAACAGGTCGGTCTCGGTCTCCTCGGTGAAGGTGGTCTTGATGACGCCGGCGCGGGTGCCGCCGATGCCCTTGGCGTAGGACAGGGCGAGCGCGAAGGCGTTGCCGGAGGCGTCCTGCTCGACGGCGGCGATGCAGGGGACGCCGCGGCCCTCCTCGTACTGGCGGCGGACCAGGTGGCCCGGGCCCTTGGGGGCGACCATGCAGACGTCGACACCGGCCGGGGGCTTGATGAAGCCGAAGCGGATGTTGAAGCCGTGGCCGAAGAAGAGCGCGTCGCCGTCGTTCAGGTTGGGGGCGATGTGCTCCTCGTAGACCTGGGCCTGGATCGGGTCCGGGACCAGGATCATGATGACGTCGGCCTCGGCGGCGGCCTCGGACGGGGACACCACGCGCAGGCCCTGCTCCTCGGCCTTGACCTTGGACTTGGAGCCCTCGTGCAGACCGACGCGCACGTCGACGCCGGAGTCGCGCAGCGACAGGGCGTGGGCGTGGCCCTGGCTGCCGTAACCGATGACCGCGACCTTGCGGCCCTGGATGATGGACAGGTCGGCGTCGGCGTCGTAGAACAGCTCGGCCACTTTGGGTTCTCTCCTTGAGTGCAGGTGTTGCTCCCACCGTATGACGGCGGGGGGACGGGAGGTCTCGGGATCTCGGTATGCGGGCGGTCCGCGTCGCGGGGAGCGGACCGCCCGCGGGAGGGTCAGGCGCTGCGGTCGAGGGCGCGCAGCGAGCGGTCGGTGATGGACCGGGCGCCGCGGCCGATCGCGATGGTGCCGGACTGGACGAGCTCCTTGATGCCGTACGGCTCCAGCATCTTGAGCATCGCGGACAGCTTGTCGCTGCTACCGGTGGCCTCGATGGTGACGGCCTCCGGGGAGACGTCCACGGTCTTGGCGCGGAACAGCTGCACGATCTCGACGATCTGGGAGCGCGTCTCGTTGTCCGCGCGCACCTTCACCAGAACGAGTTCGCGCTGAACCGCCTGTCCGGGCTCGAGCTCGACGATCTTCAGCACGTTGACGAGCTTGTTGAGCTGCTTGGTGACCTGCTCCAGGGGCAGGTCCTCGACGTTCACCACGATGGTGATACGGGAGATCTCCGGGTGCTCGGTGACACCGACGGCGAGCGAGTCGATGTTGAAGCCGCGGCGGGAGAACAGGGCGGCGATCCGGGCGAGGATGCCGGGCGTGTTCTCCACCAGGACGGAGAGCGTGTGCTTGGACATGGTGTGTGGCTCTTCCTCGCTCAGTCGTCTTCGTTGTCGCCGAAGTCCGGGCGGACGTCCCTGGCGGCCATGATCTCGTCGTTGGAGGTCCCGGCGGCGACCATCGGCCAGACCATGGCGTCCTCGTGGACGATGAAGTCCACGACGACGGGGCGGTCGTTGACCGAGTTGGCCTCCTCGATGACCTTGTCCAGGTCGGCCGGGTTCTCGCAGCGGATCGCGTAGCAGCCCATGGCCTCCGACAGCTTCACGAAGTCCGGGACCCGGGTGCCGCGGGCGTCCGGGTTGACGTCGTCCGGGCCGGAGTGCAGGACCGTGTTGGAGTACCGCTGGTTGTAGAAGAGGGTCTGCCACTGGCGGACCATCCCGAGGGCGCCGTTGTTGATGACGGCGACCTTGATCGGGATGTTGTTCAGGGCGCAGGTGGTGAGCTCCTGGTTGGTCATCTGGAAGCAGCCGTCGCCGTCGATCGCCCAGACGGTGCGGTCGGGGGCGCCGGCCTTGGCGCCCATGGCGGCGGGGACGGCGTAGCCCATGGTTCCGGCGCCGCCGGAGTTCAGCCAGCTGGCGGGCTTGTCGTACTGGATGAAGTGGGCGGCCCACATCTGGTGCTGGCCGACGCCCGCGGCGAAGATCGTGTTCTCCGGGGCCAGCTGCCCGATGCGCTCGATGACCTGCTGCGGGGAGAGCGAGCCGTCGCCGGGCTGGTCGTAGCCGAGCGGGTAGGTCTCGCGCCAGCGGTCGAGGTCGTGCCACCAGGCGGTGTAGTCGCCCTTGCGACCCTCGGCGTGCTCCTTCTGCACGGCCTGGACCAGGTCGGCGATGACCTCGCGGGCGTCACCGACGATCGGCACGTCGGCGGCGCGGTTCTTGCCGATCTCCGCCGGGTCGATGTCGGCGTGGACGATCTTGGCGTACGGGGCGAAGCTGTCCAGCTTGCCGGTGACGCGGTCGTCGAAGCGGGCTCCGAGGGCGACGATCAGGTCGGCCTTCTGCAGCGCGGTGACGGCGGTGACCGAACCGTGCATGCCCGGCATTCCCACGTGCAGCGGGTGGCTGTCGGGGAATGCGCCGAGCGCCATCAGGGTGGTGGTGACGGGCGCTCCGGTGAGTTCTGCGAGGACCTTCAGCTCGGCGGTGGCGCCGGCCTTGACGACTCCGCCGCCGACGTAGAGCACGGGGCGCTTGGCGGAGGTGATCAGCCGGGCGGCCTCGCGGATCTGCTTGGCGTGCGGCTTGGTGACGGGCCGGTAGCCGGGCAGGTCCATGACCGGCGGCCAGGAGAAGGTGGTCTGTGCCTGCAGGGCGTCCTTGGCGATGTCGACCAGCACCGGGCCGGGGCGGCCGGTGGAGGCGATGTGGAAGGCCTGCGCGATGACCCGCGGGATGTCCTCGGCCTTGGTGACCAGGTAGTTGTGCTTGGTGATCGGCATGGTGATGCCGACGATGTCCGCCTCCTGGAAGGCGTCCGTGCCGATCGCACGGGAGGCGACCTGGCCGGTGATCGCGACCAGCGGGACGGAGTCCATGTGCGCGTCGGCGATCGGGGTGACCAGGTTGGTGGCGCCGGGTCCCGAGGTCGCCATGCAGACGCCGACCTTGCCGGTGGCCTGCGCGTAGCCGGTGGCGGCGTGGCCGGCGCCCTGCTCGTGGCGGACCAGGACGTGGCGCACCTTGGTGGAGTCCATCAGCGGGTCGTACGCCGGAAGGATCGCACCGCCGGGGATGCCGAATACCGTGTCGGCCCCGACCTCCTCGAGAGAGCGGATGAGGGACTGCGCGCCCGTGAGGTGCTCGACGGGGGCGGACTGCTGTCCTCCGGATCGGGGCCGCGGCTGCGGGTGATGGGCCCCGGTGGCCTGCTCGGTCATCGGCATTCTCTTCTCGATGCTGAGGGTTTTTGCGAGGTTTGCGTGGTGTACGCGGGCTGTGCGACAGGTGCTGGTGCAACAAAAAACCCCTCGTGCCAAAAGGCAAGCGAGGGGAGCGCGCCGGGTGCGGGTCGCCGAGCGGTGGTGGCTCGGCGTCAGCCGACGCGCTGTCCAAGTACGAGAATTCGGGTGCGCATGGCACTGACCCTCCCCCCGGCACACACCCGGTGTCAAGTGGGTGGGACGGGAGTCTCATTATGTGAACGGAGGGTCGTACCCGTCCTGAGCACCGCACTCACCCCCGCGGAGTACACGCCGGCATGGGCGCCGCCGGTGAGGGCGGGCTCGGCCGGCTCGTGCGGCACCGGGTAGTGGCCGGTGGTCAGCGCCCGGCGCAGCCGGTACTCGTCCAGCGGCCCGGAGAAGGCCATGCCCTGCCCGTGCGTGCAGCCCATCGCGCGCAGCGCGGCCACCTGCTCGGGCAGATCGAGACCGTCGGCCACCGACTGCAGCCCGAGGTCCCCGGCGATCCGCAGCAGCCCGCTGGTGATCTTGTGCAGCCGGGCGGACTCCACCACGCCGTCGACCAGTGAGCGGTCGAGCTTCAGTATGTCGACCGGGAGCCGTCTGAGGGCGGTGATCGTCGCGTACCCGCTGCCGAAGCCGTCCAGGGCGATCCGCACGCCGAGCCGCTTGAGGGCGTTCAGCCGGCGCTCCAGCTCGTCGAAGCAGACGCTCGGGTCGGTGTCGGCCAGCTCGATGATCAGCGAGCCGGGCGGCAGCCCATGGCGGGTCAGCAGCGCCTCGATCGAGCCGAGCGGCAGCGACCGGTCGATCAGCCGCCGTGCGCCGATCCGTACCGCCACGGGAACGGCCACCCCGGTGGTCTGGCGCTCCGCGGCCTGCTCCACCGCCTCCTGAAGCACCCAGCGCCCCAGCTCGGCGGTCTTCTCGGTGTCCTCGGAGACCCGCAGGAACTCCGCCGGGGTGAACAGCACGCCCTGGGAGGATCTCCAGCGCGCCTGGGCGCTCACCGAGGTGATCCGGCCGTCCTCCAGGCACACCACCGGCTGGTGCAGCAGGGCGAACTCGCCGTCGTGCAGCGCCGAGCGCAGCCGGGTGGCCAGCTCGGCCCTGCGCACCACGTCCTGCTGCATCTGCGGCCGGTACAGCTCCACCCGGCCCTTGCCCGCCGCCTTGGCCCGGTACATCGCCAGGTCGGCGTTGCGCAGCAGCTCCCCCGCGCCCAGGCCCGGTTCGGCGAAGGCGACACCGATGGAGGCGTTGACGCGGACATCGTTGCCGTCGATGACGTAGGGCTGGGAGAGCGTGGCTCTGAGGCGGTCCGCGAGCTCCAGGATGTGGCCCTCGCGGGCCTCCCGGTCGCGGGCGCCGTCACCGACGATCAGGGCCGCGAACTCGTCGCCGCCCAGCCGGGAGGCGGTGTCGCCCTTGCGGACGGCCTCCTTGAGTCTGCGGGCGGCCTGCACCAGCAGCTCGTCCCCGGCCTGGTGGCCGATGGTGTCGTTGACGGCCTTGAAACCGTCGAGGTCGATGAAGAGCACGGCCGTGCCTCTCAGGGCGGCACCCCGGTCGGAGGCGCGGCGGCCGGAGAGGGCCTGCTGGACGCGCTTGGTGAACAGCGCGCGGTTGGGCAGGTCGGTGAGCGGGTCGTGCTCGGCGTTGTGCTGCAGCTGCGCCTGGAGGCGCACCCGCTCGGTGACGTCCCGGCTGTTGAAGATCAGGCCGCCGTGATGACGGTTGACCGTCGACTCCACGTTGAGCCAGCCGCCGTCGCCGGAGCGGAAGCGGCACTCGATGCGGGTGGTCGGTTCGTCGGAGGGGCTGGCGGCGAGGAAGCGCCGCACCTCGTGCACCACGCAGCCCAGGTCCTCGGGGTGGATCAGGCTGGCCAGTTCGCTGCCCACCAGCTCCTCGGCGGGCCGGCCGTACACCCCGGCGGCGGCCGGGGAGACGTAGCGCAGCACTCCGTTGGGCGCGGCGATCATGATGACGTCGCTGGAGCCCTGCACCAGGGAGCGGAAGTGGTTCTCCGCCTGGGCCAGTTCCTGGGTGAGCGTGATGTTGTCGAGCAGCATGATCCCCTGGCGCACCACGAGGGCGAGCACCACGGTGCCGCCGGTGAGCAGGACCACGCGGTCGACGCTGCGCCCGTTGAGGACGTTGTAGAGGATCCCCAGCGTGCACACGGCCGCGGCCAGGTAGGGCGTGAGGGCGGCCAGCGAGCCGGCGATGGGCCGTGCGGCCGGATAGCGCAGCTCGCCGGCGGGCGCGGGCGGCTGGGGGTGCGGCCCGCTGCGCTGCCCGGGCACGTGCTCGCGCACCACGCGGGTGTGCTGCTGCTCCTCGGCCCGGGCGCCGTCGGGGGGCGCCGTCCAGGGCGCGTACGCCAGCAGCAGCGAGCCCGCGAACCAGCCGGCGTCGAGCAGCTGCCCCGAGCGGTAGTCGTCGTGCAGCAGCGGCGAGGTGAACAGGGCGTCGCAGAGCACGGTGAGCGCCAGGGCGCCGATCGCGGTGTTGACCGCGGAGCGGTTCACCGCCGACCGTCTGAAGTGCAGCGCCAGCACCATGCTGATCAGGGCGATGTCGAGCAGCGGGTAGGCCAGCGAGAGCGCCGTGTGCGCCACGTCGGGCCCGCCCTCCTGGGCGGCCTGGGCGAGCGCCAGACTCCACGCCAGGGTGAGCAGCGAGCCGCCGATCAGCCAGGCGTCGAGGGCGAGGCAGACCCAGCCGGCCTTGGTGACGGGCCGCTTGGCGAGCACCAGCAGGCCCACGATGGCGGGCGGCGCGAAGCACAGGAAGAACAGGTCGGCGTAGCTGGGGCTGGGCACGGGCTCGCCCAGGACGACCTCGTACCAGCCCCAGACGAAGTTGCCCAGGGCCGCCATGGACGAGGAGACGCCGAACAGCAGCCAGGCGGGCCGGAACCGGGTGCGGCGGCCACGCGCGGAGACGAAGCAGGAGACCGCGGCGGCGGCCGCCGCGGCGCTCAGCCCGAAGTCCCCCATGACCAGTGCGAGTCGGGGCGAGCCCCAGCCACATGCGGCCCCGACGGCGTAGGCCGCGCAGATGAGGGCGAGGACGAGCTGCGGGACCAGGCCGCGCCGGGCCCCGTCACCGGGCGGGCGGGGCAGCAGCGCTCCCGGCGGGGAGTGCGGCCTGAACGCCGCGCCTTCGAGCGTGGGTGTGGGGGTCGGCGCGCTCACCGGCTCCTCCCGGTCCGTGCTCCCGAACCCCGTGGAGCCCGGGGCACCGTGGCATGCCTCCTTCGGCCGCCCTGTCTGCGCGGCATCGGGTGGGGGCGGCGGTGCCGCCGGCCGGTCGGCCGTACGGGGCGGCCGGTGATCCGGCCGCGGCTGTGCGCGACCGCGCGCCAGGGCCTCCGCCGGCGGTTCCGCCGCGTCGGATCGCTCGTCCATAGGCCGTGCATCGCGCGTCGCCCCCCTCACATCTGCGTTGGTCGTCCCCCGCGCCGTTCCGTCAGTGGCGCAGCCCCTGTCCGGACGATACACCAGTCTGGTCACTCAGGGACATAGGTTCTCTACTCTGCGTGACGATCAACAGATGTATGAGTACCCATCGCCGCCGGGAAAACACGGACAGTACGCGACAATCCGACTACGGTGTGTCCGCTCCCGTCACCAGGATCACGTTGCGCAGCTCGTCCCGGTTCAGAAAGCGGCGCAACTGGTCCGTCAGCAGCCGCTCGGCGCGCGGCAGGAAGGCGGAGGTGGGTCCGCCGACGTGCGGGGTGATGAGAACGCCCGGCGCCCGCCACAGGGGGTGCCCGGCGGGCAGCGGTTCGGGGTCGGTGACGTCCAGGGCGGCGGTGATCCGGCCGCTCTCCAGCTCTGTGAGCAGGGCCTTGGTGTCGACCACCCCGCCGCGGGCCACGTTCACCAGCAGGGCCCCGTCCTTCATCCGGGACAGGAAGCCGGCGTCCACCAGGTGCCGGGTGGACTCGGTCAGCGGCGTGGACAGCACCACGACATCCGCCTCGGGCAGCAGCGAGGGCAGTTCGGTGAGCGGGTGCACCGGACCGCGCTCCGTGGTGCGCGCGGAGCGCGCGACGCGTGCCACCCGCGCGAGCTCGAACGGAGCGAGCCGGTCCTCGATGGCCGCGCCGATCGACCCGTAGCCCACGATGAGCACCGTCCTGTCGGCGAGCGCGGGCCGGAATCCGCCGAGCCACTCTCCTCGCTCCTGGGCGCGCACGAAGTCCGGGATGCCGCGCAGCGAGGCCAGGATCAGCGCGACGGTCAGCTCGGCGGTGCTGGCCTCGTGCACGCCGCGGGCGTTGCACAGCCGCACTCCGGGCGGCAGGTGCCTCAGCCCCGGCTCCACGTGGTCGATGCCGGCGGAGAGCGTCTGCACCACCCGCACCGAGGTCATGTGCGGCAGCGGGCGGGTGCCGATGCCGCTGGGCTTCATGTACGGCACGACGTAGAAGACGCAGTCGGCGGGGTCGGCGGGGAACTCCTCGCCGCCGTCCCAGAATCGGTAGCGCGGCCCCTCGGGAAGATCCTCGATCTCCTCCGGCGGGATCGGGAGCCAGACGTCGGTTGCAGTCATGGCCCGAGGCTATGTCAGAGGCCTCGGAGGCCAGAGGTTAGGTTGGGGGGCCGGAGAGGGAGGGTCACGAGCAGGTGGAGCGCAGGACGATCGGCGCGGCGGCGCTCACGGTGGGGGCCGTCGGACTCGGGTGCATGCCGATGAGCTGGGCCTACAGCACGTCACAGCAGCGGGGCGAGGAGTCGCTCAGGGCGGTGCACCGGGCGCTCGACCTCGGCTCGACGCTGCTGGACACCGCCGACATGTACGGGCCGTTCACCAACGAGCTGCTCCTCGGGCGGGTGTTGAAGGAGCGGCGCGCCGAGGCGTTCGTGTCGACGAAGGTCGGGCTGCTCGTGGGCGACCAGCACATCGTGGCCAACGGCCGCCCCGGCTATGTGAAGCGGGCCTGCGACGCCTCGCTGCGCCGGCTGCAGACGGACGTCATCGACCTCTACCAGCTGCACCGGGAGGACCCCGAGGTGCCGGTGGAGGAGACCTGGGGCGCGATGGCCGAACTGGTGCAGGCCGGCAAGGTACGGGCCCTCGGCCTGTGCGCGATGGGCGCGCGCTCCGCCCGGCGCCCCGGTACCCGCCTGTACGACGCGACCATCCGCCAGCTGGAGCGGGTGCAGCAGGTGTTCCCGGTGAGCGCGGTGCAGGCCGAGCTGTCGGTGTGGTCGCCGGAGGCGCTGCGCACGCTGCTGCCGTGGTGCGAGGCGCGCGGCATCGGTTTCCTCGCGGCGATGCCGCTGGGCAACGGCTTCCTGACCGGCACGCTCACCCCCGGCGAGGGCTTCGAACCGGACGACCTGCGCGCCCGGCACCCCCGCTTCACCGCCGAGATGATGGCCGCCAACCAGCCGATCGTGGCCGGCCTGCGCCGGGTCGCCCGCCGCCACGGCGAAGCGGTCACCCCGGCCCAGGTCGCCCTCGCCTGGCTCCTCGCCCAGAGCCCCCGGGTCATCCCGGTCCCCGGCACCAAGCGCGCCCGCTGGGTCGAGGAGAACGCGCGAGCAGCCGACCTGAAGCTGACCCGGGAGGACTTCGCGGAGATCGCGGCGCTGCCGCCGGCGCAGGGGTCCTGGGACTGACCGGCACGTCCGGTTCGGGAATCCGGGGAACGGGAACCTGGGAGGCGCGGACGGTGTATGACAAGTGGAACCTGCCGCGTCGAAGGGACAAGATCGTGCAACGTCGAGCCGTGACGGCCGTACTGGCCGCCGCCGCGCTCCTGCTGACGGCCGGCTGCTCCTCCGATGACGGAGGATCGCCGGGCGGGGACGGCAGCGCCTCCGCCAGCCGTACCAGCGGGCAGGCCTCGCCCCCCGAGCGCTCCGGGGAGCGGACGCCGCCCGCGAAGGGGTCCGTGAAGGTGCTGCGCACCGTCGCCACGGGTCTGAAGACACCGTGGGGTCTCGCCGCGCTGCCGGACGGGGACCTGCTGGTCTCCTCCCGCGACGAGGCGACGATCACGCGGGTGGACGGGAAGACGGGCAGGAAGACGGAGCTGGGCGAGGTGCCCGGGGTGTCCCCCGCCGGGGAGGGCGGCCTGCTGGGCATCGCGCTCTCCCCCGACTACGCCTCGGACCACATGATCTACGCCTACTTCACGTCCGCCTCGGACAACCGCATCGTCCGCATGATCTACGACGAGAAGAAGCCCTCCGGCGAACAACTGGGCGCCCCGGACACGGTCCTGCGCGGCATACCCAAGGGGGTCATCCACAACGGCGGCCGGATCGCCTTCGGCCCGGACCGGATGCTGTACGCGGGTACGGGCGAGAGCGGTGACACGGGCCTGTCCCAGGACAAGAAGTCGCTCGGCGGCAAGATCCTGCGGATCACCCCGGAGGGCGAGCCCGCCCCGGGCAACCCGTTCCCCGACTCCCCGGTGTACTCCTACGGCCACCGCAATGTGCAGGGTCTCGCCTGGGACGCCGAGCAGCGCCTGTTCGCCTCGGAGTTCGGCCAGAACACCTGGGACGAGCTGAACGCGATCAAGCCGGGCGACAACTACGGCTGGCCAAAGGCGGAGGGCCGCTCCGAGGAGGACGGCTTCCACGACCCGCTGGAGCAGTGGTCCACCGACGAGGCCTCCCCCAGCGGCATCGCCTACGCCGAGGGCTCGATATGGATGGCGGGACTGCGCGGCCAGCGGCTGTGGCGGATCCCGCTGAAGGGCACGGAGACGTCCGCGGAGCCCCAGGCGTTCTTCGAGGGCGAGTACGGACGGCTGCGCACGGTGCTCCCGGCCGGGGACAGCAAGCTCTGGCTGGTCACCAGCAACACCGACGGCCGCGTCGAGCCCGAGAACGGCGACGACCGGATCCTGGAACTGGAGGTGAGCTGAGCCGGGCGGCGGGCAGACGGCCAGGGCGCCGGCAGCGGGCAGTGGGGAGCAGGCAGGCCGCAGGGGGTGGCGTGGCGGGTGCCGTCACTGGCCGGTGTCCGGCTCGGTGGCCTCCTTGGACGGCGGGCGCACCACGACCTTCCCGGAGGCGAGGTCTATGGGTCCCCGCCCGGGGTCGGAGTCGCCGGCGTCCTCCCGCGTCAGTTCCAGACGTCTGCGCTCGTCGCGGGTGTGCTTGCGGCCCGGTGCGAAGAGTTCCTCGAAGACGTTGAACATCGCTCCCCTTCCAGGGCCGTGGCGGACGTGCGGGGCGGGCGGACGGACACGTCCATCATCCCGCCACGGCGCGGTCACCGGTATCCGTGGGGAAGAGACCGAGCCGGTGGGCGACCGCGGCCGCCTCGCCGCGGCCGGAGACGCCCAGCTTGGCGAGGATGTTGGAGACGTGCACGCTGGCCGTCTTCGGGGAGATGAACAGCTCCTCGGCGATCCGGCGGTTGGTGTGGCCGGCGGCGACCAGGCGCAGCACATCGCGTTCCCGGCTGGTGAGGCCCAGGGCGTCGGCCGGGTCGCCGGTCTCGGCCGGGGCCGGTTCCCGGGACGGGGCCGGTCCGAGGGCGAGGCGGGCGCGCTGGGCCAGCACGGAGGCGGCCCGGGCCAGCGGGCGGGCGCCCAGGTGGTCGGCG
>Ga0207873_1003194_pt1 | contig 12372 bp, 13 predicted proteins | sample BGWIniCompost_FD_187373 | JGI IMG/M metagenome (GOLD analysis project Ga0207873, IMG submission 187373) | Cellulose adapted compost microbial communities from Newby Island Compost Facility, Milpitas, CA, USA - BGW Initial Compost (SPAdes)... ... | reverse complement strand
TGGTAGATGCGCGACACTATACCAGCAATGGACACTCTGGGTGAACGCTTCCACACAGCGGGCAGGACTGCCGTATGGGTGAGTGCATCGGGAGGTACGGCTATTGAGGTGTCGAAGCCGAGGGACGACCAGACGTTGATGCTGGATTGAGATCCGCAGACGTAGGTCCAATCCATGTCGCCGGTGATTGCCGTGTAGGCAGCTGCCGGGGGATTCTGATTGTGACTGAAGGTCACCCCGACAACTCCCATCGCCTCGTTCATCTTCTCCACAAGGTGATTAAGGAACGCCAGAAGATCCTCGTAGTATCCCTTATCCAGACGAATCTCAAAAACCTCCGGATCGCCAGAGATGGCCACCTGAACGGTGTCGTTGGAGTCATCCACGATGTAGCCAGACTTTCCGTAGATGCGGATCTGATTGGTCTTACCAGTCAGACGGCCCTCCGGCTCAAGCACGAGAGACTGGAACCTCTGCCGGTCGGGCGAGACGAGCGGGATGTCTGCTTCATGGCTCCCGGTCAGGTTGCCGTTGTCGATGATGAACTCCGCACCGAGGTGCAGCTTGTCGCTGTTCCAGATGTCGATCTCTACTCCCATGTGGATCTTGTCGTGCATCCCGTCTTGGTTGTCGTCTTCCTTGGAGACGATCTCCCAATCAACGTTCGTCCCGCCGAGTAGAGTGCTTTCAATGCTGTTCGGGTCATGCCTCTGGTCTTCGTCTCCCTGCTGGTCGTAGGCGTACACGTCCAGACCGTCTGTTTCGTAGAGAGCGGCGTCGTGACCCGGGCGCTGTTCAGGGAACATGAAGTAGGTCCCGAAGGTCTGATTGGCGTTGTACTCCCGAGGGATGGAGAACTTCATCGGGCCGAACCAGCGGGCCTCGCTCCAATGGCGGGGCATCCCATTGCGAAGATCCAACCACCACTGCTCACCCAGAGGGTTGGTGTGGCCGGGTTCTTGATCGTCGCTGAAGATTGCCAGACGGTAGAAGCCGTTGTGGTAGGCGGCGTGCCAGCGGTACTGGTATTGAGCGGGAGTGTTGGCGAGAACGGGCCGGATCTTGGTTCCGAGCCGACGTGGGACGGACCCACCATCGAATCCCCACACGTCGTCAGGCCCCGCCCACAACACACCGTAGGGCGTCCGCACCAACGTCTCGTTGGAGGCGCAGCCGCAGATTTCGTTTACTTGGAGTGGCTGGGCGCTGCCGATGTAATCAGTGCCCGTATAGGTAGACTGCTCCGTCTCACCCGTCACGATGTATGCGTGGTCACGGCCGAGAACGAGTAGGAAGGATTCATCCTGCTGGCCAATACCGACCCGCAAGGCTTCGATCATGCCAACAATGTGGTCCCCCGCCATGCCCGGGAGGCGGGTGAACCGGCTGGTCATGGCGTCGTCGCCAATGGACCTAGGGTCACCCCTGTCTGACCAGATCAACACGTCGCGAAAGCCAGGATTGGAAAGAGCATAGACCATCCTCTGCCTGTAGGTGGCCGCACACCGAACAATGATCTCTCCGTTATTGGATCCGTTAAAGTTATATTCATTAATGACTGAAATGCCCCAGACCCCGGAGTCTGGGCGTATGACAGTCATCTGAAATGGGTAGTGGTCTAGAGCGAAGGGATCGTCCTTCATCGCACCGGGGAAAATGTAGACATTATCCCCGAAAGGGACAAAGGAAATTCGATGTTCGAACTGCGTTGGAAAGAATCTGTCTAAGAAGCCACTGCCTGTGCCGGCCCCCGAAGCAAAAAAGAAAAAAACATCAAATTGCGGATCGTGAATATAATATCCGATGTCGAAAAATGTCGCGTAAGGTGGAACGAACGCTCCGAGAATGTTGTTTCTAAGCATCCCGGAGTACACATTACGCGACCAAGCGAGCACTCCCCGCCTGTCGAGGATGCCCGCTTCGGTCGGCACCAGATTCTTCAGCCTTCTGGCCTCGTTGTCAGCGATCCTTCTCCGATGGTGGAAAAGATTCACCCCTCCGAGGAAGTTGAGGGGCTTCAGCTCTGTGGGCATAGCTCACCTAAAAACAGTGGGATCCAAGGTCATCCAGTCGTTCTGTCCGGGCACCTCCCCGAACTTCAGCCGGTCGTCAACCACCATCGCGGCGAGTACGTTCAGCTCGCTCTGCCATGAAGGATCCTTCTTGTAGCGGAGGGCTTCAGTCTCCACTGCCTTCATGAGCGTGCGGTCGTTCGGGTAGAGCGGCTTGTCCGAGTCCGAGGTGAGATCGGCGGGCTGCTCGTAATACTTCAGCTTGACGAGGTAGGTCTGATCGGCCCACCTGTCGAACTGCACGGTCCACTTGCCCCACGTAGCGGCGTCTGCGTAGACGCGGGCCTCGGTGGGCAAGCCCCGATGGTTGGTGGGGTCGTTCAGGTCGGGGTCGCTGTGCAGGTCAGTCTCCACTGCCGACCGGATGCGAATCTGGGTGCGAGTGCTCTTGGCAGCGGTGTAGAGATGGATCGGATCGACAATCCGACGAATCTCGGCTGCGACCCCGCCCTCCCCCGCTCCAATCTGGAAGCTGTTGCTCCCACTGGAGAGGGTGATTCCTGCCTTCTCCCGCAGGAGGAACGGCCATGGGAAGGCCGCGTATTGAGATCGAAGCCAGGCATTCAACCACACGTTAGCCCGGCTAGTCAGCCTGCTGTCTCCCGCAGCAAGCAGCCCCTCCGATACGATCTGTGCCCGCGTCAACTGTCCCATGACCGTCCCTCCCTTGGAACTTCTACATCCCCTCGGGGATGTCCTTCACGGCGTTCTTCCAGACCGCGAAGGCAGCCTTGGGCAGGCGGGCCTTGTTCCCGCCGATGTACCGCTGGCCGTTCAGGATGACATCCTGCGTGAGATCGACCACGACATAGCCGTCATCCGGAACGTCGATCTTCTTCGGAGCCGACAGCGCCTCGGGCTCGGGGGCGGAAGGCTGGATCGACTCCGAGGTGATGGTGCCCTCGGGCGGCTTCTGGTTCTTCTTCGCCATGACTCCTCCTGTTCTCCGTCAGCTTGATTACTGGCGGAAGCCCGCGCCCCGGTACTCCCGGAAGCCACTCTGGTTGTTGGGGGTGATGATGCCGGAATTGTGCTCCACCTTCCGCCCGGTGGTCATCTCCTCCTCAGACCGTTCCCACTCGTCGATTACCCGGGGGAAGTCCGTGCCCTTGGGAACCCAGATGAGCTGGCCGGGGCGGGACGAGATGTACTGGACCCCGTTCAGGAAAATCCCCGGGAACGCCTTCAGACGCCGGGTGTTCTTCGGCCCCACGTACATCTTGACGTGGTTCTGGGCCGCGCGCTGTTCACGGGAGAGCTCCTTCCCGTCCTTGTCCCGCTCCGGCCCCCAGCCGCCGCATGCCCCCACCGACTGACCACACACCTCGCACTGGACGCGGGCGGCCATCTTCCTGCGCTGCTCCTCCTCCAACCGCTTCTCACGGTCTGGATCGACGCCCAACATCTTGGCCATGGTCTGGGCGTTCATCTGCGCTGCTGCCATCATGGCGGCGGGCAGCGTCTCGTTGAGAACGTCCTTGACGATCTCCTTGACGTCAGGCTGCTGGTTGTTCGGATTCTTCTTGTCGTAGCTCACCGTATTCTCCTTCTGCTGTGGGGTACTAATTGGATCGTCAGCTAGGCGGGGGGTGGTGCCTAGCTGACGATCCGCTTACTACCTCTCAGCTTCCAGACTCGGGACTAGAAGTTGGAGGCCACCTCCCAGCGGAGGAGACGGGTCTGATCCTTGATCAGGGCCTTGCCCATGAACTTGTACCCGAGCTGCCGGAGCTGCCCGAGAGGATCGAAGCCCTTCACCGGCTCACCCCCGGTGATGTAGAACCGAAGATCCTGAAGCCCGACCCAGCCGAGCGCCTGATCACCCAGCATGTAGATGGGGTAGATCCGGGTGACCGGGCCGGTGAGGTTCAGGCCGGCAGGGGCCGTGGTGGTGCTGGACGGCAGGTCCGTGATTACCACGGTGTCTCCCGCCTCCACGTACTGCGCGGCGAGCTTCAGGTTGGCGTCGCCGGTCGCGGTGCCGAAGTACACGTTGTACACGTACCCCGTCGTGGCGGTGCTGAAGTCGAAGGAGAACGATCCGCTCGTGCCGGAGGCGATGTCCATCGTCCGCTCCTCGGAGATGTCCTCCTCGAAGCCCCGGGTCTTGTCGATCCGGGTCACCTTGAAGTAGTAGGTGCCGGACGAGAGGCTGCCGCCGGTGATGGAGGCGGTCACGGTGGGCGCGTTGCTGCCCATCGAGGCCCCGGAGGCGAGTGGCCCCGTCGTCGCATCTCCCAGCCGGGAGAAACGCGGCATGAAGTTCGTTTCCACCCAGCGGAAGTTCAGGTAGGTCCCCACCTCCCCGTTGTAGACGGCGTTGGCGTTCTGGTAGCGGGCGATGTCCACCCAGAGGCCCTGAGAGGCGGCGGTGACTTGGATGTCCCCCGACACCTCCAGCCCGGTGACGGCGACGTACTTCGCACCGCCGAGCAGGGTCCCCTTGGCCGGGCGCCCCTTGGCGAGCTCGTCCATGTTGCCCGGCCCCTCGCGCGGAGGGCACCCGGCGTTGCCTAGGGCGATGCGCCGGGCGATGATCCCGGCATCGGTCACCTTCATGGACGTGGTGATGGCGCTCCGGCTCACCACCGCTCCGTCCCCGTAGGTGACGTTGGTGCCCGCCAGCATGACGAGCTGCACCTCGCGGTCGATGACCCGCTGGGCGTTGTCGCTCAGGCGGTCGGTCGCGGCCTTCACCAGCGGATGCTTGGTGGTCAGCTCCGCAACGTCCGTGATGGTGATGACGTCACCCCACTGGTCCAGCGTCACCGTGAGCTGCTCGACGCTGATGGTGTTGTTGGGAGGAGGAACCCCCTCGCTGAGCGTGGTCAGCGGGACGTTCATCCTCTTGTAGCGTACGAAGTACGCCGTGAGGCCAGTTCCTCGGGGCTGCGTCTCCTTGTCACACAGGGACGCCGCCACCAGCTTCAGGTGTGCCATCTGGAGCAGACGTGCGCTCAGGTACTTCTCCTGATCGCTCTGGGTCGTCGTGCTCTTGGTCTGGTTCTGCGAGTAGTCTGCCACTTCCCCTCTCCTTGTTTCATAGACCGTCCACTCCAGAGAGCCCCATGCTCACTAGAGAGGAAGGTCGCCGATTTCCTTCTCGTAGTAGGCGATCTGCTCATCGATGGGCAGGTCGTCCACGTTGATTCTCTTGCCGGGAGCACCCTTGCCCCCGGGCTGCGACACGATGGGAGCCCCCATGGTGTTGAACTGGTTCCGCTCGTTGATCGCGGGGTTGCGCGACATCGCTTGCTTCAGCGCCTTCTCGCCCGCCGCGTAGATGATGGCATCCTCCGCCGACCATCCACCCTTGGACGGATCCTTCGACCAGCTCTTGAGGAAATGCTCGGCCCGCTGCACCACCTCAGGATCGGCCACCGCCTTCTTGGCCTGCTCGAACCGGCTCATGGTCACGGTCTGGCCGACAATGCCCGCGAGCTGATCGAGCTTCTTGGTCAGCGGGTCCATGTACCGCTGGATGAGGGCCTGCTGTCGGCGGATCTCATCAGGGTCCATGTCCTCCAGCGGGTCCGGCTCGTTGCTGGCAGTCTGGACCTTCTGGGCCGCGATTTGTGCAAGCAGCTCCGTCTGCTGTGCCATGAGGCGCTGGTTCTGCTCCATCATCTGGTTGACCCGGGATTCGAGCTGCTGGTACCGCTCGATGGGGATCATCTGCTGCTGATTCTCCTCCTGCTGCTGGATCCCCTCGCCCTGCTGCCCTTCCTGCGGATTGGTTTTGATGTCCATGTGGTATCTCCAAACGCCCGATAGACCCCGGCGGCGGGTGTAGTGTGTGGGATACTGCACCGTTCAGGGGACGACTTGCAAGTCCCAGAGTGTTCTCCTCTGGAAATCACTCCTCTCCGAGTAGGATCCTGATTCTCTGTTGGAGAAGTTTGATTCGTACCTCGGGCCAGAAGCGGGCATTGCGACAGGCGTGATAGGCCCCCGTCGCCTTGTGTGTGATGACAGCGTTGTCCGATCCAACCATCTGGTTGTAGGCCACTTCTTCGTGTGACCGAAATTCCTTGGCGAACATCTTCCAACCCTCGGACTTGAGCATCGTTTCGATGTTGATCAAATCCGTGCGGAGTTCCTGAAGCTCCTTGGCATCTTCCGGCGACAACTTCTTCATCTCATCAGACCCCCAAGCATTGCGGCCATGTCATCGGCTCCCGAGCGAACGTCCATGAAGTCTTCTGCCTCTCCCGGGGCTGCTTCAGCCCCCGGACCCATCATCCCGCCAAGCTGTTCCAGAGCCGACCGAGCTCTATCACCCTGCTCCTGCATGATGCCTCCCATCTGCTCTGCCATCGGGCTCTGAGTGCCCTGCTGGCCGAACGGCACCTGACCGGGCATGGCCTGAGCGGGCTTGATGAATTCGTCGAAGCCCTTGAAGCCGAACCCGTCACTGTAGATCCGCTTGAGGAGGACAGGGAAGTCCACCACGTACCCCAACTGATTGAGGAACGGGACGACGGGCATGATGGCGTTGATGAACTGAATCGCGTTCTGTGCCCGGATCTGGCTGTTGGTGGCCTGAGAGCTGGCCATCCAGCGGAGGGTGATGTCCCGGGCGAAGTCCTCGGGGCGCATCTGGGCGATTTGCCCACCGAAAGTGGCGAGCACTTCCTTGTCACGGTACTGCTGGGCGTTGCACCACAGCATTTCCAGGATCACCTGCATGACTTCGGACTCGAAGTCCTCAACCATGTCCTGAATCCTGCCACCCGCGTTCTTCTGAAGGATCTGGGTGCCGGTGGCCGTCTTCTCGGCGCGGACGCCCTGAAGGACATCGGGCGTGCCCATCATGTCCTTCGCCATGTTCAGGTACATGGACATCATTTGGATCCCGAACTGGACCTGCTCATACGGGGGGCGGTCGAACTTCACGGCGTTCTGAACGTCGGTGCTCCACCACGTCACGCCGGGCCTGAACGGACGGGGCACGCCAATCATGAGCCCGGGGTTGATGATGCTGACCGGGTTGAGCGCCATGATGCCGTTGTCGTTCGACTGGTTGGCGAAGTCGTTGGCGAGGTACTGGAGCCAGCGGGTAGTCAGACCCTCCCCGCTTCCGTAGAAGTAACCCTGCTCCCAGTCGATCCGTCCAGCCGCATACGGCGGCTTCTGGTGGTAGAACGGATTGCGCGTCACCTCGATAGGGATGTCCCCCACCAGCACGATACGGACGGGAATGGGGATTTTCTCCTCGTCCGCCAAGTAGGCGGCATCGGGCAGCTCCATGAAGGTCCACACCTCAGTCAGCGGGTAGAGTGTACCCACCTCGGGAAGCCCACGCCCCGGGACCGTACTGCCCGCCCGGACATCCAACAGGTCGGTATCGTTCCGGAGCTTCTGCTGGATCTCCCACTGGCTGAGAACGGCATCGACGTTCTTCCAACGCCCCAGCCGCTCCATGTTCTTCACGTAGCCATACGGGACCTCTATGTCCTCAAAGATGATCTGTCCGTCATCCAGACACTCGGCAGTGGTCGGGTAGATGTACCAGTTGAACAGGTTGCGCGGGGACACTGCGAGCCCGTCATACACCTTCTTCTTGCGCAGCCCGTAGATGGTATCGTTAGAGCCATCCACCCGGGGCATGACAACGCCACGCCCCACCCGACGCAGCTCCTTCTTGTACCAGATCTTCAGGACCGAAGTGCCAAAGTCAACCAAGCTGCCGAGTGCAGGCTTGATCTTGGTGCGAAGGCGGGCGTTGTACTCCAGCTCCCATTGCGCGTAGATCTTGGCCGAGCGAGCGAACTCCAAGTCCTTCCCGACACGATCGGTAGCGTCCATGTACTCGTCGGACGGGAAAAGCCCGCGAGACAGATGATTGATCAGGGTGCGTCGGTTGTTCCGATACACCGGCAGGTAGGCATCGCTCCGTCCGTGGTAGCGGCGCCCGTCGTCATGCTTCAGGAGGTTCATGTTGCGGATGGCCCGCCATTCCTCCTCCTGATTGGCCCGATCGTGTCGGGTCCATACCAGAATCGGGTAGAGCTGGTCCCGGCACCATGCCCGAACGTCCTCATGCTCCGCGAAGTTGATCGGCTTGGGAAGGAGACGGTTGGGAATGGCCGAGCCGAACGTCCCCGGTTCTGCCTCCTCGTTCGGCCCGACTTCGACGAGAGGCTGGTAGATGTCATTGCTCATTTACAGGTGTCCCTTCTTGATCAACTCCATGAGATCAGGATTGATGCTGTCGAAGCCTGTGCCCACGCCCACGATGAGGCCCCCTCTCCCGTGGCGCTCCGGGTCCTGATTAGCATCATATTCGACAGACGGCGGCAAGCCCGAGACCGATGCGTAGTCCACGTTGGTCCCGATGATGTTCACGCAGCCATATCTGAATGCGTCAGCCGGGTGATCATAAAAGCCGTCCTTCACCGGCTTGTGGTCGGCGGTCCCGCCCAAGTCCTCGGGGTAGGCATACCCGCCTTCCATCGCCGCAATCAGGACGGGACATCCCTCACGATCAAACTGGATGGCGGGCTCGTGGTTGATGAGCCGTTCCAGCCATAGACGGATGGTGCGGAGCCCTTCGTCGATGGTGGTGATCTTGTAGCGAAGGGTGATGTTGTGCTTGGCGAGGGCCATCAGGGTGCTGCCCGTGTCCTTCTTCTGGCGGGCGGCGGGATCCCCGTAGTCGATGATGTCCCGGGCATGAGGGAACCACTTGTTCGTCATCGTGTTGACGTAGGGGGCGAACTCGTGGATGTCCTGATTCTTCCCAACGATCTCTTTCATGATGAGCAGTCGGCCCTCCATGTCGAGTTGCCCGAAGATGCACACCGGATGTCGGAAGCCGAAGTCCCACATGCGAAACAGGGTGGAGTACGGATCGTACCGCTTGTACACGTCATCCCTGACGTGGATTTCATGGCTGAACTGTGGATAGACCGGCTTGCCCTTGTAGGTGCTGCCCCACTGGCCCTCGATCAACCGGCGGGCCATGTCCTTGGGCATGGTCTTGCGAAGCTCTTCGTAGTAGCCCTTCGGTAGATTGCGAATGTTCTCATTCGGCAGGGGCTGGTACAGCTTCATGATGGGCTTCTCGATCAGCCTGTCCTGATAGTCCCGCCCCGTGCAGACCGTATAGAGCCAGTGATCCTTGGACGGCGGGTTGAACGCCCCGCTGAGGCTGTAAGCCTCCACCCCCTCGGGCCAGCTCCGGGGAATGTTCCGAAGGCGGCCATCCGCCTCATGGAAGCGGGCACGCTCAACCTCTGTCAACTCGTCGATGAAGATGTGGTCAAACTCATACGAGCCAAGCCCGTCGGTGAGCCCCATGAAGGTGAATTGTGATGGATCGTCACAAAGAATGTCCCCCTCCGGGCTCATGGTGGGGATGCTCTCCACGTACCACTTCATCGGAGGGGACTTGTCTCGATCCAACAAGACACCCTTCGGCAGACGATTCAGCATCTCCGTCATGCGCTTGGCCGTGGTGTCCATCAGGTCGTTGTAATTGGCCCGCGCGATGAGCCCCTGTGAACCGGGCTGGAACAGCGCCCGAAGCCATGCCCCCGCGCAGCCTGTGGATGTCTTGGCGCACCCAACGACCCCCATGTAGCCCTTCACACGGGTCGGATCGTCCATGAAAGCCCGCTGGGTGGGATTGGCTTGCCTCTGATCCTTCGGACGGTCCCCGTCGAGAAGCAAAAGGCGGATGTCCTCATAGGTGACAGCCTCCTCGGTCTGCTTCTTGCGGCGGGCTTCGATCAATTTCTCGTATGCAGACTTCCTCATTGCTTCACCTTGCCCCGGTTGAGGGAGTTGCAGAGAAGTTTTCGCTTCACGCGGATCCCAATGGTGCTCAAAAACATCTCACAGTCCGTGCAGAGGTTCTGTTTGACGGGCCTGACGGTGGGAATTTGCACCACGATCAGCCGGGACACCCGCCGACGCTCACAACCCTCGCAAAACCGCTCTATTTCTTGATCCAAAGTCATTTTTCACCCCCCTCTCCCAGCTTTTGGGGCTGGACGCGCTGCAAGAATGGCACCGGAGGGGCGCCCGGGATGCTCCCGGCGCCCACCACCACGTTGAAAATGGCCCCGCCACCGCCAGATTCCTTCTTCCCCCGCCCCGTAGCGGCCAAAATCTTGTCGGCGGCCTTCTCCCGCTGCTGGTCATCACCGTAGCGGAGGTTGAATTTCAGCTCCGCGACTGCTTCGGGGAGCAGTTTGATGATCTCTTTGTCGGCCCACTCCTCGGCAGCGCCCCCCTCAAGGGGTGTTTCGGGGAATTCGACCGCCTTGAGGCGCGCCTTGCGGCGGGTTTCGGCCTTGACGATCCTATTTTGCTCCTCGACCCCCGCCAAAGCGGGCACTTCGTCGATCCTCTTGGCCAGCGTAGCGGGCTGTTTGGCGTCCTTTCCCGCCCTTCCGGCGCACCAATCGGGGGTGCAGTTCCCCCTGTTGGTCTGGTGGGGTAGCCTGTGGCCTTTGGGGCACACGTAGAAGCGTTCCGTTTGCTTCTGCTGGATCTCGGTTTTCCCGAGGGCGCCCTTCTTGGCTGATTTGGATCTAAGTTTTCCCACTCTGCCGCCTCCAGTTGCGCTTACGCTCAGCCTTTCGCTGAGCGTTCAGAGTCTCCCAATCGACCCCATTGTTGTTCTTGGCGAGCCTGAACAGGTCGGTGGCCTCCCATGAGTACACGAGGACCCCGCCCTGCGTCACCCGCTCAAGGAGGATCGCGTATACGAGCCCGGGGAGGGCTCTGCCATCGGCCCACCGGCCGACCATCTTCGGATCGCATCCCAGCGCCTTCGCCAAGGTGAACTTGGTGGTGCCGGTGCGCTCCAACCAGATCGACAGGGGGGTGTCCCCCTTCGGACGTTTGTGGGCGGGGGTACGCCCATAGACGGGCGTGGCTGTTCTGGCCATGTCCGGGAGTAGTAACCTACGAGTAGGAAAGGAGTCAACTATGCGTCACAACAACGTTGAAGCGAAGGGTGTGATGATGGTGAGCCAGGATGATCTGAAAGAGTTGGACTACGCATCGAACGTGCTGCTCATGGGGGTGAGGCTCCCGCGAAAGGACGACGAGGGACCCATCCTCTCTCTGTCCCTCATGGACTGGACCATCCTGTATCGGTTGCTTACCTCCAAAATCCCGCTGGAGGAGGGCGGCAGCATCCGGGCAGTGGACGAGAGCAACAGCCTCCAGCTCCTCGCGCGCTACGCACGCGGGGCCGTGGAGTGGTACACGCGGACGGGGGTGGTCCCCCGCCCCGATTCGCCCGTGGACGCATGGGAAGAGAAGTGATGGCAACGACGGAGTGGCTCGTCGGATCTGTGAGTAGGAATCGGGTCCTCTGGATGGGTTTAGTGCGTATGGATCACCCTATATATGAGAGGGTAGGGGTGGGGTCAGTAGGGTAGGGGGGTATGATTCTAGATCTATCTGATTAGTCTGATTAATCATCGCGTGTGCGCGCGATTTATCATCGCGTGCGTGTGCGTGCGCGCGATTGATTATCGCGCGCGCCCGTTCCACCACGCCGGGGTGCGTAGCGCCTTTCGCACTGCGCCGCGTCATTTCGCAGCGAAAGGGTTTACGCACCCTCGCTAACCCCGCGGAATCACTGCGAATCACTGCGACCGATCGTTGGCACGCCGCGTGCTCTATTGCCCCCCGCCGGAATCAACCGGCCCAAACACGCGAGAATCACACATGAACAAGAATGCCATTCCTGTCCTCTCCCTGAAGAACGTCAAGACCGGCTCCCACACGTCCGAGAAGTCCGGGAGGCAGTACATGACCATCCCCGGGAATATCGTCATGCTGGAGAACGGGCAGCGGGCACGCCTGTATGTTTCTGACGTGTACCTGACCGACCCGGAGACGGGGCGGTCCATGCGGACCCAGGAAATCAGGCTGTCGCTCATCGAGGAGAAGCCTGTTGTGCACACCGTCGCCCCTGAAGTGACGGGCGAGTTCACCAAGCGCGCCGCAAAGGGGCGCAAGGTGAAGGGCGCGACCACGCCCCCCGTTGCGACCACGGAGCCTGCCGAGACGGACGAAATGGCCGTGCTCGTGGCAGCCTTTGGCCCCGAGAAGGCCCAGAAGGTGATGGCTCTCAAGAAGGCTGGCATTCTCTAGGAGCCATCCCCCTAGAGAATCCCCGCAAATGAGAAGCCCCCTCACTGATTTGTGAGGGGGCTTTTCGCGTTCCCGAATCAGTCCAATCGGTCTGGAGGAATCTCTTGCGGACGTGCAAACACGCTACCTGTCCGGTCAATCGGTGTCTCGCCCCTTCCCTAACCCCCCAAACCCCGGCCCC
>Ga0207873_1003193_pt1 | contig 12373 bp, 10 predicted proteins | sample BGWIniCompost_FD_187373 | JGI IMG/M metagenome (GOLD analysis project Ga0207873, IMG submission 187373) | Cellulose adapted compost microbial communities from Newby Island Compost Facility, Milpitas, CA, USA - BGW Initial Compost (SPAdes)... ... | reverse complement strand
GTAGGCGAGCACGAGCCACTTGGCGCCCGCGCCTTCGAAGTTGACCTGCACGCGCGCGTGCGCCCCGGCGCCTTCGAAGTTAACGATCACGCCTTCGCCGAAGGTCTCGTGCCGCACCCGGCTGCCGAGCTGCATGCCCGGCGGCACAGCCTCGGGCGCGAGCGGCGCCCGCGGTCGGGCGAGCAGCGGCTGCGCGCGCAGCTCCCGGATGAGCGACTGGTCGATCTCGCCGATGAACCGGGACGGACTCGTATAGTGCTCGCTTCCGTGCAAGCGGCGGATCTCGGCGAGCGTGAGCACCAGGCGCTCGCGCGCACGCGTCATGCCGACGTAGCAGAGCCGCCGCTCCTCCTCGAGCCGGCCGGGCTCTTCGAGCGAGCGCTGGTGCGGGAACAGCCCTTCCTCCATGCCGGTCAAGAACACCAGCCGGAACTCGAGGCCCTTCGCGGCGTGCAGGCTCATGAGCTGGACGCTGTCCTCCCATGCCTCCGCTTCGCCCTCGCCGGCCTCGAGCGCGGCGTGCGCCAGGAACGAACCGAGGGGGTCTAAGCCGTCGGCCTCGTCGGGGACGTAGTTGCGCGCGGCCGTGACGAGCTCCTCGAGGTTCTCGACGCGCGCCTCCCCACGCTCGCCTTTTTCCTTCCGGTAATGCTCGAGCAGCTGGCTGCGGGCGAGCACGTGCTCGACCTGCTCGCCGAGCGTCATCGTCGCCGTTTCCCGGGCGAGCTGCTCGATCAGCTCGAGAAACCCCTTGAGCGCCTGCACCGCCCGCGCCGGCAGGCTGCCGTTCGCGATCGCGCGCTCCGCCGCTTCCCACAAGGACAGGTCGGCCGCGCGCGCCGCCTCCCGCAGCGCCTCGAGCGTCTTCAGGCCGATGCCGCGGGTGGGGACGTTCGCGACGCGCTCGAACGAGGGGTCGTCGTGTCGGCTCGCGATGAGGCGCAGGTAGGCGAGCGCGTCCTTGATCTCCGCGCGCTCGAAGAAGCGCAGACCCCCGTAGACCGTATAGGGAATGCCGGCGTTGATGAGCGCCTCTTCGAATACGCGCGATTGCGCGTTCGAGCGGTACAGCACCGCGACGTCGCTCCGGCGGCCGCCAGCGCGGACCCAGTCCTCGATGCGCTCGACGACGAAGCGCGCCTCTTCGAGATCGTTGTAGGCGACATACAGGTCGATCGGCTCGCCGTCCTCGCCCGCGGTCCAGAGCTTCTTGCCCAGGCGCCCGCTGTTGTGCCCGATGACGCTGTTCGCGGCCTTCAGGATATTGCCCGTCGAACGGTAATTCTGCTCCAGCCGCACGACGCGCGTGCCCGGATGGTCCTTCTCGAAGCGCAGGATGTTTTCCACCCGTGCGCCGCGCCAACCGTAAATCGACTGGTCGTCGTCGCCGACCACGAACAGGTTGTTGTGCAGCCCGATGAACTGCTGGAGCCAGGCGTACTGGATGCGGTTCGTGTCCTGAAACTCGTCGACGAGCACGTGGCGAAAGCGCGCCTGGTAGTGGGCGCGCACCGCCTCGTTGTCGCGCAGCAGCTCGTACGCGCGCAGCAGAAGCTCGGCGAAATCGACGAGGCCGGTGCGGCGGCAGTGCTCCTCGTACGCCTGGTAGATGCGCAGGTATTCGCGGTTCTGGAAATCGGCCGGATCGCCGAGCTGCGCGGGGCGGCGACCTTCTTCTTTATGGTGATTGATGAACCACTGAGCCTGCCGCGGCGGCCAGTAGCCCTCGTCGAGGTTCAGGTTCTTCAGAACGCGGCGAATCAGCCGATACTGATCGTCGCTATCGATGATCTGGAAGCCTTGCGGCAGTCCGGCTTCGCGCCAGTGAGCTCGCAGCAGCCGGTGGGACAGCCCGTGAAACGTGCCGATCCACAAGCCGCCGACCGGCGCCTGCAGCATCTGCTCGATGCGTGCGCGCATCTCCGCGGCCGCCTTGTTCGTGAACGTGACCGCGAGGATTCCGTGCGGCGATACCCGCTCCACGCCGACGAGCCACGCGACACGGTGGGTGAGCACGCGCGTCTTGCCGCTGCCTGCTCCAGCGAGCACGAGCAGCGGCCCGGGCGGCGCGGCAACCGCTTCCCGCTGGCGCTCGTTGAGGCCGTTCAGGAGATGCGAGACGTCCATGAACCTTCTTGAGACGGGCGGGGAACAGGTGCGCCCGCCGGGTGCCGGGCGATGATAACAGGCACGTTGCGGGCGGGGGAGAAGAAGCGGCGCCTTTTATCGTCGGGCGAAACCATTTATAACGTTCGGACAACAAGAGGCTGCGTATCGCGGCCTTCGGGCCGCGGCCGCGCTGGGGGGAGCATGAAGAGCGAACGCCGGGACACGCCGCGCATACCGATTGCCCTCGAAGCCATCCTCGACTGCAACAGCCAGGACCCTCAGCCCTCGGTTACCCGCGACATCAGTCTCGACGGCGTCTTCGTCCAAACCCGCTCGGGCAAGGTACCGCGCCGCGGGGCGTTGGAGCTCGCGATCAAGCTCCCCGGCGAAGACGGGGCCCGCTATCACCGCTTCCATGCGCGCGTCATCCGCGTCACCGATCGCGGCGCCGGGCTCGTGTTCGACCGCGTAGAAACCGATTCCTATGCGGCGCTGCTCGATCTCGTCTTCTCCCGCCAGGGGCGCAGCCTCTCGTGACCTGCGCGCGACGCGCTTTTTCACCCGCACATCTCCCTAGTTGATCGCCCCGGTAAGCGCGGCTGCCGCCGGGGGGAACTGCGCACGCACGCTGTTCTCGAATGGTTACCGGTCGCAAGGAGGCGCATGAGCGTCGTCGTTGACAGCGTGGGGCGCGAAGGTCGACTCGTACGCCGACCAAGCGCAGACGAACCCGATACCGTAACGCTGGCGCTTCCGGACGGAAGCGAGGCGCGCGTGCCGGCCGACTGGCTGCAAGAGCAGGACGGCGGATACCGTCTCGCGGTTCCGTTCGAGGAGCTTCGTGAGCCGGGCGCGCCGAGTGGCGCCACCATCCCCGTCGTCGAGGAGACACTCGAAGTCGGCACCGAGCCGATAGAGCACGCGGTGCAGCTGCGGAAGGTCGTGCGGGAGGAGGAACAACGTATCACGCAGCCGTTGCTACACGAAGACGTGGAGATCGAACGCGTGCGAGTCGATCGGCCGGTGACCGGGGCCGTGTCCGCCCGGGAGGAGGGCGACACGCTCATTATTCCTCTTCTCGAAGAAGAGATTGTCTGGCACAAGCGGCTCGTGGTGAGAGAGGAGCTACGTATCCGCAAGCGCCGGCGCGTCGAAGCGCGCGAACTGCGCGTCTCCCGGCGTCGGGAAGACGTGATCGCATCAAGCGGCGACGAGAAATCGTGAGCCGAAGAGCTTTACGGGACAGGGTCCACTACAGGAGGTAGTCATGGCTAAGGTCGTACTCGGTCTATTCGAGAACAGAAACAGCGCACAGCAGGCGGTGCGCGCGCTGGAAGCGGAGGGGTTCGACCGGCAGCGCATCGAAATGCGCACCGGCGACGAGCTGCAGCAGCAGACCGGCACGCGGCCGGCGCATGAACCCGCCGAAGAAGGCGTGTGGGCGAGCATAAAGCGTTTCTTCTCGGGTGCCGGGTCCGAGGGACGGCTCTCCGAAGGCGGGCTGCAAGGCCTGCAGCCGACGGATGTGCTGGTCACCGTTCACGTCGAGGACGAAGACGCCGAACGCGCCGTCGCGATCATCGACGCGAACGGCGCGCAAGACATCGAGGAGCGCCTCGAGAGCGCGGGCATCCTGGGCGCCACGGGTGAGTCCGGGGTCCGAGGAGAGCGCTTGGGTGGTGCCGGCGTTGTGCCGGGCGGCGCAGCCGAGGGCGGCGCGTCCACGGCGCCCGGCACTGCAACGACAGTAACGACCGCGAAGACGCGGCCGGAGGGCGCCGGGACCACGAAGCCACGCACGGCCGAGGCGGGCGAGCGCCGCATCCCGGTCGTAGAAGAAGAGCTGCGGGTGGGCAAACGCGAGGCCGCGAGCGGTGGGGTGCGCGTACGCTCGCGCATTATCGAGCATCCGGTCGAGAAGGACGTAGCGCTGCGCCAAGAGAACGTGAATGTCGAGCGGACACGCGTGGACCGTCCGGTGACCGAGGGCGATCGGGCCTTCAGAGAGGAATCGTTCGAAGTGCGCGCCACCAGTGAGGAGCCGGTGGTCGAGAAGCGGGCGCGGGTGAAGGAGGAGGTCACCGTCGGCAAGGAAGCGCGCCAACACAAACAGAAGATCAAGGACACGGTTCGTGAAACGCAGGTGCAGATTGAGCCGCTGAGCGCCGAGGAGCAGCGCGAGTTTGCGAGCTACGCGGGCGAATTCCAGCGCGACTGGCAAAGCAAGTACGCGGGCAACACCGGCCTCGAGTACCAGGACGTGGAGCCCGGATATCAATACGGCTACCGTCTCGCGCGAAGCGGCCGCTACGGCAAGGCCGAGTGGGCGGCGATCGAGCCCGAGATCGAGCGCGAATGGGTCGCGCGCGGCTACGGCCAGTGGGAGCAGTTCCGAGACGCCGTACGCTCAGGCTGGGAGCGGGCACGGCACTGAGGGAACGCTCCGGACTGCTCAGAAGGGGATGCAACGGCGCGTATCCGCTCCGTCCGTGTGACGGAGCGGACCGGCGCCGTTAGTCGACGAGCGGCGGCTGCGCGCAGACGGCGTCGTCGGTTGTCGGACAATCGGCTAAACCTGCCGGATATGCCTGCGGGGCTTACCAGGTCGGCAACGTGTGTGTGACTCTCGCGCGCGACGGCCACGGCGCGCAGGCCCTCGTCAAATGAAGGCCGCAAGATCCGGACGAGGCACCCGGACAGTTTCGTTCACAGCCCCGCGAAGACTCCGACCATCAGGCTTGCGGTCGGCTCGGACGTGTCGCCGGTCCGGCCGGCGAATTCCACCGACAGCATCGCGCGCTTCCTCATTCGCCACGTCGCTGCGACGGCGCCTTCGGCCCAGTTCCGGTCTTCCGGCACCGGGCTCAGCGTCTGCGTCAACCCGATCGTGGTGGCGATCAGGCTGCCGTCGTCGCCGCTGAGCTTCCGTCCCCACGCGAGCCGCGGCTGCACCTGCAGGGTCGGCGTCACCTGGTAATCGACCTCGACACCCAAGCGCGAGGTGAGCCGGCGCGCCGTCTGGTCGGAGAATGTTGCCGGGAAAGCGCCGCCTGTCTCGGTGTTAGCCGTGGAGCTTCGACTTCGACCACTGGAGCTCGGCATAGGGCATGACCCAGACTGAGGGCCGCACCGGGAATTCCCATCCGCCGCGCACTGCGGCGCCGTAGCCGATGCCGTCGGTGGAGTCGACCGACCCGTCGATGCCGGCGCCGTTACCGTAGTGGCGGTCGGTGTCCACGACGAGGTGCGCCGCGAACGCCGCACCGTAGAGCCGCAGCCCCTCGGGCCGCTCGTAGGCCGCGATGACGGAGCCGCCCGCGGCGTTCACGTGGCGGCGGCCGTCGCGGTGCGTGTCGGCGTCGTCGTGCCCGCCGACGACGCCGGCGCCGAGGCGCAACCCCGGTGCGGTTTCGGTCACGACGCCCAGTGCACCGTCGAGGCTCCAGTCGCCGCGGGTGTTGCCGCATTACTGCGTTAGGCAAAACCGCCGAGCTTCGCCGCGCGCGGCGTGCGACGCTTCTGCAGGCACCGGCCCAATTCCGGTCCCACACGTTACAAAACAGCAGGCGGGTTCGGACTTTGCGGACCGCTCTGTAGCGCCGGGGCGACTACTCCACCGTTACCGACTTCGCCAGGTTGCGCGGCTTGTCAACGTCGGTTCCGCGCGCCACCGCCGTGTTGTAGGCGAGGAGCTGAACGGGGATCGTGTGCACGATCGGCGAGAGTACGCCGGCGTGCCGCGGCGTGCGGATGACGTGCACGCCTTCGCTCTCGCTGAAGTGGCTGTCGAGGTCGGCGAACACGTAGAGCTCGCCGCCTCGCGCGCGCACTTCCTGCATGTTCGACTTCACCTTTTCGAGCAGCGCGTCGTTCGGCGCGATCACCACGACCGGCATGTTGCGATCGACCAGCGCGAGTGGTCCGTGCTTGAGCTCGCCGGCGGGATACGCCTCGGCGTGGATATAAGAGATCTCCTTCAGCTTGAGCGCGCCTTCGAGCGCGATGGGGTAGTGGATGCCGCGCCCGAGAAACAGCGCGTGCTGCTTCGAGGCGAAGCGCTCCGACCAGACACGGATCTGCGGCTCGAGGTTGAGCGCGTGCTGCACGCTCCCCGGCACGTAGCGTAGCGCTTCGAGATACGCCGCCTCCGCCTCGGGCGCGAGCCGGCCCTTGATCTTCGCGAGCACGAGCGTGAGTGCGAACAGCGCGGCGAGCTGCGTGGTGAAGGCCTTGGTCGAGGCGACGCCGATCTCGGCGCCGGCGCGCGTGTAATAGACGAGGCGCGAGGCGCGCGGAATGGCGCTCTCCCGCACGTTGCAGATCGAGAGCGTCAGCTCGTGGCCGAGCTGCTTCGCGCGCTTCAGCGCCTCGAGCGTGTCGAGCGTCTCGCCCGACTGCGAGATCGTCACCACCAAGCAGTTCGGGTTCGACACCACGTCGCGGTAGCGGTACTCGCTCGCGATCTCGACGTTGCATGGCAGCTTCGCGATCGCCTCGAGCCAGTAGCGCGCGACCGAGCCGGCGTAGAAACTCGTGCCGCAGGCGATGATCTGGACGGCGTCGATGCGTTCGAACACCTCGGCCGCGTCGCGGCCGAACAGCTGCGGCGAAACGCCCTGGGTCAGCACGGTCTCGATGGTGTCCGCGAGCGCTTTCGGCTGCTCGTAGATCTCCTTCTGCATGTAGTGGTTGTAGGGACCGAGCTCGAGCGAGGCGAGGGAGACGTCGGAGACGTGCACCTGGCGCTCGACCGGGCGGCCGGCGGCGTCGAACACGCGCACGCCGTCGCGCCGTACCTCCGCGACATCGCCCTCCTCGAGATAGATCACGCGCCGCGTCGCGCCGAGTACCGCCGAAACGTCGGACGCGACGAAGTTCTCGCCGTCGCCGAGACCGATCAGCAGCGGACAGCCGACACGCGCGCAGACCATGCGGTCGGAGTGCTTGAGCGCCATCACCGCGATCGCGTACGCGCCGACCAGCTCGCGCACCGCTTGCTGTGTGGCCGCGAGCAAATCGCCCGTCCGGCAGTAGTAGTAATGCACCAGGTGCGCGATCACCTCGGTGTCGGTCTGCGAGTCGAAGCGGTAGCCGAGCGCGAGCAGCCGTTCGCGCTGCGCGTCGTGATTCTCGATGATGCCGTTGTGTACGACCGCGATCTCGTCGCACGAGACGTGCGGGTGCGCGTTCGGCTCGGTCACGCCGCCGTGGGTGGCCCAGCGGGTGTGCCCTATGCCGAGCACGCCTTCGAGGTCCTCGGCGCGCACCGCGACCTCTATCTCCGCCACGCGCCCGACGCGGCGTACGCGGCGGATGCCGCCGTTAAGCACCGCCACACCGGCCGAGTCGTAGCCCCGGTACTCGAGGCGCTTCAGGCCTTCGATGAGGATCGGAACGACGTTACGTTGCGCTACCGCGCCGACTATGCCGCACATGGGCGTTCCTTCGGCTGAAGCTGCGACCGATTACACACGATGAGCGCGGCGCAAAGCATAAAGCGCGCACGCTCGGTTCGACCCGCTCTATCTGCCTTCACCCGCGGTCTCCGGCCTTGTCCTTTTTGGTGGGGCGCTTCCAGCCCTTGATATTGCGCTGCTCGCCGCGCGCGACGGCAAGCTCGTCCGCCGGCACGTCCCGTGTGATGACCGAACCCGCGCCGATCGTGGCCCCGGCACCGACCGCCACCGGCGCCACCAGGGCGGTGTTCGAGCCGATGAAGGCGCGGTCGCCGATGATCGTGCGGTGCTTGTTGGCGCCGTCGTAGTTACAGGTAATGGTGCCCGCGCCGACGTTGACTCCGCGGCCGATCGTCGTGTCGCCGATGTAGGTCAGGTGGTTGGCCTTGCTGCCGGCGCCGATTTCGGACTGCTTGATCTCGACGAAGTTGCCGACGTGCACGTCCTCGGCGAGCCGGCTGCCGGGACGCAGCCGCGCGAACGGCCCGATGCGACACCCCGCGCCGATCTGCGCCTCCTCGATCACACAATTCGCGAGGATCTGCGTGCCCGCCCCGATCTCGGCATCGCGGATGACGCTGTTCGGTCCGAGGTAGACGCCGTCGCCGAGAACCACCCGCCCTTCGAGCACCACGTTCACGTCGATCACGACGTCGCTCCCGCAGCGGAGCTCCCCGCGCAGATCGAAGCGCGCGGGATCGCGCAGGGTGACGCCCTGCTCGAGGAGCGCGTCCGCCTGCTGCCGCTGGTAGATGCGCTCGAGCTCGGCGAGCTCGCGTTTGCTGTTGACCCCAAGTATTTCCCAGGTGGCCCGAGGCTGGCGCGTGACGATCTCGATCCCTTCGGCGGCGGCCATCGCGATCACGTCCGTCAGGTAATACTCGCGCTGGGCGTTGCGGTTCTCGAGCCGCGCGAGCCATCGCCGCAGCAGCGCGGCGCGCGCGGCGAGGATGCCGGTGTTGATCTCGCGGATCGCCGCCTCTTCGGGCGTTGCGTCCTTCTGCTCCACGATGCGTTCGACGTGACCGAGCGGGTGACGCACGATGCGGCCGTATCCGGACGGATCGGCGACCTCCGCCGTGAGCAGGCCCAGGCCCGAGCGCTCGGCTTCCGCGAGCAGCGCCCGCAGCGTTTCGATGCGGATCAGGGGAACGTCGCCGTAGAGCACGAGCACGAGGGCATCGTCGGCCACCGCGTCGATCGCCTGTTGCACCGCGTGGCCGGTGCCCAGCTGCTCCGCCTGCTCCACCCACCGCACGCGCGGCTCGTCGAAGGCGGCGCGCACCTGCGCCCCGCCGTGCCCGTGGACCACGTGGATCGCGCGCGGCGCCAGACCCTCGGCGGCCCCGAGCACGTGCGCGAGCAAGGGTCGACCGCCGAGCAGGTGCAGCACCTTGGGCAGGGCGGAGCGCATGCGCTTGCCCTGACCCGCGGCGAGGATGATGACTTCGAGATTGTCCATGGGCGCGCGACTAATGATAGCCGCGCGCGTGCCCCGTAACAGCGGGGACGGTCGAAGGGGCTATTTGCGCCGACGCAGGCGACGAATGGCGGCGAGCTGCGCGGCGATGGTCGCGAGTTCCGCCTCGACCGTCGCGATTTCCTGCCGACTCGTGGCGTTGCGCCGCGCTTCCTCGGCGCGCTTGAGGGCCTCGTTGGCCTTGGCTTCGTCGAGGTCCTTGCCGCGCACGGCCGTATCGGCGAGCACGGTCACGCGGTTCGGCTGCACTTCGAGCAGACCGCCGGCGACGAAAACGAGCTCCTCGGCCTCCTGGCCCGGCAGCTTGAGCCGCACCGCGCCCGGCCGGATGCGCGTGAGCAGCGGCACGTGCCCGGGCAGGATGCCGAGCTCGCCGCCCTCGCCGGGGAGGACGATGAACTCCGCCTCGCCGGAGAAGATCGACTCCTCGGCGCTCACGATGTCGACGTGTACGGCATTGGCCATGTTCGCAACCAAGTATGAAGGTTGAGGAGGCGAGGTCCGGGCGCCGGACGGGGCCCGGCGCCTCGCTCGCGCCCGTTACTGCAGGTTCTTCGCCTTTTCGAACGCCTCGTCGATGGTGCCGACCATGTAGAACGCCTGCTCGGGCAGGTGGTCGCACTCGCCGTTCACGATCATGTTGAAGCCGCGGATCGTCTCCTTGAGCGGGACGTACTTGCCCGGCTGGCCGGTGAACACCTCGGCCACGAAGAACGGCTGCGACAGGAAGCGCTGAATCTTGCGCGCGCGCGCCACCGTGAGCTTGTCCTCCGGCGAGAGCTCGTCCATGCCCAGGATCGCGATGATGTCGCGCAGCTCCTTATAGCGCTGCAGCGTCGCCTGCACCGCGCGCGTGCAGTTGTAGTGCTCCTCGCCGATGATGTTCGGATCGACCTGGCGCGACGTCGAGTCGAGCGGGTCGACGGCGGGGTAAATGCCGAGCGCGGCGATGTCGCGCGAGAGCACGACCGTCGCGTCGAGGTGGCCGAAGGTCGTGGCCGGGCTCGGGTCGGTGAGGTCGTCCGCCGGCACGTACACCGCCTGGATCGAGGTGATCGAGCCCTTCTTGGTGGAGGTGATGCGCTCCTGAAGCTTGCCCATCTCCTCCGCGAGCGTCGGCTGGTAGCCGACCGCCGACGGCATACGGCCGAGCAGCGCCGATACTTCGGTGCCTGCGAGCGTGTAGCGGTAGATGTTGTCGATGAAGAGGAGCACGTCGCGGCCCTCGTCGCGGAAGTACTCCGCGATCGTGAGTCCGGTGAGCGCGACGCGCAGGCGGTTTCCGGGCGGCTCGTTCATCTGGCCGTAGACCAGCGCCACCTTGTCGAGCACGTTCGACTCCTTCATCTCGTGATAGAAGTCGTTGCCCTCGCGGGTACGCTCGCCCACCCCTGCGAACACCGAGTAGCCGGAATGCTCGATCGCGATGTTGCGGATCAGCTCCATCATGTTGACGGTCTTGCCGACCCCGGCGCCGCCGAACAGCCCGACCTTACCGCCCTTCGCGAACGGGCAGATGAGATCGATGACCTTGATGCCGGTTTCGAGAAGCTCTTGCGAAGGCGACAGCTCCTCGAACGTCGGCGCGTCCTGGTGAATCGAGCGCTTGGTTTCGGCGTCGATCGGGCCGGCCTCGTCGATCGGACGCCCGAGCACGTCCATGATGCGTCCGAGCGTCGCCTTGCCGACCGGCACGGTGATGGGTGCGCCGGTGTTCGTCACCTTCATGCCGCGGCGCAGGCCTTCGGCGGAACCGAGCGCGATCGTGCGCACCACGCCGTCGCCGAGCTGCTGCTGCACCTCGAGCGTGAGATCCGAGCCCTCGAGCACCAACGCGTCGTAAACCTTCGGAATCTCCTGGCGTGGAAACTGCACGTCCACGACCGCGCCGATGCACTGAACGATTTCGCCTTGAGCCATCGTTATGTCCTCAAAACCGCCACTGAAAGTGAAATCCGCTCACACCGCCGACGCGCCGCCGACGATTTCGGCGATCTCCTTGGTGATCGCCGCCTGGCGCGTCTTGTTGTAGATGAGCTGCAGCTCGTTGATCACGTTCTGCGCGTTGTCGCTCGCCGCCTTCATCGCGACCATGCGCGCCGACTGCTCGGACGCCATGTTCTCGGCGAGCGCCTGGTACACCAGCGCCTCGACGTAGCGGCGCAGCAGCTCGTCGATCACCACGCGCGCCTCGGGCTCGTACACGTAGTCCCAGGTGTGGCTCGGCGCGCCCATGCGCTCGCCGGTAAGCGGCAGCAGCTGCTCGATGACCGGCTCCTGGCGCATGGTGTTGATGAAGCGCGTGTACGCGAGATAGACGGCGTCGAGCTCGCCCGCCTGGTACGCGTCGAGCATCACCTTGATCGCGCCGATCAGCTTCTCAAGCCGCGGCGTATCGCCGAGGCCGGTGACCTGCGACACGATGTTGGCGCGCAGGCGCTGCATGAACCCGAGGCCCTTGTTGCCGATGGCGCTCACGCGGATGTCGTTGATCCCGTTCGCCTGCCACTCCTTCATGTGGTTGAGCGCGAGTCGCATCACGTTGGTGTTGAGCGCGCCGCAGAGACCCTTGTCGGTGGTGATGAGCACGAGCCCGACGTGCTGCAGCTTCGGCTTCTTCACCAGGAACGGGTGCCGGTACTCGGTGTAGGCGTGCGAAAGGTTGGCCGCGAGCACGCGGATCTTCTCGCCGTACGGGCGCGCGGCGCGCATGCGCTCCTGCGCTTTGCGCATCTTGCTCGCCGCGACCATCTCCATCGCTTTGGTGATCTTGCGCGTGTTCTGCACGCTCTTGATCTTGCCGCGGATCTCTTTGCTGCTCGCCATGTCGTTTCCGTCAGTCGTCTGCACGCCCCCGGCGGGGGTCGCTTACGCCCAGGTCTTCTTGAACTCCTGCACCGCCGCGTGCAAGGCCTTCTCGCCCTCGGCGTCGAGGTCCTTGGTGGACTCGATCTTGTCGAGCAGCGCGCCGTAGCGTTGGCGCATGTACTGATGCAGCGCCGACTCGAAAGCGAGCACCCGCTTCACGTCGATGTCGTCGAGGTAGCCGTTGTTCACCGCGAAGAGCGACACCGCCATCTCCGCAACCGACATCGGCGAGTACTGCGGCTGCTTCATCAGCTCCATCACCCGGCGACCGCGCTCGAGCTGCTTGCGCGTCGCCTCGTCGAGGTCGGACGCGAACTGCGCGAACGCCGCGAGCTCGCGGTATTGCGCGAGCGCCAGGCGGATGCCGCCGCCGAGCTTCTTGATCACCTTGGTCTGCGCCGCGCCGCCGACGCGCGACACCGAGATGCCCGCGTTGATCGCCGGGCGGATGCCGGCGTTG
>Ga0207873_1003192_pt1 | contig 12373 bp, 7 predicted proteins | sample BGWIniCompost_FD_187373 | JGI IMG/M metagenome (GOLD analysis project Ga0207873, IMG submission 187373) | Cellulose adapted compost microbial communities from Newby Island Compost Facility, Milpitas, CA, USA - BGW Initial Compost (SPAdes)... ... | reverse complement strand
TCCGGTGGAATATTTGTACATAACATCGAGTTCCTGCACCACTTCCTGGAAGGCCCGCCATTGATCATAAGAGAATTACTTTTAGGTATTGCCGGGGGGATTATTGTGCTTGTGGTCGTTAGCGGCATGAAAAAGGTACTGAAGCTGATGAAAAAGGACGCATAGAATTTTCTTACTTGCCTATGTGTCCTATGTGAAAACCCTATGTGCCCTATGTGGTTCAAAACATTCCACAACTTTTTGAACCACATAGATCACATGGAGGGTCACATAGGGCACATAGAATTGTATCGCAAAACGAAGCCATGGCGCGTAAAGACAAGCGATTGGCGCGAAATGGTAAGCCCTCTCCCATCTTTGCCCATTAGCTTTGAGACGAAACTAAATATCAAAGCTATGGGATCTTTAAGCAACATTCTCAAACTGAACGCGATCAGCTCCGGTGCTACCGGACTTTTGCTCGTAATGTTTCCTTCGACACTCGCACACATCATGGGCGTACCGGGTACATTGCCGCTGGTGCTTGTAGGACTCTTTCTGGTGGCGTTCGCGATCTTTGTTTTCGCAATCAGCACCGCGAAACCCATTCGTCCGGCTAGCGTTAAAGTAGTGATTTGGCTGGATGCCACCTGGGTGATGGCGAGTGCGATCGCACTGGTATTTCTCGTTCCCGTTCTCTCGGCGATAGGAAGTGCTATTGTTGCCGGAGTTGCTGTGTGGGTGGCTGGAATGGTGTACCTTCAATCCAAAGGACTCAACCAACTCGTTCAAAAGCAGGCTTCATGAATTTAGGCAGGCAGTTTACTCTCGCAATGCTGGCGTACGCATCCACCCGGGATCTCGATGCGGCGGTTGTCGCCAAGCGATCCGGTTTAGACCTGGATGCCATCAGGGATAATCCCGACGCCAGCATTTCTGCCGCACAAAACGAGAGCTTGTGGAGAGATCTGGTCACCACGTCCAATGACCCCCTATTTGGCTTGCATCTTGCAGAATCCATGCAGCTGGCGGCGTTGGGCGTCGTGGGACAGATTATTCAAACCAGCCGAAATGTTCAGGATGCACTTACCCAGGCCGGAGCGTTGGTGCCTTTGGTTTCTGAGTTGTTTCGCATGCGTACTGAGCCCATCGGCAAAAAGGTAGTGATTCATTTTTCCGCCGACGATGCCGCGAAGTCGGAGTATCCGTTCACGTACAGGCAGATGACGGATTATTTCGCGGTCTTCACCATTCATGAACTGGACGGACTATTGCTGAGAAAAGTAGCGCCACTGGCGGCTCAGTTTCCCTACAGCTTGTCAAACAAGAAGGAATACGATCGACTCATGCGATGCGATGTGCGGCGTGGGAAGGAACTCACGATCACCCTGGATAGTGCCTATTTGAAAGAGCCTATCATAACGGCGAATTACGACTTGCAGCAACACCTGCTAGGATCGCTAAACGCAATCGGCGAATCAAAGAAGGAAACGTCGAAATTTGCTTCAAGAGTTTTCAACTACCTGCTATCCAACGCATACCTCTTTGACGCTTCGCTCGAATCAACAGCAGCCAATTTCAACGTCAGCGCGCGGACGCTGCAGCGAAAGCTTCAGGAAGAGAACAGCAGTTTTCAACAGATCGCCGATGACGTAAAACGTCACCTCGCCGTAAGCTACCTCTCCTCCGGTAAGCACCAGGTTAAAGACGTTGCGTATATGCTGGGATACAACGAGCAAAGCGCCCTCGTGCGCGCGTTTAAGAGATGGACGGGAAAAACACCGAGCGAGTTCAGTAGGCAGTAGTGCCCACTGCCCATTGCCAACTGATAAAAGCCGGTTGTCCCAAACGAGTTCTCGCAGTGTACCCGACACGCGTATCTTGATGTCATGAGACATCTATTTGCTTTTCCATGGATTGCGCTGCTGTTGGGATTTGCAGGCAAAGTGAACGGACAGTTGCAGATCAACGATCTGGAATACTTTGAAATGCCGGGGTTGAATGTGATGGTCTACCACGACTACTACCCGATCGGATTTCAAAGCGGCGTCACCATCATCCAAAACGGTGAACGTGTTGCAGCCAACGGAGATATTCGGCTGTATCCGGATGCGCGACCTTTTCCCGGTCACGGGCCAAGGATGGTCGACCGTAACAATGGTGAGATCAGCGTCAACGTCGTATATGCTGACTCGCTGAGGCAAAAACATACGGATTTCCGATTCCCATATCCTGATATCGATATTGTCGCCACCGTCCGGGTCAAGGCCGAAGGCCAGGCCTTCCGGATCATAGTCGACCTCGCAGAACCGCTTCCGGAACGCTGGGCAGGACGAATCGGATTTTCGCTCGATCTTTTCCCGGGACAATACTTTGACCGTCCTTATTATATGGACTCAACACCAGGGATGTTTCCGCGGCAGCTGAATGGTCCGGTAAGCTATACACCATCGCAACAGATAGTTATTGAACCGCTGGCGACTGGCAAGCGACTTGTTGTTCTCCCTGACTCCGAAGATGAGATGATCACATTCGAGTCGCTTTCCGGCAATCTGGAACTGATCGACGGGAGGGCAACACGAAACAACGGCTGGTTTGTTTTACGATCATCCATACGCACTGGAGTCACCAGGAATGCCGTTGAGTGGCTCATCACTCCTGCTATTCGCAAAAACTATCGCTACTCACCTGTCATCCAGGTGTCGCAGGTAGGATATTTGCCGGGTCAGAAAAAAGTCGCGGTGATAGAAATGGATGCACGCGACCAGGCCGACGGAGAAGTGTCAGTTCTTCGCCTGAATGAACAAGGTGGCATGGAAACCGTGCGCAAGATCAAGCCAACAGCATGGGGTAAGTTTTTGAGATACAACTACGCGCAGGTCGACTTCACCGATATCTCTCAACCTGGCATCTATAAGCTCCAGTACAAAGACGCCATCACACATGCCTTCCAGATACATCCTGATTTACTCAAGCGTCACGTATGGCAACCCACGCTGGAATATTTTCTTCCGGTGCAAATGTGTCACATGCGGATCAACGACAGAGTAAAGGTATGGCACGGACTATGTCACGACGACGACGCACTGATGGCTCCGGTCTCGCACATTCACTTTGATGGCTACCGCCAGGGTCCGTCAACGCTCACCAAATACAAACCGGGTGATCCCGTGCCTGGTCTCAATGTTGGGGGATGGCATGATGCTGGCGACTACGACTTGCGGGTTGAATCGCAAGCCAATACGATGCGGCTGCTGGCACAGTGCTGGGAGCTATTCCGTCCGGAAGTCGATGAGTCTACCGTAGATCAAAAGAATAAGCTCGTGGAGATGCACCGTCCCGACGGTGTTCCTGATGTTCTTCAGCAAGTGGAACATGGCGCGCTGACGATCATTGCAGGATACAAAGCTTTGGGCCGGCTGTATCGCGGCATCATAGAACAACATCCGCGTCAATACTCGCTGCTTGGTGATGGGTCCACCATGACCGACAACCTCTTCTACGATAAGAATTTAAAGGAGGGAGAAAAGACGGCTGACCGATCGGCTGTTAACGACGACCGCCTTGTGTTCACAGAAGAAAATCCCGCTCGCGAACTTGATGTCGCTGCATGTTTGGCCAATGCATCACGCGTGCTTAAGGGCTACAACGACGCACTGGCTAATGATTGTCTCGATGCTGCACGCAATTTGTGGGAAGGTCACCTCGCATCGGGTCATGTCGGGTTGATTGATGCCGCCGCTGAGCTATTCCTCACAACCGGCGAGAAACGTTACATGGATTACGTGCTGAAACAGCGCAAACAGGTGTACGAAAACATTCAGCGCACGGGACCTGCTATCGCACGACTGGCAACGAAGATCACCGACAAGAAATTCATGAGAGATCTTCAAAAGCCGTTGCAGGCATATGCGGACAGAATCAAGGCAGAAATGGCGGAAACGCCTTATGGGGTGCCCTACAAACCGGACATTTGGGGTGCAGGTTGGATCATCCAGCGGTTCGGCGTCAATCAATATTTCATGCATCGCGCCTTCCCGGAAATATTCACTTCAGATGCGCCTCTGAACGCGCTCAACTTCGTCCTGGGAGTACATCCGGGCAACAACACGGCCTCCTTTGCTTCCGGTGTCGGTGCCAATAGCCTGTTAGTTGCATATGGTGTGAACCGCGACGAGTGGAGTTACATCCCTGGTGGAGTTGCGTCAGGCACGGCATTAATTCGTCCCGACCTTCCTGAACTCAAAGTATGGCCCTACCTCTGGCAGCAGTCGGAGTACGTCATGGGAGGTGGAGAGATGAATTACATGTTCCTGGTGCTCGCGGCGGATGAGATGCTTGGCGGAAGGCGGTGATCGGTGATCTGTGATCGGCGCTGAGTACAGGTAGAGCGTAGCATGCTACGTCTCTACGACACCTGACCGCCGTGTGTCCAAAAAAAATTAAGTGTAAAAAATACGATTATTCTTTTATATTGGGTGGTAATTCAAAAACAACTACCCATGTTCACCATTTCTAAACTAACCCGCGCAGCACTGATCGGCTGTTTGCTTGTTGCCTCTGGCCAGGCTATTGCTCAAGATGGCACAATCTATCCCCTTGAAGCTCCTCCGGAACCCAACGCCATTCCGCTAAACACGGGTGGTGTTGAGGGTCAGACTTTGCCCGAAACATGGTTTCGACAATGGGGCGACCCGATGGCGCGAAACGTCTCAAAGGCCACACTTACGCCTTTCCTGCCCAAGCCTGAAGTTGCGACCGGCGCTGCAGTCATCGTTGCACCCGGTGGGGGCTTCAGATGGCTCTCGATGGGCAACGAAGGTTGGGAAGTAGCTCAGGCGCTGGCTGAACGGGGTATTGCAGCGTTTGTTCTCAAATACCGTCTCTTCCCCACTCCGGAGTCGCTCGAGGAATTTGCGGAAACCCAGAATCGCACCTTTGCGGCTGCCACACCACGGCCGGCAGGCTCGGCGGAACCGGAACGTCCTCGCCCCCCGCGCTTTGATTTGTCCAACCAGCTTGCCGATGCGGAAGCTGCCTTTGACATGATTGTCAAGCGTGCAAAAGAATGGGGTGTCGACACGGCCCGGTTAGGCATGATGGGCTTCTCAGCAGGTGCTGGTTTGACTATGTACGCGACGCTTAACTCGAAGAAAATGGACCTCGACTTCATCGCTCCAATCTACGGAGGCATGGGGCCTGTCGAAGTTCCAAAGAATGCACCGCCCATGTTCAGTGTGATTGCCACAGATGATTTCCTGTTCAATGGCCAGTTCGGCGTCATTGAATCATGGTACAAGGCAGGCAAGCCTGTCGAGTTTCACCTGTACCAAAACGGTGGCCACGGCTTTGGACTCGGAAACCCTAATCGAACGAGCAATCGCTGGTTCGATCAGTATGTGCATTGGCTGGATGTGAATGGGTTCCTTGTAAAAAAGAAGTAAGGATAGAACCACATAGGACCCAGAACACATAGGTGGCACATAACGTAGACGCAAAGAAAGATATCTGTTTGTTGGGATATATCTGATGCAGGTATAGTAGAGACGTAGCATGCTACGTCTCTACATATCCTGACATCAAAGGTGTCAGAACGAATCACGAACAGTCGAGCACCGCATCCCGCTAGGGATGCCATATTTGTAGAAACGGGTGTCTATAGGGAAAGGCGTCCCCGTAGGGATGCAATGTTTGACATTGGTTGTTGGCAATCCTTTCATCTCGGAGTATTAACATTCCGTCCCTAGCGGGACGGGCGCCCAACCATGAATCCTGTTCTACAAACATTTGGCCCCACGGGGCCACGCTAATCCTCGATTTCGGTCATCTGACCAAACATGTTCGTCTCCTCCGAATAATACACCCTTCCCCCCACAACCCTCGCAGCGGATGTGTACGGATGCTCTGCTGCTTTATCGACAGCCGTAATGTGCTGCACTTTCCATCCCTTAGCTTTAAGATAATCGGAAACAAGCGCCCGATGACATCGCCACCATACGGCTTCAGCACACATATATGCAGTAGGACGCTTCAGGGCAATTGACTCCAGTGCCTCAATAGCATTTTTGAATTCGTCCGTTTCCATATAATCCGCATATCCGCGGAATGCACTGTTGCGCCACCGATCGTTCTTTGAATTCTTCTGTACCGATCTCCGGCCACCAAGACCTTCAAGATGAAGGTAATCAATACCGGCCTTCGATAAAGATTCACATAACTGCTCCTTATTAAAATGCGGAAACCGTCGCGACCCGGGATAGTGACGGATATCTACCAGCGTTCGAATGCCAAATGATTCCAACATGGCAACTAACGTAGCGATGTCGTGGGTCGAATGCCCGATGGTGTAGATCGTGTTTTGTGCTGAAGGATCCATACTTAAGACAACAGCGGTGAGATTACAAAAATTCGTGAGAGGTTGATTCAGGTGCAGAGGCATCTCGATAGCTATCGGGAGCGGACGCAGATGTTATTCTAAACTTGGTAGTGGGGATGAGAAATAATGGGTAATATCGCATCGGCCAGTATTAAACTTTCTATGAAGGCAGTAGTGATCACACAACCGGGTGATAGTAGCGTTCTGAAAATTATGGAGCGTCCAACGCCAACGTGCGGTGACGACGAGGTACTGGTTCGCGTAGCAGCAGCCGGAGTAAATCGTCCCGACATCTTCCAGCGTAAGGGGAGGTATCCCGCGCCTAAGGGTGTACCTGCCGATATACCCGGGCTCGAAGTTGCTGGTGAGATTGTTGAGGTCGGTCGTAACGTCAACTCCTGGAAAACTGGAGATAAGGTTTGCGCACTACTCGCTGGTGGCGGTTACGCAGAGTACTGCACAGTGCCGGCTGGTCAGTGTCTGCCTGTTCCAAAGGGTTTGAGTTTCGTGGAAGCTGCGTCGCTCCCCGAGACCTTCTTTACGGTGTGGAGTAATGTATTTGATCGGGGACGCTTTTCTCGTGGTGAGTCAGTTCTTGTTCATGGAGGCACCAGTGGCATCGGCGTCGCAGCCATACAGATGGTTAAGGCGATGGGCGGCACCGTATATGTTACAGCGGGTACAGATGAAAAGTGCGAGTACTGCGAATCGCTTGGAGCCGAACGTGGAATTAACTATAAGTCGGAAAACTTTAGGGATGCGATCTTGACGCTGACCAACAACCGAGGCGTGGATGTTATTCTCGACATGATTGGAGGTCCCTACACCGAGCCCAACCTCGAATGCCTGGCCGAAGAAGGCAGACTTGTGCTGATCAATTACATGAAAGGCGACGAGACTACCATTCACCTATCGCATGTCTTGCGCAAACGCCTTACCATCACGGGATCCACGCTACGCGCGCGTAGTCCTGAATTCAAAGCGGCAATTGCAGAGAAGCTAAGAGAAAACATCTGGCCGTTGCTCGAAAGCGGTGAAATAAAACCCATAGTCTACAGGGTGTTTCCGATGGAAGAAGCACCGGCAGCGCATGATTTAATGCAGAGCAGTCAGCACATGGGGAAGATTGTTCTTCAGTGGGCAATCACTAGCTAGAGACGCACGGCCGTGCGTCTCTATATGCTCTCAATCGCATCATTATATGTAGAGACGTTGCATGCAACGTCTCTACCATAATACCTGATCCTATGTGAAATCTATGTGCCTGGTTCTTGACCTTGTCGAGGGGCTATGTCCTATGTGGTTCACGCCTCCCGTATGTCCTTCAAAAGAAAAGGGCAACTGACGTCGCCCTTTTTCACCCTTGATTATAAGAAACACCGATTAGTCGTCTACATCCCAGAATACCCTGGAGGTCAAATTATCCCCTCCCATGTCTGCAGCAGCCTTAGCATAGTTCTCCGCATTGGCTGATGCTTCCCTGTCGGGATACGACAGTCGCCGGGCAAATCCTCCATTCAGGTTGTTGTTGAAAAGATTTGGACTCAGATCCGGATAGCCGCTTCTTCTGAAGTTTGCAAATGCTTCCGTGCCGTTCCTAATGTTAACAATCCAGTATTGGGTGTTAATTAGTTCCAGTGCATTGGCATCATTGTAGGCTACATCCGGGTGCGCCAGGTAGTCGTCAACATCATCATCCGGGATGGGAGTCACGTCGGGATACAGCGCGTATACCTCCATGTCCGCGCGAATGGCATTCTCATAGTACTCTTGGGGGTCACCACCAATCCAGCCCCTAAAAGCGGCTTCCGCCATAAGCAGCGATGTTTGCGCGTAGGTGACCCAGAATTCCGGAGCTGCCGGCGACGCTATGGTCCAGATGTTAAACTGCGAATAATTCAGACCACCGGCGCGGGAACCACGATATGGTCCATTCGGATCCGATATTTGCGTGTTTGTTACGCCGATCGGAACACCAAATTGGTTCGAAAGCTCGGTATCCGGATTCCTGTCATTAGCGACGGAAGCCGGGTTAGCAAAATTCGCAACCAACCATTTTCCGCGGGGGTCATTGGTATTTTTAAGCTGATCCACAAAAGGTTCGGCTGCATAGTTGAAGTGCGAGAAGTTTCTCAGGTTATTGTTTACGGCGTGGACATACAACGATCCATCGTACTTAACATACGCATTGTCATCGTTGGAAGTCATAACGCCGCCATCAACGGCATCCTGTACAATTTCCGCGGCCTTTGATGCGTTGATCTTCGAGTACCGCATGCCCAAACGTAGCAGCAATGAGTTGCCCAGCTTTCTCCACTTCTCTACCTGGTCTGCAGCGTTGTTTATGGGCTTTTGCGCGTGCAACCCGTAAAAGAGATCTTCAGCAACAAAGTCGGCACCAGGATTCAGGGCTGCGATGGCTTCCCGTAACTCCTTCTCCAGGTCGGCATAGATAACGGCATCGTCATCGTATTTAGGAGTGTAGATGAGGTCACCCACCGCTCTTCCTGCTTCGAAGTACGGCACATCGCCATAATTATCTACGAGTCCCATAAACACCTGAGCCTTCCATATCCTGATCATGCTCAACAGGTTGGTACGGTTTGTACCTTGGCCGAGCAAATCAATAGCATGGATCAAGCTTCTAAGGACTGACGGATACGACTGATCCCATTTGGGGTTGTTTACACCATCGATGTCTTGGTTGAAGTTGAAGCCAAGCGTTGCCCCCTGGTTATAGGGATTTACGAAATGCTGTACAATGGTATGCTCCGCTTCCCAGGTGCCGAGGTGCGACCGCTGCGCTCCGGCAAACAGGAGCGCAGGATCGATTTCGTTGACGGCATAGGGATTGGTATTGATTTCGACGAAATCTTGATCGCAAGCGCCCGCAAACATCAGGGCGGCCGCCGCAAGGATATAATGCTTTATCGTTTTCATGGCCTTAGAACCTTACATTAAGTGTGAGATTGTAATTCCTCGTTGTCGGAAGTGACGAGTTCTCATAGCCAGCCCTGAAGTCGCCGGACGACTGGATTGCCTCTGGATCAAGACCCTTAATGTCCCTATACAGGATGGCAACGTTCCGGCACGCAGCCGTCAGGGACAGTCCCTTGATAAAGGTCAATGCTGGAACACTTTGTACGGCGTTCGTGAGATTGTACGTCAGCGAGACGTTACGCAGCTTCACGAAGTCCGACTTGAAAGTGAAAGGATCTCCGATTTGCAGGTTCCTGTAATCGGCGTAGAATCCCTGAAGGTCCGTCACGGCAGTGGTGTTGGGCTCTCCGGAGCTAGCATATACTCCATCCACGATGATTCCGTTCTCGCCTTCACGACGTCCTTCGAGGGACATTACCGAAAGACCCTGACGCAGCATATTCAAGTGCGTCGACGACAACATGGTGCCACCAAACTTGTAATCGATATGGATGCCGAGCGTAAAATTCCTGTAGGTAATCCGGTTGTTCCAGCCACCGACATGTTTGGGTATGGAGCTACCCACCGGCAGGAAGCCATTCGTCTTCTCGGCCCCGGGCGTACTTGCATCTGTGGCAAGAAGTCGTCCGTTGTCGCTGACAAGAATCTGACCTTGCGCATTTCTCTTGTACGTTCTGGTGTACAGCTGATTCATAGGCAAGCCTTCGGTGTAGCGCAATTCACCGAGGAACTCGTTACCTGTACCGTTGAAGTAGATGACAAGCAACGTTCCGCTGTCATTACCTACATCGAGGACTTCGGTTGAGAGGTAGGCATTGTTCCAGGATGTCGTCCAGCTAAAATCTCCCACCTGGATCGGAGTGACTTCGATCAAAGTCTCGAGACCACTGTTGCGGAGGGAAGCTTTGTTTTCCGTGATGTTGCTGAAACCCGATGTGTTAGAGATCGCCACGTCGATGATTTGGTCCGTCGTCACTTTGTCGAACGCCGCAATGTCGAACAAGACCTTGTTGTCAAACAAGCGCAATTCGAGACCGATTTCCTTTTCTGTTACCGTGAAAGGCTGCAAGTTGGGGTTGGGTGCCAGGGCACCGCTGAGGCCTGCCAGCCATTGCCCGTTAAAGGCATTGCTATTGATAGAATACGTGAGGGTACCCTCATACGGATTCACACCATTCGCACTACCAACTTGTGCCCACGATGCACGCAGTTTACCATAAGTAAGCCAGCTTTGATTATTCAGGAGTTCCGAGAAAATGAAACTACCTGACACCGAGGGATAGAACTTGCTGTTCTTGTCCGGGTTCAATACGGAGAACCAGTCATTCCGTGCCGTAAAGTTCAAATAGAGCAGTCCGTTGTAACCAAATTCAGCCCAACCGTAGAGCGAGTTGACTCGGCTACGACTGTAAACATATCCTGCGATGCCCTGATTACGGAGCGTTCCGACGGACAATGCATAGATGTCGGGTGCAATAAAGTTGCTCGCGTTTTGTTCATTGCGTTGGAACTTCGTTCGCCACGTGTTTCCACCAAAGGCAGCGTCAACCGAAAACTTTCCGAATTCTTTACTACCTCCCAGGAGGAAATCGGCATTGATGTCCGTGGTTTGGTCTTGCCGGATATTATAGTTGCCGCGGTAAGTCCCATCGCCATTTAGCAGCGTCGTCGAACCGGTGCCATTGAGCTGGTTCCACTCCATGAAGTTGTTTCCAAGGTCGTAGTTGTACCGACCCTGGATATAAAGCCAGTCGGTGAATTCGTAACGCAACGTTGCTGTTCCGAGGAGGCGATTTCTCTCGTCGTTGAAAAACTGTCCCTTTTGAATGGCGTAGTATGGGTTGTTGATCGTTCCCAGAAAACCGTTGGTACGGAATTCAGCGCCCGTCTCGGGATCAATTGCATGCTCCCTGAACGCTTCCAGCGGCGTGGAGATAGCAAGACGCGTGAAGAAGTTTATAGGACCATCTCCTTGCGTACCGATCATCGGAGGGTTGATGTTTTCTTCGTTCGCGTAATTAACGTTCAGTTGTAATTTGAGCTTTTCGGTAATATTGTGGTTGATGCCCACGTTGAAGATTCGCTTCTTGTATTCATTGTCGGGCACGATACCTTTTGCGTCGGTATTGGAAAACGAAGCGCGGAAGCTGCCTTTCTCGCTACCACCTGAAAGGCCAATGGTATTCGTCCAGTTGGTTCCTGCGCGCAGGAAGTCAAACAGTCGATCAGGATAAGCAGAATAGGGACGCATCACGCCGTCAAAGTTGACAGTAGGCGCGCCATCGAGGCGTTCGCCGAAACCAAATTGACCTGCAGACTGCGCCTCACCTTGCGTTTGCGGTCTCACCCCGCCGGTTCCCATACCGTATTCTGTCTGCGTGATCTCATCGAGGAAATTCAGCGCATGTGATGACGTAAAGCTCGAGGTAAAGTCAACCCCAATTCCCTGGTTCCTGTTTCCGGATTTGGTCGTTATAATAATAGCGCCGTTTGCTGCGCGGGAACCGTAAATGGCAGCGGCGGTCGCACCCTTGAGCACCGTCATACTCTCGATGTCGTCAGGGTTGATGTTCTGCAGGTTATCTCCGCGGTCGCGTTGTGACACCGCGCCATTGCCATTCGTCCCACGGGCACCTTGATCCATGGGCAAGCCGTTGATGACGATGAGAGGCGCGTTGTTCGCTCCAGCGAAAGCTGCCTGACCCCGAAGCCGTATCTGCATACTTGCTCCGGCGCCCGCTGCAGGTGGCGTGATGTTGAGGCCGGCCACCTTACCCTCGAGAGATTCCATCAGGTTGGTTGTGCGGTGACTAACAAGTTCATCCGTCTGCACTGACGTTGCGGCATAGCCGAGTTTCTTCGATTCCTTTTCAACACCGAGTGCGGTAACCACGACCTCCTGAAGAGAGCGGACGTCAGGAGACATCGACACGTCAATGACCGTTCGGCCACCAACCGTTACTTCCACCGTGCCGTAGCCTACGAAGGAAAAGACAAGGACGCTGCTTTCGTTCGGCACATCCAGTGAGTATCGCCCATCGGAGTCGGTCGACGTACCAATTGCTGTCCCTTTGACAA
>Ga0207873_1003190_pt1 | contig 12376 bp, 11 predicted proteins | sample BGWIniCompost_FD_187373 | JGI IMG/M metagenome (GOLD analysis project Ga0207873, IMG submission 187373) | Cellulose adapted compost microbial communities from Newby Island Compost Facility, Milpitas, CA, USA - BGW Initial Compost (SPAdes)... ... | reverse complement strand
GAGCTGCGCCAGGCGCCCCACATCGTCATGGTGCCGACCGTCGTCATCTTCCTGACCGTCCTGTCCCTCAACTACCTGGGCGACGTCGTCCGCGCCCGGTTCGACGTGCGGGAGAGCGCGCTGTGAGCAAGGGACGCCGCCACGTGCACACGAGTGCCGACGACTTCCCGACCGCCGGCGGGGGCGGCCCCCTGCTGGAGGTCGACGACCTCGAGACCCGGTTCCACACGCCCCGGGGCGTCGTCCGGGCGGTCGACGGCGTGTCGTTCCGGCTCGAGCGGGGCCGGACGCTCGGGCTCGTCGGCGAGTCCGGGTGCGGCAAGTCGGTCCTGTCCCGCTCGATCATGGGCCTGCTGCCGAGCTACGCCGAGCGCCGGGGCGAGATCACCTTCGCCGGCGAGCGCCTGGACCTGCTCGGCGAGGACGCCCTGCGGGAGTACTGGGGCGCGCGCATCGCCATGGTCTTCCAGGACCCGATGACGTCGCTCAACCCCGTCATGCGGATCGGCCAGCAGATCGCCGAGCCGCTGGAGATCCACACCGACCTGACCCGGGAGCAGATCCGGGAGACGGTCCTGGCCCTGCTGCGCTCGGTGCACATCCCCGAGCCGGAGCGCCGCCTGCGCCAGTACCCGCACGAGCTGTCGGGCGGCATGCGCCAGCGGGTGGTCATCGCCATCGCCCTGTCCTGCGGCCCCCAGCTGCTGTTCGCGGACGAGCCGACGACGGCGCTCGACGTCACCGTGCAGGCGCAGATCCTCGACCTGCTGCAGGAGCAGCAGGCCGAGCGCGAGATGGCCGTCGTGCTGGTCAGCCACGACCTGGGCGTGGTCGCGGGTCGCACGCACGACATCGCGGTCATGTACGCCGGCCAGATCGTCGAGATGGCGCCGACCCGCACGCTGTTCTCCGAGGTGCGGATGCCCTACACCGAGGCGCTGCTGCGCTCGGTGCCCCGGGTCGAGAACCCCAAGCACACCCGCCTGGCGGTCATCGGCGGCCGGCCGCCCGACCTCGTCGACCCGCCGCCCGGCTGCCGGTTCGCGCCCCGGTGCCCCTACGCGCAGGAGCGCTGCCGGGTCGAGGCACCCCCGCTGGTCGAGGCCGACACCCCCGGCCACTGGTACCGCTGCTGGTACCCGGTCGGCACCGACGAGGGGCGGGAGGCGCTCGAGCGCAACCTGGCCGCCAACGTCCCCCAGGCGGCCGCCGCGGTCACCGGTGACCTGTCCGTGGAGGCGAGCTGATGGCGGGCACCGGCACGGCGCACCTGCGCGACGGCGACGACGTGCTGCTGCGGGTCGAGGACCTCGTCGTCGAGTTCCCGGCGGCCGGGGGCGCGACCGTCTCGGCGGTCGCGGGCGTCAGCTTCGACGTCGCCGAGGGCGAGACCCTCGGGCTGGTGGGGGAGAGCGGGTGCGGCAAGTCGACCGCCGCCCGGGCGGTCCTGCAGCTGCCCCCGCCCACGGCGGGGACCGTCCGCTTCGCCGGCCACGAGCTGACCGCGCTGCGGGGCGAGCGCCTGCGCCGGCTGCGCCCGCTCATGCAGATCGTGTTCCAGGACCCGATCAGCTCGCTCAACCCCCGCCGGACCGTCGGCGACATCGTCGCCGCGCCGCTCAAGGTGTGGGGCCGGGGGAGCGAGGCCGAGCGGCGGGCCCGGGTCGACGAGGTGCTCGAGGCCGTGGGCCTCGACCCCGCGGTGGCCCGGGACAAGCGGCCGCACGAGTTCTCCGGCGGCCAGTGCCAGCGCATCTGCATCGCCCGGGCCCTCGTGCTCGACCCCAAGCTGGTGATCTGCGACGAGCCGGTCTCGGCGCTCGACGTGTCGGTGCAGGCGCAGATCCTCAACCTGCTCGAGGACCTGAAGGAGCGCTACGGCCTGACGCTCGTGTTCATCACCCACGACCTCGCCGTGGTGAAGAACGTGAGCGACCGGGTGGCGGTCATGTACCTCGGCAAGATCTGCGAGATCGCCGACCCCGACCAGCTCTACACGGCGCCGGCCCACCCGTACACGGCGGCGCTGCTGTCGGCCATCCCGGTGCCCGACCCGGACGCGCCGGCCCGCTCGGAGGGTTTGGTGGGCGGCGACCTGCCCTCGCCGGTGGCGCCGCCGAGCGGCTGCCGGTTCCGCACCCGCTGCCCGCGGGCGCAGGAGCGCTGCGCGGTCGAGGAGCCGACGATGCGGCCGGTCGCAGACGGCCAGTACGTCGCCTGCCACTTCCCGCTCGTGGACGTCGGCCCGTCCGGCGACGGCGCCGCCGACCGGGTGGACGACGAGGTGGCAGCGCCCTGACCGCCATGGAGCCCGCCGCCACCTCGCCGCCGGAGACCCGGCGAGCCCGCCTCGATCCCGAGGAGCGGCGGGCCCAGATCGTCGCCGTGGCGGCCGACGTGTTCCGCGGCCGCGACCCGGCGTCGGTCCGGTTCGACGAGATCGCCCAGGCGGCCGGCGTGTCGCGCTCGCTCGTCTACGCCTACTTCTCCGACCGGGGCGAGCTCATCGCCGCCGTGCACCTGCACCTGCTCAGCGACCTCGATGCCGAGCTGTCGGCCCTGCTCGCCGACGTGCCGGTCGACGAGGCCCGCCTGGGGTCGGTCGTGCGCCACTTCCTCGAGCTGGCCGAGCGCAACGCGGACTCGTGGCGGCTGTTCGCCGCCGCCGGGGCGGTCCAGCACCCGGCGGTCCAGGCCGCCCGGCGCGACCGGTGCCAGCGCATCGCCGACACCTGGGGCGGCGGGCCGGTGCACCGGCTGCTGGCCCGGGGCATCGTCGGGATGCTCGAGGCCGCCGCGACGGAGTGGCTGGAGCACCGAGGGTGCTCGCTGGACGAGGCCGCCGCCATCCTCACCCGCGCGCTCTGGCACGGGGTCAGCCGGCTGCCGCGCGCCGAGCGCGACTGACCTGTTCCCATCCGCCTTCCCACAGGGAATACTGCTCGCATGCCCCGTGCGATCTGGAGCGGCGCGATCAGCTTCGGGCTGGTCAACATCCCGATCAAGCTGTTCAACGCCGTCTCTCGCAAGAGCGTCCACTTCAACCAGATCGACACGCGCACGGGCGCCCGCATCCAGTACCGCAAGGTGTCGGCGGCCGACGGCGAGGAGGTGCCCGCCGAGCAGATCGCCAAGGGCTACCAGCTCAGCTCCGGCGAGTACGTGATCGTCGCCGACGACGAGCTGGCCGCCCTCGACCCCGAGGCCACCCGCAGCATCGACATCGAGCAGTTCGTCGACCTCGAGGAGATCGACCCGATCTACTACGACTCGGCCTACTACGTCGCCCCCGACCCCGCCGCTCGCAAGCCCTACGCCCTGCTGGTGCGGGCGATGGAGGAGGAGGGCAAGGTCGCCATCGCCCGCTTCGTCATGCGGTCGAAGCAGTACCTGGCGGCGCTGCGGCCCAAGGACGGCGTGCTCGTGCTGTCGACCATGGTCTACGCCGACGAGGTCAACGACCCGGCCGAGCTGGTCGACGGCGAGCTCGCCGACGTCGAGGTGTCCGAGCGGGAGCTGCGCATGGCGACCCAGCTGGTCGAGTCGCTGTCCGAGCCCTTCGACCCCGCCCGCTACGAGGACACCTACCGGGCCCAGGTGCTCGAGCTGATCGATCGCAAGGCCGCCGGCGAGGAGGTCGTCCCGGTGGCGGCCCCGCCGCCGGAGGAGAAGGTGGTCGACCTCATGGCCGCGCTCGAGGCCAGCGTGCGCGAGGCCAAGGAGGCGCGCAAGCGCCACCCGAGCGCCAAGGCGGCCGCCGGCGGCGACGCCGACGGCGAGGAGGCCGGCGGCGGCAAGCGGTCGGGCAAGGCCCGGAAGGCGTCGAAGAGCTCGAGGTCGGCGCCGAGGCGCAAGTCGGCCTGACACCGTCGTGGCGCAGCACACCCCGGTGGTGGTGGACGGCCGCACCCTGCGGCTGTCGAACCTCGACAAGGTGCTCTACCCGGCCACCGGGACGACGAAGGCCGAGGTCATCGAGTACTACGCCCGCATCGCCCCGGTGATGGTGCCCCACCTGGCCGACCGGGGGGTGACGCTGCGGCGGTTCCCGGACGGCGTCGAGGGCGAGTCGTTCTACGAGAAGCGCTGCCCCGACCACCGCCCCGAGTGGGTGCGGACGGTCGTCGGTCCCGGCGACCGCCAGGGGGACATCCGCTACTGCTGCCTCGACTCGGCCCCGGCGCTCGTGTGGGCGGCCAACCTGGCCGCGCTGGAGGTCCACGCCCCGATGGCCCGTTCCGACCTCGAGACGCCGACGATGTGCGTCTTCGACCTCGACCCGGGCGAGGGGGTGGGGATGCGGGAGTGCGCGGACGTCGCCCTCGACGTCCGCCACGTGCTCGACGGGCTCGGCCTCGTCGGCTACCCGAAGACGTCGGGGTCGAAGGGCCTGCAGGTCTACGTGCCGCTGAACACCCCCCACACCCACGACCAGGCCTCGGCCTTCGCCCAGGCGGTCGCCCGGCTGCTGGAGCGGGCCCACCCCGACCAGGTGGTCTCGAACATGAGCAAGCGCCTCCGGCGGGGCAAGGTGTTCGTCGACTGGAGCCAGAACAGCCGGCACAAGACGACCGTGGCGGTCTACTCCCTGCGGGCCCGGCCCCGGCCGACGGTGTCGACGCCGGTGACCTGGGAGGAGGTCGAGGCCGCGGCCGGCGGGGCGCCCCTGTCGTTCGAGGCCCCGGAGGTGCTGGCCCGGGTGGACGAGCTGGGCGACCTGTTCGCACCCACGCTGACCGAGCGCCAGGTCCTGCCCGACGTGCCGGTCTGACCGGCGGCGCGGCCCCGGCGGTCGGGCCCCCCGGGGGCCTCAGCCGGGTGCCGCGCCCGGCGTGCCGTCGCCGTCGCCGGCCAGGCCCTCGGCCAGCATGTCGATGGCGGCGGTGACGTGGTCGCCGAGCTCGGTGCCGGGGGCGTCGAGCCAGGTGTCGGTGGCGACCCGCAGGGCGGTCATGGCCACGGCGGCGACGAGGCGGGGCCGCAGCGCGGAGGTGGGCAGGCCGAGGCGCTCGGCGGCCCACCGGACGATCTCCCGCTCGATCGACCCGAGCAGGGCGTGGTAGCGGGTGCGGACGGCGGGCTCCTCGGCGGCGAGCGCCAGCACGCGCCGGAAGCGCCCCTCGTCGAGGACGCCGGGCGACAGCAGCGCGCTCCCCACGGCCCGGAGCGACGACAGCAGCGGCTCGCCGGCGGGTCGCTCGGCGAGCATCGGGCCGAAGGCGGCCAGGACCTCGTCGGCCTGGTCGAAGACCGCCTCGTCCTTGGTGGCGAAGTAGCGGAAGAAGGTGCGCGGCGAGACCTCGGCGGCCGCGGCGATGTCCTCGACCGTCGTCGCCGCGTAGCCGTGCCGCTCGAACAGGTCGAGGGCGGCGTCCGCGATGGCGCGGCGGGTGCGCTCCTTCTTGCGCTCGCGCAGGCCCGGGGGGCTGACCATGGTCTCGGGAGGGTAGTCCGCGGCTGTCATGCGGTGACTGATGACACAGACTGTCGTATGGCAGTCGGTGTCACTTCGTTCGTACGCTGCAGTGTATGTCCCGGGCCCTCCATCGCCTCGGCCGGTTCTCGGTCCGCCACCGGCGCCTCGTCGTCGTGGCCTGGCTGCTGGCGGTCGGGCTGCTCTGGCTGGCCGTGGCCGGCGCCGGCGGCTCGTACTCCGGTGACTTCCGCATCCCCGGCGCCGAGTCCCAGCGGGCCACCGACCTGCTCGAGGAGCGGTTCCCCCAGGTCGCGGGGGCGACGGCCCAGGTCGTCGTCCACACGCCCGAGGGCGACCTGACCGCCGGGGAGGAGGCCCGGGCGCTCGCCGACCTCGTCGAGCGCGTCGGCGAGCTGCCGCACGTGCTCATGGCGCTCGACCCCGCGGTGACCGGCCTCGTGTCGCCCGACGGCCGCACGGCCATCGTCCGGGTCCAGTACGACGGCGAGCCCCGCGAGCTGGGGGAGGAGGCCTACCACCAGCTGGAGGAGGCGGTCGGGCCCACCCGGGACGCCGGCCTGCAGGTCGAGCTGGGCGGCGTGCTGCCCAGCTTCGCCGTCCAGGTCGAGACCGGCGCCGCCGAGCTCGCCGGCGTGCTCGGCGCCGTCGTCATCCTGCTCGTCGCCTTCGGCTCGGTCGTCGCCATGGGCCTGCCCGTCGGCATCGCCCTCTTCGGGCTGGCCGGCGGCACCGCGCTGCTCATGCTCATGCGCCTGGTCCTCGACATGCCGGCCGAGTCGGGCACCCTGGCCACGATGATCGGGCTCGGCGTGGGGATCGACTACGCCCTGTTCGTCGTCACCCGCCACCGGGCCGAGCTGCAGCGGGGCCTGACCGTGGCCGACGCCGCCGGACGGGCCAACGCCACCGCCGGGCAGGCGGTCGTGTTCGCCGGCGGCACCGTCGTCATCGCCATCTGCGGCCTGGCGCTGGCCGGCATCCCGGCGGTCACCGCCATGGGCCTGGCCTCGGCGGTCGTCGTGGCGGTGATGGTGCTGGCGTCGATCACCCTGCTGCCCGCCCTCCTCGGCGTCGCCGGCCTCCGGCTGCTGCACGCCTCGCTGCCCCGGTCCCGCCGCGTCGACCCCGCCGCCCCGGTGGCGCTCGACAACGGCCCCGCGCGGCGCAGCGGCTGGCAGCGCTGGGGCGACCACGTCACCCGCCACCCGTGGCCGTGGCTGGTGGCGGGCACGCTGGCGCTGCTCCTCGCCGCCGCCCCGGCGCTGTCGATGCGCCTCGGCCAGACCGACGCCGGGACCGACCCGCGGGGCACGACCACCCGCGCCGCCTACGACCTCACCGCGGAGGCCTTCGGCGACGGCTACAACGGGCCGCTGCTCGTCGCCGTCGAGCTGGACGGCGGGGAGGGGGACGCCGCCGCGCTCCAGGCGCTCGCCGAGGCCGTCGCCGCCGACCCGGCCGTCGAGGTCGCCTACCCGCCCCAGCTCAGCGAGTCCGGCGACGCCGCGCTGCTCATGGTCGTCCCGACCGGCGCCCCCCAGTCCGAGGAGACGAGCGACCTCGTCCACCGCCTGCGCGACGAGGTGGTGCCGGCCGCGCTCGACGGCACCGGGGTCGAGGCCCACGTCGGCGGCCAGACCGCCGTGTTCATCGACCTCGCCGACAAGGTCGCCGGGCGGCTGCCGGTGTTCATCGCCGCCGTGGTCGGGCTGAGCTTCCTGCTGCTGACCGCCGTGTTCCGGTCGCTGGCCGTGCCGCTCAAGGCCGCGGTCCTCAACGTCCTGTCGATCGGCGCCGCCTACGGCGTCGTGGTCGCCGTGTTCCAGTGGGGGTGGGGCCGGTCGCTCATCGGGCTCGACGAGGCCGTGCCGATCGTCTCGTTCGTGCCGATGTTCATGTTCGCCGTCCTGTTCGGCCTGTCGATGGACTACGAGGTGTTCCTCCTCTCGCGCATCCGAGAGGAGCACCTCGCCGGCCGGTCCAACACGGCGGCGGTCATCTCCGGCATCTCGTCGACCGCCCGGGTGATCACCTCGGCCGCGCTCATCATGATCTGCGTCTTCACCGGGTTCGTGTTCGGCGACCAGACGATCGTCAAGATGTTCGGCGTCGGCCTGGCCACCGCCGTGGCGGTCGACGCCACCGTCGTGCGGATCGTGCTGGTGCCGGCCACGATGCGCCTGCTGGGCGGGGCGAACTGGTGGCTGCCCCGCTGGCTCGACCGGGTGCTGCCCCGGCTCGACGTCGAGGGGACCGGCGGCCTGCCCGCCCCCGAGCTGCGGGTGCCCGCCCCGGCGCCGACCTCCGTGCCGGGCGAGCCGGTGCGGGACCGGGCGCCGACCGGCTGACCGCCGGGCGCCGGCCGTCAGCGGTCGTCGGACCGCTCGTCGGACCGCTCGTCGGCCGGGCCCTCCTCCTCGGGGCCCGACCCGGCTGCCGCGCCCGCGACCTGCGTGGGGTCGTCGCCCGCCGGTGCCGCCCCCGGTGCAGCGGCCTCGACCCGGGTGGGGTCGTCCGGGCCCACGGCCGGCGTGCCGCCGGGGTCGGACGGGTGCGGCTCGCCGGAGGCGGTCGGCATCTCGTAGGTCGCCTCCGGCGCGGCCGGCCGCAGCCCCCCGGGCGGGTAGGCCGTCGGGCCGGGGCGGAAGCTGCCGTCGGCCACGGCCCCGGTGGGCGCCCACCACGGCGGGGGCGGCTCGCTGACCCGCGTGGGACCGGGCGGCGGGGGCGGGGGCGCGCCGACCGCCGAGGGCGGCGGCGCGCTGCCGGACCACGCCGGCACCGGCTGCGGCCGGCAGGCGAGGGCCGCGGCCAGCCCGACCGCCCAGCCGGTCAGCAGGCCGAAGGTGGTGCCGGACTGCAGCGCGGTCACCAGCATGTCCGTGTACGACACGCCGAAGACCCGGCCGTCGTAGATCGTGTGGTGGAGGTGGACCTGCGAGAGCAGGCCCGCGGCGCCGCCCGCCACCGTCACGGCGCCCCACCCGCCCAGCCAGGCCGCGCCCCGGGACCGCGACCGGCCGGCGACGGCCGCCAGCAGGCCGACGAGGACGAGCAGCGTGGCGAGGCGCACCGCGACGTTGACCGCGAAGTCGCCCCGGACGCCGGAGCCGACCCCCTGCACGTCCCAGTTGGGGACGTCGACCAGCGTGTGCAGGAGCCGCTGGGTGTCGAGGTCGCTGTCCCGGGCCGCCTCGACGAGCGGGGGGCTGCCCAGGACCGCGACGACGGCCGCCGTCGCGGCGAGGGCGGCGAACGAGCAGCGGCGCGCCGAGGACATGCGTCCTTCCTAGCCGATCGCGGCCCGGCCGCGACGTCGGGCCGCCACCCGCCGCGGTCAGCCGGCGGGCGGGGTGGCGGCGGGGGAGGAGGCGCCGTTCGAGCGGACCTCGGGCGCGGCGGCGGGGCCGGCCCCGCGCCCGGGCGCGGTGGCCGCCGCCGTGCCGGCGGGGCGCGGCGGGTGGCTGGGCTGGATCGTCTCCTTGGCCCAGCGGAAGAACAGCATGCCGATCACCGGCCAGATGAGCGGGACGCTGCCGACCTTCATCAGCACGCCGGCCATCTGCTGGTCGTCACGGGCGTCGATGCCCCCGACCCGGGGAGCCAGCTCGTAGATCGAGTAGAGCGGGTTGTCGGCGAAGGTGAGGAACGCGCCGGGGATCATGGGCACCACGCCGGCCCCCAGGAACAGCAGCACACCGCGGACCGGGTAGCTGGGGCGCACCTCGTCGAAGGTGCCGCAGATCGGGATCCACAGCACGATCCCGCCCAGCAGCCACAGGGCGTCGAGGAAGAAGGACCCCAGCTGGCTGGCGCGCAGCGGGTCGAGCGTCACCGGCGCGTGGGTGGCGACCAGCACGAGGTTGACGAACAGGCCGGCGGCCACCGGCTGGCAGAGCACCTTGACGGCGCCGGTGAGGTGGGCGCGCTCGAGGGCCCGTCGCAGGGTGAACGGGCTGATGCCGATCACCAGGAGGGGGGCGGCCATCAGCGTGTACATGAGGTACTGCACCATGTGCACGCTGGCCAGGTAGCCGGAGCCGAGCGCGCCGATGGGCCAGTCGGTCGCCGCCCACAGGACCAGCCAGCCGAGGACGAAGGCGATCGGCCGGCGGGGGTCGTCGGCCGCCCGCTCCTCCGGCGTCAGCCGGCGCCGGCTGCGGACGTAGGCCACCATGACGAGGGCCATGACCACCCACACGCCGGGGTAGGCGCGGGGCGCCCAGTCCCAGGGGAGCTTCGTGGCCGAGCACCACCAGCTCATGAGCCCGACACCCGTGCCGACACCTGCTCCCAGTCGAGGATCTCGACCGGCACCTCGACGGTGCCCGCCTCCTCGAACGTGAGGCGCAGGGTGATCGTCTCACCGGGCTCGAGCGGCCGGGTCAGCTGCTCGAGCATGATGTGCGTCCCGCCGGGCGCCAGCTCGGTCGTCCCCGACGGGACGGGCAGGTCGAACGGCGCGCCGTCCCCGGCGCCGCCCGGGTCGACGCTCATGTCGACGTCGCCCCCCATCGTCGACACGTGCCCGGCCACCTCGGAGGTCGCCTCGACGACCCGGTCGTCCCCGCCGCCGTTCTCGATGGTGAGGTAGACGGCGGTGACCACGTCGTCGGCGGCCGCCCAGGCCCCGCTGACCCGGATGTCGCCCACCTCGACGGCCCCGGCCCCGTCCGCCGCCGCGGCCGCGGCGCCGCCGTCGGCCGCGCCCTCGGCGCCCGAGGCCGGCACGTCGCCCCACACCTCGAGCATGCGGGGCAGGTCGGCCTGCCAGTCCTGGCGGCGCACGCCGAACGGGTACTGCAGGTGCGCCAGGTCGTCGGGCGTGTAGGCGATGATCTGCGCCGCGTGCCCCACCTCGTAGTCGCCGCCGGAGGTGTCGGTGGGCACGATCGACCCCGCCACGCCGGCCGCCCGCTCCGCGGCGGCGATCTCCTCACGGGTGCCGGTCAGGCCGATGAAGTCGGGGTCGAAGTTGTCCAGCCACGACCGCAGCCGCTCGGGCGTGTCGCGCTCCGGGTCGGTCGTCACGAACACGACGATCGGGTCGGGCATCCCCGGCTGGGCGAGCGCCGCCGACAGGTTGGCCATGTGGATGGGGCACACGTCGGGGCAGTGCGTGTAGCCGAAGAACAGCAGGGTCAGCTTCCCCTGCGTCTCGGCGCGGAAGTCGAACGGCCGCCCCGACGTGTCGGTCAGCGTGAAGTCGGGTCGGGGCTGGGGTTCGCCCAGCAGCACCCCGTGCCAGGCCTCCCGGTCGTCGGCCGCCGTCGTGCCGCCGTCGTCACGCTGGCTGGCCAGGAAGGCGCCGGCGCCCATGGCCAGGGCGACGACCGCCACGAGGGCGGCGACGAGCCCGATGCGGGGCCCGCCGCCGGCACGGCCGGCGGTCGTGGGGGCGTCCCCGCCGGGGCCGCCCCCCTCGTCGGTGGCCTGGTCGCCCGGCGCTGCGGGCGCCGGCTCGACGTGGTCCTCGTCGGGCGCGCCCGCGGCGACCTCGTCGTCGCGGGCGGCCTCGGCCTCGACCCGGTGGCGGGGGGTCACGACGCACCTCCTGCGGTCATCTCGGCGAGCGCGGTGAGCTGGGCGGCGCTCAGCTCACCGGAGCCGCGGGCGACGACCTCGCCGTCGGCGTCCACGGCCACGAAGAACGGGTAGGCGGTCAGCCCGACCGCCTGGGCGGCCGCCTGGTCGCCGTCGACGAGCACCGGCGACGTCCAGCCCTCGGCGTCGAGCCAGCGGGCCGGCGGGTGGTTGGGCCGGCGGGGGTCGACGGCGGTCGACACCCCGAACAGGTCGACCCCGTCCGGCAGCCCGCCGCTGTCGACCCAGTCCTGGATGACCGGCACCTCGGCCTGGCAGTGGGGGCACCAGTGGGCCAGGAACACCACGATGGCGGGCCGGCCGGCGGCGGGCAGGGTCAGCGGCCGGCCGTCGAGGCCGGTGCCGCTGAGCGTCGGCATCGGCCTCCCGATCGCCGGGTCGTCGCCGTCGTCGGTCAGGGGCGGCAGCGGCTCGCCGTCGACGGTGGCCGGCGTGTCGTCGGGGACGGCGGCGTCGGTGAAGCGGGTCCCCTCGTCCGAGGGGCCCTCGTCCGAGGGTGCGGTGTCGCGTGGCGACGTGGCGGTGTCGACGCCGTCGTCGTCGCCGGAGCCGGCGATCAGGGCCGCCACCAGGGCGACCACGACGACGGCGACGACGACCGCGGCCACGACGGCGACGGCGCGGTCGGGGCGCCCCTGTCCGGGGCTCGGGCGCGTGGCACGACGGGTGGAAGCGCTCACGGTGTCTCCTGGGGGAGGGCCAGCAGCAGGGCGACGACGGCGAACCCCGACAGCGCCATGGTCGGGATCGTGATGTAGCCCAGCTGCTCGACCCAGACGATCGAGCAGGGGTTGGTCACCTCGCACGAGCCGGACTCGAGCGAGGGGAAGCGTTCGACGAGGATGTGGTAGATCGACACCGCCCCGCCGGCGACCGCCAGCGGCAGCGCGTACCACCGCACCTGACGGTCGCGCCGCCAGGCGGCGATGGGCAGCACGACCGCCAGCGGGTACATGCCGATGCGCTGGTACCAGCACAGGCGGCAGGGCGGGAAGTCGGCGACCTCCGAGTAGTAGAGGCTACCCAGCATCGCCACCACCGCGACCAGGGCGGCGACCGGGAGGGCGGCGGGGCCGACGGCCTCGAGGACCCGGTGCGGCCACTCGGCACGGGGCGCGAGGGCGCGCGCCGCCAGCGTGGCGACGAGCACCACCGCGCCGATCTGGCACGCCAGCGCCAGCAGCGCGAAGAACAGGCTCACCTGGTCAGTGGACACGGCACTCCGGGGTCTCAGGACGTCCGCCGGGGCACGGCGGGCGTCACCGTGCGGGGACGGGCACGCCGGCGGTCGGCGCGCCGAGGCCATCAGCGGGCGCGGGCCGGCGGCGGGCCCCG
>Ga0207873_1003189_pt1 | contig 12377 bp, 11 predicted proteins | sample BGWIniCompost_FD_187373 | JGI IMG/M metagenome (GOLD analysis project Ga0207873, IMG submission 187373) | Cellulose adapted compost microbial communities from Newby Island Compost Facility, Milpitas, CA, USA - BGW Initial Compost (SPAdes)... ... | reverse complement strand
TAAACAGGAGTGAAGGGGGGTGCTGCTTCGCACGCAGAAGGGATAATTTTTTAGGGTGCTGCGTGCGAAGCGCAGCGCCAGGTATCACTAATTATATAAATAACTAGCTAAACCTTGCAATATAGACCTATTGTTCTTCTAGTCATGTAAGGAATTTTTCTAGTGAAACAGATTCGATAACTATAGGCATACTTGAATGAAGTATTCCACAAATTTCACTACATTGCAAATTATCTCTACTGTAATTTAATGTAATTAATAAACTTTTATTAATATATCTAGCTGCCTCCCGCTAAGTAGCATTATATTGAAAACAAAACATCAACTTTAATCTCGTTGTTTATAAGTAAAAAAAAAAATAACCTTTATAAATTTTACCATCTTTTAAACGAGTATTTAAAGTCTTTCTATCTAATTTGATATTTAAAATTTCAAAGTATTTAACTGTATCCGTAATACTTTCAAATTCTTTTTCGAAATTTTCTCCTTTTACTAGTATAGGTTTATTTTTTTTTATTGACTTTTAATGAGTCAATGTCTTTTTTTAATTTTTTATATTCATCAATAATTAATCCTACTTCTTCAAAATTCTCCGGTAATGCTTTATCTGAGTATTTACATAAGAAATGGTGAAACACTTTTTCATTTTTTATATATTTAGTAAGGGTGTCTCTTTTTATAGTTAAACCTAATTCTCTTAAATACTCAATACAAGATGTTAAAGAATCAAAATTTAAAGTTTGACCTCAAGAATCTAGAAATGCATTTCCTTCTTTAATTTCTAACTCCACTCGAATACTTCTACGAGTTCCTAATGTATACAATTTTTGTCTTTCTTTTTGCATTATATTTAATAATTCTTCTGCAGAAATATTGCTTATTGAAGCAGTAGGAATAAGATAGCTTAATAATAAAAATTTATTAAGATATGGTATTTTAGAATCTACAAACTTTTTACTAGTTTCAGTGTGTATTTTTAACACTCTTTTTAACTCAATTTTAGATTTAGCCTGGTAATAAAGAGTACTACATGTTAGATCATAAACATATACAGCGTCACCAACTGGGGTTTTGAAGATCCTGCATTCACAACTCTTAAAGTATTCAAGTTGAATTCTTTATTTAATAAATAATATTGTTCTAAAATTATTGCGTCTCTATTACTAAATTTACTACTGTCTAATTTAAAGATTACTAATTTAAAAGCTTTTAGTCCTTCTTGACGTAGTAAAGGTAAAAATTTACCACCACCACCACCACCAACTGAAGGATAATCTCCCTTAAAATAGTACTCCATTCTACGTCTTAGTAAATTAGATGAACCTACATATTTATTACCTGTTTTTTTATGTATAAATATGTATACACCAGAGAAACCCTTATATTGAGATTTACCTGTTAATTCATCTAAAAGTTTTTTATTTTCCGGCGTAGTAATAGGAAGATCTATTTCAACACCTTTAACTTTTAATAATTCTTCTAATTTTGAGTCATTCACGGATAAATTTTGATTTAATAATATTTGATTAATTACTGATGAAGTAGTAGGTTTTCCACTATTGATATGTTCTAACGCTAAAGACTCAGGATTATACTCCGCCTCCAAAGATCTATCTGAACTAAAAGATCTAGTTAAGGTTAGAGCAGCTATAGGACCTAACCCTATGCGTTTATCAAATTTTAAGCCCCCTTCTACGGGGATATCCCCGTTGAAGGGGGTGGGGACCAGGTTATTAAAAACACTTCTATTTATTCTATCTTGCAAATACTACAATAGTATACCACCCTGCAAAAGGAGCCGCGAAGCAACGAACAGTATTTTTTGTTTTTTCAATTTTTAAACTTGAAAGACAAATGATTTATGTGTTTCGATAATTTTTAATGTTTATTATTACATTAAAAATAGTTTAGCAAACTATTGTAGAGATCCCTACACCTTTTCAGGGGGGTTTGACTATATCTTAAGCATTATTAAAACTAATAATACCAACCACCGTCTAGTCGATGAACTGCATACCAAATATTTTATACTTGGTACTTGGCTGCGGATTGCCCATTGAATAATAAATCTTGATTTTACCATACCACGAGTCATTACCTGTGCCATAAGTTATGTTACCATACTTACTTGGTTAAGATTCCTTTAGGGGTTTCCCGCAATTTGATGGTTTTTAACCATAGGTTCACTACAGTTTTGGCCAATGTTGTTGGTTAAGACCATAGAAAACCCCTTCTCTATTAATGAAAACAGATACTTGATTTAATCTCAAATCTACCCTTTTGCCCTAGGCAAGGACCTAGGGACGAGTTAGGGTACTTATCCCTGAATAAGCAATAATATTGCATTATCCATTTAACAGAGAATTTAGATCTACACCTTATATGATTCGCGTCTTAAATGATGATAATTATGATGACGATGGACCCTCGCCAGTTATAGTTCCTTTAAAATCTTCTAGATAATGAAACTCATAACGACCTTTATATAACTTAGTAGGGTTCATGTATTTTTGAACATATCCTGTGTCCGTAAGAGCCTTTCTACCTAAATACCTTGACATGTCGGATACTGTCTTAAAGACTAAAGCACTTTGATTTAACACATCTACTAAAACAATCGGTTTAGATTTACTAGATTTTTTTCTAGCCTGCCCATCACTAGGTCTAGCAGCTATCCGTCCTTTTATATCCGATTTTCAATCGGGATTCATGACAAAATAAACAGGTGTTCTATCTGGCCCCACTAACACAGGACGTTCAAGATTAATATATCTACTAATATACCTACTATCCGATTTATCATCAAGACTCTTGGCTGCCTGGCTTGGACTATCATAAACACCAAAAAGAGATTTTTTGTCTAGTAAAAGAGCAGCATAAAAAGTTTACCTTTTTCCAAAGCATGTAAATCAACTCCTGTTATAGTCTCCACTTTATCTGTAGTAGTATAACTAGGAGAATCTTCTGATAAAGGCTTAGAAGGATCTATTATGTAAACATCCATATCTAAAACTGGGCTATATACTGTGAAATTTTTCAAGTTAACATACCGATCTAAAGTCGTTTTAGGAATTCCTAATGAAATAGCCGCTCTGTTCTTTGATGCAAATTTCATTAAAAATTCGGAATTATCTCCCGTTCTTACCTCTATGGGTTTCGAGCCGTCGTCCATTAAATAAGCACTTTTTTCCCAATTACTAAAAGGAAATACAACAGTATAACTACTATTTAATTTGGGTCTAAAATGAGTCAACAAAACTTGTTCGTATAATCTAGCCTCAAATTGCGTAAACGATCGTAATATAAACAATGATTCTAAACTTAATTCATGTTCAGGATTTTGCTTAGTAAAGTTGTTTATATAGTTATTAGTTATTAAAAGAGGTCTTCAAATAAAATTATGTCAGCCATGTTTTCTAACTGAAAGGTATAAATAATTAGAACCACCTCTCTCAGGTCTGCTACTGTTAACCTTATGCGCTTTATAACGAGTATTTAAACAAACAGCGGATCCTATATAGTAATCATTAGTCTTTAAACACAAAAAGGCATAGCAACCCGCCTTCCCTGTATACAAACTAGGATGTCCTTGTTTATCCGGACCATCCACCACATAATCTATAAAATCAAAATCTTTTTGAGTTATTTTCTTAATATGTTTATCTAAGGACATTAAATGTAAACAATTATTTTGTATATATAATTTTACAACAGGGTCGGTAATACTACTATACATTCTTGATAATACTTGAGAACATTCTTTGATATTAATAGTAATGTTCGAGTGTAGATTTTCAAATAATGAAGGGAAAGAATCCGAAAGACTATCCAATTTCGATCTATTCTGTTGTTTAGAAGATGTACTATACTCGCGTGAAAATAAAGGCGAAAGGCCAGCTGCTGCAAATCGATTATTATTTAAAACCAACCGAGGCATAATGCCACAATTTAAAATAGTATTTACGCCTTTAGCTAAAAAAACACCACCTTCTCTCTTAGTATAATTATATGCTTGATTTAATATCAATTATATCCTTTTGCCCTAGACAGGGCCTAGGGGCGAGTTAGGATACCTTACCCCTGAATAAAGAGTGCATAAAGATAGCACAAATTACCCATTTAACCGATAATACACTATCCTTATCTAAGGATTACCCTGGTTTATTTTTCACTTAGTGTCTACGAAGTCGGCCTGGTAATGGCAGCTATAGAGTATAACATCATAATACATACATTTACAAACGAATTTTCAAGCTCCTCACAGGGTTTAGCTTAGGTTGATAGAAATATTCTCCTGTATCCTTTCGGATAGGGTTTGACTATATCTTAAGTTAATAGCATATATTACTATATAATACTATTAACCAACCGCCGTTTAGTCGATGAACTGCACACCACTGTCGCACTTATGCAAACGTTATCTTAATATAATGGTGCTTGGCTGCGGATAACCTATTTCCTTACGTGCATCTGCTTCGATTTTACCTTACCTCATTTCATTACGTGAGCCATAAGACGTGTTACCACTCTTACTTGGTTGAAACAGCTTTAAGGCTTCCCCGCAATTTGACGATTTAATGTGGGAGAGAGAAGAACATTTTCTCCCACAACCTGGCATCTTTATATAATGGGGTTCTCAGGCCCACTTATACCAGGATCGTCCTACAACTTCGACCTAAATCCCTACTTTTCATAATTTACTTTAACCGATTATAGTAAAGAAGAAACAAACTTAAATATATAACGATTTTTGTAAGGCTTTCCACTAGATATATAATTTCTTATTGATGATCTACTAACACCGAATTTAGATGCTGCTTTTGATACTGAATCAATTATTGTAGTAGTATTTGTATCTGTATCAAAAACCTCTACTGAGCTACCGTAAGATTTGTGCAATTTACCTAAACTACTTATTCTTTGTTTTTTAATAAATTCACGGAGCTGTGATTCTGTTAAATCTGTAGGCAGTGCTTCTGGAACAAAGTTATTAGATATAATGAAATGACCTAAATAAAGTTCATTCTTATTTACATGTTTTTTATAAGAAGAATGATGTATACCTAGATCAGCACAAAAAGCGTTTAATGAGATACTAGAATAATATAAAGTTTTGCAGTCCTTATCGTATAAATAAATTTTAAATCCTTGATTGACTCTGAAATTTACTATCTTATGAGTATTAAGATTAAATTCTCTGTGTAACAGATAATACTGTTCTAAAAAACAATGAGAATATTTAGAAAAAGAAGAAGGTATAACGATAACATCTAGAGTAAACGCTTTTAAATCTTCCTTTTCTATCATAGGTAACAATATACCTGTGTTTTTATTAGAAAATAATGCATCCCTTTCAAAGTATTGATTGAATCTTCTTGCTAAATCATTGCTTGATCCTACATATTTTTTATTTGAATATTTGTGAGAAAAAATATATACTCCTGCTTTACTACGTTTAGAACCAGGTTTTCCTATTAACCCCAATAAAGCAGGGTATGTTTGATCTGTAATAGGTAAATCAAAATTAACTTTAGGAAGAGATAAAAGATCGTCTAATTCTTTTTGAGTTATAGAAACATTTTGATTAAGCAATACACTATTAATAACTTCACTAGTTGTAGGATTACCGCTATTAATATGTTCTAAAGCTATTTTATTAGGACGATAATCTTTCTTAGATAGGGTTAATCCAGATTCAAATCTATATAAAAAATTTAATTTATCCGTTCATGATCATTTATTATTGAATAAATTAACATTAGGACGCTTATTAAAACCAATTAAACTAGCTCTTTTTGTAAGTTCTAATTTTTCGTAGTTAGATTTTGTTTTACTAGGGTCAAATCTCAACATTAATGAAGGGACTTTTTGAAAAATACTAGTTTTAAATAATAAATATAGTTTAGGGCGACTTCGTCCCCATAATAAAAACAATGTCAATATTCTAAAACTATAATTATTTAATAAATCAACGCATAACAACTTAAACCTAGTAATAGGTCAGGCCGTTGTAGTAACTTTAATCTAGGGTTATTATATGAATAGTTAATACTATTCCGTTTATTTGATCCTAGTACCGGCTTTCCCGGCGACTAGAGTACACCTTACAATCAAGAAATAGTGTATGTAACAGATATAAACTTGATTGAAGAGCCGTCTACTCGTTGCTCTTTTACAGTAATAACATAATTCTATCGGCGTGCGCAACAACCGGTAAAAAAAATATATTACTGATTTAGATCCGCGATCACCCATTTCAGTTACCATCATCTTTAGTGATATTACCTTACCCTGAGTCATTAATCAGGCCGGATAAAAGTTTCCTTTTTATCTTTGGTTACTAAAGCTTTAGGGCTTCCCCGGAGTTTGGCTCTTTAGCACATATAATGAATAGCCTACATTCATTATTTTTTTATGCATCACATTTTATACCTAAAGAGTTACAAGAGAAAGAATGTATAACATCACCTGCAGTGATAATAAATCTAACATGTGTTAGTTCGGGAAGGATAACTTGTCTTGATTCTCTTTTACCATGAGCATACTATACGTATACTTTTAGGTATAAGCTAAGAATATAACGCCTCATTTCTGATAACTTTTTTCTGTCTGGGGAGAAAGCCTTAATGAAGTTGGGAGGGGTCAGATTATTAAGTTTAAACTACGCAAGGATTTAAATTAAATACCCTTGCACCTTCACTACGTTCGACGTAAACTCCTTATTTCACGAGCAGCATAGATGACGCGCACAAGGTGTATAAAATTGTGCTGCAGTGCAGGATGCCGCAAGCTACAGATATCCTAGTAATGTTAATGTTAGGTAAGTAAAGGTAGAATCGGGCCCCCGCAGGGGGCCTGATTCCAGGGCCCTCCGGGCCCCGGAATCTTCGATAAGTGATAAAAAACTAAAATGAAAATTAAACTCTTCCTTTGTTCATACCCCCTCCGCAGGCTAGGAGCTGCCCAGCACGCACAGCGGGCGCTGGGGCTTTTATTTTAACAATATTTTTAAGTCCCTCTGATTCTGGAGTTAAATGTACCTTATCATTCATTAATTTAGCAACTTTACATCAATCTTTAAAATCCTCAAGTTTTACCCCTTGAATTTTATGATTGTGAAAAAATTTGATGATTTTATCAAAATTATCCGAAAATTTTTCTACTCTAAACTGTACTTTACCGTCTGAACTAGTTACTAATTTACCGCAACCTAAATATGAGATTAAACTTTGAATTAGTATATAATCCCGAGAGTGCTGAGTTATTTGAAATACTAATTGGACCTGAAAACCGGATTTATGAGTTAAAGATTTATGTACAAAAACATAAAAACAACCCTCACCTGATGTAAATCCAGCTAGCCAATCGCCATGTGGAATAGCGATGTTATCAATCTTAGGTCTAATGGCAGGGATAATACCCGGGAAAGCTTCTTTCAAACTATCGCTTAAACCTAAATTCAAAGAAGCTCTTAGACTAATAATAGTTAATAACCCTTCTTGAGTTATATGCTCTTTACGATGCATCATCATAATTATCTCTCTTCAGATAAGATAATCAGCACGTTTTTGTGAAATTAAAGGGTATTTATCAAAATGATCAATAATCTTTATCATTTCACTGATAGTATTTACCCTTAAAGCACAAGCATCTTTGGCAAATTTTCCTATACGTCCTATGCCACCTAAATAATCCTGAATATCTTTTAAAACCCCTATGTCCCTTTTATGTAATCCAATTAGAAATTCAGCACCCACTCTTCATCCTGTACTACGCTTTGAATCCTTATAAACTGAGACAGAAAAACAACCCTCTGCATCTGTAAAACCAGTGATAAATCACGGGCTCATCTTAGATGGTTTGGGACCTACACAAGGCGTGCTATACTTTCTTATACCTAAAGCATATCAAGGAAAAGGATGTTTAACTCCATTAATTAGCCCCCCCTTCACTTCATCCCCCTTGTGCTGCAAAGCACAAGGTTTATATATATTTATAGTAAACAGGAGTGAAGGGGGGTGCGGAGCAGGTCTAACACATAATAATCCAAGAACACTGACATGCTTTAGTCTTCTTTTACCTTGAGTATATTCTAACTTTTAGGTATAAGCTAAAGACATAACGCCTCGTTTCCGATTTTATTTATCTCTGATTTTCTGTTGCCACTAAGAAAAGCATTTCTTAGTATTTAATGCAAGCAGAAAATACAAAAAAGACCCAGGCCCCGGCCATGTATACGCAAAGCGCAAAGAGTGTCTTTGCAATTTACGCGGTTAAAGGGGCCGTTATAGATGGTCCTCGATAATAAGTAATAGGCTATTAGAGTACACCTTACACCATATATCTACCCTCACTTTCTGAGGTAATCGAGGTTTTACCTAATATATGGCGAGTAACCGTCTACTCGTTGCTCTTTTACACATTAATCCTGTCGCTATACAAGTCCGAAGGACTCGTAAGCTTTATTGACTAGGAAAAAGAGGTGATTTAGATCCGCGAACGTCCATTTTAACTTTCGTTAAATCTCAGAACTTGTTACTATACCCAAGTAATTAGTTTGGCCCCTTTCCTTACCCTTTTAGGTTAAAAGGTTAGTATTCTGAGCTCTTAGGATTTACCCGGAGTTTGGCTACTTAAGAGTCATATTAAAGCTTGCTTAAGGCTTTTTCACTCTATTATCCACTTCTAACATTCTTAATCCTCCTTCTTCTAGATCAGATTCAGGTACTATATATGAATCAAATTCTATAAATTCATTATCAGAATTTAAAAAGTCTGGATAACTATAGCTTCAGTATCATTGATGCAAAAATTATTAATAACCCTAGCAGCGCTATAGGTGAGGATAATGCTTATAAGTATGATGCCTGCTAACAAGGCACATAACTATTTATCTTGTTTTTCTAAGCCTAATTTATACATCATACTTGGTATAATGTAAGGTTTAACTAACTCTCTAAGTCGAGGTACTGATGCTACTCTAAAATAAATATTATATTTATCTGACGGACCGTTACCTCCTTTTTTAGAAAGTTTTTGAATAGTACAACTTAGATCAAATTTAGTTTCAAGCATATGCACTAGAAGTTTTACTTCTTCAAGAGTATAATTATTTGCAGCTATTCGTAAACTTTTAGATGTGGCAACTCAGCCTCCATCATCCATAATTAAGATAGCTAAAGCTAAAGGCGTTAAATAATTTTCCGGCGAAGCACTCTGGAGAAATGGTTTTCACTTTATCTTTATAAAATAAATCATAAATTCAATTTAAGCTACTAAAAGTAAAAAGATCAAACTCATACCCATAATAAGTTTTATGTACGCCTGTACTTTTTTGTATAAGAATAGTTTTATATTCTCTAGGTCCTGTACCCATACAATAACCTCTTGAATGAAAAAATTCATACAATCAAAATAAGTACTCTTTATGCACTGCACTTTGTTTAAACCTGAAAGATGTACCTTTATTTAAAGCTTTAGTTTGATAAGCATACTTACGCCACATTTTCTGGCCCTCACCTATATATTTCAAACAACACATTAATCAAAGTCAAACAACAATTTAATCTTCTTTTAGATGATCTAGCTATTTTTAATAATCTCTTAATGAATTCATACCAGATTTTATTTTTCTAATTTCATTTAACCCTTCTTCGGTTAAATGGGCTTTATTTTCCATTAATTCCGCAACTTTACAAAAATCCGCTCCGCAGAAAATTTAACCTTTTAACTCCAATTAGCGGATATTCCCTAAAAAATGGAATAATTATATTTATAATATCTGCAAACTTAGTAACCACATAATTTACTCTAGCCTTCTCCGGCACTTCATTAACATTTCCACAATTCAAATGTTTTTGTATAACAAAAAACAAAGCTGTGTCACGAATATGTTGACTTATATTGAAATTTAATTGTACACGAAATCCTATCTTCGTTTTACTACGTGGAATACTTACATTAAAACAGCCCTCTCCGTCAACAAATCCCGCTAATCAATATTTATCTATATTTTCGGTTAATTCCACTACAGGCCTTTTACCTACATGTGTAGAAAATTTTTCTACTAATTTACCTGTTAACCCTTTATTAAGTAAGGCACGCAGTCCACCAATTTTATTTAACCCTTCTTCGGTTAAATGTTGGTTTTGCATAATTAAATTAACTATCTCACTAAATAGTACGAAATCTACTTTCTTTTGAGTTAAAAGCGGATATTTCTTAAAATGTGGTATAATAATAGAATTAAGAGATTCATGGGATTTTACTTGGTAACTAACTGTTCCATTTTTATTTTGGATTACATGACCTACAGCAAAATAAGCTTGAATCTTGTCTAATAATTCTTTATCTTTTCCATCTAAAGATATACTAAAAATAGCCTGTACTCGCCATCCTACTACACGTGTATTATTCTCCGTAATAGATACAATAAACGACCCTTCAGCGTCTGTAAACCCTGTAACTCAATAAGGGTTAAGTTCGGATTCACCTTCGGTCAAAGCACCATCGGTTAAACTTTTATTGTTTTTAGAATATAATACCGCTGTAGTATGAAAAGACTTTTTTAAACCATCTCCCAAAAGACTACAGTATGCAACCTTGAAAATTTGGTTGTTTGGTGCGAGGTTAATAACCTCTCGACTGTACATTAAGCAGTTATTATATTTAACCACCCACAAGTGACCCAGTCTGTTGCAATAGATAGAAAAAAATAAAAATTATCTACTGACAGTCTTGTATTATTATTAAACCTGGGTAGAAGGCGATACTGAGAATAATAATACGTTGACTGTTTTCACTCGTGTCGCCAAAGAAGAAATAATCTTCTTAAAGATCCCCGTCGAGATCTTAGAAATTAATAGATTGAAACTTATACTAACGCTGCAAGCTTCGCTTTAGTTAATACATTAACTAAATATGGCTCTATTATTTAGTTACTTCTTTCTACTAATTTCACGACTATTAAATATATCATATGTTTATTAAAAGAACTTATACTTATTGGTTATCCTTTACTCCTAATTTATATCTCATACTAGGTATTACATGAGGTAATACAAAAGCTATTAGTATAGCTTTTGAATCTTTTGTAATATATATAGAATGATGTCCTTCTATAGTTTGAATTGTATAATTTAAACCATAAAGTTTAACTAGCATATTTGCTAATAATTTTACCTCCTCTAATTTAAAACAATTAGTAGCAATTCTAACTCCGCTACCTGTTCAACACCCGTCTAGTAGTAGAGGCTTTAGTCTAACCCCTCTTTTTGTATATCATAGCTAATAATATATGTGTTGTTAAAAAGTTTTTTATCTTTAATACGTCTAACAATTGTAGGCCTACTGGTGTTTAAAGCAATAGCAGCCTCACTGATTGTATTATAAATAGTTATTTCATTTGTTACAATATTAGATACTACTACTTTTTTACCTAAAGCATTTTTCCACTTTTCTAGACCTATATTTAAATTAGCTTTTGCAGACTCAATTCTACGAATATGATCTTGTTTAGTTTGTCCTTCACTTAATTTAGTTATTACATATCTACCTCTAAACGGTATGATTTCTTTATCATTTGTATTAAATTTAGCTCATATAGTTTTAGTATCTGTTTCAATAGCTTTAGCGGCTTCAGCGATTGAATCATATAAGGTATCTTTATCATTATAAAAATCATATATACATACCTCTATACGTTTTTTTTCATTTAATTGCGGAGCAGGATTTAAACTAGCTAAATGATCACGCAATTTACCTAATGATTCTTCAGATAGTTTTCTTTGCTTAAATTTAGCTAAAGTATCTTCCGTATGTTTATAACCTAAGTTGGAACCAGCTATTTTAAGAATATTATATTTCCCTGCGGGGCAGGTTTATATAAATCTAAATAATATTGTTCTCTAATCAATACTTCTGTTTTATCACAATACTCTAATATCTCTAATTTGAAATTACTATATCCATGTTTCAATAAAGAAGCATAAATAATACTTTTTGTTCTATTAGCTTCTCTAGTTAAGAAACTAGTGGAAAAATAATCTGCAAATCTCTTAGCTAAATTAGCTGAACTACCGATATATGTTTCGGCGAAGCACTGTAATTAAGTTAACCCAACGATAAACTCCGGCTTTATTTTTATTTTCTTTATCCCCCTACGAAGTACGAAGTAGCACCCCTTCTACTTCGTACTTCGTACTTCGTACTTCGTACTTCGTACGGACGGCCGGTTCTAACAAGGGTCCGGTCGTGAAGGGGGGGACCCCCCCCCCTACGAAGTAGCACCCCTTCGTACTTCGTACTTCGTACTTCGTACTTCGTACTTCGTACTTCGTACTTCGTACTTCGTACTTCGTACTTCGTACTTCGTACGG
>Ga0207873_1003188_pt1 | contig 12380 bp, 12 predicted proteins | sample BGWIniCompost_FD_187373 | JGI IMG/M metagenome (GOLD analysis project Ga0207873, IMG submission 187373) | Cellulose adapted compost microbial communities from Newby Island Compost Facility, Milpitas, CA, USA - BGW Initial Compost (SPAdes)... ... | reverse complement strand
CAGCCGCGACCCGATTGCACCAGGAGTCGAGAACGCGACGCCCGGACCCGTTCGCGCGCCCTCGCCCCGGCATCGGACCGGCGGCCGCCTTCCGTTCGGGCCGAACCGGAAACCCCGGAGGACGCTCCTCGCCTCAGAACCAGATCCGCACCCCCGCCACCACGCGCGTCTCCCGCGCGTGCCCGCCAACGGCTTCGCGTGCCCGCGCCGCGGCCCCGAACGCGCGCTCGTGCACCACGCCGACATAGGGCGCGAAGCGGCGGGTCACCTCGTAGCGCAGGCGCAGGCCCGCTTCGGCCGTCGACAGGCCGCGGCCGGTGCCGCGGGCCTGGTCGTCGCGGGCGTCGAGTTCCAGTTCCAGCGAAGGCTGCAGCACCAGGCGGTTGGTGAAGCGCAGGTCGTACTCGGCTTCCAGCTCCGCGGACAGGCCGCCCGCGCCCAGGTAGGCGGTGGCCGAGACCTCGAACATGTACGGGGCGAGGCCCCGCACGCCGAGCGCGGCGCGCGTGCGCGGCTCGCCGGGACGGATGTCGTGGCGCATGCCGGCGAACACGTCCCACCAGCGCGCGACGGCGCGCGAGGCCTGCAGCTCGACGTGCGATGCGGTGGTGCGTCCGCCGGCGCGTTCGCCGCCGCCGCGCAGCCACAGGCGGTGGATGTCGCCACCGGTCGAAGCACTGGCGTCCCACGCGGCGCCGTGCTGGCCGTCGTCCTCCCAGCCCTCCAGGCGGTGCAGGGTCACCCGCGTGTAGCGCGCGGGCGCATGCACCATGCCCGCGTGCGCGAGCACGGGGAAGGCGGCCGCGCGGTCGACGTCGGTGACCGGCGGGACCGGCTCGCGCGGCATCGCCGCCGCGGGCGCGCAGTGGCCCATCGCGGCGTGCTCCGGCGTGCAGCCGGCCGGTGCGGGTGCGGGCGTGCAATGCCCCATCGCCGCGTGCCCGGGGCTGCAGGGCGCCGGGGGCGTCGGCGTCGCGGGCGGCGTGCAGTGTCCCATTGCAGCATGATCAGGGCTGCAGGCAGGCGACGCCGGCGGATCCACTCGCGTGGGCGTGCAGTGGCCCATCGCGGCGTGCTCAGGCGAACACGTGGTGGCCGTGCGTGGGTCCGCGGCGGGCGGCGGCGTCGCGTCGTGCGGCGGGTGCTGCGGCGGCGCGGCATGGACGGAATGCCGGGCGGTGGCCTGCCCGGCGACGCCCAGCAGCAGCGTGACGGCGATGGCATGGGCGAAGCGCTTCATGCGCGTTCCTCCACGCGCACCTCGCGCATCATGCCCGCCTCCATGTGGTAGAGCAGGTGGCAGTGGTAGGCCCAGCGGCCGAGCGCGTCGGCGCGCACGCGGTAGCTGCGGCGCGTGCCCGGCGGCATGTCCACGGTGTGCTTGCGCACCATGAAGGCGCCGTTCGCGTCCTCCAGGTCGCTCCACAGGCCGTGCAGGTGGATCGGGTGCTGCATCATCGTGTCGTTGACCAGCACGATTCGCATGCGCTCGCCGTAGTTGAGCCGCAGCGGCTCGGCGCTGGCGAAGGGAATGCCGTCGAACGACCAGGCGAACTTCTCCATGTGCCCGGTCAGGTGCAGCTCCACCGTGCGGCCGGGCTCGCGGCCGTCGGGGTCGTCGAACAGGCTGCGCAGGTCGGCGTAGGCGAGCACGCGGCGGCCGTTGCCGCGCAGGCCGATGCCCGGGTCGTCCAGGCGCGGCGCGGGGGCCATGGTCTGCATGTCGACCAGCGGATTGCCGGCTTCGCTGGCCGGGTGCGATTGCATGCCGTGGCCGGCGTGCGCGCCGTGCCCCGCGCCATGCGACATGGCCGCGCCGCAGGCGCCTTCGGCCATGTGTGCGCCGCATGCGCCCTCGGCCGGCGCACCGTGGCCGCCGTGTCCCATGTCCTGCATCGTCAGCAGCGGGCGCGGATCGACCGCGGGCACCGGCGCCTCCAGCCCTGCGCGCACGGCGAGCGTGCCGCGCGCGTGGCCGGTGCGCCCCAGGTCCTGGGCGAAGATGGTGTAGGCGTCCTGGCCGGACGGCTCGACGATCACGTCGTAGGTCTCGGCGGTGGCGATGCGCAGTTCGTCGACGCTGACCGGGTGCACGTACTGGCCGTCGGCGGCCACCACGGTCATCTTCAGCCCCGGGATGCGCAGGTCGAAGTGGGTCATCGCCGAGGCGTTGATCAGGCGCAGCAGCACCTTCTCGCCCGGGCGGAACTGGCCGGTCCAGTTGCCTGCCGGCGACCGGCCGTTCACCAGGTAGGTGTAGGTGTGGCCGTTGACGTCGGACAGGTCGCTCGGCGTCATCCGCATCCGGCCCCAGGCCGCGCGGTCGGCGAGCGTGGCGCGCAGTCCGTGCTCGCGCGCGTCGCGCAGGAAGTCGCCGACGGTGGGCTTGTACCAGTTGTCGTGGTGCGGCGCCTTCTTCAGGCGCCGGAACAGCGCGGCCGGGTCGAGGTCGGTCCAGTCCGAGAGCAGCACCACGTGCTCGCGGTCCCAGTGGTAGGGCGGCGGTTCGCGCGGGTCGACGACGATCGCGCCGTACAGGCCCGCCTGCTCCTGGAACAGCGAATGGCTGTGGTACCAGTAGGTGCCGGCCTGGCGCAGGGTGAAGCGGTACAGGTACGACTCGCCCGGCAGGATGCCGTCGAAGCTCATGCCCGGCACGCCGTCCATGTTGGCCGGCAACAGGATGCCGTGCCAGTGGATCGAGGTCGGCACGTCGCGCAGGCGGTTGCGTACGCGCAGGGTCACCGTGTCGCCCTCGCGCCAGCGCAGCACCGGTGCGGGCAGGCGGCCGTTGACGGTGATCGCCGGGCGCGGCCGTCCGGTGATGTCGACGATCGAGGCGCCGATGTCGAGCTGGAATTCGCGCCCGGACAGGACGCCGGGCGATGCGGCTTCACCGGCGTCGCGCGCGTGTGCAGGCAGGCGCGCGGTGCCCGCGGCGAGGGCGGCGGTGCCCAGGCACAGGCCCTGGACGAAGCGGCGGCGGCCGGACGACGGCGGCGCCGACGGCAATTGCAGCGGGTGGTGCATGGCGGACTCCGCGGCGCGCGTGCGCGCCGGCTGGCAGGGAGGTCGGCGCGCGGATGCCGCGCGCGATCAGGTGGCCCGCAGGCGCCGCTCAGCCGATGGGAGGACGCAGGGGCGGCCCGGCGTGCACCGGACCACGCTGCGACTGGCCGGTCGCCGCGGGGAGCGGGGCCTGCACGGTCGCGGGCAATGCAGGCGGAGCCGGGAGCATGGCCACGCCGTGCTGCAGGCACAGCTCCAGACAGCGCTCGAGGCAGTCCCCGTCCGGTGCGGCCGGCGCCTCGCGCTCCAGCATGGCCGCGTCGTGGCAGCCGTGCCCGGCCTGCGCCTCCACGGACGCCGGCCGCGGCGCGTCGACCGCCACGCGCGCCAGCGCCAGGTGCGTGCCGGCGACCGCCGGGCCGAGCGTGTCGACCAGCAGGCACAGGCACAGCAGCAGGCGCAGGAAGGAGGCGGTCACCGGCGGCGGGGGGCAGGGCGTACGGCGAGGATAGCGCGACGCGCCGCGACCGTCCCGGCCGCGGCGGCCCGGTTCAGCCGATGCCCAGCGGCCGTTCCTTGCGTTCGGCCAGCCGCTTCTCGAGGTAGTGGATGTTCTGGCCGCCGGCCTGGAAGCCGCCGTCGGCCATGATCCGCTGGTGCAGCGGGATGTTGGTGCGGATGCCGTCGATCACCATCTCCGACAGCGCCACGCGCATGCGCGCGATCGCCTGCTCGCGGTCGGCGCCGTGCACGATCAGCTTGCCGATCATCGAGTCGTAGTTCGGCGGCACCGTGTAGCCCTCGTAGATGTGCGAGTCCACGCGCACGCCCGGGCCGCCCGGGGCGTGGAAGTGCTGGATCAGGCCCGGCGAGGGCAGGAAGGTCTCCGGGTCCTCGGCGTTGATGCGGCACTCGATCGCGTGCCCGCGCAGGACCACGTCCTCCTGCCGGATCGACAGCTTCTGCCCGGACGCGATCCTGAGCTGCTCGCGGATCAGGTCGATGCCGGTGACCATCTCGGTGACCGGGTGCTCGACCTGGATGCGGGTGTTCATCTCGATGAAGTAGAAGCGCCCGTTCTCGTACAGGAACTCGAACGTGCCCGCGCCGCGGTAGCCGATGCGCAGGCAGGCCTCGACGCACACCCGGCCGATCTCCTCGCGCTGCTCGGGCGTGATGCCCGGCGCCGGCGCTTCCTCCACCACCTTCTGGTGGCGGCGCTGCATCGAGCAGTCGCGCTCGCCCAGGTGGATGGCGTTGCCCTGGCCGTCGGCGAGCACCTGGATCTCCACGTGGCGCGGGTTTTCCAGGAACTTCTCCATGTAGACCATGTCGTTGCCGAACGCGGCCTTGGCTTCCTGCTTGGTGGTGGCGATGGCGTTGATGAGCGCGGCCTCGGTGTGGACCACGCGCATGCCGCGCCCGCCGCCGCCGCCGGCCGCCTTCACGATCACCGGGTAGCCGATCTCGGCGGCGATCCTGGTGTTGGTCGCGGCATCGTCGCCGAGCGGGCCGCCGCTGCCGGGCACGCAGGGCACGCCGGCCTCCTTCATCGCCCGGATCGCCTCGACCTTGTCGCCCATCAGGCGGATGGTCTCGGCCTTGGGCCCGATGAACACGAAGCCCGACTGCTCCACGCGCTCGGCGAAGTCGGCGTTCTCGCTGAGGAAGCCGTAGCCGGGGTGGATGGCCTGGGCGTCGGTGACCTCGGCCGCGGCGATGATCGCCGGCATGTCGAGGTAGCTGCGGTTGGACGGCGCCGGGCCGATGCACACCGACTCGTCGGCCATCGCGACGTGCTTGAGGTTGCGGTCGACGGTGGAGTGCACCGCGACCGTGCGGATGCCCATGGCATGGCACGCGCGCAGGATGCGCAGCGCGATTTCGCCGCGGTTGGCGATGACGACCTTGTCCAGCATGGCGGCCGCCTCAGCCGATCACGAACAGCGGCTGGTCGAACTCCACCGGCTGGCCGTTCTCCACGGCGATCGCCAGGATGGTGCCGGAGGCGTCGGCCTCGATCGGGTTGAACATCTTCATCGCCTCGATGATGCCCAGGGTGTCGCCGACCTTGACCGTCTGCCCGACGGTGACGAACGCCGGCTTGTCCGGCGCCGGCGAGGCGTAGAAGGTGCCGACCATGGGCGAGGTGACCACGTGGCCCTCGGGCAGGCCGGGCGCCGCGGGTTCGGGCGCGGCCTGGCGGCCGCCGGTGGGGCCGTCGACCGGCGAGAGCATCGGCATCACCGGCTCGCGCGGCGCGGCCTGGGCGGCGGGCGCCGGCGCGTAGGCCACCGGGGCGGCGCTGCTGCCGCGCGAGAGGCGGACGGATTCCTCGCCCTCGCGGATTTCGATTTCGGCCAGGTTCGACTCTTCGAGCAACTCGATGAGCTTCTTGAGCTTGCGCAGGTCCATGGATGGCCTCTGGTGGGACTACCGGAAACGGGGAACGGGGCTCAGTCGCCGGCCGGTGCCAGGCGGCGCAGGGCGGCGTCGAGCGCGTAGGAGTAACTGTCCGCGCCGAACCCGCAGACCACCCCCACCGCCTTGTCGCTGAAGTAGCTGTGCTGGCGGAAGGGTTCGCGGGCGTGGGGGTTGGACAGGTGGATCTCGATGAACGGGATCGCGACCGCGGCCAGCGCGTCGCGGATGGCCACGCTGGTGTGGGTGAACGCGGCCGGGTTGATCAGGATGAAGGCGGTGCCGTCCCCGCGCGCGGCCTGGATCCGCTCGACCAGGACGTGCTCGGCGTTGGACTGCAGGCTCTCGAGCTGGTGGCCGGCGGCGGCGGCGCGTTCGCGCAGGGCGGCGTCGATGTCGGCCAGCGTGGTGCGCCCGTAGACCTCCGGCTCGCGGGTGCCGAGCAGGTTGAGGTTGGGGCCGTGCAGGAGCAGCAGTCGGGCCATCGCAGGGTCGGGGCAAAACAGGCGCGCAGTCTGGCGCAAGCGCCGGATCGTGTCCAGTTCGGCGAAGTTTGCCGGATTTAAGCGGGTGTTTGAGTTTCCGTTCCGTCAAGGGGGCGGCCGGGCCAGGGCCGTGTCGATCCCGGGCCCGCCCGTTCGACGTTCCGGGGAATCCCCCGGAATGGCCGCCGATGACCGCACCCGACACGCTCTACTACTCGCACAACCTCAATCCCCGGGTCGCCGTCGCCGTGGCCCGGCACCTGCGCGCGCCGCTGCGCTTCGTCCGGGCCGAGCCGATGGGCCGCGACCGGGAGGCGTTCCGGGCGATCAATCCCAACACCCGGGTTCCGGTGCTGGTGGAACCGGCGCTCACCCTGTGGGAGACCGACGCCATCGCCATGCGCCTGGCCGCCCGCTTCGCCCCGGACTTCTGGCCGGGGCGGCGGCGCGAGGAAGTGATGATGTGGGTGAGCTGGAGCGCCCACCATTTCACCCGCTGGGCCGGCGACCTCTACTTCGAGCGGATCATCGGCCCGCGCTACCTGTCGCGCCCCACGGACGAGGCCCTGGCGGCGGCCGCGCAGGCCGAACTGGCGTCGTTCGCCGCCGTCCTCGACCAGGCCCTGGCCGGCCGCGACTGGCTGGTCGGAGACGCGCCCACCTACGCCGACTTCCGGGTGGCGTCGGCGCTGCCGTTCGCGGCCGAGGCGGGGATCGACCTGGCGCCGTGGGCGCACGTGCGCGCCTGGCACGCGCGGCTGGCGCAGTTCGAGGCCTGGCGGGACCCGTTCGCCGGCCTGGAGTGAGGGGCGCGCGCCAGCGGGCGCCGGGCGCCGCGGACGTCTGGACGTCGGCGCCGGGCCGGGCCTGCCGGGCCGCGCGTTGGGCGTCGGCGGCGTCCGCGGGATTCAGGCGGGCGTCCGCGTCGATGCCCGTCCGCCTTGGCCCGCCGCCCGCCGGCGTGGCGGCCGCGCCGGCGCGCCTGCGTCGAGTTCGTGCAGGTAGCTGGCCACGATGGCGCGGCTCTCGCGCAGGGTTCGCAGCTGCGCGTCCAGCTCGGCGACCGCCTGACGCAGGGTCTCGCGGATCTCGTCGCAGCCTTCGAACAGCGGGCCGTCGCCCGTGCGCATGCACGGCAGCAGGCGGCGGATGGCCTCGACCGTGAGGCCGGACGCGCCGAGCAGGCGGATGCGCCGGGCGGCCTCGAGTTCGGCCTCGCCGTAGTCGCGGTACCCGGACGCGGTGCGTGCCGGGCGCAGCAGGCCGGCCTCCTCGTAGTAGCGCAGCATGCGCGCGCTGAGGCCGCTGCGGCGTGCCAGCTCGCCGATCCTCATCGCTGGCTCCAGGGTTGACCTTGACAGTGCTGTCAAAGTCTAGCATCCGCGCCCCCACCCCTGGAGGAGCGTGCTATGGACGACACCCGATCCCCCATCGCCACCCTTGCCGCGGGCGCGGACCCGTCCGCCGACCGTGCCGCGACCGCCGCGGACCTGGCGCCGCTGGCGTTCGCGGGCTATGCGCATTTCACCGCGATGCAGGTCCGCGACGGCGGCGTGCGCGGGCTCGACCTGCACCTGCGGCGCCTGCGCGAGGCGTCGCTGGCGATGTTCGGCCGCGCATTGCCCGACGACGTCGTGCGCGCCAGGCTGCGCCGGGCGATGGCGCGCCGGCCGGAGGCTTCACTGACCGCGACGGTCCATTCGCGCGCCGGCGAGTTCACCGCCGCGGACGGCGAACTGGACATGCTGGTGCGCGTCGATGCGCCGGCGCGGCCGCCGGCCGGGCCGCTGGCGCTGGCGGCGGTCGTCCACCAGCGCGCGCTGGCGCGCTACAAGCACGTCGGCGAGGTGGCCAAGACGTGGTACCTGCGCGAGGCGGTCGCGCGCGGTTTCGACGATGCCGCCTTCATCGATCCGGCCGGGCGCGTGGCGGAGGCCACGATCTGGAACCTCGCCTTCTGGGACGGCGCGGCGGTGGTGTGGCCGGTGGCCGACATGCTGGCCGGCGTCACCATGGGCATCGTGCGGCGCCAGTTGCGGCGGATGGGCGTGCCGCAGCGCGACCGGACGCTCACGCTGGACGATATCGCCGGGCTCGCAGGCGGCGTGGTCATGAACTCCTGGTCGCCCGGCATCGCCGTCTCGCGCATCGGCGACGTGGCGCTGCCGGCCGCGCCGGATCTGGTGCGCCTGCTGCACGAGGCCTACGCGGCCGAGCCCCTGCAGGCACCCTGAACCGGCGCGGCGCCGGGGCTCAGGGACCGGCCCAGCGGTCGATTTCGCCCGGTTCGAACGGCCCGATCTTCTGCTTGAGCAGGCGGCCGTCGGCCGAGACCAGCACCGAGTAGGGCAGCATGCCGCGCGGATTGCCGAGCCGCACGCCCGCGTCGGCCGGGCCCGGCGCGTCGATCGCGAGCGGATAGCGCACCGGCACGCGTTCGAGGAAGGCGCGCACCGCGTCGGGTTCGTCCAGGGCCAGGCCCAGCACCTGCACGCCCTCGGTGCCCTGCTCGCGGGCGAAGCGGTCGAGTTCGGGCATTTCCTCGATGCACGGCGGGCACCAGCTGGCCCAGACGTTGACCAGCAGCGGCCGGCCGGAGAAGTCATGGGGCAGGTGCACGCGGCCGCCGTCCAGCGTGGCCAGGTGCAGCGCCGGCAGCGGCTCGCCCCGCCGCGCCACGCGGCCGCCATCGGGCAGCGGCGGGGCGCTGGCGGTGAGCGCGTCGTTGAGCAGGCGCTGGCCGGTGTCCGTGCCCCAGATCGGGCCGCCGCCGGTGACCATCAGCCCCGCCAGCAGGCCCAGCCCGCCGGCCGCGAGCGCGACCAGGACCACCTTCGCCGGCGTGACCTTCATCGCGCCGCGCGCTCCAGCGCCGAAGCGACGATGTCGCCGGTCAACAGCACCGGCAGGACCTCGCCTTCGCCGCCGCCGCGCGGGTACACCACGTACAGCGGCACGCCGACCGCGCGGTGCGCGTCGAGGAACGCCGCGATGCGCGGATCGGCGTTGGTGTAGTCGCCGACCAGGTAGCTTGCCCCGGCCTGCGCCAGCGCTTCGCGGAACGCCGGCTGCGACAGCACCCGGCGCTCGTTGGCCTTGCAGGTCACGCACCAGTCGGCGGTCATGTTCACGAACACGACGCGGCCCTGGTCGCGCAGCGCCTGCAGCCGCTCGGGGCTCCACGGTTCGGACAGCTGCCCGGTCGCCGCCTGCTGCGGCGGCGGCAGCGAGCCGACCTTCCACACCGGCGCCAGCGCGAGCACCGCCAGCGCCAGCGCCAGCGCACTGCCCAGGCGCCCGCCGCGCCAGCGCCGCCGCTCGAACCACCACAGCGCCAGCGCGAACACCACCAGGCCGACGGCGACCAGCGCCATCGCGTCGACGCCGCGCTGCTTGCCCAGCACCCACAGCAGCCAGATCGCGGTGAGGTACATCGGGAACGCCAGCACCTGCTTGAGCGTCTCCATCCATGCGCCGGGCTTCGGCAGCCGGTCGGCCAGCGCCGGCACCAGCCCCACCAGCAGGAACGGCAGCGCCAGGCCCAGGCCCAGCGCCAGGAACACCAGCAGCGCCAGCCACGGCGGCGCGGTGAACGCGAACGCCAGCGCGCCGCCCATGAACGGCGCGATGCAGGGGCTGGCGACCACGCAGGCCAGCACGCCGGTGAAGAAATCGCCGGCCGGGCCGCTGCGGCTGGCCAGCGCATGGCCGAGGTTGCCGAGCCCGCCGCCCATGGTGAACACGCCCGACAGCGCCAGGCCGACCGCGAACATCAGGTACACCAGCGCCGCCACGAACCACGGCTGCTGCAGCTGGAAGCCCCAGCCCAGGGCCTGGCCGCCGGCGCGCAGCGCCAGGACCAGCGCGCCGATCGCCGCGAACGACACCAGCACGCCGGCCGTGTACCAGAGCGCGTGGCTGCGCGCGCGCTGGCGGCCTTCGCCGCTCTGCGCCAGGCCCAGGACCTTGAGCGACAGGATCGGCAGCACGCACGGCATCAGGTTCAGCACCAGGCCGCCGAGCAGGGCCAGGACCAGCGCCCCGATCGCACCGCCCGCCGGCAGGCCCGCCCCGGACGGGGGACGGGTGCGCGCGGCGTTGTCACCCGAGGCGTCGCGGGACGCGATGGCGCCGTCGCCGGCGCCGCCGGCATCGGCGCGCGCGGATGCCGTCGCGCCGCCCGCCGCTTCCCCGGCAGGCGGAACCCCGCCGGGTCCGGGGCCGGCGTCCGCGGCCGTTGCGGCCGCCGGAGCAGGCGGGGCCCCCGCCGCCGGCAGGGCCACCTCGACGCTGCGGGTCATCGGCGGATAGCAGATGCCCTCGTCCTGGCAGCCCTGGAAGGTGGCGACCAGGCGGATCGTCGCCGCCGCCGGCGTGCGTCGCTTCAGCGGCAGCGGCACGTCGACCTGGTCGAAGTACACCACCACCTCGCCGAAGTGCTCGTCGCGGTGCGCGGTGCCCGCGGGCCAGCGCGGCTCGCCCGCGGCGATGCCATCGGCGCCCTCGACCCGGAAGCTGCTGCGGTCGCGGTAGAGGTAGTAGCCGCGCGCCGGGGTGAAACGCAGCAGCAGGCGCTCGCCGCCGTCGGCGATGGCCTCGAAGCCGAACGCCTGCTCGGGCGGCAGCGGCAGCGCCTGTGCGCGGCCCGCGGCGTCGGTGCCCGGCAGCACGGGCGCGGCGCCGGCGCCGCCGGCCAGCGACCGGCCGAGCGAGGCGAAACCCGGATCGGCGTCGCCGGACGCGGGCAGCGCCACGTCGAGCCGGCGCGTCTGCGGCGGATAGCAGACGCCGGCGTCGGCGCAGCCCTGGTACTTCACCTCCAGCACGAGCGTGCCGGCGTCGCCCGCGGCGGTGCCGGGCAGCACCGCGGCCAGGCGCCCGCGATAGGTCTCGACCTCGCCGAAGAACTCGTCCACGTGGCGCTTGCCGGCGGGCAGCTGCAGCGGGCCCGCCTCGAAGCCGCCTTCCACCACCCGCACCGAAGTCCGGTGGCGGTAGAGGTAGTAGTCGTCCGCGATCGTCCAGTCGATCTCGATCCGGTCGCGCGCCGGCGCGCGCGCCTGCAGCGCGAACGCCTCGTCCACGGGCAGCAGCTGGGTTTCATCGACGGCCCCGGCCGCCGGCAGCGCCACCGCCAGCAGCAGCGCGCAGAGCCGGCCCCGGCGCCTGGCCCGGTGGGGGATCATGCGGAGTCTCCGGTGCGGGTTTCCTCGGCGATCCAGGCCAGGTAGGCCGGCAGGCCGCCGGCGATATCGACCGCCACGACTTCCGGAAGTTCATACGGGTGCAGCGCGCGGATCCGCTCCGTCAGCGCGTCCAGGCGCGCGCGCGTGGTCTTGACCACCAGCAGCACTTCCTGGTCTTCGTGCACCTCGCCCTGCCAGCGGTACACCGAGCGGACGCCGGGCAGCAGGTTCACGCACGCGGCCAGCCGTTCCCCGACCAGCGCGCCGGCGAGGCGGCGCGCGGTGTCGGCGTCGGGGCAGGTGCACAGGCAGGCGATGGCGCTCACGTGATCCGGGGGGCGGGGCGGGCCCAATAGGGTATCCGACCGCGCCGCGCCCTCAGCCGGACAGGTCCTCGGGCCGGCGCCGGCGCCGCACGTCGAGCGCCTGGCGCCAGCGCCGGGTACTGACCAGGCCGCGCGAGTGCAGCAGCACCAGCATCGCCACCACCGTGGCCCCGAAGGCTGCGAGCGACCAGCGCAGCTTCTCCCAGGCGCCGTCGAAACCGAAGTCGATCAGCTGGAACACCACCTGCAGCAGGCCGAGGAAGGCCACGTAGAACAGCACCCGTTCGAGGAACTTCTCCGACTTCTGCGCCTCGTTGCCGCGCAGGTCGTCGACCGTGCGCTCCAGGTCGGACACCACCCCGGCCCAGTAGGCCTCGCGCTGCTGGATGCCGCGGACGGTCTCGATCGATTCGTAGAACTCGCGCTCGGTGTCGTAGCGCAGCACGTTGAAGTAGCGGTGGCGCGCGACGTGGTTGAAGGTGTCGAGGCGGAAGCGGCGAAACGCCTCGAACGCCTCGTCGGCGACGCGGGTGGACCACGCGCCGCCGTCCTTCACCGTCTCGGCGTGCAGCAGGCCGTCGCGCTCGAGCTGCTCGACCAGCCCGCGCACCATCGCCTCGTAGCGGTGCACGAGGGTCTCGTTGTGCAGCGTCATCAGGTGGACGAGGAACAGGTACGGGCAGGTGCCGATCCAGCCGCGCCCGACGTCCAGGCTGCGCGACCCGGCCACGACCTCGTACACCGCCGACTGGGTGGCGTAGACCAGGAAGTGGCTGTCGTCGTCCTCGACCCCGGCCGGCGGGTAGATCGGGTCGGTGCCGTCCTGGATCTCGGAGACGTCCTGGCGCAGGAAGTCGACGATGTTCTGCAGGAAGCCCGACAGGAAGTAGTAGTCGAGGTGGTGCGGCGGGATCCCGGGCGCGCGCAGCAGCTGCTCGTCGTAGCGGCTGCGG
>Ga0207873_1003186_pt1 | contig 12387 bp, 13 predicted proteins | sample BGWIniCompost_FD_187373 | JGI IMG/M metagenome (GOLD analysis project Ga0207873, IMG submission 187373) | Cellulose adapted compost microbial communities from Newby Island Compost Facility, Milpitas, CA, USA - BGW Initial Compost (SPAdes)... ... | reverse complement strand
CGGAATGGATGCTCGCCGCCCCCGCCTCGAAGGGGATGCGGGACCGACCCTTGGCCATGTCCAGGGCGTCGGCCACGCGGACGATCCCGGCCTCGAGCGTGAGCGGCTTGCCGCCCGAGCGGTGCGCGATGATCGCGTGCAGGATCTCGGAGCGCACGATCGCCTCGGTCGGCACATCGTAGATTCCTCTGAGGAGCTCCCGAAGCTTGGACTGCGCCACGAAGAGCGAGTACGCTTCGTGGTCAGACCGGTGGATCGACATCCCGACGTCGTGGAGGAGCGATGCGAGCGCGACGATGACCTCCGCATCCTCCGGCTCCAGTCCGTAGTGCCTCACGACGGACGGCTCGATCCCCTGGTCCACGAGGAGGCGCACCAGCCGGACCGCGATGTTCATCACGATCTTCACGTGGACCGGCCCGTGATCGGTCATGCCGAGCCGCTCCATGGCGTTCACGTTCGCCGCCATCCAAAGCGCATAGAGATCGTCATCCCGGTTCACGCGCTCGATGACCTCGTGAAGCTTCGGGTTGTGCCGATCCGGCACCGTCATCACCACCCGGCGCGCCAGCCGCTCTCCAATCGTTCGTCCATACTCCGGCGGACCCGCCGGCACTTCGATCTCCATCCGCATCACTCTCCTGTCGCGCGATCTCACTACCCCGTCCCGAGGTTGTGCGGGAATGATACCCCGCAATCGACGAGATGGCCTGGTGCCGAAGTTGCGATCCCGTGTCGGCGACCGCAGCGACCGCGCCACGTGCCCGGGGACGAGGAAGGGGTCGAATGAAGCTGGAAAGAGTCGTCATCGGCGAGGATTTCAGCGATCCGGCGCTGGCGGCCACCCGCTGGGCGGCGCGCCACTTCGCGCCGGACGCCGAGTTGTTCCTCGTTCACGCCATCGAGCCCGCCCGCCCGCCGTCGTACCTGGAGGACGAGCTCGCCCCTTCGCTCGCCGTCGTGGAGGATGCTCGCCGTAAAGCCGAGCAACGGCTCCGCCGCCTGGCCGATGAGCTGGGCCCCGGACGAGTGCGTTGCGACATTCGCGAAGGCCGACCGGAGCGGGTGATCGTCGAGGTGGCCGTCCAGGTCGCGGCGGACCTGATCGTGGTCGGGGAGTACGGCCATCACGGCCGCCGCGCCGACGTGCTCGGAACGACCGCCGACTGGCTCACCCGCGCCGCCCCGGTCCCGGTCCTCCTCTCGCGTGGGCTCCGCCCCTCGCACCCCCGCCGGATCCTGCTGGCCGTAGAAGAATCGCCGCTCCTCGACGAACTAGTCGACTGGGGCCGCTTCTGCGGCCAACGCTTCGGCGCCGAGATCTTCGCAATCTACGTCCTCGACGCGGACCTGCTGGACCGGTTCCAGCGGGTTGCGTCGGACCGGTCGGGGCCGGAGCTCGAACGGGAGGTCGCCGACGAGGGCGCGGCATGGCTCCGTCGGCTGCTCGGCAAGGCAGGATTCACCGAAGGCGATGTTCGGGTCGAGGCCACGGTAGGCGATCCGGTCCGGCGGATCCTCGACGCCATTCGGCGCTTCGAGGCCGAACTCGCCGTCGTGGCGGGCAGGGGTGCCGGGTGGGTCGGAGAGGCGGTCATCGGGAGCGTTGCCCGGTCGGTCCTGCGCGCCGCTCCATGCCCCGTCCTCGTCGTCAACCGGAGCGGAACGGTGCCGGCGTGATCCCGCTGTGTCCGGCCCGGCCACGTTGCTCGTGAGGGGCACCTCCGTTATATTCCCCGTATCACGAAATATTGCAAGTCATTGCTATACAGGAACATCTCGGTCCAGTAATCGGAGGAGGCGCCCGTGGCGGGACACAGCAAATGGGCGCAGATCAAGCGGAAGAAGGCAGCCAACGACGCCAAGCGCGGCAAGCTTTTCACGCGCTTGATCCGGGAGATCACGGTCGCGGCCCGTGAAGGGGGTGGGGACCCGAACTTCAACCCGCGCCTGCGCCTTGCCATCGAGACGGCCAAGGCCGCGAACATGCCCCAGGACAACATCGACCGGGCCATCAAGCGCGGGACCGGCGAGCTCGAAGGCGTCGATTACGAGGAGATCACGTACGAGGGGTACGGCCCGGGCGGCGTGGCGCTCTACATCGAGGCGCTGACGGACAACGCGAACCGTACGGTCGCCGAGGTCCGTCACGTGCTGAGCCGGAACGGCGGGAGCCTCGGCACGACGGGCTCGGTCGCGTGGCAGTTCAGCCGGAAGGGGCAGATCTACGTCGACGCCAAGCGGTACGACGAAGAAGCAGTGATGCTCGCGGCGTTGGAGGCCGGGGCCGAGGACGTCGAGCGCGAGGGCGAGACGTACGTGATCTCGACGGACGTCGCGTCGTTCCACTCGGTTCAGGGCGCGCTCCGGAGCCAGGGGATCGAGTTCGACGAGGCGGAGCTGGCGATGGTGCCGGCGGCGATGGTCGCGGTCGAGGGCGAAGAGGCGAAGCGTCTGCTCAAGCTGCTCGACGCACTCGACGACCTCGACGACGTGCAGAAGGTCTACACGAACGCGGACATCGACGAGGCCGCGATCGCCGAGGCGGCGCGGGGATGATCGTCCTCGGGATCGATCCGGGGACCGCGACGACCGGCTACGGCGTCGTCGCCCGGGGGGGCGACGGCGCCGTTTCGCTGGTGGAGTGCGGCGTGATCCGGACGGAGACGAGCGCCGAGCTGCCGCAGCGGCTGCGAGAGATCTATGACGGGATCGTCGAGGTCATCGATCGGCACTCGCCCGACGTCGTCGCCGTCGAGGGGATCTTCTACGGGAGGAACGTTCGGACGACGGTCGTCCTCGGCCACGCGCGGGGTGCGATCCTGCTCGCAGCCACGCTCCGCGACCTCCCGGTGGCCGAGTACTCGCCCGCCGAGATCAAGAACGCGATCGTCGGTACGGGTCGAGCCACGAAAGAACAGGTCCAGTACATGGTGCAGCGGTTGCTGCGTTTGAAGTCGCCGCCGCGGCCGGCCGACGCGGCGGACGGGGTCGCGGTTGCGCTGACGCACTGCTACGGGGCAACCCTGGCCGACGTACGGGAGCCGATGCGATTCGGCGCGACGATGCTGGGAAGGAGGCGTCCACTCACATGATCAGCAGGATCCGGGGGGTGCTCGTCGAGCGATCCATCGGCGCGATCGAGGTGATGACGCCGGGCGGTGTCGGTTACCAGATCGAGATCCCGCTCGGCGTGTACGAGCGGCTCCCGAGGGAGGGGGAAGAGGTCGAACTCCGCACGTACTACCTGGTCCGAGAGGACGGAGTCACGCTGTACGGCTTCCTGGACGCGAGGGAGCGAGACCTCTTCGGCCGACTGCTGACGGCGTCGGGCGTCGGGCCGCGCCTCGCGCTGAACATGCTCTCGACGCTGTCACCGGAGCGCCTGGTCAGTGCGATCATGGAGAAAGACATTGCGTCGCTGCGGCAGGTCCCCGGCCTGGGCGCGAAGAAGGCCGAGCGCCTTGCCCTGGAGCTGGCCGACAAGCTCGAGGACCTCGCGTTGGCCGCGGCCGGCCCTCGGCCGGAAGGACGGGCCGCCGAAGAAGCGATCGGCGCCCTGGTCGCGCTCGGCTTCTCGGCGGCTCAGGCGACGGCCGCGGTCCGCAAGGCGCTGGACGAGGAGCCGGGCCTCACCGGTTCCGACCTGATCAAGGCCGCGCTCGCGCGCGTCAGTTAGCGTTGGCCTGCGGCCGCCCCCGAGGGTGCATGTAGTCGACTCGGAGGAAAAGGCGCGGATTGAAGTCCGAAAAGCGCTCCTCGTAGTACAGCTCCAGTGTCACCATCGGGTCGGACGCGCCCTTGCCGCGAAACCGCAGGCCGACCCCTGCCGAGGCCGCAGGGACCCATTCCCTGCTACGCCCGGATTCCTCGAGATTCCACCCCGCGTAGGCCGCGCCGCCGACCGCCGCATAGAGCTCGAGGGGTTGTCCGGGGCCGAGCTCGAGGCGATCGCCCGTGAGGACCCGCTCGAGGGCGAGCTGGGGACCGAGCATGAAGCCGGTGTCGTTGTAGCCGTAGAATACGACGGCGGTGCCGAGCCCGGCGCGGAGCGTCCAACCGCCGTCGTCGCCGAAGGGCCACGCCTGTCCGCCGACCAGCATGAGGTCGTAGTTGTTGTTGTTCGCATAGTACAGGCCGCTGATCGCCCAGTAAGAGCCGGCGAAGGCGGTCGAGTCCGCCGCCGCCGCGGTGTCGGCGACCTGGGCGCGCAGGGGAGGGGCGGCAAGGAGCCCGAGGGCGAGTACGGCGGTTGTGATACGGCTCATGTTCGCTCCCGCATTGTGGATCGGCGCCAGGCGCCGGCGGCCGACCTCGTCACGTCCCGATTTCCGCGCCTGGTTGCAATTTCGGGTCCTGCGGACCGTCGTCACTGCCAGATTCGTACGGGGAGGACGGCGATCTCGCCCGTCCGCACCGTCACACGACCCGCCGGAACCTGGCGCCGCTGGCCTCCGGCCGGGACCTCGACCACGATGTCGTGCGTCCCGGCGGGCAGCCGCAGACGCGCGATCCCGATCTGTCCCGGGAGGAGCTGCCAGGAGCGCGTGTCGGCCTGTTCCAGGATCGCGGTCCCCACGTTGGTGACGGCGCCGAGGAGACGGCCGATCCAGGCGTCGTCGCCTTTCCCGATATTCTTTTCGATCCCCCTCGTGAGGGCCATCTTCGAGGCGGCGCGCGCGATGGTTCGCGCGACGAGCAGCGTGCGCTCTTCCTCGAAGTCGCGGATCACGGCCTCGGAAACGTTCGCCCGATAGATCAACGGCGCAACCGCGTCGCCCGCGAGGACGCGAAGCCCGGTCGCGGGCTCGCGGTCCAGACGAAACGCGGGCCATGCGATCCGGAGCAGGTACGGGTTTTCGCCCTGGCCCGGGCACTCTCGATTCTCGCGGTCCGTGCCGTTCCGCTGCTCGTCATCGCTCTTCGCCTTTCGCAACGCCTCCTCACAGAGCCGCTGGTAGTAGTGGTCGGGCGGGAGATGGACGTAGACCGTGGGCGGGCGCCGATCGTAGAACGGCCGCTCGACCTCCCACTCCAACATCTCCGCCACGATCCGCGCGGCGATCTCCGCCGCGGCCACGGCGCGCTCCTCGCCATCGCCCCGGGTCAACCATTCCACCTCGATCGGGTGGATCGGCGCCACGATCGACTGTTCGACCCGGTGAGCGACAAAGCCCTGCTCGACGACGACAACGACGGTGCCGAGCGAGTCGGACGGCGCCGGCGCCGGGTCGCCGCGGCCGAGGAGCTGGAACGCGTTGCGGTAGGCGACGTCCGCGTCGTTCCACTCGCCGGCGGCCTCGAACACAACGCCCGAGAAGTAACGGAGGGTAGCGAGGAGCGGTGTGGTTCGATCGTCGCGCTTGCGCTCCGCCTCACGCTCGAGCAAGAAAGCCAGCCGTCGCGCCTCCACGGCGGCACCCTCCCGGTCGCCTTGCCGGAGGTAATTGAGCGCGCCGTAGAAGTGGATCAGCAGGCGCTCCGTCCAGCCGGGCTCGTACGGAAGGACGTTGTCGCTGGTGATGAAGGAGAGCGCGGCCCGCGAGACCCGTTTGGTGTACCGGTCCTCCGCCAGCTCGGCGGCCCGCTGGAGCGCGGCGCTGCTCGAGTCGTACGCGCCAGCGTAATGCGCCAGGATCCCGGCGTAGAGGGCGCGGAGCAGGTCATCCTCCGGCCCGCCGCCCTTCTCGGCGGTCAGGCGCGCGAGCGCGGAGTCGGCGCGGCCGAAGGCCAGATCCTGTCGCAGCCTGTCTTCGCTTCGGGGAAGGCCGTTCGGCGCGACGTCGTAACGGGAGAACACCCCGGCGCACCCCGCCCCCGCAAGCGCCGCGAGGACCGCGAGGATGAGGAGGCGACGGCCGGCGCTGTCGAATGCCGGGCCGCGCATCAGTCAGTGGCTGTGCTGCTCCAGGACGATGACCCGCTCGCGCGCGTGCGCGATGGCGTCGGCGAGCTTCGCGTAGGCGTCGCCGACCGCCTCGATCCGCTCCAGCTCCAGCTTGTGGAGGAATAGGCGATAGCGGACCAGTGCCTCGACGGGCCGGAGTTGCTTGTCCAGGATCGTGGCGATGCGGTAGTCGATGATCGGGTCGGCGCGGAGCACGCTCGCGCGGTCGTACCGATCGAGGGCCGCGTCGAGGTCGCCCCGGGCGACCAGGTCGTCGCCTTCGCGGATCAGCATGTCGGCCAGGGACGCGGCCCGCCCTTCCACACTGGCGTCCTGCGGCGCGGCGACGAGACGGATCCCCTGGGCCTCGCGGTAGCTGTACGACGCGACGCGGTCGTCACGGAGCTGCACCATGGCCACCTCGCCCATCCCGTCGCGCGGCGCGTGCGACAACGAGCGCGGCACCATCACCGTGGCGGAGCCCGAACGCCGGATGGACCAGGCTTCGGGCGTCGTCCTGGTCGCAGCCATGACCTGGACCTCGGACATCCCGAGCATCAGCTCGCCCCGCGTCACCGCACGGCAGATCTCGGGAGTGCAACTCTCCAGCGCCTCGGCGGCGATCTGATCTCGCCGGTCCATGCGGTTCGCCTGATCCACGGCCGCCTGGTTCTGGACCATCGCGACCACGGCGTCAGGGCTCTGGACGCGGTCGCCGTTCTCGAGGATCGGTTCCTCGTGGATACGCTTCGGCGCACAGGCGGCCAGCGCCGCCAGCGAAACCACCAGAATACGACGGGACATGGGACCTCCCGGACAGAATGGATCCGGAGACGTGCGCCCGGCTACCAGCCGAGCCGGCTCCGCTCGATGTATTTCTTGATCTTGTGCTGCCCGACCCAGACCTTCTCGTTCGTCTCGAGGTCGACCAGCGTGGCGTCGACCTGGTAGTAGACGACCCGCTCGCGTCCTTCCTGGTCCTCGATGGCCTGCAACTCACCCTGGAGCATGTACCTGGCGCCCAGCTCCTGGCCGAGTCGGGCGCGCGTGTCGGCCCGCGCGTGCTCCTGCTGGTCCTCACGCTCGGCGCGCACGCCCTGACGTTCGTCCGCGCTCGCGACCACGCGCACGGCGCCCGAATTGACGAACGCACGCTCCAGGTCCCGGATGAACGTGCCGACGGGGATGTGCTCCATGGTGCGGTTGCGGAACTCGCCGACGATCACCGCCGGTCGCTCCCCGCCGTGCGTCTCGGCGTAGATGCGGGCCCACGGCGCCATCAGACTCTGCTCGATCAGAGCGTTTGCGACCAGACGGGAATCGGTGTCGTTCCAGCGGCCCGAGAGATCGGTGACCGAATTCGGGTCGATGCGCGAAACGCGCTTGCCGCCACACGCAGCAGGGGCCAGTGCGATGGCCGCAACCAGACCGATTCGGACCAGCGTGTGGGAAAGGGAAGTTGATACCCGAGACATGTCGCCTCCAGATTTCGGTGGGCTCCGTGGCCGATTTTACACTGGCCGCCGCATCCGAGTTCGCGGCCGGCGCCCGTTACGGTTTCTTGCCGTTGCAAAGACGTCCGACACCGGGCCAGTGTGACGCCTGCGGACCCGCGTGCTCCGGCACGGGGGATGCAAAGGGAGTCGCGTCCCTCGAATTCTAATAGATCAACCGCTGTCAACCAAATGAGGTCTGAACGCTGCTGGTTCTGCGGTTCGTACGATACGGATCTTCCGCACTCCAGGCCTTCACGGATCGCTGTACTCTCCTGGTTGTTCCCCCGCCTCGGGCGGCGTTTCTGCCGCGCTTGCGGGCGCCACTTCTGGGCGATCGAGTCGAAACGTCGTTCTCGGAATCGGTACAAAATTCCGAGCCCCGGGGGCTCGGGTCGAGGCGATGCGGCGTGGTATCGCGCCGCCGCGCCGGGCGCCGGCGCTTCCGGGGCGTCCCGGACGCCGGTGCCCGACCATGAGCCGACCGCATAAGAGCTCGGTCGCCGATCAGGTCGTCACGCCACGAGCAAGGGCCGGGGCCAACTGGCCGCCCCGGCCCTGTTGCATTACCTTCGACCACGGCATTCACGAAAGGGAGCGGGCGGCGTACTTCGGGAAAGTTTCGGGGACACCGGGGTACGATCGCGGTACCGGGAGCGCGGCCGGTTCGTGCCATGCGGCACGGGACGGCAACGCCCACGGGTACGGCAACCCTCATCGCGGGCAGCAGATGCGATCCGAGATCACGACCCCCGAAGTATTGACGGACGAGAGCGCGGTCGAGCTTTCCCTCAGGCCGCAGCGGCTGGCGGAGTTCATCGGCCAGAACAAGGTGAAGGAGAGCCTGAGGATCGCCATCGACGCGGCGCTGGCACGGCGCGAGCCGCTGGACCACACCCTGTTCCACGGGCCGCCGGGGCTCGGCAAGACGACGCTGGCCATGCTGATGGCCCGGGAGCTGGGCGTGAACATCAAGACCACGTCGGGGCCGGTGCTGGAGAAACCGGGCGACCTCGTCGGGATCCTCACCAACCTCCGGGAGGGGGACATCCTCTTCATCGACGAGATCCATCGGCTGCGTCCGATCATCGAGGAGTTCCTCTATCCGGCGATGGAGGACTTCAAGATCGATATCCGCCTCTCGGACGGTCCGAAGGCGCAGACGATCACGGTGCCGATCGAACGCTTCACGCTGATCGGGGCAACGACGCGCTTCGGGTTGCTCACGCCGCCGATGCGGGCCCGGTTCGGGATCATCCAGCGGCTGAACTACTACGACACCGAGGAGCTGGCGTTCATCATCGAGAGGAGCGCCGAGATCCTGCAGGTCCGCTGCGATCCGGAGGGGGCGCGGGAGATCGCGCGCCGCTCCCGGGGCACGCCTCGTGTCGCGAACCGGCTCCTGCGGCGAGTACGGGACTACGCCCAGGTGCGGGCGGACGGCGTGATCACGAAGGGGGTCGCGCAGGAGGCCCTGCAGATGCTGGACGTCGACGAATACGGCCTGGACGAGATGGACGGCCGGGTGATCAAGACCCTGATCGAGCACTTCGATGGCGGCCCCGTGGGGTTGAACACCCTTGCCGTGGCGGTGGGAGAGGATGCGGGGACGCTGGAGGAGGTGTACGAGCCGTTCTTGATCCAGAACGGCTTCCTGATGCGTACGCCCAGAGGGCGGGTCGCGACGAACCGGGCGTTCGAGCGCTTCGGCTACGCGTTGCCGGCCGAGCGCAGGAAGGAACTCGAGGCGCAGCAGAGTCTGTTCGAGGGGTGAGGTGAACGTCGTCTGTCTGAGCGCGGAGGATTGCCGCCTGCTCGCCCGGCGCTTCGCGGAGCATGGAAACTCCCACCGGCGCATGGCGGGCGCGTTGAAGGAGGCGGGGGAGCTGGAGACGCTCCGCCGCGTGGGCGCGCTCCGTCGCCTGGAAGCGAGCTTCGAGATCGACCTCGGCTCGCTCTGCCACCGTTTCGCGCGGCGGAACCACCCCTCGACGCACCCCCTCGAGCGGATGGTGCTCACCTACATCGCGACGTGGAAGCATCGTCCGGATGGCGCGGGCGAGCTGTGGATCCACCTGGATCGGGTGCGCGAGGTGCGGGAACTGATCGAAGAGGGTGAGCGCGTCGGTGAACCAGGTGCCTGATCGCTACCCGACCTCGGCGTTCGATTACACACTCCCCCGCGATCGGATCGCGCAGCATCCCTCGCAGCGCCGCGACGAGAGCCGGCTCCTCGTGCTGCATCGATCCGACGGCTCGATCGAACACCGCATCTTTCGCGACCTGTTGGAGCTGGTCCCCGCCGGCGACGTCCTCGTGCTGAACGAGACGCGCGTCTTCCCGGCGCGTCTCGTGGGCCGAAAGCCGACCGGTGCCGCTGCCGAGATCCTGCTCCTCCGCCCCCTAGGAGAGGGCGACGCGCTCTGGGAGGCGCTCGTTCGGCCCGGCGGCAAGTTGAAGCCGGGGCGGGTGGTCGAGATCGGGGAGACGCTGAGCGTCGAGATCGTGGACTCGACGCCGGACGGCGGTCGGATCGTCCGGCTCGTGACGCCGCTCCCCATCGAGGTCGCCCTCGAGCGGCACGGACGCATCCCGCTCCCCCCGTACGTGGAGCGCGAGGCCGGGCCGGAGGACGTCGAGCGTTACCAGACCGTCTTCGCCCGCGAGGCCGGGTCGGTGGCGGCGCCGACCGCGGGGCTCCATTTCACGCGAGAGCTCCTCGACGCCCTCGAGGCCAAGGGCGTGCGCCTCGCCCGCCTGGTGCTGCACGTCGGGATCGGCACGTTCCGCCCGGTCGAGACCGAGGACCCCGGCGAGCATCGCATGCACGCGGAGCGCTACACGGTCCCGGACGAGACCGCCAGGGTATTGAACGACACGCGAGCCGCCGGGGGCCGGATCTGGGCCGTGGGCACGACCGTCGTCCGGACCCTCGAGACCGTCGCGACCGACGATGGACGGATCCACGCCGGCAGCGGCTGGACCGACATCTTCATCCGCCCGCCCTATCGCTTCAAGGCCGTCGACCGGCTCATCACGAACTTCCACCTGCCCCGTTCCACACTCCTCATGCTCGTCGCCGCGTTCGGGGGTTACGAGAACGTGATGCGGGCGTACAGAGTCGCGGTCGCGGAGGGGTACCGCTTCTACTCGTACGGCGACGCCATGGCGGTGATCTGACCGAGGCGTCGTCGCGTGAGGCGTGGCCGGCGCCACGAGAGCGACCGGGCGGATCCGGCTGCGCGCCGTCGCGCCCGTGCCTGCGGGACGCGGCGGACGTGCCCGGGTGGCGGCTGGTCGATTTTCGCTTAAATTCAGTGGGATGTTCGAATTTGAAGTGATCCGCACCGCGGGTGCGGCTCGTGCAGGGGTGTTCCGGCTGCCGCACGGCACCGTGCACACGCCCGTGTTCATGCCCGTCGGCACGCAGGCGACGGTGAAGACGCTTTCGCCGGACGAGCTGGAGGAGCTGGGCGCCGAGATCATCCTCGGCAACACGTACCACCTGTTCCTCCGGCCGGGCCACGAGGTCGTGCGGGAGATGGGCGGGCTGCACGGGTTCATGCGGTGGAACCGGCCGATCCTGACCGACTCGGGCGGCTTCCAGGTCTTCAGCCTGGCGGAGATCAACGAGGTACGGGAGGAGGGCGTCGTCTTCCAGAGCCACATCGACGGCTCCCGCCACCTGTTCACGCCCGAGCGGGTGATGGAGATCCAGCGGGCGCTCGGCGCGGACGTGATCATGGCGTTCGACCAGGTCCCGCCTGGGGACGCGGATCGCCGGACTGCCCTTGCCGCGCACGAGCGGACGCTGCGGTGGCTGGAACGGTGCCGCGCGCGTCTCGCCGAGCTGGAGGCCGAGGGCGGGCCCGAGCAGACGCTGTTCCCGATCGTGCAGGGCGGGATGTTCGCCGATCTCCGGAGAGAGGCCGTCGCCCGGATCCGCGAGATCGGCGACTGGCGCGGCTGGGCGATCGGCGGGCTGTCGGTCGGCGAGCCGAAGCCGGTCATGTACGAGATGCTCGAGGTCCTCGAGCCGGAGCTGCCCACCGGTGCGCCGCGGTACCTGATGGGCGTCGGGTACCCGGACGACCTGATCGAGGGGATCCGCCGCGGCGTCGACATGTTCGACTGCGTCGCACCGACGCGGAACGGCCGGAACGGGACGGCGTGGATCGAGGACGAGGGCCAGGTGAACGTCAAGGTCGAGCGGTTCCGGACGGACCCTCGACCGCTCGACCCGGCATGCGACTGCTACACGTGCCGGAACTTCAGCCGGGCGTATCTGAGGCACCTCTTCGTCGCCGGGGAGGTGCTGGGATTGCGGTTGCTCTCGCTGCACAACGTTCGCTTCCTGGTGCGATTGGCGGAGCGGGCGCGCGAGGCGATCCTGAACGGCGACTTCGAGGGGTGGAGCGAGGACTGGCTCGGGCGCTGGCGTAGCGCCCGGTCCGCGAAAACGGGAGGATGAACGTGGGTCTCTACAACGTGGCGCTGGTTGCACTCCAGCGGCAGGGCGCGAGCGGTGGGTTGATCTTCATGATCCAGCTCGTCGCGATCTTTGCGATCTTCTACTTCCTTCTGATCCGGCCGCAGCGGAAGCTGCAGCAGCGCCATCAGCAGATGATCGCCGGGCTCAAGCGCGGGGACGAGGTCATGACGGAAGGCGGGATCCTGGGCGAGGTCGTGCATCTGGCGGAGGATCGGGTCACGCTCAAGTCGGGCGAGTCGCGGATCGTGGTTGCGCGGGGCAAGATCGCGCGCGTCTTCACGGCCGAGGCGGCGGAGAAGAAGTAGCCCTTCGATGGCGATTCGGGAGATTCGGATCCTGGGCGACCCGGTGTTGCGGGCACGAGCCGAGCCGGTCGCGGTCGTCGACGACGACGTCCGTACGCTCATCGACGACATGCTGGAGACGATGTACGCGGCGGATGGCGTCGGGTTGGCCGCGCCGCAGGTCGGCGTGGGGAAGCGAGTGATCGTGGTCGACGTCCGGGACCCGGACTC
>Ga0207873_1003185_pt1 | contig 12390 bp, 8 predicted proteins | sample BGWIniCompost_FD_187373 | JGI IMG/M metagenome (GOLD analysis project Ga0207873, IMG submission 187373) | Cellulose adapted compost microbial communities from Newby Island Compost Facility, Milpitas, CA, USA - BGW Initial Compost (SPAdes)... ... | reverse complement strand
GTCTTCAGAGAGGACTTGACGGCCTTGTTGCGCAGCCGGGCCTTCTCGTTGGTCTTGTTCCGCTTGATCTGGGACTTGATGTTCGCCACGAATGAGCCTTTTCAGAGTTGTTCTGAGTTGTCTCAGGTGGTACCTGAGCCTTCTGGAGTGTCTCGTGCGAGAGGGCAGGAGACACAGCGCCCTAGACTACCAGCGGCTCTTTGCCCGGCCCAAACCGGTCGCCGCTCCCCACCCGTGGGACCATGGAGACTACGTATCGATCCGACCCGAGGCATAAGGCGCCTCAAGAGACAGGACCCTGCGTGCCCGCGACCCCTAACAATGTGCCCGAACCGAGCCGCACCGATCCGGCTCTGATCCGCAACTTCTGCATCATCGCGCACATCGACCACGGCAAGTCCACGCTCGCCGACCGGATGCTCCAGCTGACCGGGGTGGTCGAGCAGCGGCAGATGCGCGCTCAGTACCTCGACCGCATGGACATCGAGCGAGAGCGCGGCATCACGATCAAGTCCCAGGCCGTGCGGTTGCCGTGGGCGCCGACCCACGACAAGGGCAACACGCACATCCTCAACATGATCGACACCCCGGGGCACGTCGACTTCACCTACGAGGTGTCCAGGTCGCTCGCCGCGTGCGAGGGGACCATCCTCCTCGTCGACGCCGCCCAGGGCATCGAGGCGCAGACCCTCGCCAACCTCTACCTGGCGATGGAGAACGACCTCACGATCATCCCGGTGCTGAACAAGATCGACCTGCCGGCGGCGCAGCCCGAGAAGTTCGCCGAGGAGCTCGCCAACCTGGTCGGCTGCGAACCCGACGACGTGCTGAAGGTCTCCGCGAAGACCGGGCTCGGCGTCGAGGCGCTGCTGGACAGGGTGGTCGAGGAGATCCCCGCCCCGGTCGGCGTCAAGGACGCCCCGGCCCGCGCGATGATCTTCGACTCGGTGTACGACTCCTACCGCGGCGTGGTGACGTACGTCCGGGTCGTCGACGGCCAGCTCAACAAGCGCGAGCGGATCCGGATGATGTCCACCGGCGCCACCCACGAGCTGCTGGAGATCGGCACCAACTCCCCGGAGATGCTCCCGGCCGACGGCCTCGGCGTCGGCGAGGTGGGCTATCTGATCACCGGTGTGAAGGACGTCCGCCAGTCCAAGGTCGGTGACACCGTCACCACCCAGCAGAAGGGCGCCGAGGAGCCGCTGGGCGGCTACAAGGACCCCAAGCCGATGGTGTTCTCCGGCCTGTACCCGCTGGACGGCTCGGACTACCCGGAGCTGCGCGAGGCGCTGGACAAGCTCCAGCTCAACGACGCCGCCCTGGTCTACGAGCCGGAGACCTCCGCCGCACTGGGCTTCGGCTTCCGCGTCGGCTTCCTCGGCCTGCTGCACCTGGACGTGATCCGGGAGCGGCTGGAGCGCGAGTTCGGCCTCGCACTGATCGCCACCGCGCCCAACGTGGTCTACCGCGTGATCATGGAGGACGGCACCGAGCACACCGTCACCAACCCGAGCGAGTTCCCCGAGGGCAAGATCCACGAGGTGTACGAGCCGGTGGTGCGCGCCACCATCCTGGCGCCCTCGGAGTTCATCGGCGCGATCATGGAGCTGTGCCAGGCCCGCCGCGGCACGCTGCTCGGCATGGACTACCTCTCCGAGGACCGGGTCGAGATCCGCTACACCCTGCCGCTGGCGGAGATCGTCTTCGACTTCTTCGACCAGCTGAAGTCCAAGACGCGCGGCTACGCCTCCCTCGACTACGAGCCCACCGGCGAGCAGAGCAGCTCCCTGGTCAAGGTCGACATCCTGCTGCACGGCGACAAGGTGGACGCCTTCTCGGCGATCACCCACAAGGACCAGGCGTACGCGTACGGCGTACGGCTGGTCGCCAAGCTGAAGGAGCTGATCCCGCGGCAGAACTTCGAGGTGCCGGTGCAGGCCGCCATCGGCTCGCGGGTCATCGCCCGTGAGACCATCCGCGCCATCCGCAAGGACGTTCTCGCCAAGTGCTACGGCGGTGACATCTCCCGTAAGCGGAAGCTGCTGGAGAAGCAGAAGGAAGGCAAGAAGCGGATGAAGATGGTGGGTTCCGTGGAGGTTCCGCAGGAGGCCTTCATCGCTGTTCTGTCCAGTGACGACAGCGCGGGCACAGGTAAGGGCAAGAAGTAACCGGAAGCCGACCGAGGGTCACGGGCAAAGCGGGCGAAAACGGGGTCCGTCGCACGAAAGTGGGGCGGACCCTTTCGCGTCCACGGGGTACCTCTCTGTGCGAAGCGACAGGTCGCAAACCCTTACGCGCGGCCCTGTCGGCCTTTACTCTGTCCCTGCTCGTAGTTACTCGCGAGTTAAACAACGAATCGCGAGAGTAATCAGCCGCAATAGCCGCAATGAGCCAGCCGCACTGTCGCGGGCCCCGGAGGATGTCGTGAGCGACGCACAGACTTTGATCGAGAACCGTCCGCCGTCCGTGGCGGCCCTCTTCCTGGAGCGCGTGGCGGCCACACCGGACGCCGAGGCATACCGCTACCCCGTCCCGCCGGCCTCCGGCCAGGGACCGGACGAGTGGAAGTCCCTGACCTGGGCCCAGGCCGCCCAGCGGGTGAACGCCATCGCGGCGGGTCTGATCGAGCTCGGTGTGCGTCCGGAGGAGCGCGTCGCGCTGGCCTCGGCCACCCGGGTCGAATGGATCCTCGCCGACCTCGGCATCCTCTGTGCGGGCGCCGCCACCACCACGATCTACCCGCAGACCAACGCCGACGAGTCCGCGTACATCCTGGCCGACTCCGGCAGCAAGGTGCTCATCGCGGAGAACGCCGAGCAGGTCGCCAAGGCGGTCGAGAAGCGGGCCGAGCTGCCCGAGCTGACCCGGGTCGTGGTCATCGACCCGGCCGGCGTGCAGACCGACGACTGGGTGATCACCCTCACCGACCTGGAGACCCGCGGCGCCGCCCGGCTGGAGAAGGACACCGAGCTGATCAAGGAGCGGGTCTCCGCGATCACCAAGGACCAGCTCGCCACCCTGATCTACACCTCGGGCACCACCGGCCGCCCCAAGGGCGTGCGCCTGCCGCACGACAACTGGTCCTACATGGCCAAGGCGATCGCCGCCACCGGCCTGGTCCACAGCGACGACGTCCAGTACCTGTGGCTGCCGCTGGCGCACGTCTTCGGCAAGGTGCTCACCTCGGGCCAGATCGAGGTCGGCCACGTCACCGCCGTGGACGGCCGGGTCGACAAGATCGTCGAGAACCTCCCGGTGGTCCAGCCGACCTACATGGCGGCCGTGCCGCGCATCTTCGAGAAGGTCTACAACGGCGTCGCCGCCAAGGCGAAGGCCGGCGGCCCCGCCAAGTACAAGATCTTCCAGTGGGCCGCCGGCGTGGCCCGCGAGTACGCGCAGATCACCCAGGACAACTTCCGCCGCACCGGCACGGCCTCCGCGCCCACCGGCCTGAAGATCAAGCACGCCCTCGCCGACAAGCTCGTCTACGCCAAGATCCGCGAGGCCTTCGGCGGCCGGCTGCGCGCCTGCGTCTCCGGCTCGGCGGCCCTCGCCCCGGAGATCGGCTACTTCTTCTCCGGCGCCGGCATCCACATCCTCGAGGGCTACGGCCTCACCGAGTCCTCCGCGGCCTCCTTCGTCAACCCCGGCGAGGCCTACCGCACCGGCACGGTCGGCAAGCCGCTGCCCGGCACCGAGGTGCGCATCGCGGACGACGGCGAGATCCTGCTGCGCGGACCCGGCATCATGCAGGGCTACCACAACCTGCCGGACAAGACCGCCGAGGTGCTGGAGCCCGACGGCTGGCTGCACACCGGCGACATCGGCGAGCTGTCGCCCGACGGCTACCTGCGCATCACCGACCGCAAGAAGGACCTCATCAAGACCTCCGGCGGCAAGTACGTCGCCCCCGCCGAGGTCGAGGGCCAGTTCAAGGCCGTCTGCCCCTACGTCTCCAACATCCTGGTGCACGGCGCCGACCGGAACTACTGCACCGCCCTGATCGCCCTCGACGAGGCCGCCCTGCAGGGCTGGGCCGAGGAGAACGGCCTGGGCGGCAAGTCCTACGCGGAGATCGTGGCCGCCCCGGCCACCGTGGAGATGGTCCAGGGCTACGTCGACAAGCTCAACGAGAACCTCCAGCGCTGGCAGACCATCAAGAAGTTCCGCCTCCTGCCGCGCGACCTCGACGTCGAGCACGGCGAGATCACCCCGAGCCTGAAGCTCAAGCGCCCGGTGGTGGAGCGCGAGTACAAGCACCTCATCGAGGAGATGTACGAGGGCACCCGCGAGGCCTGACCCCCGCCCGCTCCGGCCCCGGAGACGACGTCCTGGTGATGTCGCTCCGGGGCCGTGGCGTGTCCGCGGCCGGACCGGGCGCGCGCGAGCACCGGGTGGCGCCCGGCGGGAGGCGGTCCTCGCGGGCGCCCGCGCGTGTGCACGCGTGCACGAAAACGACCGGTTGTGCAGTGGTTTCTGAGCGGTTGGGGAGCGGGGTTCCCACGGTTGGCGGGCTACTTCGGTAACTCGGTGCTTATGGGCGGGGTCGGTCTGTCACCCTGTCGGCAGCGATCGAGGTGCATTCGTACGACCTGCCCGGGGAGCTGCCCATGGGGGCCATTCCGACGCAACGGGAGACCGCCTCGCGTGCTGCCGAGGTACCGGAGTGCGCGCGGGCGCACGCCACCCTGTCCGGAAGCTCCCTCGCGCCGGGGTCCGCGCGCGCACTGGTACGGGCCGCGCTCGCCGAGTGGACCGAGCGGCGCCTGCCCGGCACCGAACACCTGACCGCGCGGGCCGCCGAGGACGCCACCCTGGTCGCCAGCGAACTCGTCACCAACGCCGTGGTGCACGCCGGCACGGACGTACAGCTGACCTGCCGGCTGGAGGGCGACACCGGCGCACTGGTGGTCGAGGTCACCGACCAGCACCCCGCCCGCGCCCCGCGCGAGGGCGCACCGGCGCTCGCGGCGGCGCAGGAGCCGGGCGAGGTCGGCCGCGGGCTGCGCCTGGTGGCCGCGCTCTCCGAGGCCTGGGGGATCACCTACCGCCCGGTCGCCAAGACGGTCTGGGCCCGCCTGCCCGCCGAGGGACGCACCCCGCTGGAGGAGAGCGGGGCGTACACCGGGGAGGCGGCTCATCTCCTCGCGTCCGCGCCGGGCAGGAGCGGGCAGAGCACCGCCGGGCCGGAGTGGGAGTCCGGGGCCGCGCAGAAGGGTGCGGGAGGTGCGGGACAGCGGCCGGAGACGCTGGACGCGGAAGGCGCGGAGGACTGGGCCGGGGCCTCCAAGGGGGTGCTCTTCGGGGACGACTGGCTGGAGGGACGGGCCCGGCGGGAGGGGGCCTGGCTGGGGCGGGGTGCGCTGTCCTTCCTGGCCGAGGCCTCCGATCTGCTGGCCGGGCAGCTGGACGAGGACCTGGTCGCCGCGCTCACCGGGCAGCTGATCGTGCCGCGCCTCGCGGACTGGTGCGCGGTCTGGCTGGAGGACGAGGCCGGCGGACACGGCGGCTGGAGCGCCACCGCCTGGAGCGGCGGCGCCCGTCTCGCCCGCGTGTGGCACGCCAGCGAGAACCGTATCGAGGGCCTGAGCCGCGCCCTGGAACAGCGGCCGCCCCACCCCGGCGACCCGTTACGCTCCGGCCCCGTGCCGTATCCGTGGCCGGGCGCAGCCCTGGACGGACCGGACGACGACGCGCCCGGTACACCGCCGGACGGCGGCGCCGGCACCGCTCTCGCCTACCGCCTCGTCGCGGGCGGGCGGCCGCTCGGGACGCTGGTGATCGGGCGGGGCGGGATCGACCGTTTCCCCGACGAGATCACCGGCCTCGTGGAGGACCTCGGCCGGCGGGTCGCCCTCGCCATCGGGGCCGCCCGGCAGTACGCCCGGCAGGCGACCATCAGCGCCGTGCTCCAGCGCGGTCTGCTGCCCGGCGCCGTCGCCGAGATCCCCGGCGTGCGCAGCGCCCTCGTCTACGAGCCCTGCGACAAGGGCGGCCCCAGCGGCGACTTCTACGACCTCTTCCCGGCCGGCCAGGGCCGCTGGTGCTTCGCCGTCGGTGACGTGCAGGGCAAGGGCCCGGAGGCGGCCGTCGTCATCGGCCTGGCCCGGCCCTGGCTGCGCCTGCTCGCCCGCGAGGGCTACCGCGTCGCCGACGTCCTCGACCGCCTCAACCAGCTCCTCCTCGACGACGCCACGGAGGCCGCCGACGCCGCCGCCCGCGCGCTGGTGGCCGCCGGCGCCCGCCCCACCGCCCCCGGCGACGGCCCTCAGACCCGCTTCCTGTCCCTCCTCTACGGCGAGCTCGTCCCCTTCCCCGGCGGCGTCCGCTGCACCCTCGCCTCCGCCGGACACCCCCTGCCCCTGCTGCTCGACCCCGACGGCGGCGTCCGCCCGGTGGCGCAGCCGCAGACCCTGCTCGGGGTGGTCGAGGATGCGGCGTACACCAGTGAGACCTTCGAGATGTACTCCGGCGACACCTTGCTCTGCGTCACCGACGGGGTCACCGAGCGGCGCTCGGGCTCCCGCCAGTTCGACGACGGCGACGGGCTCGCCACGGCCCTGGCGGGCTGCGCGGGGATGGAGGCCGAGCTGATAGCGGAACGGATCACCCAGCTCGTGCACGAGTTCGGCGCCCGGCCGCCCGCCGACGATCTCGCCCTGCTGGTGCTTCAGGCGGAGTGACCCGCCCGGTGCGGGACAATGGAACACATGCCTTCCGCACTCCCCGACGGCGAGCCCGTCCCCGCCGACGGCGCGCTGCCCGCGTCCGCGCTCGCCGGGGCCGCCGACCGCCCCCTCGGCTTCTACCTGCACGTCCCGTACTGCGCCACCCGCTGCGGCTACTGCGACTTCAACACCTACACCGCGACCGAGCTGCGCGGCACCGGCGGTGTGCTGGCCTCCCGCGACAACTACGCCGAGACCCTGATCGACGAGATCCGCCTGGCGCGCAAGGTGCTGGGCGACGACCCGCGGCCGGTCCGCACGGTGTTCGTCGGCGGCGGTACGCCGACCCTGCTCGCCGCCGGCGACCTGGTGCGGATGCTGGGGGCGATCCGGGAGGAGTTCGGGCTGGCGGCGGACGCGGAGGTGACGACGGAGGCGAACCCCGAGTCGGTCGACCCGGCGTATCTCGCGGCGCTGCGGGAGGGCGGCTTCAACCGGATCTCCTTCGGCATGCAGAGCGCCCGGCAGCACGTGCTGAAGGTGCTGGACCGCACCCACACCCCCGGGCGCCCGGAGGCGTGTGTCGCCGAGGCGCGGGCGGCGGGTTTCGAGCACGTCAACCTCGACCTGATCTACGGCACGCCGGGGGAGTCCGACGCGGACTGGCGGGCGTCCCTGGACGCGGCGGTCGGGGCCGGGCCGGACCACGTGAGCGCGTACGCGCTGATCGTGGAGGAGGGGACGCAGCTGGCGCGCCGGATCCGGCGGGGCGAGGTGCCGATGACGGACGACGACGTCCACGCCGACCGGTACCTGATCGCCGAGGAGATGCTGTCGGCGGCGGGTTTCCACTGGTACGAGGTGTCGAACTGGGCCACGTCGGACGCCGGCCGCTGTCTGCACAACGAGCTGTACTGGCGCGGCGCGGACTGGTGGGGCGCCGGCCCGGGCGCGCACTCGCACGTGGGCGGGGTGCGGTGGTGGAACGTCAAGCACCCGGGCGCGTACGCGGCGGCGCTGGCGGGCGGACGCTCGCCGGGAGCGGGCCGGGAGATCCTGTCGGACGAGGACCGGCGGGTCGAGCGGGTGCTGCTGGAGCTGCGGCTGGCGGAGGGGGTTCCGCTGTCGCTGCTGCGGCCGGAGGGGCTGAAGGCGGCCCGGCGGGCCCTGGACGAGGGGCTGCTGGCCGGGGGCCCCTACGGTGAGGGCCGCGCGGCCCTCACCCTGCGCGGGCGGCTGCTGGCGGACGCGGTGGTGCGGGACCTGGTCGACTGACCGGGGCGGGACGGGGCTCAGTCACCGGGGGCGAGGGCGCGCCAGCCGGACTCGAGCAGGTCGAAGGCGCGGACGACGGCCTCGCGGGGGTCGTCATGGCCGTGGGCGGCCCGGGGGGCTTCGAGCGCGAAGTGGGCGAGGGCGGTGCAGGCGGGGTCGTTGCCGGGCAGGCCGCTCTCCTCGGCGATGACCCGGGCCAGGGCGTCGGTGTGGCGCAGCCACATGGCCTGGGCGTAGTCGCGCAGGGCCGGCGTGCCGGCGACCAGCTCGCGGAACGCGGTGAAGCGGTCGTCGCCGTCCGCCGCCGCCATCCGGTGGCGCAGCGCGTGGTCGCGCAGCGCCGCGGGCACGGACCGGCCCTCGGGGCGGTCGCGCACGGCGGCGAGCAGGCTCGATTCCTGGTCGGCGTCCTCGTCGAAGACCAGGGCCTCCTTGACGGGGAAGTGCTTGAACAGCGTTGTCGTGGACACGTCGGCGGCGTCCGCGATCTCGCGGATGCCCACGGCGTCGTACCCCCGCTCCAGGAACAGGCGCAGCGCGGCGTCGGCGATGGCCCGGCGGGTGGCGGCCTTCTTGCGCTCACGGCGCCCCATCGGTGCGGGTGCGGCGCCGTTTCCGGTGTCGGTCATACCCGCGAGCCTAGCGCGTCGGTTGCTCAGCTTCAAAAGTGCATCCGTTGCACAAATTGAGTTGTTGTGCTCTTCTGGGGAGACGATGTGCCCCTCACGAACGGACAGCACCACCATGAACACCGCGACCACCCCCCGTGTCTCCGTCATCGGTGCCGGCCCCGGCGGGCTGACCTGCGCCCGCATCCTGCAGAAGCACGGCATCCCCGCCACCGTCTACGAGCGCGACCCGGCCCCCGACGCCCGCAACCAGGGCGGCAGCCTCGACCTGCACGCCGACGACGGCCAGCTCGCACTGCGCGAGGCGGGCCTGATCAAGCAGTTCTGGAAGGTGGCGCGCCCGGAAGGGCAGCAGATGCGCCGCTGGGACCCGGCCGGCAAGGTCCTCTTCGACCGGGTCCCGGACCCGGACGACCTCTACAAGCCGGAGATCGACCGAGGTCAGCTGCGCGACCTGCTCCTCGGCTCCCTCGCACCGGGCACGGTGCACTGGGGCCGCGCCCTCGCCTCGGTCGGCGGCCCCGCCGAAGGGCCGCGGATCCTGCGCTTCACCGACGGGACGAGCGTCGAGACCGATCTGGTCATCGGAGCGGACGGCGCGTTCTCCCGGGTCCGCCCGGCCGTCTCGGCGGCCCTCCCGCACTACTCCGGGGTCACCTTCACGGAAGCGTGGTTCGACGACGTCGAAGACCGCCACCCCGAGATCTCGGAGCTGGTCGGCAGCGGCAGCGGCACCGTGACCGACGGCGAGCGCGCCCTGTTCGCGCAGCGCAACAGCGGGGGGCACATCCGCGTCTACATCGTCCGGCGCGCCCCGGCCGACTGGATCACCGCGGCCGGACTGACCGCCGGGGACACCGCGGGCATCCGCGCCCACCTGCTGGACGAGTTCGCCGGATGGGCACCCGGCCTGCGGAGAATGATCAGCGACAACGACGGCCCCTACGCCGACCGGCCGCTGTACGTCCTGCCGGCACCGCACACCTGGGACCACGTGCCCACCGTGACGCTGCTCGGCGATGCCGCCCACCTCATGCCGCCGATCGGTGTGGGGGTCAATCTGGCCATGCTCGACGCCCATGACCTCGCGCTCGCCCTGGCCACGCACCCCACGGTCGGCGACGCCGTCCGTTCCTACGAGAAGACCATGCTGCCGCGCTCCAACGACCTCGCCGAAGCGCTCGCCGACGGCGCCGACTTCCTCCTGGAGGTGGACGAGCGGCCAGACGGCCGGGACGAGGCCCGCGCCCTGCAGCAAAGCCTCAAGGAGCACAGGGGCGTGGACGGAACCTGGGACCTCACCTTCCGCACCGGCGGCGGCGACGAGACCGGGGAACTCATTCTGGCCACTTCGGGCACGACCCTGGCCGGCACCTTCGGCGGCAGGCCGATCACCGACGGGCGCGTCGAGGGAACCACCGTGCGCTTCACCGCCGTCGTGACCTCACCGGTCAGGATGAAGATCAAGTGCACCGCCGAACTGGCCGGCGGCCGCCTGTCCGGCACGGCCAGGTCCCTGTTGCTGTCGCTCCCGTTCGAGGCCGTACGGCCTCCCGCGGACCCCTCGTCGGTCAGGCCGGCGCCGTGACGAAGTCGATCAGCTCTTCCACGCGGCCCAGGAGCTCCGGCTCCAGGTCCTTGTACGTGCGCACCGAGCCGAGGATCCGCTGCCACGCCTCGCCGGTGTGCGCCACGCGCCAGCCCAGCGCCGCGCACACCCCCGTCTTCCAGTCCTGCCCCCGCGGCACCCGGGGCCACGCCGGGATGCCGACCGACGCCGGCTTCACCGCCTCCCAGATATCGATGTAGGGGTGGCCCACCACCAGGGCGTGCTCGCTCGTCACCGACTCGGCGATGCGCCACTCCTTGGAGCCGGGGACCAGATGGTCCACCAGCACTCCCAGCCGCGCGTCCGGGCCCGGCGCGAAGTCCGCCACGATCGACGGCAGGTCGTCCACACCCTCCAGGTACTCCACGACCACCCCCTCGATCCGAAGGTCGTCGCCCCACACCTTCTCGACCAGCTCGGCGTCGTGCCGCCCCTCCACGTAGATGCGCCCCGCGCGGGCCACCCGCGCCCGTGCGCCGGGAACGGCCACCGACCCCGACGCCGTACGGGCGGGCCGGGCCGGACCGGACGCCGGCCGCACCAGCGTCACCACGCGCCCCTCGAGCAGGAAACCCCGTGGCTCCAGCGGGAACACCCGGTGCTTGCCGAAGCGGTCCTCCAGGGTGACGGTGCCGGCCTCGCAGCGGATCACCGCGCCGCAGAAGCCGGTGGCGGGCTCCTCCACCACCAGGCCGGGGTCGGCGGGCACCTCGGGGACCGGCTGCGGCTTCTTCCACGGAGGGGTCAGATCGGCGGAGTACTGGCGCATTCTGATGACGATACGAGGAAGCGGGGCGCCGTGATCATCACGACACGCCGAACCTAGCCGCCAGCGCCTCGCGTTGGGCCCGTACGAACGCCGCGTCCACCACCGCCCCGTGACCGGGGACGTACGCCGCGTCCTCGCCGCCCAGCTCGAGGAGCCGGTCCAGCGCGGCGGGCCAGTGGGACGGCGCGGCGTCCGGCCCGGCCTGGGGCTCGCCCGACTCCTCCACCAGGTCGCCGCAGAAGACCACCTCGGGCTCGCCGGGCACCAAGGCCACCAGGTCGTGGGCGGTGTGACCGGGGCCCACGTTCGCCAGCAGCACCTGCCGGCCGCCGCCCAGGTCGAGGGTCCGCTCGCCGCTCACCAGGTGCCTCGGGCGGATCAGCGCGTCCACGGCCTCCTCCGCCGCCCGCGGGTCGAGACCGTGCCGCACCGCGTCCGCGCGCAGCTCACCCCGGCCGTGCGCCAGCGCGGTGTCCAGGCCGACCGCGCCGAAGACCTCCGCGCCCGCGAAGGCGGCGGCGCCGAGGACATGGTCGAAGTGGGGGTGGGTGAGCGCGAGATGCGTCACACGGTGACCGGCGAGCGCCTGCGCCTCGGTGCGCAACCGCACGCCCTCGGCGAGACTCGAGCCCGCGTCGACCAGCAGCACCCCGTCCGCGCCGACCACGAGACCCGCCGTGCAGTCCCACACCGGCAGCCGGCACCGCCCCACCCCGGCCGCCACCCGCTCCCAGCCCGACTCTTCCCAAGTCACGGTCATACCGGCGACGCTAGCCGGGCGTGCCCGGCCTTGCCCGGGGTATACCTCCCGGCCGTACACTGGGCCGGGGAAGTCTGGCACTCGCGTGCGAAGAGTGCCAGAGACATGACCGGGCGGAAGGCTTCTGGAGGTGCGCCGTGCTCAGTGAACGCAGGCTCCAGGTGTTGCGCGCCATCGTCCAGGACTACGTCGGTACCGAGGAGCCCGTCGGCTCCAAGGCGCTCACCGAGCGGCACAATCTCGGCGTCTCCCCGGCCACCGTGCGCAACGACATGGCGGCTCTGGAGGAAGAGGGGTACATCGCCCAGCCGCACACCAGTGCGGGGCGCATCCCGACCGACAAGGGCTACCGGCTGTTCGTCGACAAGCTCGCCGGCGTCAAGCCGATGAGCCCGCCGGAGCGGCGGGCCATCCAGAACTTCCTCGAGGGAGCCGTCGACCTCGACGACGTGGTGGCGCGCACCGTCCGGCTGCTGGCCCAGCTCACCCGGCAGGTCGCCATCGTGCAGTACCCGTCGCTGACCCGGTCCACCGTGCGTCACGTGGAGCTGCTCTCGCTCGCGCCCGCCCGGGTGATGCTCGTCCTGATCACGGACACCGGCCGGGTGGAGCAGCGGGTGATCGACTGCCCGGCGCCCATCGGTGAGACATCGCTGGCGGACCTGCGCGCCCGGCTC
>Ga0207873_1003184_pt1 | contig 12391 bp, 11 predicted proteins | sample BGWIniCompost_FD_187373 | JGI IMG/M metagenome (GOLD analysis project Ga0207873, IMG submission 187373) | Cellulose adapted compost microbial communities from Newby Island Compost Facility, Milpitas, CA, USA - BGW Initial Compost (SPAdes)... ... | reverse complement strand
CGGGCGGCCGCCCGCCCCACGCTCAGCATGGTCCCCTCGACCGGCTTGATGACGGCGCGGTAGGCGGTATCGGCCGCTTCCTGCAAGGCCCGGGCCAACATGGCGGGCCCCTTCTCGCCCGGGTGGCGGGGCGAGGCCAGCACCCGTGCGAGCCCTCGCATGAACTGCGAGAGGATGACACCGGAGTTTCCGCGGGCGCCCATCAGGGCCCCCTGTGAGGCCGCGGTCACCAGGTCCTCCAGCCGCGCATCGGGCCCCCTACGCTCCACCTCGCGCAATGCGGCGCTGAAGGTGAGGGACATGTTGGTGCCGGTGTCGCCGTCGGGGACGGGAAAGACGTTGAGGGCGTCGATCTCGGCTCGAGCCTGCTCCAACATCTGGACGGCTAGTTGCATCCATGTCAAGAAGAGACGGTTTCTGCGTGGTGCGGCCGAAGCATCCATCACCTATGCCCTCCGGGAATAGCTTTCATGGCTGCGCCGACGGTCCGAGTCCGCGACGCGTACGCCCTTGACGTGCACGTTGACCTGGGCCACCGTCAGTCCCGACAGTTGCTCCAGGCGGTGGCGCACCTGCTCCATCACGTTGCGAGCCACCTGGAGGATGTTGACGCCGTACTCGACGATGACGAAGAGGTTGATGACCACGGTCTCCTCGTCTTCAACCCGGATCTCGACGCCGCGATGGATGCTCTCAAGCCCCAACAGCTCCGCGATGCCGTCGGGGACGCTGCGGGCGGCCACCCCCACGATGCCATAGCACTCCCGGGCGGCGTAGCCGGCGATGGCCGACAGCGCCTCCTCCGAGAGCCGGATGCGTCCCAACTCGTTGGTCAACGTCACACTCACGGCCCGCGCCTCCTCGCGGCGCCATCATACCAGACGGCCCGCCCATCCCATATTCCCTGCCTCGCCTCGGCTCCCTCTTACGGGCGAAGCCGTGGTAAAATGGTCGCCGGCTCATGTTACGGATGAAGGGTGGACACAGACGTGGCTCGTCAGTGCAGGGTCTGCGGCAAGGGCGCCATGTCCGGGTTTAACGTCAGCAAGTCCAACCGGCACACCCACCGGCGGTGGCTCCCCAACTTGCATCGGCGCCGCATCGTCCTCGACGGCCGCGTGGAGCGGGCGTACGTCTGCACGCGCTGCCTCAAGGCCGGCAAGGTGCAGCTAGCGATCTGACGGCGGCTGCGCCGTCTTGCGCAGGCGGGTCAGCGCGGCCGCCGGGTCGGGATCGCCGAAGACGGAGGTGCCCGCCACCAGCACGCTGGCGCCCGCCGCGACCAGCTGGGGAGCGTTCTGTTCGTCGACGCCGCCGTCGACCACCACTTCCGAGCGCAACCCCTGCGACTCCAGCAACCGGCGCACCTCGGCCACCTTGCGCAGCATGCCGGGGATGAAGCGCTGCCCGCCGAAGCCGGGGTTGACCGTCATGACCAGCACCTGGTCGACCAGCTCCACGACGTAGCGGATGGTCTCCACCGGCGTCGCTGGGTTGAGGGCGACGCCGGGGTGCAGCCCCAGGTCCCGGATTTGCCGCAGGAGCCGGTCCAGGTGCACCGTCGCCTCCACGTGGATGGTGAGGCGGTCGGCCCCGGCCCGGGCGAAGGCCTCCAGCCAGCGCTCCGGGGACTCCACCATCAGGTGCACGTCCAGCGGCAGTGACGTCACCCGGCGCAACGCCTGCACCACCGGCGGGCCGATGGTGAGATTGGGCACGAAGTGCCCGTCCATGACGTCCACATGCAGCCAGTCGGCGTTGGGCACGCGCCCCACCTCGTGGGCCAGGTGCGCGAAGTCCGCTGCCAGAAGCGACGGGGCGATCTTGACGCTCACGAGTATCGCCTGGCCTCCCATTGAAGGGCCTCGTCCAAGAGCCGCAGGTAGTGCCGGTAGCGCGACGGAGCCACCCGTCCCTGCTCCACCGCCTCGGGCAGGGCGCAGCCCTCCTCCCCGCGGTGCAGGCAACGCTCCTTGAAGCGGCAGTGGGCCGCCTCCCTCCGGATGTCGGGCATCAGTCGCCAGAGCTCACGGGCTTCGATACCCTCCAGGTCCAGGCGGGAGAAGCCGGGCGTGTCGGCCAGGAGCCCTCCGTCGGGGAGCTCCAGCAGCTGCACCACGCGGGTGGTATGCCGCCCCCTCTGGGTCTTGGCCGAGACCTCGCCGACCTCCAGCCGCGCCTCGGGGCACAGCGCGTTGAGAAGCGAGGACTTGCCGACACCCGAGGGGCCGCTCAGGGTGCTGACGTGGCCCACCAGGAGCTGCGCCAGGGCGTCGATCCCCTCACCCGTGCGAGCACTGGTGGTCGCCACGGGATAGCCCACCTCTCGGTAGAGCACGCGAAAGGCCTCGACCGTCTCCCGGTCGGCCAGATCGATCTTGTTGAGGCAGACGACGCACGAGAGCCCCTGCGACTCGGCTACCACCAGCAGGCGGTCCAGCCATCCCAGGTCGGGATCGGGGGCCGCGACCACCGCCACCACCCGCGTCACGTTGGCCACCGGCGGGCGGATCAGATAGCTGGTGCGCGGCAGCACCTCCTCGATGACGCCCCGGCCGTCCTGGCCGATGCGTACCCGCACCCGGTCGCCGGCCACCACCGGGCCGCTCTTGCGCACCTTGCCGCGCAGCACCGACAGGATGCGCTGCCCCGACGGGAGCCAGACGGTATAGAAGCCGGCCTGTCGGGTCACCACCATCCCCGTCGTCACAGACGGCTGCGGCTCGTGCGCCGCGATCTCGAGTTCGGTCATGCCTCCCCCCTGCCACACGACAACTCCATCACCCCTGCCCCGCAGCGGGGAAGGGCTCGTCGGTCACCATCCGACCGTCGATGTAGACCTGAAACCGGGCCGAGGCCCCCCTGCCCCTCACCCGCTGTGTCAGGTAGGTCCCGCCGGGCAGCGTCTCCCGGAAGGCCTCCGAGGCCCCGAAGTCGTCGATGACCAGGATGACCACCTCCTGGGCGCCGCCAGGCGGGACCTGGATGTTGACCTCCGCCGTGCGCCAGCGGCTGCCGCTGCCCGTGCCCGACGCTACCGTCGCACCGGCCGCACCCTGCCCGCTACCCGGCCCCGACCCACCGGGTGGCGGCACCGGGTGGGTCGGCTCGACGGGCACCTGGGGCGTCGGGGTCTGGCCCGACCAGCTCGGCGCCGGGCCGGCCGCCCCACCGGGTTCGGGCACGGACCCCAGCGCGGGCCCCGGCCCAGGCAACGCCTGGCTGTAGATGAGGTCGACCGGCGAGCCTTGCTCCACCTCGCTGCCAGGCATCGGGTTTTGATCGATGACGGTGCCGTCGGGGAAGTTGGGGTCGGGCTGGGCCCACGTCGAGCCAAGCTGCAGCCCCAGGCTCTCGATCTGGGCCTTCACCTGCTCCAGCGGTAGCCCCGTGAAATCGGGCAGCGTCACGGTCTGGATCGGCTGCTCTCCCCGGCTGACCACCAGGTTGATGGGGCGTCCCTTCTCGAGTCGGGAACCGGCCGCCGGATCCTGCAGCACCACCGTGTTGGGCGCCAGCCGGGCCTCGTAGCGGGTCGTCACCTCGCCCAGCACGAAACCGCCTTGCGTGATGGCCACCTGGGCCTCGCGCAGCGGACGGCCCACCACGTCGGGCACCACGCCCACCTCGGGCCCCAGGCTGAGCGTCACCCAGACGCGCCGGCCCTCCCGCACACGACGACCGGGCTCGGGATCCTGACGGATGACGTACCCCATCGGCACGCTGTCGGAGTAGATGCGCTGGTCGACCCCAAACTCCAGCGACTGCTGCGCCAGGATGGCCCGTGCCTCGGCCTCCGTGCGACCCACCACCGTCGGCACCATGACTTCCTGAGGGAAGAGCAGGTCGAGCAGGCGGGTGCTCGCCCACAACATCCCACCCAGGAAGGCCAGGACGAAGGCCCAGCGGACCCATCGTCCACGCTGCCCCCGGGCGGGGCGCTTTCGGCGACTCGTCTCCACTCCCTCCTCGTGCCCCGAGAGCCCTTCGCCACCGGCCGCCTCCATCCGGCTCCGGCTCACCACCCTCGTCACGGCCCCGTCGCTGCCGGCCGGGGCATCGGTCCCTACGGCCCCCACGGGCCCGCCGGATGGGCCGCCTCGCCCGCGCTCGCCAGGAGCAGGCGTCACCCCCTGCACCAGCGTCACGGTCGGGAACTCCTCGGCCTCCGGCACGGCCTTGCGAAGCTCCTCGTGAAAGGCCTCGGCCGAGGCCGGACGGTCGCCCGGCGCCTTGGCCAGGGCGTGCATGACCGCGCGCTCCAACGCGGGCGGGATCCCGGGGACCCGCTCGCCCAGCGGCGGCACCGGATCGTGGATGTGCTTGAGCGCCACGGCCACCGGAGAGTCGGCGGTGAAGGGGACGTGCCCGGCCAGCATCTCGTAGAGCACGATGCCCAGCGAGTAGATGTCGCTGGGAGCGCCGATGGTCTGGCCTCTGGCCTGCTCCGGCGAGAAGTAGTGGACGGACCCCAGGATGGTGCCCGAGTCGGTCAGGGACGCGGCGCTGGCTGCCCGGGCGATGCCGAAGTCGGCCACCTTGACCAGGCCTTCGGCGGTGATGAGGATGTTGTGAGGCTTGATGTCCCGGTGCACCAGTCCGTGGCGATGGGCATGGGCCAGGGCCTTGGCCACCCCCAGCGCGACGGCCACGGCGGCCTCGGGCGAGAGCCGCCCCCTCTCGCGCAAGACCTGCTTGAGGCTCTTGCCGTCGACGAACTCCATGACGATGTAGTGGCCGCCCTGGTCCTGTCCCACGTCGAAGACCTGCACCACGTGGGGATGCGACAGGCGCGCCGCGGCCTGGGCCTCCCGGCGAAACCGCTCGACGAACTCTCGGTCCGCCGTGAACTGTTCACGCAGCATCTTGACGGCCACGACCCGGCCCAACAACTCGTCCATGGCCCGGTAGACGACGGCCATGCCGCCCTCGCCCACCCGGTCCATGAGCCGGTAGCGGCCGGCTGCCAGCCGTGACAGCGCGCTCACGACATCCTCACGCTCCCCGGGGCCGCGTCTCCCTCCAGATCTCGGGCCTCGATGAAGGCCACCACCACCGTGACGTCGTCCGGTGCCTGCCTTCGGAGGGCCTCTCGGAGCAGGGCATCGGCTGCTTCGCGCGCCGAGCGTGCCCCCGAGACCATTCGTGCGATCTCGTCGGTCTCCAGGGCGCCGGTCAAGCCATCGGTGCACAGCACCAGTCGATCGCCCGGCGCCAGGCGCACCTCCACCACGTCCACCTCTGGCGCACGCTCGCCGCCCAACGACCGTGTCAGCATGTGGCGCTGTGGATGCCGGCGGGCCTCCTGCTGGGAGAGACGCCCGTCTCGCATCAGCTCGCCGGCCACGGAGTGGTCCTGCGTCAACTGGGTGGCGCGGCCCTCACGGATCAGGTAGGCACGGCTGTCGCCCACATGCCCCACGACCAGCCGTCCCTGGCCGACCCACGCCGCGGTGAGGGTGGTACCCATCTCCTGCCAGTCGGCGTGCCGCGCCGCCATCTCCCGGATCCGGCGATGCGCCTGCTCGAAGACGACGCGCACCGCTGCCGCCTGCGGCGGGCCGGCCACCGGCAGGCCGGCCAGCGTCTCGGCTGCCAGACGCGCGGCCACCTCGCCGCCCGCATAGCCGCCCATGCCGTCGGCGACCAGGAGCAGGTCGGCGCGGGCGAGGCAGGCGTCCTCGTTGCGGGTGCGCCCCGCACCCCGGTCACTCGCCCAGGCCGTCTCGACCGGCGCTCACCTCCACGAGCCGTCGGCGCTCCCACCGGGCTCCCAGCTGCCCGCAGGCAGCGTCGATGGCTCGCCCCCTGGGACGGCGCAGCGTCACCGGGATACCGGCCTCCGCCAGGATCGCCCGAAAGCGGCGGACCGCACTCGGGCTCGAAGGCTCGAAGGGCAAACCGGACACGGGGTTGTAGGGGATCAGGTTGACGTGGCAGAGCAGGCCGTTCAACAGGGCGGCCAGCCGCCGGGCCTCGAGCGGCCCGTCGTTGACGCCGCCCAGCATGACGTACTCGAAGGAGACCCGCCGCCGGGTCGCCTCGACGTACGCCCGTACCGCATCCATCAACTCCGACAGGGGCCAGCGGCGGTTGAGCGGCACCAGCCGATCGCGCAGTTGGTCGTCAGGAGCGTGCAACGAGATGGCCAGATTGACCTCCAGCGTCGGCTCGGCGGCCAGCGCCCGGATGCCGGGCACGACGCCCGAGGTGGAGACCGTCAGCCGACGCACGCCGATGCCGAAGCCCTCGGGCGGGCGGATCAGGTCGATGGACTGGCGCACCGCTCGCCAGTTGGCCATCGGCTCGCCCATCCCCATGAAGACCACGTGGGTCGGCCATCGCCCGACATGCGCCCGGACCCACAGCAACTGCCCGGCGATCTCGGCGGCGGTCAAGTTGCGCTGCAGGCCCACCTGCCCCGTCGCGCAGAAGGGACAGCCGACCGCGCACCCCGCCTGCGTCGAGACGCAGACGGTCAGGCGATCGCCATCGGGGATGAGGACGGTCTCGACACGAGCCGGGGCGTGCCCCGCGCCCTCCAGAGCCAGCACGGCCTTGCGCGTGCCATCGGCATCGGACTGCACCGCCAGCACCCTGAGTTGTGCCTGCCAGGCCGACGCGCGCAGGCTCTCCCGCAGGCGGGCGGGCAGGTTGGTCATCGCCAGGGGATCGGTGACGCCGTGGCGGAAGACCCACTCCCCCACCTGCGATCCCCGATAGGCCGGCTCGCCCTGCTGAGCCATCCAGTGCCGCAGCTCCGTTCGAGGCCGCACCAGGCCCAGCGCGAGCACCGTTTCGGGCAGGGAGGGCGTCCCCGCCGCATCTCGGACCATCCCTGGGCGCTCCACCCCTCAATTGACACGCTTCCCGCCCGGGCAGTATACTGGCGCTGCCCGGACATAAGGGCCGGGGCGCGGCCCAGCCGAGATTATATCACGGCAGGGTCCGCACCCCGGCGGTCACGCCGGTGCCGGCGTCGGGGCGTAGCTCAGTTTGGTCAGAGCGTGCGGTTCGGGACCGCAAGGCCGGAGGTTCAAGTCCTCTCGCCCCGACCACTCTCCTCTCAGGCGGTCCTCTCCAGTCCCTGCAGCGGAGGCAGGCTTCCGTAAAAGCGCACCCGATCCGCGAGCTTGGCGATCATCAGGGAGTTGGTCGGCAAGCGATCGTCGCGGGTGCCGATCCCGGTCAGGGCCCGCAACAGCTCACGGTTGCCGTGCTCCCACGCCGCCATGATGGCGTTTCGGATGGCGGCCTCGACCCCTCCCGCCGTGGTGCCGTACTTGTCGGCCAGGCGCGGGTAGATCTCCTTGGTCAGCGATCCGCCCAGCATCCGGTTCTCCCGCACCACCATCAGGACCGCGTCGCGCAGGTAGATGTAGCCCTTGAAGTGGGCCGGCACCCCTACCTGGTGAAGCAAGCCCGTGATGGCAGCCTCGGCGTCCTGGCCCTGGCCCAGCCAGTCGCCGGCCCTCGCCGTACGCGAGACGGTGGGAGCGGTCTCGTCGTCGTGCGCTGCGGACTCCTGCGCCGTCCCGAACTCCCGGATCCGCTGGGCCAGCAGCTCGAGGTCGAAGGGCTTCACGATGAAGTACTGAGCTCCCAGCTCGGTGAAGCGCTGGATCACATCCTCCCGCCCGAAGGCGGTCAGGACGATGACGGCCGGGCGAATCAGCCGGCCCGAGTCGCTCGTCGCCACCCCGTCCATGTGCCTCAACCGCTCCATCACGGCAAGCCCGTCCAGGTGCGGCATGGTGATGTCCAGGATGACGACGTCGGGGCTCAGGCGCTCGATCTTGGCCAGCGCTTCCTCGCCATCGTAGGCCCGTCCGACCACCTCCATGTCGGGCAGGCTGTTGAGGTAGCTCTCCAACGTTTCCACGAGTTCGATGTTGTTATCGGCCACCAAGACGCGTATCACTTTCGGTGTGACACTCCTCTCAACCGGTCTCGCGTACAAAAAGCGGCCGCCCACCTCACCGTCGTGCGTGAGGCCCCCGGTGCGGCCGCGTCGCTAACAATGATGGCTCACGTTTCGTGCCCGGGAGTATGCCCTCCTGCCGATCAATGGGCGCGCGAACGGTCAAATCGAACGACAAAGAACCCATCCGTCCTACATCGGTGGGGAAGCAGGGTGAGGCCGACCGCCGTCTCCGTCTCCAGCTCCGGGTCCTCGAGCCCGGCCAGCCCCTGCGGCAACCGGATGGGGACCATCTCGAGCCGGGTATCGGAGGACAACCGCCGGGCGTGATCCACGGTCTCCTCCGGTTCGAAGGAGCAGACGCTGTAGACGAGGCGGCCACCCGGGCGCAGCAGCTCGACGGCTGCCTCCAGGAGCTCGCGCTGGAGGCGGGCCATGGTCTCGATGTCTTCGGGTCGCCTTCGCCACCGCACGTCGGGGTGGCGCACCAGCGTGCCGAGCGCCGTGCAGGGGGCGTCCAAGAGCACCAGATCGAAGCGACCCGGCTCCAGGGGGACTCGGGTGGCGTCCGCCAGAAGGGTGCGGATGGAGCGCAGCCCCAGGCGGCGCGCGTTGCGGCGTACCAGACCGAGGCGCGCCGCGTGGGTGTCGATGGCGACGATCCGCGCCTGATCGCCGCTCGACTCGGCCAGGTGGGTGGTCTTGCCGCCCGGGGCCGCACACAGATCGACGGCCTGCTCGCCGGCCCGGGCGCCTGCGACGTGGCCCACCAGCATCGCCGCCTCGCTCTGGGGGGTAAACCACCCCTCCTCGAAGCCCGGCAGCGACTCCACGGCCCCTGGGACCCCCTCCAGCCACAGGCCGCCCGGCACCAGAGTGGTGGGGTGGGCCCGCACCCCCCGGGCGCGCCAGGCCTCTTGGAGCCGCTCGGGGGTGGCGCGCAACGGATTGACCCGCACCGACAGGGGCAACGGCTCGTTGTTGGCCTGCAGGATGGCCTCGGTGGTGCCGGTGCCGAAGCGGTCGAGCCACCGGCGCACGAGCCACCGCGGATGCGAATGGGTCACGGCCAGCCGGGCGTCGAGGGGGCCGTCCGTCGGCGCAGGCAGCCCTCCGCCGGCGGCCTCCCGCACCAGGGCCCGGAGCACGGCGTTGGCGAAGGCTGCCGGCCCCTGCCCCAGGGTACGAGCCTGGCGCACGGCCAGGTCCACCGCTACGGGCGCGGGGGTGTCGCGCGAGAAGCCGATCTCGTAGGCGGCCACCCGCAGGATCTGCCACAAGGTGGGGTCCACGGACGTGCGGGGGCGACGGCTCACCCGGCCCAGGGCGTAGTCCAACCGGCTCATCCATCGCATGACGCCCGTCGCCAGCGCGGTCGCGGCCGCCGCCTGGGCCGGCGAGGCACGACGACGCACCAGCAAGGCCCGAAGCGCCAGCGACAGGTAGGCACCCTCGCGCTCGACCCGCTCCAGCGCCTGGACGGCCAGACGCCGGGCGACGAGCCCGGGCGCCTCTTGACTCTCCATCGCCCGTCACCCGCCGAAGCGGCGCCCCGGCGTCAGGCGCAGGCCGTTGGCGAGGTCCAGGCCCGTCATGACCCGGCCCGCCTCGGGCTGCACCCGAAGCAGTCTCAGGACGCTGCCCGCCCCGCACCCCACCAGCAGCGCGCCCGACCGGGTGTCGACGCCTGCGATCTCGCCCGGCTCCACGCCGGGTCGGGGCTCGGGCTCCACGCGGGCCTCGACGAGGCGCACCCGCCGGCCTTCGAGGGTTGTGTAGGCGCCGGGCCACGGCGTGAAGGCCCGCACCTGCCGCTCGATGCGCGCGGCGGGTGCGGTCCAGTCGACCAGGCCCTCCTCCTTGTCGAGCCGCGGCGCCAGGGTCGCGCCGGTAGGCGGCTGGGCGACGGGGCGAAGTTCGCCGTGCTCCAGCCGGTCCAGGGCCTCCACCAGCAGCTTTGCCCCCCGTGCGGCCAGGCGGTCGTGCAACGAGGCGGCCGTGTCGTGGTCGCCGATCACCTCGGTCGCCTGCAACAGGATGGGCCCCGTGTCCCAGCCCTCGTCCATCTGCATGATGGTGACGCCGGTGATGCGGTCGCCCTCCAGGATGGCACGGGCGATGGGAGCGGCCCCTCGCCATCGGGGCAAGAGCGATGCGTGGACGTTGATGCACCCATACCGGGGATATGCCAGGACGGGCGGCGGGATCTTGTGGGCGAAGGCGACCACCACGAGCGCCTCGGCCCCGGTCTCGGCCAGCAGCTCCAGCCACTGGCCGGCGTCGGGCCGCTCGGGCTGCCACACGGCCAGCCCCAGCCTTGACGCCGCCTCCTTGACGGGCGGCGGGGCCAGCCGCTGACCGCGCCCCCGAGCCCGGTCGGGTTGCGTGACGACCCGCCGGACCTCGTGCCCCGCGCGCACCAGGGCCTCCAGGCTCGGCACCGCGAAGTCCGGCGTGCCGGCGAAGACCAGCTTCAGGGGCTCGCCTCCTCGGTCCGGCCCGGGCGATCGCTGCGGCCACCGGCCGCGGCGGCCTCGCCCTCGGGCTCCGTCTCTTCCACCAGGCGGCTGGCCTTGTCGATGAAGAGCACCCCGTCCAGGTGATCCACCTCGTGCTGGATGATCCGCGCCAAATACCCCTCGGCCTCCAGCTCGACCGGGCGCCCGCGCTCGTCCAGCGCGCGCACGCGGATCACGGCCGCGCGCTCCACGTACCCCGTCACGCCGGGGATGCTGAGGCAGCCCTCCACGTCGACGTCCACGCCGCGGCGCTCCAGGATCTCCGGGTTGATCAGCGCCATGAACTGATCGCCTGGATCCACCACGATGATGCGCTCCAGCACGCCCACCTGGTTGGCCGCCAGGCCCACGCCGGGCGCCTCGTACATCGTCTGGCGCATGTCCTCGATGAGCTTGCGATGCCGGCGCGTGATGCGCTCCACCGGCTTCGCCCTCTGCCGCAACACGGGGTCAGGGTACTTCCGAATGGGCAACAAAGCCAACCGCTCGCCCGCCTCGCTTCCCGGCCATCGAAGGCCTGTCGACTCGTCAACGGGTATTATAGCAAGCGTTGCCGGTACGCCCTCACAGCACGTCCACGGGGTCGGGATCCACCACCAGCGACTCGGGCCGCAAGGCCCCCGTCAGGGTGTCCGACTCCATGAGGCCGCGCACCAGCTCCCGAGGGACCGGCGACGGGCCTCGCACCACCACCTGCCACCGCCAGCGATCCCGCAGCCGGGCGATGGGCGCCGGCGCAGGGCCCAGCACCTTCACGCCGTTGCGTCCGGCGGCCGCCTCCTCCAGGCGTCGGGCCATCTCGACGGCCGCGCCCCGGGCCCGGGGCTCCTCGGGATCCTGGGCCACCAGCCGTACCAGCTCCCCGAAAGGCGGGTAGGACCACCGGCGCCGGAAGGCCAGCTCTCGCTGGTAGAAGCGCTCCGCCTCGCCCGAGACGGCGGCCTGGATGCTGGGATGGTCGGGTTGGAAGGTCTGGACGATGACCTGGCCGGGACGCTGGCCACGGCCCGCCCGCCCCGCCACCTGCACCAGGTGCTGGAAGGTCCGCTCAGCGGCCCGGAAATCCGGCAGCTGCAGCGTCACGTCGGCCAGCACCGCCGCCGCCAGGGTCACGCCGGGGAAGTCGTGGCCCTTGGCGACCATCTGGGTGCCGACCAGGATGGCCGGCGACTGCCGGGCGAAGTCCTCCAGGATGCGCCGGTGCGCGTCGCGCCGACCCGTGGTGTCGGCGTCCATGCGCAATACGGGCACCCCCGGGAAGGCGGCGGCCAGGGCGGCCTGCACCCGCTGGGTGCCGAAGCCGACCGCTGCGATCTCCTCGTCGCCGCAGCGGGGGCAGCGCCCGGTCACCTCGGTCTCGTAGCCGCAGTAGTGGCACCGCAGCCATCCCCGCCCGGGCCCGTGGTGGTAGGTCAGGCCCACGTCGCAGTGCGGGCATCGCCAGGAGAAGCCGCACGCCCGGCAGATGAGAGCGCCGGAGAAGCCGCGACGGTTGACGAAGACGATGGCTTGCTCCCGTGCAGCCACGACCTCCCGCAGGGCCTCCCGCAGCGCCCGGCTGATGGGCGATACCTCGCCGGTGGCGGCCAGCTCCTCCCGGAGGTCCACGATGCGGGCGCTCGGCATGGGGCGAGCATCGATGCGCTCGGGCAGCCGCAACAGCCTCAACTTACCCTCGAGGGCTGCCTGCATCGACTCCAGCGACGGCGTGGCACTGCCGAGCACGACGGCAGCCCCCGCCTCCGCCGCCCGGTGGAAGGCCACCTCCCGGGCGTGATAGCGGGGCGACTCGTCCTGCTTGTACGACGACTCGTGCTCCTCGTCCAGCACGAAGAGCCCCACGTCGGTGACGGGCGCCAGCACCGCCGAGCGAGCGCCCACCACGACCCGGGCGTCGCCCGAGCGGATCCGGTCCCAGTGATAGCGCCGCCAGCTCGCCGCCATCTGGCTG
>Ga0207873_1003182_pt1 | contig 12393 bp, 12 predicted proteins | sample BGWIniCompost_FD_187373 | JGI IMG/M metagenome (GOLD analysis project Ga0207873, IMG submission 187373) | Cellulose adapted compost microbial communities from Newby Island Compost Facility, Milpitas, CA, USA - BGW Initial Compost (SPAdes)... ... | reverse complement strand
AAAAAGGCGGTCGAATTGCAGCCCGATCTCATCTTGAGTGACGTGATGATGCCCGAAATGGATGGCATGGAGCTTTGCCGCCGTTTAAAACTGGACGAAAACACCAGCCATATTCCTGTCATCCTGCTCACGGCCAAATCCGACAAAGAGCCGCGGATCGAAGGTCTGGAGACCGGCGCCGACGACTACCTGACCAAACCCTTCGACGCCGAAGAATTGCTTGCCCTGCTGAAGAACCGGATCCGTCAGCGCGCCCTGTTGAGAGAACGCTTTTCCCGGGAAATCACGGTGCAACCCAGAGACATTGCCATTACCAGTGCCGATGAACGTTTTCTGCAGAAAGCGATGGAGATCGTGGAGTGCAATATGGCGGATTCCGACTTTAACGTAAAAGCGTTCATCGGACAAATGGGACTAGGCCGTTCCCAGGTCGAAGCCAAACTCAAAGCCCTCACCGGACAAACTCCCGTTGAATTCATTCGTATCTTCCGGCTTAAGCGAGCCGCCCAGAAGATCGCCGCAAAAGAAGACACCGTTTCCCGGATCGCCTACAGCGTGGGTTTCAATAACCTCTCCTATTTTGCCAAATGCTTCAAGGAACAATTCGGACAACCGCCTTCAGTATGGTCCGAAGAACCGGTGAGCAGCTACTGAACTATCCAGACGTCTTTCTACTCCATTCGCGTCTTATTCGCCAGAAATCGGGAGTTTTTGTTAAAAAACCCGAAAAATCTGTTAGCCCGCAAAAGCTTGAACTACAGAAATTTGATTATCAAATAAATCTGTAAACCAAAGAAGTGGAAAATGAAAACTTCAACTCTCGTTGCGACAGCGCTTCTGTTTTCTATCGGCTCGCTATCGTGCGAAAAAGAATCCTTCCCTGATCCATCCGCCGGGATTGCGGAAACCAGCCCAGCGGATTTATCCGGAGCGCCTGCCGGCGACGGGCCGGAATTTCCCGGCAATGAACTTCTCTTTAATCTTCAGCCCGAACCACCCGCGCGGATCTTTGAATTCGAAGGGTGGGGGCGGCCTGGCGGAGAATGGACGGGTCAATTTCAGAATAAGTATTATAAAGGCCGGTTTCAAGCCAAAACGCTTTCCTCCGTAAAACGGGGGCGGACTATGCACCTGGTCCAAACCTGGACATTTTACCCTGAACCGGTCATTCCACCCGAACCGGTCATCCCGCCGGAGCCAGTCATCATTACCCTGCAGGGTATACACAATACGGTTACGGGAAACCTTGTGTTGAATGGCAAACAGGCTCACGTCCGGGGCAAGTTCGTCACCAGCGAAAGCGGCGCGGTATCCCTCGGGGGGGAACTGATGTTTAATCCGCAGCCGGAGCCTCCTGCCGTGCGCCGGCCGTCAGTTGAATAGATACGCTCCCGGTCAGAGGAACTAACCAAATTGATATCAGTTTCAAAATACTAACTCATGAAAACGTTAAAACTACTGCTATTTATTCTGTTTCTTTCCCTATTCACCCTGTCCTGCGAGAAAGAAGGTCCCCCCGGACCAGCAGGGCCCGCCGGCGAGCAGGGAGTGGCAGGTCCAAAAGGTGACAAGGGGGAAAAAGGTGACAAAGGAGCGACCGGCCCGCAAGGTCCGAAAGGCGACAAAGGGGCTAAAGGCGACAAGGGGGCCAAAGGCGATAAAGGGGACAAAGGCGACCCCGGAACGGCCAATGTGATCTACTCGGATTGGGCTTGGATCGAACTCGGATCCGGTACCAATTCCAAAGTAATGAACATCTTCAACACACCGGTAGATGCGCCTACCTTGGCGCGCGGATCGGTAATGGTATACATCCGGCAACATGCCCTTTCCAGTGTGGCAATCCCTCTTCCCTATACCCACGTTGTCAATTCAGTACCCAATACCCTGTTGACATACCGGTTTTCGTCGAATGGTCTGCTTCAGCTGTTAGCCTACCGGCTCGATCCAAACTCCACCATTTATGGTTTTCCCAACCATCTTTGGGAGTATCGTTATATTATTATTCCCTTTACCGGATCGGGTTCTGCAGCGCTGAAAGACGTGGATATAAACGATTTTAACGCGGTGGCCGCTGCACTGAACATACCCAATTAATATCATGTTCCAGATTGTGAAAACGATGAAAACACCCTATCCACTTTCTATATCAAGGCCTTTGTTTCGTTCAAAGGCCTTTTTGTCGGGCTTTTCAAGAACCATTTTCATGCTGACGCTTGTTCTTAGTCTGTCTGCATGCGAAAAAGAAGGCTCTCCCGGTCCCGCTGGCGAGCAGGGCCCAAAAGGAGAAACCGGAGCTCCCGGCCCCCGGGGAGTCCCTGGGCCAAAAGGCGATGACGGGGCGCCCGGTCCGAGGGGACCGAAAGGCGACAAGGGCGACAAGGGCGATAAAGGCGACAAGGGAGCGAAAGGCGATCCCGGCACCGCCAACGTGATCTATTCCGACTGGATCACCGTTTCCCACGCGAATTGGGAAGAAGTAAAAAGTAGTTTTCCCCCGCAGGAGCTATTGTATTATACCTATTCGATTTCAGCGCCAAAATTAACGGCTGCCATACGGGACCACGGACAGGTGTTGATCTTCACGGCAACCCCTTCTTCGCCGGAGATATTCCCTTTGCCGTACACCTATACCCCGTACGCTCAGCATTACTCATTCAGTGCCAAACCCGGGAGCATCGACCTGTTCTACGACGACATGGACGACCCCGACGCGTTCCCCGCCCCGCCCAGTCGCAGGTTCCGGTACATCCTGATCCCCGGGAGCGTCAACGCTTCAACCATCCTGAAAAATACAGACCTCCATGATTTCGAAGCCGTTCGGGCCGCGTTAAACTTTGCTAATTAAGTCCGATTTTAAAAACGCTCACGCCCGCTGTAACCTTTTTCGCCGTAGGTGACTCCATTCAATTAGAAAGTAAAATTCAAACTAAAATGGAGAAAACACGTAAACTGAATTTCAAGGGAAGCGTCCTTTTGCTCGCTTCCCTCCTGCTTGCAACGCCCGGTTATACCCAGGACACCACCCCCAAGCTATCTGATCCCGAAGTGGCCCATGTAGCCGTGGTAGCCAATCAGATTGATATCGACTACGCGGCCGTCGCGAAAAAAAGGTCAAAGAACGGGGAGATCCTGAAATTTGCCCAAACCATGGCGAATGACCATGCCGCGGTAATTGAGCAGGCTGCCGCGCTTGCAAAAAAACTTGGCGTAACCCCAAAAGACAATGCCGTAAGCAAGCAGCTTTTGGAAGGAGCCGAAAAGAAGCAGAAGGAACTGCGTGCCCTTTCGGGAAAAGCATTTGACAAAGCCTACATTGACAATGAAGTTGCCTATCACCAGGCAGTGATCGGAGCAGTTGAAGGCCTGCTGATTCCGGAGACGGAAAACGCCGAGCTGAAAAGTCTGCTTAAAAATGTGCTCCCCGCGTTAAAAGCCCACCTGGAGCATGCCCAAATGGTGCAAAAAGGATTCGGCGCGTCGGAATGAAAAATTTATATGGTGTAAACAGGTTGCTTCCCATCATCCTCCTGGCCGGGGGGATGGTGGGGGGATGCGGCCTGAAATCGGCACATACGCCTTTGCGGGTGGAAATAACCATCCAACAGATGCAATTTACGCCTTCGGAAGTGGAAGTTTACATGGGCGATACCGTTGTGTTCGTTAACAAGGGAATCGTTACCCATGATGTGACCGGGGAAGCCGGTGAAGCCTGGACATCCGGCCCGATTCCGGCAGGACACACCTTTGAATTAATTGCGAAAGAAAACCTCCCGTACTATTGCAGTTTTCACCCCACGATGAAGGGCAGCATCTCCGTTCTCCCAAAGAACGATTGACAAAAGTCTTCCGGTCCAGTTGAACTATCGCTATCTTTAAGGTATGAAAAAGATCCTGGTGCCTACCGATTTTTCAGCCAGTTCAAAGGCTGGACTACGCTTTGCCATTCAATTGGCCTCAAAGTGCAAAGTGGAACTGATTTTCGTGCATGTCTTTCGCCTGACCCGTTCTCCGGGACAAACCGATAAGGAACTGGAAGTGTATCGTCGGGTTCGGACCGAAGCGTTGACGTTGAGGCTCACAAATTTCGTGGCAGGCGTTTACCGCTACATGCAGGTAGCACCGGAAAATTTCACTTGCCAACTGCTGGAAGGTATCGGTGTGGATGCGGTATTGATTGATTTCTGCCGTAGCAATAAAGACATTGACCTGGTCTGCATCAGCACACGGGGTGCCGGTAAATTCCAGAAAGTCCTCGGCACCAATGCCGGTAACCTGATTTCACACTCCGCCACGCCGGTGATGGCCGTGCCTGCCGGGTACCGAATAAGGGCCCTCAAGACGATCCTGTATGCTACCGACTTCAGGGACTGGGATTTTGAATCGGAAAAAGTGAGGGAAATCGCCGGCCAACTTGCTTTGCCGGTGGAAGCAGTGCATTTTCGGTCCAACGGCAACACCTTGCCTGAAACGGTGCGTTTAGCGGATGAGTACGGATGGAAGATCCGCGTCAAAGATCCAGCTCCCGGACAATCCCTGTTCCAAAGCTTGCGGACTTATCTTTTTTCCAACCGGCCTTCTATCGCTATTCTGTTTACAAACCAAGGGCGTTCTTTTCTGCAGCGGTTATTTCAACCCAGCAGCGCGGAAAGGCTGGCCTTTGAGATTAAAACCCCGTTACTGGTTCTCAGCAAACGCCGCCCATTCGCTGGGATGGCATAGCGCCACCATGTGAAAATGGTATGATTTTTAAGGGCTTATCAGTAGAGGTCTTAATGAAAACCAAAATACGGATCACCATGCCCGACAACAAAAACAAAAGAGGAAAGAACGAACGCAACAAAGTAAATTCCTCACAGAACTACGAGATCCACTATCTGAAAGAAAAGCTGGGCGTTTCATCGCAAGCTGTTGGCGGCGCCAAGCGGGCAACAGGCTCCAACGACCGGAAGGTCCTGGAGCAATACCTGAGAAACAAAACGAAGTAAACGCTTTTCTCAAGGTTTTATCTGCCGGAGTTGGTCGTTAAGGAATTTTCCAAGTAAGGCATATCCTTCGGCGTTGGGATGCAATCCATCGGAGAAGAGCGATTCCTTAATGGAACCGATTTCATTCAGGAAAAGATGCCCCGCGTCGGCATATGTGATCCCGAGCCGTCGCGCTAACTCCCGGTAGGATTTATTCAGCAGGGCCACCTGGTCTTCCCTGTTCCGGTAGGGCAGGATACCCAGAAGCAAAAGCTGCGCTTGGGGCTGCCTGTTTTGGATACGCTGGAGCAGGGTATCCATTCCTCTTATAATATCCTCATCGGTATGCAGACCCAGGTTATTCACCCCGAGCATGACCACAATATATCTTGGGGATATGCCGGCCAGTTCGTCGTGCCGGACGCGCCAAAGGGTGTTTTCAATCCGGTCCCAGCCGAAGCCCAGATTGAGGGGGCGGTATTTGCTTAGGTACCGGTCCCAGGAATCCTGCCCGCGGGCGGGTCCTTCGGGTTGTCCGCCCCAGAAATGGGTAATGGAATTGCCGATCAAAACCAGGTCAGGCTGGTAGTCTTGGTTAAGTTTCAGAATGGCCTGATGCCGGTCGGTCCCGAAATAAAGAGGCGCGTCCCGGTATTGGCTGCTTGCCCGGGTCGTGGGAATGGAGCCTTCGGGTTCATTGAAGATTTCCCGGATTCGCTTTGCATAGGCATCGGCCAGTTGCATCATGCCTAGGTCGTTCGGATGCGTACCGTCCACGGTATGATCCATTCCCTGCCCGATTTCGCGGTGTTCCAGATGGAAAACACCCGCTACGCCGACGCGGCGAAGGGAGTCAACTACCCGATGCTGCACCGTATTGGTCCGTTCGTACAATTGTTTCCGGTAAACATTAACCGCGCCGTCGGTATAGCCGGCGTGATCGGTGAGTAAAATGGGCGTGTGGGCATGCGCCTTTTTCAGCTCCGCAACTGCATTCGCAATCCTGTCCTGAAGAATTGCATCGGTATAGGTTGGGGAGATGAGATTAGGCAGGCAATCCAGAATAAATAGCCGGGATGGTTTCTCGGCGATTAAGGAAATGACTTCGGGCTCGAGGCGTCCATTGCCAGAAAAGGCAAGGTTCACCACCGGCAGGTCCAGTTTCCGGGAAAGAATGTTTGTCCAGGCCATTCCGGGTCTGGAGGCGCAGGCACCCTGGGCGATGGAAGTACCGTAAACGATAATGGGTTTTTCCAGGCGCCGGGGTAGGGCGGTAAAGGAGCTGCTGTCCGGAGTCAGCACATGCAACCACCGAACGGAATTGTATAAGGGCAGGTACAAGGTGTATTCCAGGACCTGCTGACCGTTGGCCGGGTCAATGTCAAATACGTAGCGGATGGTATCCCCAAATGAGTAGTTGCCGCGGCACCAAAGCCAGTTGCCATCGCGGTCTTTTGCGTACAGGTCAATTCCAGTGACGCCGGTGGCCGGCATGTGGGGTTTTTGCAATCCAAGCTTTACCTGATATTGAACGACAATCCGCCGGGCATCGGTCCGAAAGCGGAATTGCTGGCCGGCCGATTGGGTTGACAAATCCCAGACCGGTTTGCGGGCCAGGGTCTCCGCGCGGGCGGGAAAGCGGTCGTACGCCGATTTAACTTCCTCGGGCCATAACTGCCCTTCCAGATAAATCGGCTCGGAAACAGGCGAGAATTCCCGCATTCCGGTTTCCTGGCAGACAGCGTCCAATGGCAACAGGAAACACCAGGCCAGGACAGGAAAAAGCAATTTACCCATCAATCGACACCGTTTGCCTGTCGCCGGCCGACATGTAAATGCCGTTTTCATAATTGCCCCGTACGTCCCCTGCAATGAAAACGAGGATGGAATCGCCTTGTACGCAATCAACCGACACGGATTGCCCTTTTTTTACATTGAAGCCGTTCGACGGGCTTTGTTCCGTTAGGTTGAATTCCTTGCCGTTACCCTCCACATGAATAATAAAATCGTCCCCTTCCAATACCTGAACGTGTATCTGTTTCGGGTTAAGGGTAAAACCGGAATCTCCGCAGGAAGCGAAAAGAACGGCAACCAGTGCGATGATTGAAAAAAGAAGCTGTTTGTTCATTCGTTGATTATTGATTGTTGTCAAGTGCAAGGTAATAATTTTTTATTTCCGATTGCGGTATTTCCGGCTGCCGCGCCTCCCATCGGGGCGTTTCCGGCCGCGCCTCCCATCGGGGCGTTTCCGGCCGCGGCTCCCATTGGGGCGTTTCGGGTCGGTTCATTTAAAAATCTTTCCGATTATCTTACCGATCTCCGTAAAGTCGCGCGGGTTGCTCACGGACCGTTTTTCCAGCGTGTCCCCGTCCATTTCTGAAAACGGATAAATCAGGAGGTAATTGTTTTCATGCAAATGCAGGTTCAGGAAATCGGCGATCGAGTGCATTTGCGGCGAGAAGGAAACCATGCCGTGTTTGGCCATCAAAACAATCAGTCCTTCGTCTTCTCCCAGTTCCAGGGCGGCCTTTTCCGCCTCATACCAACTGTTTATCGGGTGGAATTCCGCTTCAATGGGCGTTCTTTTCAATACGCGGTTGAGAATTCCGATCACGGTTTCGCTGGCGTAAAAACTCATGGTGGCGCCTGAGTGGGCGCCAATGTTCCAGATGCGCAGCAGGGCATGAAAGAAACCCGGTTCCCTTTCGGCGTGTGCCGGGATGAAGATGGTGTGTTTTTTTACCGTGGAAATGGGTTGCGCAGCATGGTAAACCAATACATTGATGTGGTTGTTCCGCAGGTATCCGTAATGGAGATTGTATACAAAGGAGGGTGAAAATCCTTTTTCGTCCTGCAGGCCAATGATGAGATCGGTGATTTTTTGCTCCTTTACCACGTTGTTGATCCCGTTGACCACGTCGTTGTCGTAGCGGGTAAGGGGCTGTAACGTGACATCCGCTCCGGCGGCAGCGTCCACGGCCAGGTGAAGAAGTTTCTCGGCGTTTTTTACCGAAGACTCGTTTTTGTCCTCGTTGATCACGTTCAGCGCGTATAAGCGGTCCTTATTGGTTTCCGCTTTGAGCAACAAGCCCAGGTTGACCATGCGCTCAACGGTGTCCGGGTGGTTGAGGGCAAGCAGGATCCGTTCCTTTTCCCGGCTCCGACCCGAGGCGGTTTCCTCCCGTTCGGCGTCGGCGATCCGTTGCGCGCTGGACATGGAAACGAACGAGGAAATCGTGCAGGAAATCAGGATAAGCAAAATGCTTCCGTTCAGTACGTAATCGTTCAAAAGCCGGATGGGGTCTCCGGCTGCCGTTTCTCCGATAATTACGTTGTATCCCACCATAACCGTTGCAAGAGTCGCCGCGGCGGACGCCGAGCTCATGCCGAATATCAGCCGTCCTTCGTCCTTACTTAGGCGGAAGGTTTTCTGTGTGGCGATTGCGGCCAGGTATTTTCCGCCGATGGAAGCCATTAGCATGACCCCCGCTACCGCCAGGGTTTCCCAGCTCTCAATGAACGCCCTGAAATCGATCAGCATGCCCACGCTGATGAGGAAAAAAGGAATGAAGATCGCGTTGCCTACGAATTCAACCCGGTTCATGAGCGTGGAGCCGTGGGGAATGAGGCGGTTCAGCGCCAGGCCGGCAAAGAAAGCGCCAATGATGGATTCCACCCCGGCTAGTTCAGCGGCCAGGGCCGCAAGATAGATGACCACCAACACGAAAATGTATTGAGAAATCTTATCGTCCACCTGTTTGAAGAACCACCGGGCTGCGATCGGAAAAAGAAGGAGGACCACCAGACCGAAGGCAAGCATGGAAGCGGACATCCGGGTCCAGAAGGCAGCATTCACATCGCCCTGGGTCATTCCTACCACTACGGCAAGCACGGTCAGGGAAAGTACGTCGGTGATCATGGTACCGCCCACGGTAATATTTACCGACGGGTTCTTGGCAATGCCCAGCTTGCTCACCATCGGGTAAACGATCAGTGTGTGGGAAGAAAACAGGCTCGCAAACAAAACGGAAGTCAGCAGGGGGAAGTTAAGCACGTAATAGCCTCCGGCGAAACCAAGCGCGAATGGCGCGGCAAAGGTATAAACAGAGAAGGTGATACTCTTCCATTTGTTCTTTTTGAAATCGCTCATGTCAATCTCCAGGCCGGCCAGAAACATGATGTAGAGCAGTCCGGTGGTGCCGGTGACAACGATGCTTGCGTCGCGGTCCAGCAAATGAAAACCATTCGGGCCAACCAGCGCCCCGGCGATGATCAAACCCAGAAGATGGGGGACTTTGATCTTGTTCAGCAGCAAAGGCACTCCCAGGATGATCATAAGTTCGAATAGGAACTTCAAAAGCGGGTCTTCCAGGGGAAAGCTGAGATGCGGGATAGTTAATAGCTGCATAACCAAAGCTAAAAAAAAATTTAAAGCAGGGCCTGAACCAAAAAGAAAAGGGCTGTATCAACACATCGATACAGCCCTTCTGCGCCTTGTTTCGCTATGCGCTATTTATTTATCCATTCGTTGGCCTGGGCGCCCAGCGGTCATACGGGGTCATGTCGAAGCTGTTGACTTCGTCCATGGTGAGACCCAGCGCTTTTGCCACCCCTTCTCCGTATTCCGGGTCGGCCTTGTAGCAATTCCGGATATGACGGATCTGAATGAATTTTTCAGCGCCACCCAGTTGTGCAGCCGTGTTTTTAAACAGCAGGTCTGCCTTGCCGTCGGCTTTGATTATCCGGAACAGGTCGCCGGGCTGGGTGTAGTAATCCTCATCATCGTCCCTGAAGTTATGGGCGTAGGCGGTTCCATCCAGTTCCAAAGGTGGTTCCTTGGCTTCGGGTTGTTCCTGCCACTGGCCATAACTGTTCGGGTTATAGTGCGTGGTTGCTCCATAGTTTCCGTCTACGCGCATGGCTCCGTCGCGGTGGAATGCGTGGTACGGACACCGTGGTTTGTTGACCGGGATCTGAAAATGGTTTACTCCCAAGCGGTAACGCTGTGCGTCGCCGTAGGAGAACAGCCGTCCCTGAAGCATTTTGTCGGGGGAGAACCCAATTCCCGGTACAATGTTCGCCGGATTGAATGCAGCCTGCTCCACGTCCTGGAAATAGTTTTCCGGATTTCTGTTCAGTTCGAATTCGCCCACAGGGATCAGCGGGAAATCCTTTTTGGACCAGACCTTGGTCAGATCGAACGGATGGAAGCGGTATGTTTTGGCTTCTTCCTCGGTCATGATCTGTACGAACATCTTCCATTTTGGGAAATCTTTCCGCTCAATGGCTTCGAAAAGGTCCCGCTGGGATGATTCCCTGTCCCGACCAATTATTTCGGCAGCTTCTTCGTCCGTCAGGTTTTCAATCCCCTGCTGGGTAATGAAATGGAACTTCACCCAGTGACGCACGTTGTCCTTGTTGATGAAGCTATAGGTGTGGCTCCCAAACCCGTGCATATGGCGATAGCCGCGCGGAATTCCCCGGTCGCTCATCACAATGGTAACCTGATGCAGCGCTTCGGGAAGCAAGGTCCAGAAATCCCAGTTGTTATTGGCACTTCTGAGGTTCGTTTTCGGGTCGCGTTTTACCGCGTGATTCAAATCGGGGAACTTCATGGGGTCCCTGAAAAAGAAAACCGGCGTATTGTTTCCGACCAGGTCCCAAATTCCTTCGTCGGTGTAGAATTTCAGCGCAAACCCGCGGATATCCCGTTCGGCATCGGCAGCGCCCCGCTCACCCGCCACCGTAGAGAACCGGGCGAACATTTCGGTTTGCTTTCCTATTTCACTGAAAATATCCGCCTTGGTGTATTGCGTAATGTCGTGTGTAACGGTAAATGTGCCAAATGCACCCGAACCTTTTGCATGCATTCTCCGCTCAGGGATTACTTCCCTGTCAAAATTTGCCATCTTCTCCAAAAACCAGACGTCTTGCATCAATAGCGGACCCCGGGGGCCGGCAGTCATCGAATTCTGGTTATCCGGAACCGGCGCACCTGTCTGTCTGGTTAACTTTGATTTGTCCTTTTCCATTCTTTACTATTTTACGAATTATTAAACAATAAGATAGGGCTTGGGTTGCGGCTAAAATACGAAAAAAATTACGTTTTTGCCAGTGATTTTTGGACCCGGAAGGCGTTGCATTGAGCGGGTTTGCCGAAAAAACTTTACCTTGTTGTATGAAACGTGTTTTACTGCTCCTACTGCTTTTATCTGCAAAGCAGATGCTGGCTTGCTCCTGCGTGGTAACCCCGCTGGAATCACGGATCGCCTCCGCGGATTTCGCCGCTCTTGCCCGGATTGTCCAGGTCAGTCCGGATACCGAAAATGAAAATCAGCATGACCTCCGGATTGAGATCATTAGCCTCTACAAAGGGGAAAAGGTTTCTTCCCTGAAGCTTCGAAGCATGCTGAATACCTCCTGCGCGTTTTACACGCCGGAGAACACAACCTGGCTCCTATTCGCCAATCGGAACGCGGATGGGGACCTAAGCTTTGGTTTCTGCTCCGGCGCTATGCAGCTGGACAGGGAATTCCCGGATAACGTCCACCTGGAAAATGGGATTACTGCTGAGGAACTGGAAAGCAATTATCGCCAAACCTATGAACGCAAACTTGAGGTGCTTGAATACATGAGGGACAAAGGGATTGAGCCCGAGAACGAATTTGGAGTGCGGGTTAGGTTTCCGGCCGAATGCCTGGAGAACCTGAAAGGCCGCAAGTCGAACACGCGATTCGCTCTTTACCGGGTACGGGTCAATCCCGATCTATCTGTTGACCGGGTAAGCGCGGTGAAGAAATTTGATAATCCCAAAATAACGCAGGCGCTCCGGCGATGTTTCAAAAAGGGGCTGGAAGTACTTCCGGCGAATCGGAAAGAAGGGAAGAAAATTCCCCGGAAGACCGAGGTTTTCATGATCCTTTATCAGGTTCCTTCCGAGGAAGGGGAAGACGCATTCGTGAGCCGTTCCATCTTTTAATAGATCTTCTGAATGCGCGCGCGGAACCCGGTGAGGCGGCCATAGTTTGACTATAATTTATTTTGTAAATTTCTTGTATTCAGTTTATTACGCATTTTAATTAATTCTATACTTTATATGGGGTTTCTTGGGATCATTGACTGGATAATCGTAGGTCTATATTTCCTGGTAATCGCCGGAATCGCCGCCTGGTCCATGCGTAAAAAGAAGGATTCCGCCCAGGAATATTTTCTTGCCGGACGGAACATTGGCTGGTTTGTGATCGGTGCATCCATCCTTTCGTCCAATATCGGTTCCGAACACGTCGTGGGACTATCCGGGACCGCGGCATCGTCCGGCCTGGTAATGGGACATTACGAGCTGCATTCCTGGATCGTTCTGTTGCTGGGCTGGGTATTCGTGCCCTTCTACATGCGGGCGAATGTATTTACCATGCCTGAATTTCTG
>Ga0207873_1003181_pt1 | contig 12393 bp, 10 predicted proteins | sample BGWIniCompost_FD_187373 | JGI IMG/M metagenome (GOLD analysis project Ga0207873, IMG submission 187373) | Cellulose adapted compost microbial communities from Newby Island Compost Facility, Milpitas, CA, USA - BGW Initial Compost (SPAdes)... ... | reverse complement strand
GCCCGCCGCACCCGTTCGTCCGCCAGCGGCCCGTCCGCCCCGTTCAGCGCGAGCTGCGTGTACGCCGGCTCCAGCGACTTGCGCACCTCGAAGCCGGCCAGCGCCTTCTGCTCCCGGGCGTACCGCGCCGCGGCCTCCGCCCGCTCCTCCCGCTCGGCGGCCTCCTCCTCGGCCGCCTCCTCGTCGGACCCCTTGGCCACCGCCCAGGAGCGCAGCGCCGCCGCCGCGGACCTGCCGGACTTGCCGTCCCCGGGCCCCATCAGCGGCTGCTCACCGCCCCCGCCGCTGCCCTTGCCCTTGCGCCGCGCGGCCACCGTGATCCGCTCGGCCGCACCCGGGTCGACCTCGGCCAGATCGATCTCGCCCTCGGCCAGCGCCTCGATCCGCTCGTCCCGCGGCACCTCCCGCAGCACGATCTTCTTCAGCCGCGCCGGCGCACCCCACCACCGGGGGTTGCGGACGAGGGTGACCTCGTCGTCCTCCCGGTCGACCTTCTTCACCTTGAACGGCCCGGCACTGATCTTCAGCTTCTTGCGCGCCCCGTCGTTGAAGGTGTCCGGCGTGCCGGTGACCTCCTTGGGGTACAGCGGCGAGAACAGCGACCGCCAGTCCGCGTAGGTGCGGCTGAAGGTGACCTTGACCTCGAGGTTCCCCTTGCCGCGTTCGATCTTCTCGATGCGGTCGTAGCCGGCGTTGCGGGCCGTCCAGTAGGCGCTGTCCTTGCCGGACAGGGCGCGCCACTGCGCGGCGAAATCGGCGGCGCCGATCTCCCGGCCGTCGCTCCAGACGGCCTGCTGGTTGAGCTTGTACAGCACGACCTGTTTGGGCTCGGTCTCGACGACCTCGGCGGACTCCAGATAGTCGGGGTTGCGCACCGGCCGGCCGCGGCTGTCCATCCGGAACATGGAGGGCAGCACGGCCTGGGCGATCCGGGTGGTGGTGGCGTCCGCGTCCGCCTGGAAGGTGTTCAGGGTGGCGGGGACGGTGTCCACGCCCCAGCGCAGCGTGCCGCCGTCGGCCACCTCCGCGCGGTCGACCGGCCTGATGTCCGCTGCGGCGAGCGGTTTGCCCGCCGGGTCCTCGGAGCCGCATCCGGCCAGCGCGGTCACCGCGAGTGCTCCCGCGGTCAGGAAGGCGACCGAGCGCATGACCGCGCGCGGGCCGACGCTGTCGTGGGACATCTCTGGTTACCTCCGGAAAGCCGCGGGCGTTACGATCACTTTTGGTGGTATTTGGCGCTCATCTGATGTATGCGGCCACTGAAGAGGAAAGGGTTCGGCAACCGAGAGCGACACGGCGACCACGGGCCGCAAGCCCACCCGTGCGGCGCAACGCATCGTGTGATGCGCCGATGCGCCTCGGCCAATCGATGCACATCCCTTCACAGCGCAAGGTGTGACGCGCAACACTCGCAGGCGCACGAGCGTTGCCGCCTTGGGCCGTGAAGGACCCGCGGAAGTGAGGGCAAGTCATGTCCGTGCACGACGAACTGACAACCGTCCAGCGGTGTCTCGACGACCTGATGCGGTCGGTGGGGCGCCTGGAGAAGCAGCTCGGCGCAGGCGGCCTGGAGATGCGCCGCGTGCGCACCGACGCGGGTCACCTGCGGGACAGCGTCGCGCTGCTGCGGGAGACGGCCGACAAGCAGGCCGTCCCGCAGAGGCGGCCCGACCTCGTCACCATCTCCGACACCCCGTACGACCCGTCGCTGTGGGTCGACACCGACGACGAGGGTCTCGGCGCACGCGACCGGCACGCGCCCTGAGCCGGCGGCGGCGTCACGCAGGCAGCACCCGCCGACCCTTCGGCAGCATTCGCCGCCCGCGTCCGGCAGCGGTCCCGCGACTGCTGCCGGACGCGCCTTCTGACCCCTAGCGGAGTGGACACGTGGCCACTGGTACGGAACCTCCCGACACCGAATCCCAACCCGGAAGCGGCGGCGTGCGCAGCGCCACGCGCGCCGCGATCGACGCGCCCCACCTGCGGACCGACCGCTGGTGGCTGGCCCCGGCCGCCACCGCGGCCGGTCTGCTCGCCTTCGTCGTGTACTCGACCTGGCGGGCCCTCGCCAACGCCGACTACTACGCGGCCCCGTACGTCTCGCCCTTCTACTCGCCCTGCCTCGCGGAGAACTGCGAGCCGATGAAGGCCGGTCCGAACTGGGCGCTCTTCGGAGACTGGTGGGGCCTGTCACCGGCGATCATCATTCTGATCTTCCCGCTGGGCTTCCGGCTGACCTGCTACTACTACCGCAAGGCCTACTACCGGGGTTTCTGGGCGTCCCCGCCGGCCTGCGCGGTCGCCGAGCCGCACAAGAAGTACACCGGCGAGACCCGCTTCCCGCTGATCCTGCAGAACATCCACCGCTACTTCTTCTACGCGGCGGTGCCGGTCGCCGGCATCCTCACCTACGACACCGTGCTCGCCTTCCGCGACGAGGACTACGAGTGGGGGCACATGGGGCTCGGCACCCTGGTGTTCCTGGTCAACATCGTCCTGATCTGGGCGTACACCCTGTCCTGCCACTCCTGCCGGCACATCGTGGGCGGCAAGCTCAAGCACTTCTCCCGGCACCCCGTGCGCTACCGGATGTGGCAGCTCGTGGGGCGGATGAACGCCCGGCACATGCAGCTCGCCTGGGCGTCCCTGGTGAGCGTGGCGCTCGCCGATCTGTACGTCTTTCTGATCGCGTCCGGTGTCTTCGAGGATCCGAGGTTCTTCTGATGTCCGTGGTCGACCGGCAGGAGTGGGACGTCGTCGTGGTCGGGGCGGGCGGCGCCGGACTGCGCGCCGCCATCGAGGCCCGCGAGCGGGGCGCCCGTACCGCCGTGATCTGCAAGTCGCTGTTCGGCAAGGCGCACACCGTGATGGCCGAGGGCGGCATCGCGGCGGCGATGGGCAATGTCAACGCCGGAGACAACTGGCAGGTCCACTTCCGCGACACCATGCGCGGCGGCAAGTTCCTCAACCAGTGGCGGATGGCGGAGCTGCACGCCCGGGAGGCACCCGCACGGGTGTGGGAGCTGGAGACCTGGGGCGCGCTGTTCGACCGGACCAGGGACGGCCGGATCTCGCAGCGCAACTTCGGCGGGCACGAGTACCCGCGCCTGGCGCACGTCGGCGACCGCACCGGCCTGGAACTGATCCGCACCCTGCAGCAGAAGGTGGTCGCGCTGCAGCAGGAGGACTTCAAGGAGACGGGCGACTACGAGTCCCGGCTGAAGGTGTTCCAGGAGTGCACGGTCACCCGGGTGCTCAAGGACGGCGAGCGGGTCAGCGGGGTCTTCGGCTACGAGCGCGAGTCGGGCCGGTTCTTCGTGCTCGAGGCGCCCGCCGTGGTGATCGCCACCGGCGGCATCGGCAAGTCCTTCAAGGTCACGTCGAACTCGTGGGAGTACACCGGCGACGGGCACGCGCTGGCGCTGCTGGCGGGCGCGCCGCTGCTGAACATGGAGTTCGTGCAGTTCCATCCGACCGGCATGGTCTGGCCGCCGTCGGTGAAGGGGATCCTGGTCACCGAGTCGGTCCGCGGCGACGGCGGGGTGCTCAGGAACTCCGAGGGCAAGCGGTTCATGTTCGACTACGTCCCGGACGTCTTCAAGGAGAAGTACGCCGAGTCCGAGGAGGAGGCGGACCGCTGGTACGACGACCCGGACCACAACCGCCGCCCGCCCGAGCTGCTGCCCCGCGACGAGGTGGCCCGCGCCATCAACGCCGAGGTGAAGGCGGGCCGGGGCTCTCCGCACGGCGGGGTGTTCCTGGACGTGTCCACCCGGATGCCGGCGGACGTGATCAAGCGCCGGCTGCCGTCGATGTACCACCAGTTCAAGGAGCTGGCCGACGTCGACATCACAGCCGAGCCGATGGAGGTCGGGCCGACCTGCCACTACGTGATGGGCGGCATCGCGGTCGACTCCGACTCGGCGGCGGCACGCGGAGTGCCGGGCCTGTTCGCGGCCGGTGAGGTGGCGGGCGGCATGCACGGCTCCAACCGGCTGGGCGGCAACTCGCTGTCCGACCTGCTGGTGTTCGGCCGCCGGGCCGGCTGGCACGCGGCGGAGTACGCGGGCGAGCGGGCCTCCGCGCGGCCCCGGGTGGACGACACCCAGATCGACGCGGCGGCGGCCGAGGCGCTGCGCCCGTTCTCCGCGGAGGGCGAGGAGCCTGCCGACGGCCCGCCGGAGAACCCGTACACGCTGCACCAGGAGCTGCAGCAGACGATGAACGACCTGGTGGGCATCATCCGCCGGGAGCACGAGATGCGGCAGGCCCTGGAGAAGCTCGCCGAGCTGCGGGTGCGGGCCCGCCGGGCCGGGGTCGAGGGGCACCGGCAGTTCAACCCCGGCTGGCATCTGGCGCTGGACCTGCGGAACATGCTGCTGGTCAGCGAGTGCGTGGCACGGGCCGCGCTGGAGCGCACCGAGTCGCGCGGCGGCCACACCCGGGAGGACTACCCGGCGATGGACCGCACCTGGCGCAACGTCAACCTGCTGTGCCGGCTGGCCGATCCCTCCGGCGGTTTCGCGGCCGGCGACCCGGTCCGCGGGCAGATCTCCCTCACCCGCGAGACCACCGAACCCATCCGCCCCGACCTGCTCGCTCTCTTCGAGAAGGAGGAGCTGGTCAAGTACCTCGCCGAAGAGGAGCTGTACGAGTGAGCAGCTACGAGGCCCGCTTCAAGGTGTGGCGGGGGGACGTGCAGGGCGGCGGCCTGGAGGACTTCGAGGTCGAGGTGAACGACGGCGAAGTGGTCCTCGACATCATCCACCGCCTGCAGGCCACCCAGGCCCCCGACCTCGCCGTGCGCTGGAACTGCAAGGCAGGCAAGTGCGGTTCCTGCTCGGCGGAGATCAACGGGCGCCCCCGGCTGATGTGCATGACCCGGATGTCGGTGTTCGGCCGGGACGAGACCGTCACCGTGACCCCGCTCAGGACGTTCCCGGTGATCCGCGACCTGGTGACGGACGTCGGCTTCAACTACACCAAGGCCCGCCAGGTCCCGGCGTTCGTGCCGCCGGAGGGCCTGGGGCCGGGCGAGTACCGGATGATGCAGGAGGACGTGGACCGCTCGCAGGAGTTCCGCAAGTGCATCGAGTGCTTCCTGTGCCAGGACACCTGCCATGTGGTGCGCGACCACGAGGAGAACAAGCAGGCGTTCGCCGGCCCCCGCTTTCTGATGCGGGTGGCGGAGCTCGACATGCACCCGCTGGACGCGGCCGAGGAGTCCGGCCTGGACCGCAAACGCACGGCCCAGGACGAGCACGGCCTCGGCTACTGCAACATCACCAAGTGCTGTACGGAGGTCTGCCCCGAGGGCATCAGGATCACGGACAACGCTCTGATCCCGCTGAAGGAACGGGCGGTGGACCGCAAGTACGACCCGCTGGTCTGGCTCGGCAACAAGATCCGCCGCCGGCCCGCGTCGTCGGGCTGAGCCGGCCACCGGGTGCGTCGAGCCGTCATTCCGGCCGGTCCGCCCAGCCCTCCTGGTACGCCGTCCAGTCGGCCTCGGTGGCCGTGAAGTCGACGTAGAGGGCGACGCCGAAGGCCGCGCGGTCCGGGTCGGTGCGGGACAGGCCGAGGCGGACGCCGCGGACGGCGGCCGGGACGGTCTCGGCGTGCCCCCAGTGGCTGAAGTCGCTCTCGTAGAAGGCGGGCAGGCCCATCAGCAGGTCGGTGCCGGGCGGGGTGGCCTCCAGCGCCAGCGAGGTCTGCTGGGCGACATAGCCGCCGTAGGTGCTCTGCAGCGGCTGCCTGGTGTCGTACGACATCACGGCGATCTGGTCGACGCGGCGGGCGACCTGCCCGAAGAACTGCTGGGACCACCACTTGGGGTGCCCGGTGAGGGTGCCCCACACCGCGTGGAAGCCGGGCAGCGGGTCGATCTGGTGGGCGGCGACCGAGAGCGGCACATCGCGGGCGGCGGTCAGGCGGTGCAGGTCGTCGAGCAGAGCGAGGAAGTCGCGGTCGCCGGAGTGCACCGGCTCCAGGTCGAAGTGCACGCCGTCGTAACCGGCGTCCAGGATCTGCCGGGTGGAGGCCACCACGGCCGACCGCGTCCGGGCGCGCCCCAGATGCATGCCCTCCGGGTGCTCGGGCGCGACGATGTCCCCCAGCCACGCCTGCACCCGGACCCCGGGCAGCTCCCTGTGCACCGTGCCGATGAACCAACGGGCGCGCGGGTAGGCGGACTCGGGCAGGGTGCCGTCGTGCTCCAGCGGGCCCGAGTGCACATACAGGTCGCGGATGCCGGTCTCGCGCAGCCGGCGGACCAGCGCCTCGGCGTCGCCGTCCTTCTTCCGCCCGTCCACCCAGGCGTGCCCGAGCCAGAGGGCGTCCCGGTCGCGGGTGCGGGTGCCGTCGGCGAAGTCCCCGGTGTGGTTCACCCACAGCGCGGCCTCGGCGGCGAGCAGCGGGACGAGCAGCAGCAGGACGAGGGCGAGCGCCCCGCGTCTCAGCCGGCGCACCCAGGGTCTGCGGGGCCCTTCCGGGGTCTCCTTCCCGCCCGGAGGCGCAGGCGCGCCCAGGGCCGCCCGCTCCTGCGCAGCCGGGTCCGCACCCGCGGCCGTCTGCTCCTCCGCGGCTGCCCGCTCGTCCGACGCCGCCTGCGCGTCCGTGGCTGCGGGCCCGCCCTCCTCGCCCGGGACGTCCTCTGCCGGTCTCCGGTCCGTACGCGTCATGCCGGGCCCCCTCGCCGCTGTCGGTGCAGGGGAGGACGACGATCACCGTGGCGCCGGTTGCGATCATCGAGCGCGGGCTGCCCGGCGCGGCTCAGAACAGGCTCAGCAGGGCCTCCGCCGGGTCCGTGAGGCCGGTTTCGCCGCCCGGCAGGGGCAGTTCGAACCAGACGGTCTTGCCGCGCGGAGTGCGGCGGGAGCCCCAGGCGGCGCTGAGCAGGCCGACGAGCTGCAGGCCGCGGCCACCCTCGTCGGTGTCCCGGGCGCGGCGGCGGCGGGGCTGCACCAGCCCGGAGTCCCAGACCTCGCAGACCAGGGTGCGGTCCAGCAGCAGCCGCAGCCTGATCTCGCCCTCGCCGTAGCGCAGGGCGTTGGTGACCAGCTCGCTGACCAGCAGCTCGGTGGTGTCGACCAGGGCCTCCATGTCCCAGTGCAGCAGCTGGTCGCGGGCGAACTCGCGGGCCCGGCCGACACTGCGCGGCTCGCGCGGCAGGGTCCAGTCGCCCACGCAGTCCGCGGGCAGTCCCTGCACGCGGGCCATCAGCAGGGCGATGTCGTCCTCGCCGTGGTGGGTGTCGAGCGTGTTGAGGACGTGGTCGCAGACGTCCTCGAGGTTGGAGTAGCCGTCGGCGCGCGCCGTGGGCGAGGTGTGCGGGCCCGGCGACGGGCGGGCGGGGTCGGTGAGCGCACCGACGAAGGCCTGCAGTCCCTCGTCGATGGACTGGTCGCGGCTTTCGACCAGTCCATCCGTGTAGAGCGCGAGCAGCGCGCCCTCGGGCAGCTCGACCTCGACCTCCTCGAAGGGCTCCCCGCCGACGCCGAGCGGCATGCCGGGGGGCACGTCCAACATCAGCGCGGACTCGCCCGGTTCGACCAGCACGGGCGGCAGATGGCCCGCGTTGGCGAAGGTGCAGCGCCGGGTCACCGAGTCGTAGACGGCGTAGACGCAGGTCGCCAGGTACACCTCGGAGAGGTCGGCCTCACGGGGGCGGCGGGCGGCGCGGGTGGCCTGCTGGACGCCGCCGGGCGCGCCGAGGCCCCGGGCGATCTCGTCCAGCTGGGAGAGCACCTCGGCCGGTTCGAGGTCCAGCTGGGCCAGGGTCCGTACGGCGGTGCGCAGTTCGCCCATGGCGACCGCGGCGCGCAGTCCGCGGCCCATCACGTCGCCGACGACCAGGGCGGTGCGGTGGCCGGGCAGTTCGATGACGTCGAACCAGTCGCCGCCGACCTCGCTGGGGCGTCCGGTCGCCGCGTTGCCGGGCAGGTAGCGGCAGGCGATGTCGAGTCCGGAGGCCTCGGGGTCGCCGGGCGGCAGCAGGGACCGCTGCAGTATCAGGGCACGCTCGTGCTCGCGCCGGTAGAGGCGGGCGTTGTCGATGCAGACGGCGGCGCGGGCCGCCAGCTCGACCGCCAGGGCACGGTCGCGGTCGCCGAACGGTTCGCTGCCCTTGGCGCGGGCGAACTGCGCCAGGCCCACCACGGTGTCGTGGGCGACCATCGGCACGGCGAGCGTGGACTGCACCAGGCCGCCCTCCTCGCCGGGCACGGTCTGCGGCCGGGCGGTGCGCAGGGCGTCCGCGCAGGGCGAGTTGAACGGGTAGTGGTGGACCGCCCCCAGCTTGACGGGTTCCCCGGTGCCGCTGAACGGCCCGTCGGAGACGGCGCTGGCGAAGGCGACCCGGCGCACCTCGGCGCTGCCGTCGGCCAGCCCGGGCGGGGTCTCGTCGCCGGCCAGCAGCCCCTGGTAGAGGTCGACGGTGGCCAGGTCGCAGAAGCCGGGGACGACCACGTCGAGGAGTTCCCTGGCGGTGGTCTCCAGGTCGAGGGAGTTGCCGATGCGGGCGCCGGCCTCGTTGAGCAGGGCGAGGTTGCGGCGGGCGGCGGCGGCCTCGCGGGCGGCGGCGCGGCGGGCGGTGATGTCGGTGCCCAGCCAGGCGATCCCGATGGGGCGGCCGGTACCGCTGTGCACGCGGTAGAGGTTGACGGACCAGTGGCGGCGCTCGTCGGAGCCGGGCACGAACCCGGTGACGTGCATGTCGGTGATGGACTCGCCGGTCTCCAGGACCCGGCGCAGCGTCGCGGCGACCCGCTCGGCCTCGGCGCGCGGCAGGTAGTCGTGCACGCCCTTGCCGCGGTGGTCCTCGGGGGTGCCGCCGAAGATGGAGGCGAACCGCTCGTTGGCGCGGCGGACCTTCAGATCGGTGTCGATCAGTACGAAGCCGAACGGCGATTGGCCGAATATGGCCTGGGAGGCGGCCAGGTCGGTCTCGATGCGGCGCAGGGTGCGCACATCGACGACGATGCAGACGGCGGCCCGCTCCCCGTCCTCGGTGCGGGTCGGCATCACGTAGACCTCGGCGAGGCCCGTCTCGCCGCGTTCGAGCTCCCCCGTGCCGCCGGACTCCGGCACCCGGAAGGGCACGACACCGGTCCATTCGCGGCCGTCGAGGATCTCGGCCATCTTGCGGTGGCCCTCCTCGCGCCGGTCCTGGTCGATGAAGGCGTCGATCGGGTCCATGCCGACGGCTCGCTCGGCGGGGATGCCGAAGAGCTGCTCGGCGCGCAGACTCCACTGGTCGACCAGTCCGTCCGGGCCGATGGAGAAGGAGGCCACCTTGATGTAGTCGTACATGGAGCCGGGCGGGCTGGACTGCCAGATCGGGTCGGCGGAAGCGGCATCGCCGCCCCGCCCCGGCACCGGGCCGTCGACGGCGTCGCTCCTCGCACCGTCCGACGGGTCCTCGGACTCCGTGGCCTTCGCTGGTATCTCGCTCACGCGAACCGTCCCCTCCAGCTCACCGCGTCCGGCACCGGTCACCGGGGGCGGCTGCCCGCAGTATCCAGCACTACGGCGCCGCACAACACGGTGTTCACGATCACAGCACGGTCCCGATGCTTTTCGGTCCGTGCCGTGAGAACACTCCCCGTCTTCTAACCAGCGGACACGTCGCTGAATCCCCCTGTTCGGCAACGGTCACAGGCGTGATCCAGCCGTTCGACAGCGCGGCCGGACACGTACACCCCGGGGACCGCCGAACGGGGCGGACGAGATCCCTCCGCCGCCGGGCCGGAGGGGGCCTGGAGTCCGCCGGGGAACCCGGCCGGACGGGCGCTCGCGTGCCCCCGGAAACCGGCGGGCAGGACTGGCCGTCGCGCCCTCCGGAACGCCGGTCGGAGAGGGCCTTTCGCGGGTCAGGCCGGCACGCCCAGCTCGAACCACACGGTCTTCCCTGTGTTTCCGGGCCGGGTGCCCCAGCGGCGGGAGGCGGAGGCGACGAGCCGCAGTCCGCGCCCGCTCTCGTCGTCGGGCCGGGCGTCCCGTTCGCGCGGCAGCTCGGGCAGCGGATCGGAGACCTCCACCAGCAGCACGTCCTCGGCGCTGGTGGGGCGGACGAGGCGGACCTCGATGGGTCCGGTGGCGTGCCGCAGGGAGTTGGTGACGAGTTCGCTGACCAGGAGTGCGGCCAGATCGCTCAGGCGCGCCAGGTCCCAGCGGCGCAGCTGGTCGCGGACCGCGGAACGAGCGGCGCGCACGGCGCCGGGCTCCGCGGGGAAGGTCCAGGCGGCACAGTCGCCCTCGGTGTCGATCACGCGGATCACTTCCCAGGCGAACGAGACACCCCTGTCCGTTCAGCGGCGTCAACATTCACATACCCGACATCCGGGGCGTATTACCGTCCGGGGCGCATCACAGCGCGCGGGATGTGCGAGGGCTCACACCGGGGACCCCCTCCTGCACCGACGCGCCCCGGCGCTCGAGCCGGACTCCGGCGCGCGAGGGCACCGGTCGCTCAGGTGCCCTGTCGCGCCGGAGCGGCGTGGGTGAGAGTGGCCTCGACGGCCGGGACGTCCTGGTCGAGCCAGTCGACCTGCCAGATCTCGGCGGGAGTGAGCCAGCGCAGTGCGTCGTGGTCCTGGAGCGGGCGGGGGGCGGCGGAGCCGGGGCACAGCGCGGCGGTCCACACCTGCATCACATACGGCGGTTTCAGCGGCCACTCCCCCGGCACCCGCTCGCCGGCCTCGACGCGGACGCCGAGTTCCTCGCGCAACTCCCTTACGACGGCGGCCCGGGAGCTCTCCCCGGGCTCCACCTTGCCGCCGGGCAGCTCCCAGCGGCCGGCCAGTTCGGCCGGCGCGCTGCGGCGGGCGGCCAGCAGCCGCCCCTCGTGCCACAGGGCCGCGCCGACCACCACGATCCGCTCGCTCATGGGCCGGAGCCTACGGGAGCGCGCTCACCGATGGCGTGTCAGCTCGCGGCGCTGCCGTTCTGGCCGATGCGTTCGACCCAGTAGAGCTGCTGGTGACCTTGGCTGTCGAGGCTGTCCGCGATCTTCTGCGCCTCGGCGCGGGTCGCGTAACGGCCCACGCGGTAGCGATTGCCGTTGTCGTCCTGACGCACGACGAGCCAGGGCAGAGTGACTGTGCCGTCGTTCATCGCGCCCCTCCACTTCCCGCCCGCGGCCTGTGCCGCGCCCCGCCCGGTAAGGAAACCGCAGTCCGCATATGCCCGAGCCTACGCCTTACCTTCACGCAGCGAACACGCCTTTACACAAAGAGGTACGCAACCAGCCAGAACCCAGGGGGCGCACGGTGGTGAATGCGCCGTGCGGCGGGCCCGGCACGCCCGCTCAGAAGCACGTTGTTCCGTCCGCGCCGTTCCGGGCCGACCTGCGAGAACGACCGGATCGCTACGGCCGCGGCGCAGGGCGGGATCCGGCCGGCGCGCCGGTGCGCGGCCGGCTGCGGGGCGCGAGAGGGGCGCGCGGATGGCCGGGAATGGACCGCGAGCGCCCAACCAGACGGGCCCGACGGGCCGGCGGAGCTGCCGGGGCAGCAGGCGGTGCCGGAACCAGCGGGGCCCCTCCGCACGCGCCGGAGCCGCCAGGGCCGACCGGGCCGCCGGCCTGGCCGGGCTACTTCACCGGCAGGTGATACGCCACCCGGTACCGGTCGGCGGGGATGACCACGTCGGCCGTCTCCACCGGGCGGCCCGAGGCGAAGTACGTGCGCTGGACGACCAGGACGACATGGCCGGGGACCCCGCCCAGCAGGGCCAGTTCCTCGGCAAGGCCGGGACGCGCGCCGACCTCCTCGGTGACGTTGTCCACGATCACGTCGATGGCGCGCATCCGCTCGACGACGCCCATGCCGCCGAGCGGGCCCTCCTCGGGCAGCATCACCGGCGTCCGCCCGGTCAGCGCGAGCGGTTCCCAGGAGGTGGAGAGCATCATCGGCTCCCCGCCCTCGCGGAACACGTACTTGGTGCGCATCACCCGGTCCCCGGGCTCGATGCCCAGCCGCTCGGCGACGGCACCGCGCGCCTCGGTCTGCTCGCTGCTGGACTCCCAGGTGCCGTGCACCGAGGCGTCGGCCTGCTCCTGCCGGAAGGGCGTGGCCCCGCGCTCGGGGCGGAAGCCGGAGCGGGCGATGCGCCGCGGCACGGGACGCTCGCGGACGTAGGTCCCGGAGCCGGAGCGGCCCTCGACGAGGCCCTCGGCCATGAGCACCTTGCGGGCCTCCAGCGCCACCGTGTCCGAGACGCCGTACTCCTCGCGGATCCTCGCCTGGGAGGGGAGCCGGGTGTGCGGGGGCAGCCGGCCGTCGACGATCTTCTTGCGGAGATCACCCGCGACGCGCAGGTACGCCGGCTGCTCACCGAATGTCACTGGCCGCTCCCATCAGGTTGTACAGACAGCAACAGCCTGGCAACCCAGGG
>Ga0207873_1003178_pt1 | contig 12400 bp, 13 predicted proteins | sample BGWIniCompost_FD_187373 | JGI IMG/M metagenome (GOLD analysis project Ga0207873, IMG submission 187373) | Cellulose adapted compost microbial communities from Newby Island Compost Facility, Milpitas, CA, USA - BGW Initial Compost (SPAdes)... ... | reverse complement strand
AGCCATGGTCGTCTGCGCGGTGCTGCTCATCAGCACCACGATCCGCCTCACCGCCTGGAGCCGACGGCGGGAGACCAACATCATGCGGCTGGTCGGCGCCTCGGCCTTCACCATCCACATCCCGTTCATCGTCGAGACGCTGCTGGCCGTCGTCGTCGGCGCGGGCCTGGCGATCGCCCTGCTGTGGGCGATGGTCCACTACGGGATCACCGGCTTCCTGACCGAGCTGCTCGCCGGCCAGGGCGGCATGGTCGGGCTCATCGGCCCGGGCGACCTGTGGATGGTCGTGCCGTTCCTCGTCGGCGGGGCGGTGCTGCTCGCCGTCGTGACGTCCTGGCTGGCCCTGATCCGACACGTGCGCGTCTGAGGAGGAGACAGACCCGATGACCACACCGACCGGGCGGCGCTGGCGCGCTGCCGTCGTGCTCGCGCTCACCGGCACCCTCGCCCTCAGCGCGCCGGCGATGGCGCAGCTGGACGACATCCGGGACCGCATCCGCGAGGTGGAGCGGGACCAGAAGAAGACGTCCAAGGAGCAGAGCAAGGTCGACAAGCGGATCGACAACCTGGCCAGCGACCTCGACCACACCAGCAAGGACCTGGAGGAGGCGGACCGCAAGCTGCGGCAGACCACCGCCCGGGTCGAGCAGGCCCGCGAGGACCTCGCCGCCGCCGAGGCCGAGCTCGCCGCCGCGGAGGCCGAGGCGGAGCGCATCCAGGGCGAGCTCGAGGTCGCCTACGCCAACGAGGCCAAGATCCAGGAGCGCATCGAGCGCAACGCCCAGGAGCAGGAGGAGACCCGCCAGGCCGTCGGTGCGATCGCCCGGGAGAGCTACAAGTCCGGTGGGCTGGGCAACCTCTCGGTCACCCTCGAGGTGCTGTCCGGCAGCGGCGACCCGGTCGGCGAGCTGTCCATGGCCCGCACGGTGATGCGGGTGCAGGACAACACCCTGCAGCGGCTCAGCACCCAGCAGGCCGAGAGCGTCGCCGAGCACGACCGGCTGGCCGGCGTGCGCCGCGAGATCGCGCTCCTCCTCGCCGAGGCGGAGGCCAACGTCATCCGGACCCAGGAGGCCCGGGACGCGGCCGACGCGCGCCGTGCGGAGCTCGAGGCGCTGGAGAAGCAGCAGGCCGCCGAGAAGGCCGCCCTCGAGAAGGAGAAGGCCAAGCTGGAGAAGCAGCTGGCCCGGGCCGAGGCGGAGTCGCGGAAGCTCGAGAAGGAGCTCGCCGAGCTGGCCCGCACCAAGCACGGCCTCAAGGTCGAGGAGAAGAAGGAGAAGGAGCGGATCGCGGAGGAGGAGCGCCGACGCGCCGCCGCCGAGGCCGCTGCCCGCCGCAAGGCCGCGCAGGCCGAGGCACGTCGGCAGGCCGCCGCGGAGGCCGAGGCGCGCCGCAAGAAGTCGAGCCAGGGGTCCAGCCGCTCCACCCCGCGCACCTCCCCGGCACCGGCACCGGCCCCGGCACCGGCCCCCGCGCCGCCGCCGCCATCGAGCAGCGGCCCGCTGAGCTACCCGGTCAGCGCGCCGACGAGCAGCGAGTTCGGCTACCGGGTCCACCCGGTGCTCGGCACGGGCCGGCTCCACGCCGGGCTGGACTTCGCCGCCGCCTGCGGCACGCCGGTCCGGGCGGCCGCCTCGGGCACGATCATCCTGGCGGGCTACAACTCCAGCGCCGGCAACAAGATCATCATCGACCACGGTGTGCTGCGCGGGGTCAACCTGACCACCTCCTACCTGCACCTGGAGCGCTACGCCCGGACCGGTGGCCACGTGAACAAGGGCGACGTCATCGGCTACGTCGGCACGACCGGCCTGTCGACCGGGTGCCACCTGCACTTCGAGACCCGGGAGAACGGCACCCCGGTCAACCCGCGCGGCTGGCTCTGACCGGCGGCACCGCGCCCCCGGCACCCGGGGCGGGAATGCGTTCGGGTCGGCGGGCCCGGCCCAGGTAGCCTCGGGACGTTCCAGCACCGTCGTCGAGGGAAGTCATGGCCAGGGAGAGCGGACGCAAGCTCATCGCCAGCAACAGGAAGGCGCGCCACGAGTACCACATCGAGGACGTCGTGGAGGCCGGGCTCGTCCTGACCGGGACCGAGGTGAAGTCGCTGCGCCAGGGGCGGGCCTCGCTCGTCGACGGGTACGCCACGGAGTACGGCGGCGAGCTGTGGCTGGAGGGCGTGCACATCCCGGAGTACAGCCAGGGGACCTGGACCAACCACGCGGCCCGACGGCGGCGCAAGCTGCTCATGCACCGGGACGAGATCGACAAGCTCATCGCGGCCTCGCGCGAGACCGGCTACACGCTCATCCCGTTGTCGCTGTACTTCAAGGACGGCAAGGCCAAGGTCGAGATCGCCCTGGCCAAGGGCAAGAAGCTCTACGACAAGCGGCAGGCGCTGCGGGAGCGGCAGGACCGCATGGAGGCCCAGCGGGCCATGTCGGCGCACCTGCGCCGGCACGGCTGACCCCACCGGGGGACCTCAGGCGGTGAGGCGGACCGTCGCGCCGCCGGCGTTGAGCACCCTCTCGTAGCGGTGGAGCAGCCCGGCGTGGGGGAGGGCCAGCACGGCGATGGCCACCAGGCTCACCGCGGCCGCCGCCACGCACAGCCACCACGACCCGGTGAGGAAGCCGAGGAACACGCCGAGGACCGCCGGGGCCTCGAGCATCGCCAGCCGGAACACGTGGACGGCACGCACGCGGTTCCACGCCTCGGCCTCGCCCGCCCCCGGCGGCAGCGCGCCGAGGCTGCGTTCGGCCGCCTGCGCCATGAGCACGGCCAGGAGCACCATCGCCGCCAGGGCGACCCAGGCCCACACCGGCGGGAGACCACGCGGGACCACGAGGGCGGAGACGGCCGCGAACAGCGCGACGGCGCCCATCATGGCCAGGGTCAGCACGAGGAGCGACTGGCGCGTCGCGGCATACGGGCTGGTGGGGGAGGATGGGGTCACCGGGCGATCCTAGGTGGCGGGGAATGCCGTGGCTGGCCCGGGCGTTCCCCCGGTACGCTGGTGACGGACCAGCGCGGGGTGTGCCCCCGCCGATCGTTGACAACTGCACAGTGTGACGTGCCCCATCCCGGGGGTGATCGGTTTCGACGTTGTACGGTCAGTCAGGGGAAGCGGGTCGAGAACGCAAGGTCATCTCGTTAACGTCCCTTGCAAACCAATAGGTGCCGATTCCAAGCGCACCGACTTCGCCCTCGCCGCCTGAGCGAGCTCCGAAGTCCGTCAGCCTGAGCTAGTTCCCGACTCAGTGCCTGGCGTCAGCTAGGGAACTTGCTGCGTGGCCACGTCGGGGGGTCACGCGGGACTCCTCACCCGACTGGGCCTGTCAGGGAACGTGTGCGCGCGAGCCCTGGGGCCGAGAAACTCCACAGCGCACTGCACCCGGAGAAGCCCTGGCTCTCCTGCAACGGACGCGGGTTCGATTCCCGCCACCTCCACCACCGGGCACGTCACACTGCGCAGTCAGCTCGAGCGCCCCATGACCCACGGTCATGGGGCGTTGTCTGTGTGGGCTCCCGCTCGCACCACCACCTGCTGGGTGCGGCCAGCCCCTCGTCCCCGGGAGAGGCCTACCCGGCGCTCGTCGGGACCTCGGAGATCTGCCGCAGCGAGCCGAGCATCTCAGCGGCGATCTCCCGCCAGGAGCGGGTCTCGTCCTCCCGCAGCCACTGGCTGACCGTCGTCCGGAACGCCACCATCGCGGACTCGGCGGCCAGCGTCGCCGCCGGCTCGTGGACGCCGCGGTCGAGCAGTGCCCGGTGCGCCGCGTCCGCGAACTGGGCGTACTTGGCACGCTCCCGCTCCAGCAGAGCCGGGTTGCGGTCGATGATCTGGCGGCGGATCCGCGCGGTGGACCGTCGCTCGTCGTCGAAGAACTCGGCCGCGGCGAGCACCCCGCTCGCGGCGAGGTCGAGGGGTGAGGTGCCTTCCGGGGCCTCCCGGACCCCTCGGGCGATGAGCTCGCTGAGCAGCTCGTCCGAGCCGAAGAGGACCTCGCGCTTGTCGGGGTAGTGCCGGAAGAAGGTGCGCTCGGTGAGCCCGACGGCCGCGGCGATGTCGGCGGCGGTGGTCTGCTCGTAACCGTTCTCGGCGAAGAGCCGGAGCGCGGCACTGTGCAGGCGCTCACGCGTCCCCGGCTCCCATCGACCCATGGCGCCCAGTCTAGGGGATGACAGCGGCTGACATCATGGTGTACATTCCATGTCAGCGACTGACGTCAGTCGCTGACATCCCGAAGTCCGAAGGAGCATCATGCAGCCACCGCGTTGGAAGCTCGCTGTTCTCACCTGGGTGGGGATCTACCCGCTCATCACCGTCCTGCTCTGGGTGCTCGGTCCGGTGATCCAGGGCATCCCGCTGCCGCTCGTCACCCTCGGCCTGACCATCCCGCTGGTCTCGTTCATGACCTTCGTCGTCATGCCGACCCTCACCAAGGCCTTCGGGGCCTGGCTGCGTCCGGGTCCGGCGTCGTCGACGGGTCGGGAGCCTGCCCTGTCCAGGTAGCCGGGCATCGCCGTAGCGAGAGAACCCCCTGTGCTGTGCGTGGTCGCCCCCGACCGGGTGACGGCGCAACACGGGGGGTCTTCCGCGTCCGCGTGCCATCCCCGGGCGTGGCAGGCTAGCCCGTATGACGCACCGCCGGGTCGGCAGCGCGTGGGGGAGGCGACCCCGCGTCATCACCGCCCTCGTCTCCGCCCTCCTGGTGACCCTGGCCGCCTGCACGCCGGACGACGGCGGACCGGACGACGCAAACCGGACGGGTGGCGACCCGGGTGCCGGGCCGGGGGCCGAACCGGTCGCCCCGGACCTCCCCGTCGCCGCCGCGACGCGGCCGGAGGAGACCGTGGTGCTCGAGGGGGACGACGCCGCCGGGCTCGCGCTGGCGGCCTCGCAGGCGTTTTTCGACAGCGCACCCGTCGCGGTGCTCGCCGCGCCGGGTGAGGAGCTGCGCGCCGCGTCGGCGGCCGTGGCACTCGGGGTGCCCGCCCTCGTCGACGGTGCGGGCGCCGCGGAGGAGATCCGGCGTCTCGGCGCCGAGTGGGTGCTCGCCCTCGGCGAGGTCACCGACCCCGGCGTCGAGCTCGTGCGGGCGGCCGACGACGCGGGACTGGCCGAGCTCGTCGGCGCGTCCGGCGAGCCGGCGCTCGTGGCCGAGGGGGACGAGGCCGATGCGGTCGCGGGACTCGACCCGTCCGAGCCCCGGCTCCTCGCCCCGGACACCTCGGGCGGGACCGCGTCGCCCACGACCCGGCCCCAGGCGGCGGCCGGGGAGCTCCCCGAGCTCGGCCACCCGCCCGCGCTCGAGGGCGTCGTGGCGCTGACCTCCGGCGAGCCCGAGGAGACCGTGGCCCTGGCGAACGCCGTCGCGGCCGGGGCCACCCCCGTCGTCGTGCCCGGTGGCGACCCCCGCGCCGACTCCGAGGTGGTGCAGCGGCTGGCCGAGCTGACGCCGCAGGTGGCTGTCGGCCTCGGCCCCGCGTTCGAGGACGCGGAGACGCTGCGGTGGCGGGTCGAGACGGCCGCCACCGGCGTGGAGCTCCCGGGCGGCGGCCAGCTCGCGCTGCCGGGCAAGACCTACGTCGCGCTGTACGGCAACCCGCTGACCCCGGCCCTCGGGGTGCTGGGCGAGCAGGGCACCGAGGCGACGATCGCCCGGGCCCAGGAGCACGCCGAGCCCTACCGCGCGCTGACCGACAACACGGTCGTCCCGGCCCTGGAGATCATCGCGACCGTGGCCAGTGCCGGCGCCGGTGGCGACGGCAACTACTCCAACGAGATCGCGGTCTCGGACCTGCGGCCCCTCGTGGACCTGGCCGGCGAGCAGGGGCTGTACGTCGTGCTCGACCTGCAGCCGGGGCGGACCGACTTCGTGACCCAGGCCAAGCAGTACGAGGAGCTCCTCACGGAGCCGCACGTCGGGCTGGCGCTGGACCCGGAGTGGCGGCTCGGACCCGACGAGGTGCACCTGCGCCGGATCGGCCACGTCGACGTCAGCGAGGTCGACCAGGTCGTCGACTACCTCGCCGACCTGACCCGGGAGCACCGCCTGCCGCAGAAGATCCTCGTGCTGCACCAGTTCCAGGTGCGGATGATCCCCGGCGTCAACGACGTCAACCAGGCACGCTCCGAGGTCGCGGTGCTCATCCACGCCGACGGGCAGGGCCCGCAGGGCAGCAAGCAGGAGACGTGGCGGTCCCTGCAGGCGAACGCCCCGGACATGACCTACTGGGGCTGGAAGAACTTCTACGACGAGGACAGCCCGATGCTGACACCGGAGCAGACCATGCAGGTGCGCCCGGTGCCGGACTTCATCAGCTACCAGTGACGCCGGCCGTCGGTCCCGCCGGGACCACCACGCCCGTATGACGGGACCGGGCCTCGTGCAGGGCCAGGGCGGTCACCGCGGCGACGACGAGCAGCGCGCCGAGCCACCGGCTCGCGGTGAGCGTGGCGTCGAGGAAGACCACCCCGATGACGGCGGCGGTCACCGGGAACATCAGCTCGGCCAGGGTGGCCCGTGAGGCGGCGGTGCGCCGCAGGCCGACGTAGTAGAGCGACAGGGCCGCGGCACCGGGGATCAGCGCGAGCAGCACCAGCTGCGGCGCCAGCGCCAGGGGCAGGGTGGCCGGTGCGCCGGTGAGCAGCACGATGAGGCCCGCCGCGGGCAGCCCGAAGGCGAACCGCAGGACCAGCGTGCGCCGCGGGCCGACGTGCTCGTCGACCATGCGGCCGAAGACCGTGCCGCCCGCCCACAGCGCAGCGGCACCGAGGGCCAGGGCGGCCGCCTGGAGGTCACCGACCCGGACGTCCAGGGGGTCGGCGAAGGTCATCAGCCAGGCGCCGACGAGGGCGGGGAGGGCGAACCAGAGGAACCGCGGCCGCAGCCGCTCGCCCAGCAGGACACCCGCCAGCAGGATCGCGATGAGGGGCTGCAGCTTCTGCAGGATCTGGGGGGTGATCGGGTCGCCGAGCCGGAACGCGGCGGTGAAGAGGGTGGTGGCCAGGGCCGAGGAGCCGCCGCCGATGAGGACGGCCGCGGCGCGGACCCGGGCCGGTGAGGCCGCCCAGGCGCGCAGTGCGGCCGGCAGCCAGGGGAGGAGGACGAGCACCAGGACGAGGTGCTCGTACAGGACGATGGTGGCCGCGTCGGCGGCGGCGCTCAGCGGCTCACGCAGGAGCGCCGAGGTGCCCCACAGGCTCGCGGCCAGCGCCACGACCCAGGTCAGGTCGCGGTGGCCGCTCGCCCCGTGGGTGTCCTCGGCCGACGGGGCGGTCGTCACCCGTCCTGGGCCGCGCCGGCCTGCTCCTGGGCCGCGACCTGACGCCGGACCTCGTCCATGTCGAGGGCGCGGACCTGGCTGAGGACGTCCTCCAGGGCCGCCTTGGGCAGGGCGCCGGCCTGCGCGAACAGCAGGATGCCGTCCCGGAACGCCATGAGGGTGGGGATCGAGGTGATGCCGACACCCTGGGACAGCGCCTGCTCCGCGTCGGTGTCGATCTTGCCGAAGACGACGTCGGGGTTGGCCGCTGCCACCTCCTCGTAGACGGGGGCGAACATCTTGCAGGGGCCGCACCACGAGGCCCACCAGTCCACCAGGACGATGTCGTTGTCCGTGATGGTCTGCTCGAAGGTCTCGGCGGTCAGGTCGACAGTGCTCATGGGGTGGTCAACATACGCCCACCCCGGCGTGTTCCCCAGCCCGCGCCCGCGTGACCCGCCGTGGCGGGCGAGCGGGCGGCGCGGCATACGGAACAATGGCGGTCATGCCCGCCATCCCCTCCGTCTCGAACTCGATCACCGTGCGGCTGGAGCTCCCGGCCCGGGTCACCGCCGTCAGCGAGCTCACCGGCGCGGTGGAGGCGGAGGGCGGGATGGTCACCGCGGTCGACATCGCCGGGTCCGGCACCGAGCGCCTGCGCGCCGACCTCACCATCGCCACCCGCGGCAGCGACCACGCCGAGCTGGTCGTCGACGCGATGCGGCAGGTCGAGGGCGTGCAGATCCTCAAGGTCAGCGACCGCACGTTCCTGGTGCACCTCGGCGGCAAGCTGAGCGTCGAGTCCAAGCTGCCGATCCGCAACCGCGACGACCTGTCGATGGTCTACACCCCCGGGGTGGCGCGGGTCTGCCAGGCGATCGCCGAGAACCCCGCCGACGCGCGCCGGCTGACGATCAAGCGCAACACCGTCGCGGTCGTCACCGACGGCACCTCGGTGCTGGGCCTGGGCAACATCGGCCCGCTCGCGGCGCTGCCGGTCATGGAGGGCAAGGCGGCGCTGTTCAAGCGGTTCGCGGACATCGACGCGTTCCCGGTCGTGCTGGACACCACCGACGCCGACGAGATCGTCACCGTGGTCAAGGCGATCGCCCCCGGTTTCGCCGGCATCAACCTCGAGGACATCTCCGCGCCCCGGTGCTTCTACATCGAGCGGCGGCTGCGTGAGGAGCTCGACATCCCGGTCTTCCACGACGACCAGCACGGCACCGCGATCGTGGCGCTGGCCGCGCTGCGCAACGCGCTCCGGGTCGTCGACAAGCGCATCGAGGACGTCCGGATCGTGCTGTCCGGCGCGGGCGCGGCCGGCAGCGCGATCCTGCGGCTGATGCTGCGGGCCGGCGCCCGGCACACCGTGGTCGCCGACATCAACGGGGTGCTGCACCCGGACCGGGAGGACATCGCCTCGGGCCGGGACGAGCACCTGGCCTGGATCGCCGCCAACACCAACCCGGACCGGATCACCGGCACCCTCAAGGACGCCCTGCGCGGCGCCGACGTCTTCATCGGCGTGTCCGCGGGCAACATCCTCACCGGGGACGACATCGCCACGATGGCCGACGACGCCGTCGTCTTCGCGATGGCCAACCCGGTCCCCGAGGTCGACCCGGCCGACGCCGCGCAGCACGCGACGGTGGTGGCCACCGGGCGCAGCGACTTCGCCAACCAGATCAACAACGTGCTGGTCTTCCCCGGGGTCTTCCGGGGCCTGCTCGACGCCGCCAGCGACCACATCACCGACGAGATGCTGCTGGCCGCCGCCATCGCCCTGTCCGACGTGGTCAAGGCCGAGGAGCTCAACCCCACCTACATCATCCCCAGCGTGTTCAACCCCGAGGTGACCAAGGCGGTCGCCGCGGCGGTCGAGTCCGTGGCCCGGGGCAGCCGTGCGGAGTGAGGGGGCCGCGGCCGAGGTGGCCGCGCCGGGCTGGCGGGTCCCCGCCGCACGGGTCCTGGGCTGGGCGGTCCTCGCGGGCCTGCTGGCCGTCCAGGTGTGGGCCCTGTATGTCGCGGGCGGCACCGGGGCGCCGCTGTTCCCGCACGCCGACAAGGTGGGGCACCTGGCGCTGTTCGCCCTGCCCGCGGCGGTGGCCGGCCTGCTCGGCTCGCGTGCGGCCGTGGGGTTGCTGCTCGTGCACGCGCTGGTCGCCGAGCCGGTCCAGGCGTGGGTGACCGTCGACCGGGTCACCGACGCCTGGGACGCGGTGGCCAACGTGGTCGGACTGGCGGTAGGGGCCGGCTGGACGCTCCGGCCCGGTCGGCGGCGATGAGCGAGCACGTCGGTGTCGCCGGGCGGCTGCTCGTGGCCACGCCCCTCACCGGCGACTTCTTCAGGCGCACCGTGGTCCTCGTCCTCCACCACGACGAGGAGGGCGCGCACGGGCTGGTCCTCAACCGGCCGCTCGACGCCGCCGTGTCGGCGGTCCTGCCGGACTGGGAGCCGCACGTCACCCCGCCGCACCGGCTGTTCCAGGGCGGACCGGTGGGCCTCGACACCGCGATGGGCCTGGTGAGCATCCCCGGGGACACCGCCGAGGCGCCCCTGGGGACCTCCCGGCTGTTCGGCTCGCTCGGTCTGGTCGACCTCGACGCACCCCCGGCCCTCGTCGTGCCGGAGGTGACCGGGCTGCGCATCTACGCCGGCTACTCCGGTTGGGGCCCGGGCCAGCTCGACGACGAGCTGGAGTCCGGGGCCTGGTTCGTGGTGGACCTCGAGCCCCGCGACCCGTTCCTCGACGACACCAGCAACCTGTGGCGCGCGGTTCTGGCGCGGCAGCGCAGCAGCCTGGCCCTGGTGTCCACCCACACCGACCACCCGGAGCGCAACTGAACCCGGCCGGGCGCGCGTCATACTGGGGTCATGGAGCGCACCACGACCGCGATGGCCGAACCGCTGGACGCCCCCGAGGCCCCGCTGTCACCGGAGACGCAGACCGCGGTGCTCGAGCGGGAGGACACCCGCACCGACCCCAGGCTCGCCGAGCCGGGGGACCACGAGCGGTTCGCGCACTACGTGCGCAAGGAGAAGATCCTCGAGAGCGCGCTGAACGGCACGCCGGTCATCGCCCTGTGCGGCAAGGTCTGGGTGCCCGGCCGGGACCCGCAGAAGTTCCCGGTCTGCCCGATGTGCAAGGAGATCTACGACGGCCTGCGCGACCCCCAGGACGGCGACGGCGAGAACTGAGCCGCCCACCGGGGCAGCGCCGAGTCGTCTCTTCTAACACGCGGCGGGGCCCGATCGGGGTGAACCCGGCACCCGGGCATGTCGTCCCGCGGGATTTCCTATCCTGCCGTGACGATGTCCACCTCCGCCGCCTCACACCTTCCCCCTGCCTATCCCGCCCGCGCTCCCTGGGGCACCGCCGGCAAGCTGCGCGCCTGGCAGGCCGCTGCCCTCGAGCAGTACCTGCGCGAGGCCCCGCGGGACTTCCTGGCCGTGGCGACACCCGGTGCCGGTAAGACCACCTTCGCGCTGCGGGTCGCCACCGAGCTGCTGGACCGCGGTGTCGTCGAGCGGGTGACCGTCGTCGCCCCCACCGAGCACCTCAAGACCCAGTGGGCCGACGCGGCCGCCAAGGTCGGCATCCGCATCGACCCGCGGTTCGCCAACTCCCAGGGCCGGCACGGCCTGGACTTCCAGGGCGTGGCGCTGACCTACGCCGGGGTGGCGAGCAAGCCGATGCTGCACCGGGCCCGCACCGAGGCGGCCCGGACGCTGGTCATCCTGGACGAGATCCACCACGGCGGGGACTCGCTGTCCTGGGGCGACGCGATCCGGGAGGCGTTCGAGCCGGCCACCCGCCGCCTGGCGCTGACCGGCACGCCGTTCCGGTCCGACACCGCCGCGATCCCGTTCGTCCGCTACGAGATGGACGAGCAGGGCATCCTGCGCTCCTCGGCCGACTACACCTACGGGTACGCCGAGGCGCTGCGGGACGGGGTCGTGCGGCCGGTGCTGTTCCTCGCCTACAGCGGCACCATGCGCTGGCGGACCAAGGCCGGCGACGAGGTGTCCGCCCGGCTGGGTGAGCCGCTGACCAAGGACGTCACCGCCCAGGCGTGGCGGACCGCGCTGGACCCCACGGGGGAGTGGATCCCCGCCGTGCTGTCGGCCGCGGACAAGCGGCTCACCGAGGTGCGCCGCCACGTACCCGACGCCGGCGGCCTGGTCATCGCCTCCGACCAGGCCAGTGCCCGCGCCTACGCGCGTCGCCTGGAGCAGGTCTGCGGCGAGCCGGTCACCGTGGTCCTGTCGGACGACGCCGGCGCCTCGGAGCGCATCGAGGAGTTCGCCGAAGGCACGTCCCGCTGGATGGTCGCCGTCCGCATGGTGTCCGAGGGCGTGGACGTCCCCCGCCTCTGCGTCGGGGTCTACGCCACGTCGACGTCGACGCCGCTGTTCTTCGCCCAGGCGGTCGGGCGGTTCGTCCGGGCCCGGCGCCGCGGCGAGACCGCCTCGGTGTTCCTGCCCAGCGTGCCGGTGATCCTCCAGCACGCCGCCGCGCTGGAGGTCGAGCGCGACCACGCCCTGGACCGCCGGGGCCGCAAGGACGAGGAGGAGTCCCTGTGGTCGGCGGAGGACGCCGACCTGGCCCGGGCGAACGCGACCGAGCAGGCCTCCGACACGCTCGGCACGTTCGAGGCGCTGGAGTCCGAGGCGGAGTTCGACCACGTCCTCTTCGACGCCCAGCAGTTCGGGCTCGGGGCGATCGCCGGCAGCGAGGAGGAAGAGGAGTTCCTCGGACTGCCCGGCCTGCTCGAGCCGGACCAGGTCGCGACACTGCTGCGGGAGCGGCAGCGCAAGCAGCAGCGCGGCGACGGCGGCCGCAAGGTCGCCCAGCGGGTCGCGGCGCACCGGGCCCTGGCCGAGCAGCGCAAGGAGCTCAACGCCCTCGTCGCCGCCTACGCCCGCAAGTCCGGCCAGCCGCACGCGATCATCCACGCCGAGCTGCGCCGCACCTGCGGCGGGCCCGAGGTCGCCACGGCCTCCGGCGAGCAGGTGGCCGAGCGCATCGAGACGATCCGGCGCTGGATCGTCGGCCGGCGCTGACGCGACAGGGTCAGGCGTCCCGGGCCGGCTCGGCCGCGGCGGCGGCCGCCTCCTCCAGGA
>Ga0207873_1003177_pt1 | contig 12404 bp, 13 predicted proteins | sample BGWIniCompost_FD_187373 | JGI IMG/M metagenome (GOLD analysis project Ga0207873, IMG submission 187373) | Cellulose adapted compost microbial communities from Newby Island Compost Facility, Milpitas, CA, USA - BGW Initial Compost (SPAdes)... ... | reverse complement strand
GGCAGGGGTGCGGCTGAAGTAGCGGCGGCGTAGGGCGTCGGGTACGTTGACCAGGTGCAGCTCGTGATACTCCCCCGCCCGGGCCCGAGCGAGCGCCTCCTCGTCGATGTCGGTGGCCGTGATGCGGTGGCGGCCCGCCTGCCCCATCTCGTGCAGCAGGATGGCCAGCGTGTACGGCTCCGCTCCGATGCTGCAGCCCGCGCTCCAGATGCGAAGACGGCCGAAGACAGCCAGCAGCTCGGGCAGCACCCGGGACCGCAGCGCCTCCCACGTCGCCGGGTCGCGAAAGAACTGCGACGTGTTGATGGTGAGGTAGTCGAGGAAGTCCGCGCGGGCCCGCTCGTCTCGCTCCAAGAGCCGCATCAGCGCCGCCATGGTCGCGATGCCGCGCCGGCCCATCCACTGGCGAGTGCGCCGCTCCATCTGCTCGGTCTTGTAGGCGCCCAGATCGAAGCCGCACCGCTCGTGCAGGCGCCTGCGGAAGAGCTGGAACTCCAGCGAGGGAGCCGGCCGGTCCATGCCGGTCACCTCGCCCGCCCCCTCCGGGCCCTTCCCGTCAGCGTGCCACGGCGCCCCCATCGGATCCCGCGACATCGTCGGGCTCGGAGGCGTGGGCCAGCGGGCCGGCATCCGGGTGGGCCTTGAGGTGCTCGACGCACAGCTTGCCCTCCGCGTCCAGGTACGCCCGCAACGCCCTGACCGGGTCTCGGAAGACGTGCTTCTGCCCCCCGATGCTCACGGTGACGTGGGGGTAGACGAAGTTGGCCAGCACCTTGCCACGACGAGCCACCACCACCGCGGTGGGCACCCCCGTCGGGCCGCCCAGCTCCCGGGCCAGGACGTCGCCCTCTGCCACGGTGACCATCCCGCCACGGATGACGCCCCGGCGGGCGTCCAGGCCGCGTGTGGCCACCAGCGTGGAGTTGAAGGCGCCGGAGCCCCGGATGACGATCCGACCGCTCGCCTCCAGGTGGGCGTTTTGGGTGCTGTAGGCCACGATGTCGGCCTCCTGCGTGGCGAACCCCTCCAGGAGGTCCATGAACTCCCGGAGCTGGGAGGCCACCTCTTCCGCCTCCCGCAGGGTCACCCGCAGGGGGCCCGCACCCACCAGCACCTGGGCGGTGCGGTCCGCCAGCCGGCGGGCCCCGCCCCGTAGCGTGTCGAGGCGATCCCCCAACCCGGCCAGACGCCGGGCCAGGCGAGGCAGCTCCCAAAACTTGCGCTCGATGAGCCGCTTCAGCAGCTCGCCCTCGGTGACGGGCAGCCCCGTCGGGTAGGAGCGGACGCCGTCGCCCTCACCCGCCCGCTCGGCAAACTGACGCCGCAGCTCCCGTGCCGCCCCCACCAGCGACTCGATCTGGGCCACCAGGGGAGCCAGCACCGGCAGCACGTCGTTGAGGGCGGCGGCGTGGCCGCCGGCCTCGACCTTGCTGGAGATGATGGTGCGGCCCACGGAGACGGTGCCCCCAGCCACCACCCTGGCATGGCTCACGAGGCCCCCGATCCGCACCTCGCCCCCGGCCTGCACCTCCAGGCCCTCCAGCACGTCGCCCCGGATGTGGACGTCTCCGGCGAAGCGGATGTGGCCCGCCCCCACGTCGGCGTCGCCCTTCACCTCGTAGACGGGCAGGACCACCAGCGTCTGCCCCGACAGGTGGGGGCGGCCGGACTCGGTGGCGACGATCTCGGTGCCGTCGTCGGTCAATCGACAGCCCTTGCCCGCCTTGAGCGTGACCGGACGCGGCCGGGGCACGGCCACGGGCCGACCGCGGACATCGGTGCCGGGCACCCCTTCCTGGGGAGGCTCGATGCGGGCCAGCACGGCCCCGGGCTCCACCCAGGTGACCGCCCCCCTGTCGAAGAGGTCGATGCGCTCCGCCTCCGGGTCCAGCACCGGCGCCTGGCGCTCCTCGAAACAGATGGTGAAGCGCCCGTCACGCGGGGGCACCGGCGGCCGCCCTTCGGCCACCAGGATGGGGGTCGCAGGCGGGTCCGTCACCGCCTGCTCGATGGCCTCGGACTTGATGCCGAAGCGTACCTGGGCTTGCTCCAGCGCCTTGGTGACGCTCTCCAGCGTGGGAAGGGGGGCCGGCACCTCTTCGAGGAGCCGGGCCTCGACACGCAGTCGCAGGTTGGGCGGCGCATCCACCAGCTCGAAGCGCCGGCCTGGCGAGCGCTCTACGGTCAGGTAGGCCTTCATCGCGTCGTCGGAGACCCGAACGGCCAGCGACAGGCTGGGTTGGGTCTCGTCGGGCTGGGCCACCACCGTGTCGGTAGGCTCCACCATGCGCGGGCGCTGGAGCAAGACACCGTTGACCCAGACCTTGACGTGACTCCCCGCCTCCACGACGGGGCGAGGTCCGTCGGGATCGCCAGGGATCACCTCCACCCGGCCGCCACGCACCGCCAGCAGCGTCGGCCTGGGCGACCGAGGCACCTGGGCGACCTCGTCGACGGCGTCCGGTCCCATTCCCTCACCCCTCTCCCCGTTGACCGCAGGGCGACCTGCCCAGGGCCCACTGCGCCACCGCTCGTGCCAGCAGCTCCAGCGGCGCCACGCAGTCGGCCAGCCCCTCCCTCACCACGGCGCCCGGCATGCTGGGAGCGACGGCGCTGGCCGGATCCTGGGCGAAACAGCACCCCCCGGCCGCGCGGATGGCGCGGGCGCCGTCGACGCCGTCGGTACCCATCCCCGTGAGGATGACGGCCAGGGCGTCGGGCCCGAAGCGTCGCGCCACCGACCACAGCATCACGTCGACGGCCGGTCGCACGTGATGCACGGGCGGGCCGTCGTCCAGGTGCAGGCGCCCGTCGGCCCCCACCGTCAGGTGCCAGCCCGCCGGCGCCACGAAGCCGACGCCTTCCTCCAGCGGTGCGGCCTCGTAGGCCTCGACGAACGGGATGGGCCCCGCATCGGACAGCCGCCGCGCCAGCGGCGCCGTGAAGCCTCGCGGCATGTGCTGCGTCACGAGCACGGCCACCGGCAACCCGGGGGGCAGCGCCTGCACCAGCGTCTCGAGCGCCCGGGGCCCCCCGGTCGAGGCGCCGATGGCCACCACCCGCCGCGCAGGCCGGCCCGTGCCCTCGGTGGGCAAGGGCCGCGCGCCTTCCTCACTCTTCGCGTCGGCGCCTGGCGGTCGCTCGTTTAGCCGTGCCGGCTCCTCCCATCGCCGGAGCGCCAGCGCCTCGACCCGGGCGACGAGCGCCTGCGCGAAGGCACGACCCGCGGCGACGGGGCCGGCTGGCTTGGACAGGGTCTCGACGACACCTTCCGCCTCGGTCGCCGTCTCCGCCGCGCTCGCCGGCGCCCACGATGCGCCGACCAGCACCAGCACCCGGGCCCTCCGACGGCGAGCGAGCTCCGGTGCACGCGCCAGCGCCTGCGCCTCATGCCCCTCGGCGTCCCAAACCACGACCTGCGCGCCATCGGGCGGCAGCCACCCCATGGCCTCGTCCGGGCCGGCCACCACCCCGGCCACCTCGATCCGGCCGGGCACGTCCAGCGTTCGCCGCAGATAGGCGCGGCCGAAGGGCGACGCGCTCACCAGCAGGACCCGGACGACCCCAGCCGTCCGGCGAGAAGAGGCCGACATCGCTAGAGCTCGCGGGCCTCGCTTCCCAGGGTCGTCACGACGACCCGGCCGGTCTCGGCGAAGAGCCTCATCGTCCGTCCCCGGCTGCCCCCCACGTCCTGCGCGACCACCCGGATCCCGAGGGCACAGAGAGCCGCCCGGACGGCCTCAACGTTGCGGCGGCCTACCTCGAGCGTGGCATGATCGCCGCGCAAGAAGAGTTGAGCCCCCCCGACGAGCTTGGCCTGCAGGCGCTCCCGCCGCGCGCCCGCCGCCACCATCGCATCCACCAGCGCTGGGACTCCGGTATCGGCATAGCGGGCCGGTGCCCCCGCTACCAGGCGGCCGTTTTGGCTCGACGGCAGGAAGATGTGCGCGAGACCGGCCACCCGGCTCACCGGATCGTAGAGCGCGACGCCGACGCACGAACCGAGCCCGATCGCGGCCAGGACGCCCCGTCCCTTGAGCACGCGCAGCTCACCGATGCGCACCGTCACCGGGGTCGCCTGGTCGGGGCTCGCCGGGCTCACGACCGCGCCTCGCCCACCATGCCCATGGCCTGGATCAGGCGGCTCAGGTGCCCCTCGGCGGGCACGAAGAGCAGTTGCCCCTCGACCGCCGCCCCCTCGCCCTGCAGGTGGGTGCGGATGGCCAGCACCCCGGCGTCGCTCCACCCGACCTCGGCCAGGATGGAGTTGAGCACGGCCTCCAGCATGTCGGCGGCCACCGACGGCACCGACGGGATGGCCACCAGCCCCGTCAGCTCGCCCAGTGCGTTGAGGTAGCTGGTGATGACGACGTTGCCCAGCTCCATGAGGGCCGACGCCTCCAGGTCGGAGACCGTCCGCTCGCCCAGGGGGATGGCACCGGAGGCGAGAAGGCCGGGTCTGTCCCCTCCCCAGGCGCCCAGCATCTCCTGCAGGATGGCCTGGGCGGACGCCTCCGCCAGCAAGAGCACGGCATGCCCCTCGATGCCGCCCGTCACCTGGACGTAGGCGGCCACCACGGGCAGGTGAGGTTCGCCGACCCAGGCCCCCACTTCGGGGATGTCCAGGATGGCCACGGCCGGGGCGGTCATCCGGACCAGACGGTCACCCAACAGCTGGGAGAGCGCCGTGGTCGCGTTGCCGGCGCCGATGTTACCCAATTCCCTTAGGGCATCGCGATGGCGCTCGCTGAGATGGAAGGGCGTGGTGGACTTACCCCCCCACCTTCTGGATGGCCTCCAGCACCCGCTGCGGCTGAAAGGGCTTGACGAGGAAATCCTTGGCGCCGGCGTTGAGAGCCTCGATCACCATGGGCTTCTGCCCCATCGCGCTGCAGACGATGATGCGGGCCTGGGGGTCGATCTTCATGATCTCGCGGATGGCTGTGATGCCGTCCATCTTGGGCATGGTGATGTCCATGGTGACGATGTCGGGCCTGAGCTCCTTGTACTTCTCGACGGCATCCAGCCCGTCCTCGGCCTCGCCCACCACCTCGTAGCCGTTGCTCTCCAGCACCTTGCGCAGCGTCATGCGCATGAAGGCCGTGTCATCGGTGATCAGGATCCGCTTGGCGCCCACGCTGACAAGGATCCTCCCTCCGCCGCCGTGACCCCGTCAGGCCAGCCACGACGGGTCCAGGATCAGGGCGATGCGCCCGCTGCCGAGGATGGCCGCGCCGGCCACCCCGGGCACCTTGAGGTAGCTCGACAGAGTGCGGATGACCAGGTCCTGAAGCCCGACCACCCGGTCCACGGCGATGGCCGCCTGCCGGCGGCCGGTGGCGATGACCACCGCCAGGCTGTCGGTGCGGGCCTCGTCCACGGCGAAGCCGAGCCGCACCTTGAGCGACACCAGGGGTATGATGCCGTCCCGATAGCGCAGGACTCGGCGGCCGTGCACCGTCTCGATCCCCGAGGGGTCCACCCGCTCGATGCTCTGGATGGCCTCGGCGGGCAGGGCGAAGATCTGGCCGTCGGTCTCCACCAGGAGGGCCTGGATGATGGCCAGCGTCAGTGGCAACCGGACGATGCACAAGGTGCCCCGGCCCGCCCGCGTGTGGACGGCGAGGCGACCGCCCAGCGCCTCGACGGCAGCCTTGGCCGCGTCCATCCCGACGCCACGCCCCGACACCTCGGTGACTCGTTCGGCCGTGCTGAAGCCGGGCTCGAAGATGAGCTGCAACAGCCGCTCGGCGGTGGCATGCTCCGCCTCCTCGGCACTGAGCCGGCCCCGCTCGACGGCCTTGCGTCGGATCCGTTCGACGTCGATGCCCCGGCCGTCGTCCTCCAGCTCGATGACGACGTGGCTGCCCTCGTGCCGGGCCGACAGCTTCACCAGCCCCGTGCGGGGCTTGCCGACCCGCTCCCGCTCCTCGGGCGGCTCGATGCCGTGGTCGACCGCGTTGCGGATGAGATGGAGCAACGGCTCGCCGATCTCGTTGACGATGTGCCGGTCCAGCTCCGTCTCCTCGCCCTGGATGACCAGCCTCACCTGCTTGCCGGACCGCCGGGCCAGGTCCCGCACCGCCCTGGGAAACCGGGTGAAGACCTGACGCAGCGGCACCATGCGCAGCCGCATGACGGCGCTCTGCAGCTCGGAGGTGACCCGGCCCAGCTTGGCGATCTGGCCGTCGTCCGGCATCAGCCGACGCTGGTGCCGGTCCTGGATCTGGTTGGACGTGATCACCAGCTCGCCCACCAGGTCCACGAGGGCGTCCAGCCGGCTGGTCTCGACCCGGACCGTCGCGTCGGCGACGCCGCGACCGGAGGTGTCCCGGCGGCTCGGAACCGCCTTGGGAGCCGCCTCGCCGGAGGACGGCGCGCGGTCCTCGACGTCCACCGGGGTGACGTCGGCGGACCGCACCTCCACCACGTTGAGGGCAGCCGTCTGCACCGCCTGCGGAGGCTGGTCGCTGACCAGCGCGACGACGAAGCGGTCCTCGAAGCGCTCCTGCTCCAGCGCCTCCCGTGACGGCCAGGTGCCCACGATCTGTCCAACGGTTTCGAGCGCCTTGAGCACCGCGTACGCACGGGGCCCCTTGAAGGCGCTCGTGGGGTCGATGGCAACCTCGACCGCGTAGGCTCGGGCGCCCGAAGCCACCGCCTGGCGCAACGCCGTCATCTCCTGGGCGTCGAGGAACCAGAGCGGCGGTCGGGCCTTGCCGTTGGGCGACCCGGCCGACCCCTCTCGCCCGCCGCCGGGTACCGCCCGGCCCGACTGGCCCTCGCTCGAGGCGCCGGCCGCGGCTGCGGCCCGAAGGGCCTCGACCAGGCCGCCTGGCTGCCCCAGCCCGTCGCCCTCCGGCACCTCGCCCTGGCTCACCCGTTCCACCATGGCCTCGAGGGCGCCCGCTGCTTCGAAGAGAAGGTCGAACAGCTCCGGCGACGCCGTCTCCTCGCCCGCCCCCGAGCGCAGCCGGTCGAAGACCGACTCCATGGCATGGGCCAGGTCGACCATGGCCTGGTAACCCATCGTACCTGCCATGCCCTTGAGGCTGTGCACCACCCGGAAGAGCTCCTGCAACAGCTCAGCATCGGCAGGGGCCGACTCGAGCTGCACCAGCCCTCGATCCAGGCTCTGCAGGTACTCCCGGGCCTCGTCGACGAACTGGCCGACCAGCTGCGCTAGCTCAGGGGTAGGGCTCGTCACCGCCTGCTCACCCTCCGGCGGCTCCGCTCAGCAGTTCGGGACGCACCAACTGGGTGATCCGCACCCCGAAGCGCTCCCGCACCACGACCACCTCGCCCCGCGCCACCAGCGTACCCGAGACCAGCACGTCGACCGGCTGGCCGTCGGCGGCGTCCAATTGCACGATGGAGCCGCGGGTGAGGCTCAAGACCTCCTGCAGCGACAGGTGAGCCTCTCCCAGGCGCACGGTGACCGGCACCGTGATGCGCTTGATCACGTCGAACGGGATCCGGTCCTGGTCGCTCGCCTCCATCGTCTCGGCATCCGACGCCAGCGGGCCCGGCTCCCAGCCCACGGCCTCGGATGCAGCCGAAGGCGCAGGGGCAGCGCTCGGACGGGGTGTCGCCGCCTGGGCCGCCCGTGCGGCCGAGGCCAGAAACTCGTCGCTGAGCCTCCGGGCGAACTCGCCGGGAAAGAGCTGGACGACCCGGCTCTCGATGGGCGATGAGCCGACTTCGGCGACGCGGATGGGGAAGGCCACCTGCACCAGGTCATCCCCGGCGCCGTCGGCCAGCAGCGCCCCGTTGTCCGCGATGGTGCGCAGCATGGTGGTGGGCGGGCTGATGACGATGGTGCGCCCGAAGAGCTGCGAGAGCGCGGTGGCCGCGGCCCCCATCATCTGGTTCATGGCCTCCGAGACGGCGCTCATGCGCATCTCGTCGAGGCCGTCGCCCCCGTCGCCCTCCTCGCCCATCATCAGGGCGGCCACCCGGGCGGCGTCGGCAGGGCGCATCACCAGCAGGTTGCTGCCGGACACTCCCTCGACGTACTCGACCCGCACCACCAGCATCGGCTCGGATGCGGTCTGCACCAGTTCCTCCCAGGTGGCAGCGGATAGCTGGGGCTCACCCACCTGCACCTCACGCAGGATCAGATCGGACAGGACCTCGCCCGACGCCCTCATGGCCTCGGCGGTGATCCTTCGCAGTGCGTCTTGTTGCGCCGGACTCAGGCGCAGCTCAGCGGGAGGCACTCGAGGCGACCTCCCGCTCCTGGCTCGTCTCGGGCTCCTCCGGCGTCGCCGCCGAAGCCGCGCCCGTCACGCGCACCGCCAGGCGGCTCCCCACCCGGCCGGCCCGTCCCCGAAACTTGGGCCGGTTGGCTACGTGAAGCTCGATCTCGTCGTGAATGCCGGTATCGAGGATCAGCACGTCGCCCTCCTTCAACTCCAGGAGCTCTCCGATCTCCAGACGGGTGGAGCCCAGGATGGCCTCCACGGTGACGACGGTGTCGCTCAACAACCGTTGCAGCCGCGCCCGGTCCTGCGACTGGGGCCGGGCCTGAGCCCGCAACAGGTACTCGTTGGAGAGGCTGGGCAGCAGCGGCTCCAGCACCGAGTAGGGCAGGCAGAGGTTGAGGGTGTCGCCGTTGTCGCCCAGCTCCACCTGGAGCGCCACCCACAGCACGATGTCCTGGTCCATCACCAGGTTGATGTAGGTGGGGTTGATCTCCACGTCCCGCAGCTCGATGCCGACCGGCAACAGGCCTCCCCAGGCCTGACGGTAGGCGTCGGCCACCACGCCCAGCAGCCGGTGACGCAGGACCTGCAGCTCGATGTCGGTGGGCTCCCGCTGGCCCACCCGAGCCGAGCCGGGGCCGCCGGCCAGGCGCTCGTAGATGTGGTAGGCCAGCTCCAGGCTCAGCTCGAGCACGATGTGGTCGCCGGTCCCGCCGAAGTCGAAGACCGCCAGCAGGGACGGGTTGGGCACCGAGCGGATGAACTCGCCGTACGTCAGTTGCTGTACCGACATGACTCGAACCGTCATCTCGGTGCGCAACCGGGCCCCCAGCATGATCCCCAACAGCCGACCGAACTGCTGGTGGATGCGCTCGATGGACCGGAGCTGGTCCCGGGAGAACTTGGAGGGCCGTCGGAAGTCGTACGGCACGACGCCGGCCGCGGCATCCTCCCCTACCACGGCCGAGGCGTGGGCAGGCTTCTCTTCGCCCTCGCTCGCCAGGTCCCGGATCAGCTCGTCAATCTCTTGCTGAGTCAGAATCCGCTCCATCGTCCTCGGACGCCTCCGCCGCGCTCGTCTCGTCCTCGCCCGGTCGCTCGCCGGCGGCCTCGCCGGCATCGCCCAGTTCGCCGACCTCCATGGAGGCCTCCACCTGCTCCAGAGCCTTGAGTTCCGCGGCATGGAGCAGCCGCTGCAGATCCAGCAGGATGACCAGGCGGTGCTCCAGCTTGGCCACGCCCTGGATGAAGGCGACGTCGACGCCTGCCAGCACGTTGCCCGCTGGCTCCACCACGCTCTCCCGAATGCGGAGCACCTCGGTGACCGCATCGACGACGAGGCCCATGGTGTGAGGGGGCACGTCCACCACGACGATGCGGGTCCGGCGGGGATCGACGGGCGCCTCCAGGCCGAAGCGCTTGCGCAGATCGATCACGGGGATCACGTGGCCCCGCAGGTTGATGACGCCCTCCACGAAGTCGGGCGCCCCCGGCACTCGGGTCACGTCCTGCAGGGTGATGATCTCGCGTACCCAGTTGATGTCGAGGCCGTAGACCTCTCGGGCCAGTTGGAAGATGACCAGCTGGCGCTCCCGCTCAGCGGTCTTGGGCCCTGCCCCCGGCCTGCCCGGCGAGGAGGCCCTGGCTGCTTCCGTCACTGCCGGTCCCGCCCCTTCGTAAGTGCACACGACCCGACGCGCCAGCCGGCGCCCGGGCCGGCCCGGAGCCGCATCCGTTGGTCAAGAGCGGCTTCGACGCGATGGCAGGAGATCCCTCGACAACGTGCCAACCAGCGCCTCGTAACGTGCCTGATTGGCTCGAGTCAAGTAGTAGCCGCCCCCTCGACCACGCCGCACGCTCACCAGCTTGAATCGCCGCAGCAACCTGGCCTGCTCTCGGATGTAAGACGGAGCGACCCTCAGCTCCTTGCCGAGCTCCGCCGAGGAGACCGGCCGGGCGTAGCTGGCCTGACGTTGGGACAGGAGGCGCAAGATCTCTTGGTGGATGGGGCCCAGCCGGTCCCGATCCATGCCCCCCACTCCGAGTCGTGCAAGATGGGGATCAGGTCGCCACCAGAGCCCCCCGCTCCATCAGCGGAAGTGCCTCGTGGCGTGCACTGGCGATGGGGTGCCGGATGGCGTACGGGCTGCCGTCCAGGATGACCTGGATCCCGAGTCGGCGGGAGGGGTTGATGATCAGCGGCGCCTTGAGGTTGGCCGTCGTGCCCGGAGGGTCGGCCCGCAACGTCACCAGGGCCAGCACCACCGCTCGCTCGACGTCCTGATGGTCGGCGATGCCCACGTCGGCCAGTTGGGCCGCGGGGACCCGGGCCACATAGTCCGGCACGACCTCCCGGGGATCCATCACCACGAAGGCCAGCGCCGGGTCGTCCACCGACTGCAGGATCCAGAAGGGGCTGTCGTGCCGATGCGGGAGCAACACGAAGCGCCGCCAGTCGGGAAAGCCGATGAAGCCCTTGGGAAACGTGATGATCCGGTCCGGGTCGATGTCGATGACGCCGAAGCGTGCGGTCTCGATCTCCACCAACCCCCACCCCCTCCAGGGTACCCCGTCGCCCGGTCCTTCCTAGCGCAAGAAGTCCAGCAGGGTCGGCTGGATGACGCGGGCACCCGAGGCCAGGGCCAGGCGGTAGACGTTCTCCTGCATCTTGAGCTCCATGATGGCCTCGGCCACGTCCAGGTCCTCGGTCTTGGAGAGGAGGTCCTTGAGGTTGACCTCCTGGTCGTACAGGCGCTCGGCGACCAGCTCGAAGCCGTTTTGCCGCGCCCCCACCCGGCTCAGCATGCGCAGCACGTGGTCGAGGGCCTGGTCGAGGGCGGCGAGATCCGGCCCAGAGAGGACGTTGACCCGGCCTAGCTCGATGTGTTGCCGAATGGTCACCATTGTTGCGAAGAGTCCCGTCGTCACGGGCCCGCTCGCGCCGGGGTGGCCGAAGACGGTCGCCCCCGACACGCTGACGGCCTGACGTACCCCAGGGCCGATCTCGTAGGTCATCTCCTGGTCGTTGCCGTTGAATGTCACCGTCTGGACGTAACCACGGACTTCGGTCAGACTGTACGGAGCCGCGTCGGTCTTCGTCCCGCCGAAGATGTAGCGTCCGCCGTGGGAGGTGTTGGCCACCTGCACCAGATGGCGGATGAGCTGGTCGAACTCGTTGGCCAGCGCCACCCGGGCGTCATCGGGCAGGTCGCTCCGGGCAGCGTTGATGGTCAGTTCCCGGGCACGATGGAGCACCGAGACGACATCCTGCAGCGCCGAGTCGGTGGCGGTCAGCCACCCGATGGCAGCCTGGGCGTTCTTGAGGTATTGCTCGTTTTCGAGCACGAATGCCCTCAGCCGCGTCGCCGTGGCCGCGCCCGCCGGGTCGTCGGAGGGGACCATGACCCGTTTGCCCGACGAGAGGTGAGTCTGGAGGCGATCCAGCCGGGCGTAGTTTCGATGAAGGTTGATCAGGACGTTGTCAACGATCTGCCGGCTGCTGATCCTCAAGAGCCTTTCCCCTCTCCGGCGGTACCGGGATCCCCGGGGACGGCGGCCTCAAGGCCTCGTCCAGCCGCTCCAGGTCGCCACCTGCGGCCAGGGCGGCCTTGCGGTTCTCCTCCTGGATCTCCCGGTAGACCTCCTCGCGGTGCACCGGGATGTGACGCGGGGCGTCGATGCCCAGCTTCACCTGCTCGCCCCGCACCTCGACGACGATGATGCGGATCTCGTCGCCGATCATGATGCTCTCGTCGACCCTCCTGGTCAGCACCAGCACCGGGCGTCCCTCCTTGGACGATGTCTTGTCACGGGCGGTACGTATCGACTATCGGCCCACCAGCCCCGTCCGGTTGATTAGGGTGTCCAGTACCTCGTCCATCGCGGTCATGGCACGAGCGGCCGCACCGTAGGCGTGCTCGAATCGGATGAGATCGGCCATCTCCTCGTCCAGCGAGACGCCGGAGATGGATTGCCGCAGCCCCTCGAGGTGGTCCAGCACCAATTGCTGGTTGTCTGCCATCGTCTGGGCCTGCTGGGTCTGCACCCCGATGCGTCCCACCAGGGAGGCGAAGTAGTCGGGGAGCGTGACGCCACCGAGATCCACCCGTGTGGTACTGTCGTAGCGCACCGTCTTGAGCACGTCGGCAAGCGCCAGGGCGCGACTCCCGTCGCCGGGGACAAGCGCCGCCTGCGAGGCTG
>Ga0207873_1003176_pt1 | contig 12408 bp, 10 predicted proteins | sample BGWIniCompost_FD_187373 | JGI IMG/M metagenome (GOLD analysis project Ga0207873, IMG submission 187373) | Cellulose adapted compost microbial communities from Newby Island Compost Facility, Milpitas, CA, USA - BGW Initial Compost (SPAdes)... ... | reverse complement strand
CGAGACACGGCTCGCCCCGACGGCGGGCGTCGTGGCGCGGGGCGACACGGCGGCGCGAGTCGGCGGCGAGGCCCACGGCATCGGATTGCTGCTGCGGGACCCTGCCGTCGGCGTGGGTACCCTCACCTTCTACGATCCCCAGACGGGTAGATTTGCCGCCCTCGGACACATGGTGGTGGAGGGTTCCCGCCGGCCGGTCACCATGCCCGACGGACGCATCGTCCGGGCCGCCATCTCGGGAGTCGCCGCGGCGGTGCGCGGCCGCCCGGGGGAGAAGATCGGGCTCTTCCGTCGGGAATCGGGCGAACTGGGCGTCGTCGAGCGAAACACGCCGGTGGGGATCTTCGGCCGGCTGACCGGCGAAGTCCCACCGGGGCTGATCACCGAGCCGCTGCCCGTGGCGCTGGACGGCCAGGTGAAGGAGGGGCCCGCCACCGCCCTGACGGTGGTGGATGGCGAGCGGGTGGAGGCCTTCGCCATCGAGGTGCTGCGCATCCGCACGCTGGGAGTGCCGGAGAGCCAGCGGCTGGTGCTACGGGTGACGGATCCCGGGCTTCTGGCGAGGACCGGCGGCATCGTCCAGGGCATGAGCGGCAGCCCCATCATCCAGGAGGGTCACCTGATCGGCGCCATCACCCACGTGGCCGTGCAGGACCCCACCCGGGGCTACGGGGTGCTGATGGAGCCCATGGTCGAGGCATCCGGCCTGTGGGGATCCGCCGAAGGACCGCGCGCCAGCCTGTCGAACAACCGAGTCGCCGCATGACAAGCCTGGCCGCCCGCGTGGCGCTCGGGAGGGATGTGCGTGGAGGGGTTCTTCGTGGTCGTCAGTGACGATCCCCAGGGGTTCGGGCGGTCCGTCGGGGCCGCGCTCGCCGGCGACGCGCGGGTCTCCCGGGTCGAAACGGTGGCATCGGCGGCGGAGCTTCAGCAGCGCCTCGCCACGGAGCCGCCGGTGGACCTCCTGATCCTGGACCTGGCCCTGGCTGGACTGGGTGGTGCGACGGGGGCGGAGCGCCTCGTGCGCTGGTGGCGTAGCCGCCTTGCGGCTGACCAGAGTACGGGCCAGGGCGGGCCGACGGGCCGAGGGAGCCGCTCCACCACGGGGCTCCGCCCGGGTCGGCTGGTGGTAGTCAGCACCGTGGGCGACGATGCGCTGGTCCAGCGCGCGTTCGAGTGGGGGGCCGACTACTTCGCGGTGCGGCCCTTCGACGTGCCCACCCTGGTGCGGCGGTTGCAGGGCCTGCTCGGCGATGGTCGTCGTGACGGCCAGGAGGCGGTGGCCGGCCGGGCTCGCCGGGCGCGGGAGCTGGAGAGCCGGATCGTGCATCACCTGGAGAGCCTGGGCGTGCCGACCCACTACAAGGGCCGAGCCTACCTAAAGGACGCCATCGCCATGGTGGTGGAGGAGCAGGATCTCCTCTCCCGAGTCACCAAGGAGCTCTACCCACGGGTGGCCGCGTTGCACCAGACCTCGCCTTTCAAGGTGGAGCGCTCCATCCGCCACGCGATCGAGTCGACCGTGCAGCACGGCAACCTGGAGCGCATCCACGAGCTTTTCACCGACCTCATGGACGAGCGGCGCACCCGCCCGACCAACTCCGCCTTCATCGGTCGCCTCGCGCAGCGTATCCGCGAGGAGCTCAGCGCCAGCGCGTAAGCGACCCCCTCCCCGTGGAGACTAGACCACGGGGAGGCGAGGGCCGTTGGGGGTCCGCCTTGGCCGCGTGGGGCGGCCGCTTCTGGCGAGCCGCATCGCAGGTCCGGTGAGGATCGGGCCCGTCACCAAGCAACTCGCGCCGTGCCTGCGGGGCGGCGAGGTGGTCGTCATCGCCCATGACGACATGGACTCGGCGACGGCCACGGCCCTCACCGAGGCGCGGCCGGCCGCCGTGGTCAACGCGGGCTCGCTGGTGACGGGCCGGGTCCCGGTAGAAGGCGCCCGCCTCCTGCTGGAGGCGGGCATCCCCGTGCTGGACGAGGTGGACCGGGGGCTCCTCGGGCGGTTGGCCGAGGGCCAATGGGTGCGGCTCGAGGGCGACCGCCTGCTGGATGAGCGGGGGCGGGTGCTCGCCCAGGGTACGCGGCTCGGCAGGGAGCAGGTCCACCGCCGGCTGCTCCAGGCTCGGCACCGGCTCCCCCGGCTCTCCCGCGAGTTCGTGGACAACACCCTGACCTACCTGCGCCGGGAGGCGGCCATCCTCACCGAGCCAGTGTGGACCCCGCCCCTGCGGACGCCCATGGCCGGTCGGCCGGCGGTGGTCGTGGTGCGCAGCGCCACCGCCCGCGCCGACCTGCGCGCCATCCGGCCCTTCATCCGCCACAGACGCCCCGTGCTGATCGGCGTCGACGGCGGAGCCGACGCCCTGCTGGCCGAGGGATGGAGGCCCGACCTGGTGGTGGGCGACATGGACTCGGTCAGCGACCGGGCCCTGGCCCGGGCCCGGGAGATCGTGGTGCACGCCTACCCGGGAGGCGCGGCGCCCGGGCTGGCCCGGCTGCGCCGTGCGGGACGCTTCGCCCACGTCATGCCCTCCCTGGGCACCAGCGAGGACGTGGCCATGCTCCTGGCCTACGAGGCGGGGGCGGCCCCCATCGTGGCGGTCGGCGCCAACTCGGGCGTGCTGGACTTCGTCGAGCGTGGCAGGGCCGGGATGGCCAGCACGCTGCTGGTGCGGATGAAGATCGGGCACGTCCTGGTCGACGCTCGAGGCCTTGCGCGCCTGGCGACGGTGCGTCCCGCCTGGCCTGCCTACGCCTCCATGGTGACGGCCGCCCTGGGCAGCGTCGCGGCCCTGGCACTGGCCTCCCCCCCGTTGCGCCTGATGGCGAGGCTGATGTGGATGTGGCTGCAGACCGGACTCTGGCTGGCGGGGGTGGGGTAGCTTGGCGGACCCTCAGCAGCACGTGATATCGCTGACGGCCGTCTTCGTCGCGCTCGCGCTCGGGGTGGCCGCAGGGGCGGCCGCGGTGGGAGGGCGTCTGGGCGACGAGACGTCGCTGGTGGGGGCGCTCGAACAGCGCTTCGACCGGCTGGAGGGCCAGTTGCGCCGGGCGGCCGCCAGAGAGCGCGAGCTGTCCGCGGCGGTCCAGCGCTACGAAGCGGCTCTGGCCCGCATGGCGCCGGCCCTGGTACGGCCGTGGTTGGAGGGGCAGCCCGTCCAGGTGCGGGCGTCGGGGCGGTCGGATCGGTCGGTCGCGGAGCTGGTGCGAGCGCTGGAGCAGGCCGGTGCCCGGGTGCAGCTGTCGGGCGTGGCCGCCCAGGCGGCCCCGGCCGCCGTCGTGCTGGAGACGGAGGGGCGGCTGGTCGTGGGGCTGGCAGGCGTGCGCGACGAGTCCGACGCCTTGCCCGTCCCCGCGGGGGTGGCGGCCGCCCTGCAGAGCCTGGCCCCGGGGCCCGCGGGGCTCGAAGCGGCGCTCGAATCGGTCGTGGACGACAGCTCCTCCGTTGTCTCTCTCCAGGGCCCGGTGGCCTGGGGATGGCAGGCGGAGGGGGCGGGCGGTCGGGCGGCCCTCTTGGTGGCGCTGGCGTGCCGCGCCGCAGGTCCCGTGGACGCCCGCTGGGCGGCCGAGCGGCTGGCCGCCATGGCAGAGGGAGGTACTCCGGCCAACCGTGGTGAGCGCCATCGTGCCTGCCCGTGACGAGGCCGACCGTGTGGGGAGGACCGTCCAGGCCCTTCGCCGCATCGCCGGCGTGGGCGAGGTCCTGGTGGTGGACGACGGCTCCGCCGACGGGACGGCTCGGGTGGCACGCCGTGCCGGGGCCCGCCTGGTGCGGCTGAGCCGATCCGGCGGCAAGGCCTTGGCTCTGTACGTGGGAGCCCGGGCGGCGCGAGGCGACGTGCTGCTGCTGGCCGACGCCGACCTGGGGGAGTCGGCCGCCGGCCTGGGGGCGCTGTGCGGCCCCGTCGTCGACGGTGAGGCCGACGTCGTCGTCGGGGTACCCGAGCCCGGCGGCGACGGCGGAATCGGCCTGGTGCGGGCCCTGGCGGGATGGGGCGGGGAGCGATTGGGGGGAGCGACGCTGGCGGCTCCCCTTTGCGGGCAGCGGGCGATGCGGGCAGCGGTGGCGCCCTGGCTTCTCTCACGCCAGGTGAGGGGGTACGGCGTCGAGACCTACGTCAACGTGCAGGCCGGGCGCCTCGGCCTGCGGGTCGTCCAGTGTCCCATCCGCATCCACCATCGCCGCTACGGGCGTGGGCTTGCGGGATGGCTGCACCGGGGCCGTCAACTGAGCGACGTGCTGACGACGCTGATGCATCTGGCGGGCGAGCGTCAGGGCGACTGAAGGAGGAAGACGGGACAGATGGAGGCGTGGCGAGCTGCCACGGCGGGAGCGGCGGCGCTCATGATGAGTCGGCGGGGCACGCCACTTCTGGCGGCGGTGATGGACGGGGCCCGACTGGTCCGGCGGCGCCGCCGGGACGGGAGGGCGGTCCCCACGGCAGCCGGGCTGGCTCCTGTCGCTGCAGGGGTGGCGGCGGCCGCGGCGGCCGACGACGACGACCGCTCCGTACGCCGACTCTACCTCCCGGTGATGGCCGGGGCCCTGGCCGGAATGGTGGACGACGCGGCCGAGGGAGGTCCTCGCGGTTGGCGAGCCCACTGGCAGTCGGTGCGAGACGGCCGGCCGAGCACCGGCATCCTCAAGGCCGCCCTCATCGGGCTCATGGCGGGCGCGGCCGCCTCGGGAGGCGTCCGGCGCCGGGGCGCTGCCCGTTCCATCCTGACCGGGGCCAGCGCGGTGCTGGCGGCCAATGCCCTCAACCAGCTCGACACGGGACCGGGCCGGGCCGCGGGGGCGTTTGTGGCAGGCTATGCGGCCGTGGGACTGATGGCCGACTCGACCCGCCGGGATAGCTGGCTGGCGGGGCTGCCGCTGGCGGCCGCCGTGCTCGGCTACTGGCCGCACGACCGCCGCGGCGCCGTCATGATGGGGGACACGGGCGCCAACGCCCTGGGCGCCGCGCTGGGGTGGATGGCCGGCGAGAGCCTCTCCCTCCGGCGTCTCGTGGTCTGGACGGCGACGCTCCTGGCCGTCAACGGGTTGCTGGATCGATGGTCGTTGAGCCGGTGGGTCGAGTTGCGCCGCGCCCCGATCCGGTCTCACCGACCGCTTGGGACGGCCATGCCGACGAGGGCCGACGGGCAGGGAGCCGCCCCGGCCGAGGCGAAGCTGCCCTCCATGCTCGGTTGACGTCTCCGCGGCTGGCTCGGAGGGCGGCGGACCGGTCCCCCGGGCGCCGGGCAGGGGGGTTGGCGTGGCCGCGCATCCTGACGGCATCGGCGCTCTCTTCGACGAGCAGGGGCCTCTGGCCGCCGCGCTGGGTGCCCGATGGGAGCGGCGTCTCCCGCAGGAGTGGATGGCCCGGCAGGTGGCGAGAGCCCTCGAGACGGGTGCCGTCGCGATCATCGAGGCCGGCACCGGCACGGGCAAGTCGCTGGCCTATCTGTTGCCGCTGGCGTCGCGGCTTCTGGATGACGGCCCGGAGGCCCGGGCTGTGGTGGCGACCTACACCATCCACCTCCAGGAACAACTGACGGCACGAGACCTCCCCGTCGTGCAGCGCACCCTGGGACGACCTCTGACCTACGCGGTGGCCAAGGGGTGGGGCAACTACCTCTGTCGTCTTCGCCTCGAACGGCTGCGGCAAGGCCAGGCCTTCTGGCTCGAGGAGCCGGAGGTCGACACGCCATCGGCCGAGGTGGTGGAGCGCTTGGACCGGTGGGCCGACACCACCGACGATGGCAGCCTCTCCAGTGCGCCGGCGGGAGTGGGGAGCGAAGTCTGGAGTCTGGTCGCAGCTCACCCCGATCGATGCAGCCGCCGGCACTGTCCCTTCTACGAGACGTGCTTCTACTTCGCCGCACGCCAGCGGATGCTGCAGGCACAGCTCATCGTGGCCAACCACCACCTGCTGCTCTCCGATCTGGTGGTGAGGCGGGAGGCGGGGGCCGCCGACGCCGCCGTGCTGCCGTCCTTTCGGTACCTGGTGGTGGACGAGGCCCATCACCTCGACGACGTGGCGACTGCGCACCTGGGGATGGAGCTCCGGCGCTCGACGCTGCTGGGGCGACTGCAACGGATAGCGCGCGGGCGCGGGAGCCGGGCGCTCTCGCAGGCCGCCACGGAGGCCCTGGAGGTGGTGCGACGGGTCTTCGACGGGCTCGGCCAGGCCGCGCTCGCAGCTCCCGACGACAGGCGGGTCCTTGAGGGCGCCGTCCCCCGCACGGTGCGCCTTCGCCCCGGTGAGTCGAGTCGGTGGGTGCCTGCGTCGCTGCTGGATGCGGCGACCGAGTCGCTGGAGCAACTTGCCGGGACGGCCCATCGGCTGGCCGAGACGCTGGATGCAGGGGAGGCCGACGACTCCACTCCCGTGGACGACCGGGTCGTCGAGCTGCGGGCGCTGGCCCGATGGGCCCTGCACATGGGAGAGGCCCTGCGGGCCTGGGCCGAGGCCCAGGACGACGACACGGTCTACTGGCTGGAGGCCGGCCCCTCCTCCGAACTGACCCTGCGCGCGGCTCCCCTGGACGTGGGGCCGGTGCTGGCGGGCGAGCTGCTGGGTCAGGTGCGGTCGGCGGTGTTGACCAGCGCCACCCTGGCCTGCGACGGACGGATGGACGCGGTGCGCCGCCGATGGGGCCTGGCGGAGCCGCAGGTGCCGGGCGACCTCCCGGTGGGAGGGAGGCACGAGCCCCCGGAGCCCGAGTCCGAGCTGCTGGTGGAGCAGGAGGAGGACGGGGTCTGGCGGGTGGTCGTGGGGGATGCGGGTGCGCCCTCGGTGGTGCGTGAAGAAGGCCGGGTGCTGGAGTGCGTCATCCCTTCGCCCTTCGACTTTCGTCGGCAGGCTCTGCTGGCCGTGCCCGTCGACATGCCCGACGTCGACGCCGCCTCCTTCCCGGAGCGCCTGGCCCTTCTCGTCGCCGACGTGTCCAAGGAGCTGGGCGGGCGCACCTTCTGCCTGTTTACGTCATACCGAGCCCTTGCCGAGACCCGGGAGAGGCTGGCGCCCCATCTCGAGCCCCACGGGATCCGCCTGCTCTGCCAGGGCGACATGCCACGCACCGGGCTGCTCGACACCTTTCGCGAGGCGGAGGGGGCAGGATGGGTGCTGCTGGGTACCGACAGCTTCTGGGAAGGGGTCGACGTCCCCGGGGCGGCCCTCTCGTGCGTGATCATGGCGCGCCTGCCCTTTCCCATCCCCGACCACCCCGTTGCCCTGGCCCGGGCCGAACGCCTGCGTCGCCTGGGGCTCAGTCCCTTCCGGGAGGACGCGCTGCCCAGGGCCGTCGTCAAGTTCCGCCAGGGCTTCGGCCGGCTCGTGCGATCGCAGCAAGACCGAGGAGCGGTGGTGGTCGCCGATCGGCGGTTGCTGACCCGCCCCTACCGCACCAGCTTCCTGGGCGCCCTCCCGCGCTGTCAGCTTTTGGCCGCGCCTGCCGAACGGATCGTACGGGAGGTGGGCGCGTGGGTCGCGATGCCCTCACGGTGGTCCTGATCCTCAGCCTCGCCCTTGGCACGGCGGTCCTCTACGGCGTGGTACGACAGGACGGGGACCCATCTGCCCGGGCCCAGGTCGGCCACGCCAGCGAGCCGGGAGGACCCGGCGCGACGGCAGCCCCGGGGGAGGCGTCCCCGGTGCAGGTCCAGCTCTACGTGGTCAAGCCGGGTGACACCCTTTACGCCATCGCCTCCCGTTTCGGCACGACGGTGGCCGTCTTGCAGCGCCTCAACGACCTCAAGGACCCGGACCAGATCGGGGCGGGTCAGGTACTGCGGGTGCCGCGACCGGCGGGGGACGGGGGCGGCGTGGTGCCGACGCTGGGGGCGGCCCCCCGAGCTCCGTCGAGCAGGTACGGGCCCGTCTCCGAATGGGAGCGCCACCTGCTGGCCAGCCTCATCTGGCATGAGGCGCGGGGCGAGCCCTTCGAGGGACAGATCGCGGTGGGCGCTGTGGTGCTCAACCGGGTGAAGGACCCGCGCTTTCCCGACACCATCCTCGGCGTGGTGACACAGCCCGGTCAGTTTCCCTGGTCCTTGGAGCAGCTCCAGCGCACCCGTCCCGATGCCCGGGCCTACGAGGCCGCGGACCGGGCCCTGGCCGGCGAGGATCCCACCGGTGGGGCGCTCTACTTCTACAACCCGGCCAAGACCGTCACGCCGGAGTTTTGGGCGACCCGGCCCGTGGTGGCGCGCATCGGCCAGCACGTCTTCACGCGCTGACGGCCGCTGCCAGGTCGATGCTCTCCCGAGGTTCTAGCCGGTGCCCGCTGGCGATACAGCTAGCCGAGGGGCCCGGCGATGGTCATCCGCTGGCGAGGGCTTCGATCCTGGCTCGTGGTGGGGATCGCCGTCTGGATCGGGTCGGTGGCGGCCTACTGGGTCGGCAGCCGCACCGTGGCGGTCCTCTCCCGGCACGTCGTGGCGCGGCTGCTGCCCATCTACAAGGTAGAGGTGGAGCAGCCCCGCATCGCCCTGTCGTTCGATGCGACGTGGGGTACGTCGCGAACGGACCGGCTGCTGGAGATCCTGCGGCGCCACGGGGTCAAGACCACCTTCTTCTTGGCGGGCAACTGGGTCAAGAGCTATCCGGAGTACGTGCGCAAGATCGCCGCCGAGGGCCACGAGATCGGCAACCACTCCTACACCCACCCGCACATGGCGACCCTCAGCCGCGAGCAGATCCGCCAGGAGCTGGAGGAGAACCAGCGGCGCATCGACGCGCTGGTGGGGCGCCCGGACGTCCTGCTCTTCCGCCCTCCTTTCGGCGAGTACGACGACGCGGTCATCGAGGTGGCCTCGGAGCTGGGCTACTACACCGTGCAGTGGTCCATCGACTCCCTGGACTGGCAGGACCTGAGCGCGGACGCCATGATCGCGCGCATCCTGCGAAGCGTCGAGCGCGGTGACATCATCCTGTTTCACAACGACGGCACCCACACGCCCGAGGCGGTGGATCGCCTCATCCCCATGCTCAAGGAGAAGGGATTCCAGATCGTCCCGGTCTCGCAGCTCATCTACCACTCCTTCTACGTCATCGATCCCAGCTCGGGGCTGCAGCGCCGCCGACCGCTGCCGCCCCTCAGCCCGCCCGAGACGCCGCCCCCGGCGTCCGGGCCGCAGCCGGCCCGCTGAGAGGGGAGCCGAGGCATGTTCGTCACGCTGGATGGCCGGCGCCTGCGCACCATCGTGTCGGTCCTGCTGCTGGCGGCGGGCGCGGTGGCGGTGCTCTGGTCCGAGGCCCGGCAACGTCCTCGCCAGGTGGTGGCCCCCTACCCGGATTACGTGATCGCGGCATCCACCGGCGCCGTCTATCGAGGCCCGGCGGAGCTGCCATGGGTGGCGCTGGCCATCAACGTCGACTGGGGTGAGGAGGTCCTGCCCCGGATGCTGGAAGTGCTCGGCCAGCACGGGGCGCGCGTCACGTTCTTCCTGACCGGGCGATGGGCCCGCAAGTTCCCCGACGTGGCCCGCATGCTGGCCGAGCGGGGCCACGAGATCGGCAACCACGGGCTGGACCACCTGCATCCCACCAAGCTGGGAGACGGCGAGTTGCGCCGGCTGGTGGAAGAGAACGCCTCGCTGCTGGAGTCGGTGACGGGAAGGCGCCCGACGCTGTTCGCGCCGCCCTACGGCGAGGTGGACGAACGCGTGGTGAGGGTGGCCCGATCGGTCGGGCACCGCACCGTCATGTGGACCGTCGACACCATCGACTGGCAACGGCCGGCCCCGCACGTCATCCTCGAGCGCGTGCGAAACCGGCTGGGGCCGGGGACCATCATCCTGATGCACCCCACGGAGCCCACCCTGCAGGCGCTGCCCGACATGTTGCGCCTCATCGCGGAGCGGGGGCTGACCGTGGTGCCCGTCGGGGAGATGGTGCAGGCGATGGGGCAGGGCGGCTCCGAGGGTCTGGGCGGTGATGGATGACCATTGCCGCTGTCCACCTCCCCCGAGGTCGTGGGCCAGACCCGATGGCCCCCCACGAGGCGGATCGACCGGTGACCGACCGCCGGGAGGCTATAATGGGGGGAGTCTGGCATCGCGCGAGGAGGCGGACGCTTGGGATCGACGATACGCAAGACGGTGCTCGACAACGGGGTGCGCATCCTCACCGAGTCGGTGGACGACCTGCGCTCGGCCGCCCTCAGCATCTGGGTGGACGTGGGATCCCGTGACGAGGGGGCGGACGAGCAAGGCATCTGCCACTTCATCGAGCACATGATGTTCAAGGGCACCGACCGACTCAGCGCCCGCGAGATCGCCGAGCGCATCGACGCGATCGGGGGGCAGCTCAACGCCTTCACCACCAAGGAGCAGACCTGCTACTACGCGCGGGTGCTGGGCGAGCACGTGCCGGATGCCGTCGACTTGCTGGCCGACATGCTGCTGGCCTCCCGGATGGACCCCGCCGACGTCGCCAAGGAGCAGGGCGTCATCCTGGAGGAGATCCGGATGTACGAGGATACTCCCGACGAGCTCATCCACGATCTGGCGGCTCGGGCCTACCTGGGGCGGCATCCGGCAGGGCGCGCCGTGCTGGGGACGCGGGAGTCGGTCCAGTCCTTCACGCGGGAGCAACTGCAGGAGTTCGTGCGTCGACACTACACGGGGCGGCGGCTGGTGGTGGCGGCTGCCGGCAAGGTGGACCACGACCGGCTGGTGGAGCAGATCGCGCGCCACTTCGGGGGCCTTCCGGCGGGGGATGTGCCGCATCGGGGGGCGCCCGTACAGACCGACTACCGCTGGCTGGTGCGCAGCCGCAAGACCGAGCAGGCCCACATCTGCCTCACCGCCCCCGGGATCCGGGCCAACAGCCCCGACAAGTGGACCATGCTGATCCTCGACACGGTGCTGGGTGGAGGGGTCAGCTCCCGGCTCTTCCAGGAGCTACGCGAGGAGCGAGGCTGGGTCTACTCGACGTACTCGTACCACACCGCGTTCGCCGACGTGGGCTACTTCACCGTCTACGCGGGCGCGAGCCCCGATCGCGCCCCGGCCGTGCTGGAGCTGGTGGAGCGGCAGCTGGAAGCCCTGGCCCGATCGGGCATCACCGAGGCTGAGCTGCGTCGCGCCCAGGAGCACCTCAAGGGCTCCATCCTGCTCAGCATGGAGAGCATGAGCTACCGTGCCAACCGCCTGGCCCGAGCCGAGCTGTCGGGAGAGCCGTATCTGGCGCCCGACGAGCTCATCGCGTGCATCGAGTCGGTCCGATGCGAGCAGGTGCACGAGCTGGCGGCCCGACTCTTCGTGCCCGACGCGTACGCGTACGCCGCGGTCGGCCCGGTGCCGTGGAAGACCCGCCGGCGCCTCGCGGCTGCCGGTTGAGCCAGTCCGGGCGTCAGCCGGCCCGGCAGGAGGCCCGCACCGCTCGATCCAATTGATGACAGAGATCCGGATGGGGGGTGCGGGCCATCGGCCAGCCAGGGGCGCCTCACCGTTTTCGTGTCGTCGGCAAGTTAGTAACACTAACGGTCCTTGGCCTGACAGTGGCGGGAGGGTGGGCGATGCCGCCCCGGAGGATGACGGCCCGGGCGGCAGACGAGCCCCGGCTCTCGGCCGGGCTGAGGGCCGGATGGGTGGAGCAGACCGATGCCGGGTCGTGGGCGGTGGCGGTGACGGGCTCCCCCGGTGAAGCAGGCGTCTGGCGGCTGCAGGCCCACGGCGCCGGGCCGGGCAGCGTCCCCGTCGGTGCCCGTGCCCCGGTCGACTGGTGCGGCCACTCCCTCGAGGTCGGCTGGGAGAGAGGCGACCTCGCCATCTCGGCCCAATGGGCGCAAGGCCGTCGCTATGCCGGCTTCCCCGGCCCGTGGCGCCTGGTGGACGGATCGGTCTACGGGCCCTCCACCCGGGTGAGGAGCGTGCGGGTGGGATGGGAGGGAGGGGGCGTCCAGGTGCTCCACGGCACCGGCGTGCCGCTGTGGTACACCCACAACCGGCAGCTCGAGGGGGACTCCTGGGCGCTCGGCCTCCAGTTGGGCCGCGCCCAGCTCCAGGCGGTGGCGTCCGACACCGGTGATCAGCGGCTGCACTTCGTGACGCGGTCGCCCGTGGAGGCCCGCCAGGTGGAGGCCGCCCTGTCGCTGGGGACGGGGTGGACCGGCCTCGCGGGCGCCGAGTGGACCACACGCCTGGGGATCTCCCAACGGGCCCGACTTGAGGACGCATCCCTGGAGGTCGCCGACGGGTGGGCCCTGTGGCTGCGGGCCCGCGGCATCGGACGGCGGCCCGCGTGGCGGTTGGAGGCCAGCGCGGTGAGCCCTTCCTTCGACTCGCCCCTGTGGGGAGACGACGCGCCGGCCCGGGACCGGGTGACCCTCCAGGGCCGGTGGTCGTGGCCTCGTTGGGCCGGCTCGTGGGGCCGCTGGATGGAGGGCGAGGTGGGCAGGCGGTTGAGCGGGGGG
>Ga0207873_1003174_pt1 | contig 12415 bp, 9 predicted proteins | sample BGWIniCompost_FD_187373 | JGI IMG/M metagenome (GOLD analysis project Ga0207873, IMG submission 187373) | Cellulose adapted compost microbial communities from Newby Island Compost Facility, Milpitas, CA, USA - BGW Initial Compost (SPAdes)... ... | reverse complement strand
AGCGGATGGGTTTCGTGGGGCGTGAGGACGGCGTAACCGCCTACGCGGTCGCGTTGATCGTCAAATCCTGACAAGGCACCGGTCTCATTGCGCGCGTTGCCTTACTGCTTCGAACACGATAATCGCGCAGGAAGTGGATACGTTCAGGGAGTCGATTTTCCCGTGCATTGGAATTTTGATCTGCGCGTCTGCCTCGTTCAGCCAGGTTTCGGTAAGACCGGTCGATTCGGTCCCCATAACGATGGCCGTGGGGCCGGTCAGATCGGTTTCGTGATACAGTTCGGTGGCCGTGAGCGCTGCGGCAAAACTGCGGATCTTTTTCTCCCGAAGGAGAGCAAGCGTTTCCCCGGAGCTTGCCGCAACCACCTGCGTGGTAAAGACGCAGCCCAGGCTGGAGCGGATCACATTGGGATTGCAGAGGTCCGTTTTGGGGTCGCAGACAATTACCGCGTCGGCCTTCGCGGCGTCGGCGGTGCGCAGGATGGCGCCCAGGTTGCCCGGCTTTTCAACGGCTTCCAGGATGATCAGCAGGGGCTTGGCGGACAATTCCAGATCGCTCAGGCTCAGAGGGCGGTACGCGGCAAGGGCGATCAGTCCGCCGGAATGCTTCCGATAGGATATTTTCTCGAAAACCGGAAGGCTGACCTCCTGAAAAGCGGTTTTGGGCGTTTGTAGGATGGCTTGGGTTTCCGGAGACTTTCCGGTCAGCGCCGGGCAATGGAAGATTTCCCGGACGGGTACCCCGGACTGAAGCGCAAGCTGTATTTCCTGGATGCCTTCAATCAGAAACAGGCCTTGTTTTTGTCTTTCCGAAGATTTTTCACGAAGTTTGACAAGCAGCTTTACACGAGGATTCTGTAAGCTGACAATGGGTTCTTTCATGGCGAAGGTGGGTGACTCCGTAATGGAAGGAAATCAGCGTTCGTTAGTTGGAACGGAAATCAGCCGTTTCGGGAATCTTCGAAAAATCCGCGCCGCATTTTCCGCAGCCTGAAGCACAGGCGGCTCCCGATTTCGGCTTGAACATTCGATACACGACACGGCCAACGTAAAACAAGGCCGCCACGAAAAGGATCCCCACGATAATTACCTGAACGTCCATGTGACAAAGATAACAAGAAACGCTGGAAAATACCTACCTTTGCGCCCGAAATTTATAATGAATGCAATCAATAAGGAATATTGCCATAATCGCACACGTTGACCATGGGAAAACAACCCTGGTAGACAAAATCCTGCACACCTGTAATCTTTTCAGAGATAATGAAGCCAGCGGCGAGCTGATCCTCGACAACAACGACCTGGAACGGGAACGTGGAATCACCATTGTTTCCAAGAACGTGGCCGTTACCTACAAAGGGGTCAAGATCAATATCATCGATACGCCCGGCCACGCCGATTTCGGCGGAGAAGTGGAACGGGTACTCAAAATGGCCGACGGGGTCATCCTCCTGGTGGACGCTTTCGAAGGGCCCATGCCGCAAACCCGTTTTGTAACGCAGAAAGCGCTTTCCCTGGGGTTGAAACCCATTTTGGTCATCAACAAGGTCGACAAGGAAAACTGCCGTCCGGAAGAGGTCCACGAGGCCGTCTTCGAACTTTTCTTTAACCTGGAGGCCACCGAGGAACAGCTCGATTTCAAAACCATTTACGGGTCGTCCAAGCAGGGCTGGATGAGTACCGACTGGCGGGAGCCCACGACTGATCTCACCACCTTGCTGGATCTGATCCTGGAAGAGATCCCGCCGGCACCGGTTCCGGAGGGAAGTCTTCAGATGCAGATCACTTCGCTCGATTATTCTTCGTTTGTGGGCCGGATTGCCATTGGACGGGTGGCCCGAGGCGTGATCCGGGAAAATATGCCCATCTCGCTGGTAAAGAAGGATGGAAAAATCGTCAAAAGCCGCGTCAAGGAACTCTATACCTTCGATGGACTGGGCAAACAGAAAGTTCAGGAAGTGCGTGGAGGCGATATCTGTGCCGTGGTAGGCGTGGAAGGATTCGAGATCGGCGACACGATTGCCGACTACGAGAACCCGGAAGCTTTGCCGGGGATCAGCATCGACGAACCCACGATGAACATGCTTTTTACGATCAACAACTCGCCGTTCTTTGGAAAGGAAGGCAAGTTTGTGACCTCGCGGCATTTGCGCGAACGCCTGTTCAAGGAAACGGAAAAGAACCTCGCGCTGCGGGTGGAGGAAACCCAGTCACCCGACGCCCTGATGGTCTACGGAAGGGGGATTCTGCATCTTTCCGTGCTGATCGAGACCATGCGCCGGGAAGGCTACGAGCTCCAGGTGGGCCAGCCGCAGGTGATCATCAAAGAAATTGATGGGGTCAAGTGCGAACCCGTTGAAACACTCATCGTGGACGTGCCGGCCGAAAGTTCAGGGAAGGTGATCGAACTGGTTACCCAGCGCAAAGGTGAAATGAAAGTAATGGAACCCAAAGGGGATCTTCAGCATCTGGAGTTTGAGATCCCTTCGCGGGGCATCATCGGACTGCGGAACGCGATCCTGACCGCTACGGCCGGCGAAGCGATCATGGCGCACCGGTTCAAATCCTACGAACCGCTCCGGGGCGAAATCGCCCAACGCATCAATGGGGTATTGATCTCCATGGATAAAGGCACCGCGACGGCTTACCGCATCGACAAACTGCAGGAGCGGGGTCGGTTCTTCGTCAGCCCGGGAGACGAAGTTTACGAGGGCATGATCATTGGGGAGAACTCCCGTGACAACGACATGGTCGTCAACATTACCGAAGGGAAGCAGCTGACCAACTTCCGGACCACCAGCAAGGACGACGCGGCCAAGATTGCTCCGGCAGTCAAATTTTCGCTGGAGGAAGCGCTCGAATACATTCAGAATGACGAATACGTCGAAGTCACGCCGCAGAACATGCGGCTTCGGAAAATTATCCTGAAAGAAGTAGATCGCAAGCGCAAAAGCTAAACGCGGTATGGGGAACTATCGGCTGAACCCTTCTTTGTTTTCAACGCGGTACCTGCACCTGCGGGAGCTGAAAAAGCATACCCTCCGCTTGCTGGACCGTTACAATCCACGAGGAAGGGATAGCGTGCTGCTTGATTTCGGCTGCGGGGACATGCCCTACCGGGAGGTGATCGAACCCCGGGTGGGACGGTACGTTGGGGTGGATCTGAAGATGAACCCCAAAGCGGAACACCACATCGATTTCGATAGCAAAACCACACTTCCCGGGAATTATGCCGATATTGTGCTGTCCAATCAGGTGCTGGAACACGTGGATTCCCCGCAAGGATACCTGCGGGAAGCCCGGCGGCTGCTGAAGCCGGACGGGATCATGGTATTGAGCACCCATGGATACTGGTTTTATCATCCCACACCCAACGATTATTGGCGATGGACCAGCGCGGGGCTGAAAAAGACGGTGGAAGCCGAAGGGTTTGAACTGCTGGAATTTACCGGCGTGATGGGCCTGATCGCCAGCGGGCTTCAGTTATTTCAGGACGGGGTGGCCAACAAGCTTTCCGGTGTGCTGAAATCGGGCTGGGCGCTGCTCATGCAAACCCTTATCCGCCTGGCGGACAAAATGAATTCCCAGGCGCAGAAAGACCGGGATGCATCCCTATACATCATGGTTCTACGGAAACGGAAAAATGCAGAAAACGGAGACCCAGCTTAGACTATGCATTATAAAACCAAACAAGGTTAATTATTCCGAACCTTTTATCGAGGCGCACATCGAGCGGCTGCCGGGCGATAAAAAGGTTGTTTACGGCGGCTTCTTTCCCTTATTCCGCCACGATGGGTCCTTCCTGATCCGGAATAAACTAAAACTGATTCCTTACCTCATTCAGAAACGCATCCTTGGAAAGCAGTCCATCCGGGTCCGGGACGACGCTTTTGTTTCCTATCTGAAATCGGAACGGATCGACGTGGTGCTGGCTGAATACGGTCCGGCCGGGGCCCTGGTCACCGAAGCCTGCCGGCGGGCGGATGTGCCGTTGGTCATCCATTACCACGGTTTCGACGCCCACGACCGGGAGGCGATCGCCGCATACGAAACCCTCTACCGGGAGTCTTACGCGTACGCCTCGGCGGTGATCGGCGTGTCCAAAGACATGTGCAAGGCGATTCAACTGCTAGGCTGTCCGCCCGAAAAAATCGTGTATAACCCCTACGGGGTGGACCTGCGTCATTTTCAACCGGTAAATGTAGCGGCATCTCCGCTGAACTTTCTCTCGGTAGCGCGCTTTGCCGAAAAGAAAGCGCCCCATTTGACCATCCGCGCCTTTGCGCAGGTGCAAGCACAGTACCCCGAGGCCCGTCTGATCATGGCCGGCACGGGTCCCTTATGGGAGCAGTCCAAAAAGCTGGCGGCCGAACTGAATTTGGGGGAAGCCATCGAGTTTGCCGGGGTACTCAGTCACGAGCAGGTTTACGAGCGGATGAAGACAAGCCGCGCCTTCGTTCAGCATTCGGTCACTGCGGCGAGGGGCGATTCGGAAGGAACGCCCAACAGCATCCTGGAAGCCGCGGCGGCAGGGCTGCCTGCCGTGAGTACCCGCCATGCAGGGATCAAGGAAGCGGTGGTGCATGAGAAGACCGGTTTTCTGGTAGGGGAGCGGGATGTGGACGGCATGGTCCGTTACATGTCGCTGCTGGCCGGCGACGCGGCGCTGGCAGCACGCCTGGGGGCCAATGCCCGTGCCCACATGGAGGAAAATTATTCGTTTGACCAGCGGATCGGCAGGCTCTGGGACGTCATTGTCGCGGCAGCTCAGCGCCGGACGGGACGGTAAGTCTGAATTGACTATTTTTGCGGATATGAAAAAAATGATCCAGCGCTTCCTGGGCCGTTACGGGTATCACATCATCAAATTCGATAAGCATAACCCGCCCTGGGAGTATCCGTCCGATTTCAGCGAGGAACTCCGCGCCATCATCGATCGGGTAAAGCCGTATACCATGACCCTTCCTGAGCGGCTTTTTGCCAATCACGAGGCCATCAAGCACATTACAGCGCACCGAATCGAAGGCAGCGTGACTGAGTGCGGGGTCTGGCGGGGCGGCAGCACCATGGCCATGCTGTACACCTTGCTGAACCGGAACGATACCTCGCGCGACATTTATATGTACGACACCTACGAAGGCATGTCTGAACCGGGGGAAGACGACCGAGCGTACTCCGGCGACCCGGCTGCCACCCTGCTGGAGCAAAGCGATAAAAACGACCCGCGCTCGGTTTGGTGCTATGCCTCACTGGAGGATGTCCGGCGAAACGTGCTTTCCACGGGCTATCCCGCCGGGCGGATCCATTTTGTCAAAGGGAAAGTGGAAGACACCATTCCGCAGACCATCCCCGATAAGATCGCACTGCTGCGCCTGGATACGGACTGGTATGAATCGACCCTTCACGAGCTGGAACACCTGTATCCGCGTCTGCAAAGCGGGGGCGTGCTTTTGATTGACGACTACGGCCACTGGCAGGGCGCGAAAAAGGCCGTGGATCAGTACATCCGGGAAAAGAAGCTCCGCTTGTTGCTTTGCCGGACCGATTACAGTGGAAGAATTGCCGTTAAACCATAGCGCCCGAACGCAGTAAACCATGGGTATCGTAAAACGACAGGGATTTTACAATTCGATCATGATCTATGCCGGTCTGGCCATGGGTTATGTGAATACCGTGTTGCTGATTCCCCGGGCGCTGGAGATCGAGGAAGCCGGCCTGTATGGCGTGTTTCTGAGTATCAGCCTGACCTTCGCCCAGTTACCTACTTCGGGAATAACCAGCCTCATCGGTCGGTTCTTCCCCTATTTCCGCAGTGGCGATAAACGACATAAAGGCTTTGTGTCCCTGGCCGCCGGGGCCGCCCTGGCCGTGTTTGTGGTCTTTGCCATCGTATTTGTGCTGCTTCGGAAACCGGTGCTTTCATTTTATGAAATGGGGTCACCGCAGTTGGAACGCTACTATTACCTGGTGCTTCCGATGGCCTTTTTTATTTTATGGTTCAGCGTATTCGAGGTGCTTGCCCGGGCCACCTATAAAACGGTTTTTGCCACGTTTCTGCGGGAATTCCTGTTGAAATTCGCTTCGGCCGGCGGCTTGTTGCTGGTCCTTTTCGGATACATGGAATTTCACAGTTTCCTCCTTTTTTACATCCTTTCCTACGGAGTGATCTGCGTTTTTCTACTTTTCCAGCTGATCGCTTCGGGGGAATTCCGCTTCACCTGGAAAATTCAGGTTAGCCGGCAGCAGGGCACGGAGTTTTTACGCTACGGCATGTATACCATGCTGGCCGGAACGCCCTGGGTATTGATCCAGAAAATCGACCTGAATATACTCAGCCATTATGCCGTTCCAGCCGTATTGGGCGGTTATTACCTGTATTCGAATATGTCGGCGGCCATCGGGATTCCCCGCAACGCCATGAATAAGGTAACCTACCAGATCGTGGCCGATGCCTGGGAGCGCAACGACCTGGCCAAGATCGATGAGATTTACCGGAAAACCTCGGTGGTGCAATTGCTTTTGGGCTCCCTGCTTTTTGTCGGTATCGTCGTGAACCGGGATAACCTGTTCAGTCTGATGAGCAACGACGATTATTTTCCGTACTTCCCCTTGTTTTATTTTCTGGGCCTGGGGCAGCTGGTGGACATTACCGGAGGGCTGAACGCGCATATCATTTCCATTTCGCCGCGCTACCGGATGGGTACCCTGCTGGTTTTCCTCGCCTGCCTGTTCTGCGTGGGCTTGAATTTCCTGTTGGTGCCCCAATACGGGGGCATGGGTGCCACTTTTGTCTATTTCCTGACCATGCTGGTGTATAACCTCAGCACCTGGTGGTTTCTGAAAAAACATTACCGCCTGCAGCCTTTTTCGGGCAAACATCTGTATATTCTGGCTTTTGCCGGAGGGGCCTTCCTGGTAGGGCGCTACCTTCCGTACATGGGGCATATTCTGATTGACCTGCCTGTCCGCAGTCTGATCACGGCGGTTGTATTCGCCGTGCCGGTATTGGTTTCCCGCGTATCGGAAGACGTCAACGAACAGGTCGGGCAGGCGCTAAAGAAACTGGGATGGAGAAAGAAACCTTGACAAGACCCATGCGGGTGCTCTTCCTACTGGGAGGCCTTCCCCATTATTTTAAATTCCTGCTGAATAAAATGAACCGGCAGGAAGACATGGAAGTGCTGCTTGTCCTGCCGGGAAAGCGGGGCGCCACGCTGGGTTCGGGCGTTCATGAAAGCAGGGAGGGGGCCGATTTCCGGCAGTTTGAACTGGAAGAGTACCGTGCGTGGTACGGAAAGGCGGCATTCCGGGGGCTTGGCCGCTTTCTGGCGAAAGAAAAACCCGATCTGCTGGTGGTAGGCTGGCCTTATATTCTGCAGCTTTATTTCAACCCACGGCTTCCCCGGGTGCTCCGCAAGCACGGGATCCGGCTGGTGTACCGGGATATCCCGTTTAATGTGCCCCCGTACGGACAGGCCCGGGCTTATTTCCGGAATCAACAGATCCGGAACGAAGCGGGGGAGGCCGGAGTAAAAAAAGGATGGAAAGCGTATTGGTCCTTTATCCTGCTGACCGAGATCCGGAAACGATACCTCCACCTGGCCGATTCCCTGATTTTTTATGCCGATATCGCCTACGAGCTGATGGCTACCTACGGTATTCCGCGGGAACGCATTTTCATTACCGCCAATTCACCCGATACGGACCGTTTGCTGGAAACCTTTGAGCGGGTCCGGAAGCAGCCGCCCATCCTTCCGCCGAATCCACAGCGGCTGATCCATGTGGGACGGCTGGTGCGGTGGAAACGGGTGGACCTGCTATTGGAAGCGGTGCACCGGCTGCAGGAACGGTATCGGCGGATTGAGCTGGTGGTCGTAGGTTTCGGTCCGGAGGAGGAGGCCCTGAAACAACAAGCGGCGCAGCTTGGAATTGCCGATCGGGTACATTTTACCGGAGGGATCTACGAGGAAGACCGGCTGGGGGCGTTCCTGCATGCTTCGGCGGTGTACGTACTGGCCGGCATGGGAGGGCTGTCCATCAATGATGCCATGTGTTTTGGCAAGCCGGTGATCTGTGCGGAGGCGGATGGTACCGAAAAGCGCCTGGTACGGGAAGACTTCAACGGGAAATATTTCGAAAACGGGAACGCGGAGGATTTGGCGCGGGCCATTTCTTTCTTTTTGGAAGATCCCGCACGGACGGCCTCTTTCGGTGAAAACTCCCTCCGGATTATCCGGGAAGAAGTAAATATCCACACCGTGTTGGAGGAATACCGCCGGGCCTTCCGGTATGCGCTCCGCTCAGGCCGAAAGTGATTTAGGCCAGACTGCGAGTGATTTCGGGCACGCCGAAAGTGACTTCGGTCCGGCCGGGAGTGACTTCGGGCAGGCCGGGAGTGACTTCGGGCAGGCCGGGAGTGATCCCGGTCAGGTCAGAAGGACAGCTCCTTGAGCTCTTCGGCCGTAAAGGCTCCTTCCCGGTCTTTTAGCTGTTCCCTTACCCGCGATACGTCGTCGGGCGAGACCAGTTCGGCTTGGTTGTTCCACGCATTCCGGACAAAACTCAGGATTTGCGCCACGTCGTAATCGGAAAGGGCGTCGTTATTGCCGATTCCGGGCATTTCCCCACTGATTTCATCCTCACCGTAATGATGGCCGTCCACATCCACCGGTCCGGTCAGTCCGTACAGTACAATGGCTGCCAGGCGGTGCTTGTCGCCGGTAACCCATTCGGAATTGTTCAACGGAGGAGCCAGCGAACGGATTCCTTTGCCGTCGGCGCCGTGGCAGGTCTGGCAAATGTTTCTATACAGTTCCTGACCCCGGGAGAGTTCCTTGAGCAGTTCCCTTTTCAGGCGGGCCTGCTCCCGCTCGCGAATGTCGTCCAGGACTTCGTTCAAGTGTTCCTTGATGGTCAGGGTGCTGTCGCTGTTCCACTGGTTCAATTGCTTCAGGAAGGCTTCTTCTTTTCCATCCAGGTTGCTGATGATCGCATCCGAAACATAAGGGTCCTGAGGGTATTGCCGGGCAAGTTCCATTAAAAATCCATCGATTGCGCCTGGGGCAAAAGGCTGAAGGGACGGAAGGAGGAACGCCAGATAGGGCGCCAGCTCCTTTTTCACGGCCAGCGGCCGGATCGTGCGGAGAATGTCTTCGTGATTCCCGCGGCTTGCCACCGAAGGAATGGCGGTAAGGGCCTGGGCGGCCAGAAGTTCGTTGCTGCCGGTGATCCAGGGCTTCAGGTCTTCCCATCGAAGGGCGTACAGTCCTTCCAGGGTCCAGAGTGCATGAATGGCGCCAAAGGCTTGGTCATTGCCGGAAGCCGGACCGGCATTCAGCTTTTCACGCAGAAGCGGGACGATTTCGGTGTGCCGGCCATCGACGAGCAACTGCTGCGCTTTATCCCGTACCCATCCGTTTTCATGGTTAAGCAGGGCCACCAGCTTTTCCGGCTCCCGGGGGAAGACTACGGACCGGGCGGAATGGTCTTCAGCGCGATCGCGGCCATCGGTACCCAGGGAGCCCGTGGGCACGATCCGGTAAATCCGGCCGCGGTCAAGCGGCGTGGTCAATTCCCGCATCCGGATCTCGCTTTTCAGGTAATCGGTGAGGTAGGTCACGTGCTGGATGATACCGCGGTACATATCCACCAGATAAAGGGCGCCGTCGGGGCCGTTGTACGCGCTTACCGGACGGAAACGTTCGTCGGTGCTTGCCAGGAATTCTTTTCCTTCGTAGGCCTGTTTTCCGGATACGCGATTGATCCGGTAATCGATGCGGTTTCTTTTGACCAGGTTGGCCGAAGGTTCCGGTGTAAAGGCGTTTCCGGCGTAATCCTCACCGAACAGACCGCCCCGGTAAATGACCGGCCCGCTGGCTGCTGTGAAATGGACCAGCCGCAAACTGTCGTCGAGCGTGCCCGGACGGTATCCCCGGTTTACGCCCGGCGTGGGGCGGATGGGATAGACCCGGTTATCGGACACGATGCGTTCGTTGTACCCGGACAGGTTTTTTTGGGACGGATTGGTGGCGCCAAAGCGGGGCGGGAAGTAATCTCCCAGCAGATTGGCGGAATTGTGATTGTAAAAAAGCCTTCCCTGGTTGTCCTGGGAAATGCCCCACTGACCCCGGAACAGGGTGCGTTCAATCAGCCAACTGTCGCCCTTTTTGCGGTAGCGTTTGGACGACTTGGCATTGTAGATCCAGTTGTCCAGCGCCCGGTACAAGCCGTTGGGCTGGTGCTCCACGTTGCCTCCCACGGCGTATTCGGCATCTACGAGTGTCTTTTCTCCCGCAACGCCGTTGTTGTTTTTGACAAACCAAAGGTATGGCGGCTCGGCGACCAGAATCCCGTCTTCGACCAGGCAGACGGCGCGGGGCAGCACCAGGGAATCCATGAAAATGGATCGCCTGTCCATTTTGCCGTCCCCATCGGTGTCTTCCAGGACGGCGATCCGGCCCGTGGGGGTGTCTTCGCCTGTTCCGACGGTATCGGGCATGTAGCTGGGCATTTCCACAACCCACATCCGGCCGGTCTCATCAAAGGTCATGGCAACCGGCGCGGTGACCAGGGGCTCGGAGGCGACCAGTTCAATGGCGAAACCGTCTTCAAGCTGAAAGTGCTCAAGCGATTCCTCGGCGCCCAGTATGGGTGATTCTCCGTATGCTTCCCGGAGCGCGAGCGAATCGGCGATTCGCTTCTCTTCGGGGGTCTGGGAAGGCTGACAGGATATAAGAAGGCCGCATGCAAGGACAAACAGCCGTCCTTTGTTGATCAATAGCTCCATTCCTTGTGGCAGAAACGTTGTCTGGCAATATGCTTTAATCATGGCAAGGAAACGAATGTCGAGAAAATAAACAATTTTTCACAGCCTTTTTTTGTTATTTTGGGAAGGTGAGAGTAGTTCATGTGAATGCATACGACGGTAACGGCGGTGCGGGGCAGGCCATGATGCGGCTTCACCACGCGCTGAAACGCGAGGGGGTGCATTCGGAGGCGCTTTGCATGTACCGGTTCCATTCCGGCACGGACGTAACCCCCATTTACCGCAACGGACTGGGGAAACTCCGCTCCATCGCGGCTATTTTTTCGGAACGATACCTGGTGAAGGCGCTCACCCCCAATCAGGGCATTCCTTTTTCTCTCCAATGGTTCGGACTGCCTGTACACAGACATCCGCTGGTCCGTCGGGCGGATATTCTTCATCTTCACTGGGTTAACCACGGCATGCTTTCGCCCCGGCAGCTGGAAAAGTTGTTTGCGCTGAAAAAGCCGGTGGTATGGACCCTGCATGACAGCAATCCGCTTACCGGGGGCTGCCATGTGCGCTACGATTGCATCCGTTATGAAGATCGCTGCGGAAGGTGCCCGGCATTGGACAGCCGGCGGGAAAACGATTGGTCCCGCCGGGCATGGAATGCGAAGGCGAAGGCGGTGCGTGCCGCCCAGCCGGGGCAACTGACCTGGGTCGCGCCCAGCCGTTGGATGGGCGAATCGGCCCGCAAGGCGGGTTTGAACCCCGGACAGCCCGTGAAGGTGATCGGGAATGCGTTGGAAACGGAGATCTTTTATGCGCGGGACCGCAGCAAATGCCGCCAGGAACTGGGTATTCCCCCGGATTCCTTTGTGCTTCTGGCGGGCCACATGCCCTCCAGTACCGACCGGCACAAAGGGGCGGCCGAGCTCAGGCAGGCCATTGCCCGGCTTCGGGCTTTTCCCGAGGTGGACCATTCGCGGATCAGGCTCGTTTTTTTCGGCAGCCGGCAAGGCGATGGGGAAGCCTGGCCGTATCCCTGCCATTTCGCCGGAAAGATCAGTCGGGATGATTTGCTTGCCGCCTACTACAGCGCGGCAGATATTTTTCTTTTTCCGTCGCTGCAGGAAAGCCTGGGCTATACCGCCCTGGAGAGTCTGGCCTGCGGCACGCCGGTGGTCGCTTTTGAGACCTCGGGTGTGACCGATGTCGTGCGGCATCAGGAAAATGGGTATTTGGCAGAAACGGGAAACGCATTGGATTTCGCCGAAGGAATCAAGTGGGTTTATGGGCATCCCGACCGGGCCGAGCTGGGCGCGCAGGGAATTGCGCACGCGGCGGCGCACTATGATTCCCACGTTGTGGCCGCAAAGCATCTGAACCTGTACCAGCAACTTCTAAGCAGATAACATGACACCCGTTCTCAGCATCATCACCGTGACCTTCAATTGCCGCGACCTGCTTCCCCGGACCCTGGAAAGTGTGCGGGAGCAATCTTTTCCGGGAATTGAGCACGTGGTCGTAGACGGTGCCTCTACCGACGGGACGCTGGATCTGATCCGTGCCCATGCAGACCGGTTAGGCAGCTGGGTGTCGGAGCCGGACAAAGGGATTTACGATGCCATGAACAAAGGCTTGCGCATGGCCCGGGGCGAGTACGTA
>Ga0207873_1003172_pt1 | contig 12416 bp, 9 predicted proteins | sample BGWIniCompost_FD_187373 | JGI IMG/M metagenome (GOLD analysis project Ga0207873, IMG submission 187373) | Cellulose adapted compost microbial communities from Newby Island Compost Facility, Milpitas, CA, USA - BGW Initial Compost (SPAdes)... ... | reverse complement strand
TCCGCGCCCTCGGCGGCGAGGTCGTCACGAGCCGCCCCGTCACCCACCTCGACGGGCTGCCACCCGCCCGCGCCGTCCTCCTCGACGTATCACCGCGCGCGCTCCTCCGGTTGGCCGGCGACCGCCTGCCCGGCCGCTATCGCCGCGCCATCGCGGGCTTCCGCCCCGGCCCCGGCACTTTCAAGCTCGACTGGGCCCTCGACGGCCCGATCCCCTGGGCCCACCCCGGCGTCGCCCGTGCCGGGACGGTCCACCTCGGCGGCACACTCGAAGAGATCGCCGCGAGCGAGGCGGCGGTGGACGCCGCCCGCCCGCCCGAACGCCCTTACGTGCTGCTGGGCCAGCCGAGCCTGTTCGACCCGACCCGCGCACCCGAGGGCAAGCACACAGCCTGGGCCTACTGCCACGTCCCCAACGGGTCGACGGCGGACATGGCCGACGCCATCGAGGCCCAGGTCGAGCGGTTCGCGCCGGGTTTCCGCGCCCGCATCCTCGCCCGCCACGCGTTCTCCCCGGCCGCCCTCGAAGCCGCCGACGCCAACCTCGTCGGGGGCGACCTCACTGGCGGCGAGAACGACCTCTGGCAACTCACGGCCCGGCCCGTCCTCCACCCGAACCCGTACCGCACCCCCCTCGACGGCGTCTACATCTGCTCGGCCTCGACGCCGCCCGGCGGCGGCGTCCACGGGATGTGCGGCTACCACGCCGCCAACGCCGCCCTCCGCGACATGCTCGGCTGAGGCTCCGGGTGCTACCCTCCGGCAGCCCTCCTCGGCCGACGCCACAGACGCCAGTAGATGAACCCGTTGACGGCGAGGACGAGCAGCCCGAGCACGACCTGGTGCGTGCGCGTCAGCCCCTGCGGGTACAGCAGCCCGAACACGTAGCGCTCGACGAAGCCGCCCTCGTAGCCGCCCTCGCCGGCGAGGCGGCGGAAGTGCTTCTCCAGCGGCGTCAGCGGGCACACCCACCCGAACAGCTCGATGAGCACGCCCCACACAGCGGCCGGCACGTGCGCCCACGCGATGCGCGGCCACCGCAGCACGAGCAGCCCACCCGCCACCACGAAGGCCACGAACAGGAAGTGGAGGACCACCACCGCATCGGCGAGGAGGCGGTAGGACATCACTGCGCGGTGCAAGCGAGGGCGAGGAGGCACAAGTGCATCGGAGCGCCGGGCCGGCGAGGCGCCTCAAGTTCGCCGTGGACGTGGCCCGAAGCACTATGCTAGCAGCGGCACCCACGCCCGGGGATACCGGAGCTCGAATCCATCACGCATGGACCCACATCCCATCATCACCATACAACACACCTCGGTCATTCATACGATATGTTCATACAGACTCATCAGCTTCCTGGCTTCTGTGGCCAGGTTGTAATTCTCCTCTATGTGCGCCCGTCCTCTTTCAGCTATCATCACTAGCTCATCAGGCGGCGCCTGTGTCAGCCATCTCATCCGAGACGCGATCCCTTCCACATCACCCTCCGGGGCTAATAGATGGTGGTTCTCGGCAGGTATGGTCTCTGGAATCCCAGCGTGCCACGTTGATACGCAGGGAAGTCCTGCTGCCTGCGCCTCCATCAAGACAGTGGGAGCCCCTTCGCAATCGCCGTTCTGGGCTCGTCTACTACTCAACACGAACGCATCCGATCTAGCCATCACATCTTTCACCTGATCATGCGACAAATACCCATGCAACACAACCCTGTTTTCTATATTTAACCCATGTATCAAGTCTCTTAGATTATCCATTAGATCACCACCTCCCACTATGTCAAGACTCACATCCTTATACTCATTGCATATCGTGGCAAACGCCCTTACCGTATCAAAATGCCCCTTCTTCTCTATCATACGACCTACAGATACAAACCTCCTAACATTAACCGGAGGATTGAAATTATACTCCTCTGTTCTCTTGCCCACATGTATCACATGAATACGATCATCACGTGCTCCTTTACCCACAAGGCGACCCTTCATCTCCTGCGAGACAGCAACTATGTTAGCGATGCCGAAGACCTCACGCTTCATCAGGCCATGAATCTCATCATTGTCGAGCAGCCTGGATGCGTCTACCCCGTGGAACGACACGACTAGCGGAATACCCAGCCTGGCCACCACCGGAGCTATTGCAAGTCCGTCAGAACCAAAATGAGCATGAACGACCGCGGGTGACACGTCCCGTATGGTTGCCTCCATCATATTCCTAATGAGGGCCCATTGGCTCGCATCAGTACCCTCCCGACTATATCTCGTATGTATCCTGTGCCACACTGCCTTGGGGTGCCAGCGCCTTGGCACGTGAAGAACCCGAACCCTAGGGAACGGCCGCTCCGCCTCATTGATGCGCCGAAGGGCAACCACATGTTGATCCCCCATCTTCCTATCCAGCTCACAGACCATATCATATATGAACGTTTCAGATAGTTTGGAGAACGGCGATCTGAAATGAAGAACCCTCATGGATCTACGCTGCTCTTTTTCGATCAACTCTCGTTGCACCTGTAAAGCAGGCCGCGTGCTCCCACCATCGTCAAGCAGAGAAGGCAGAAGAAGGCGCTCTCAGCGCTAGACGGAGGAGGTGTAGCGGGCGACGGGTATCGGGAAGGACAACCACGGGATCGGTGTGAGGCAGGTCAACCGTGAACGTCACCACGACCCGGGCTATAGGGGAGCTGGTGAGGGCCCGGTGCATCGCCATAGTTACGGCCTACACCTTCCCAACCCTCGCCTAGCGATGGCAAAATAACCACGGCGCCGTCCACGTGGACGCGCCGGCATAGTGGGCGTGCACCGAATTCCAGTGGCTGCACCAGGGACCCGTCGCCTCCGCCAAACGCACGCCTCACTTCGGCCGCATAGCCCGACGGTGGAAGCTGGCACTGAGCTCGACCTCGCCCCACGCGGCGCGGCTTACACCACGCTCGTCTGCTCAAGCACGGCTCCGGAGTTGGCCTCTCGTTCGGGAGCGTGCCTCCGGTGCTTCAGTGCCAGATGCGCTCGACGAGGCAGGCGGCGAGGAGGACGTCGGCGCCAACGAAGCCCTTCGAGGCGTCGGCGGAGACGAGGAGTTCGTCGAGGAGCTCAGGTCGGATGTTTCTGGTGGTCTGGAGTTACCTCGGTACAGCGGGTCAACTCCAACTCCAGACGCAGTCGCCCCGGGCACCGAGAACCGTGCTCTTGCTCCGCCCCCGCCTGCGTATCTTGCGTTTCCTAGTCCAACGTCCCTCCTCGCTGCGAATCCGTGAGTGGAGGCAGAGTCCAGGGTTCTGCACGAAGATGCATGGCCACAACATCTCTACGTATACGTGCTGGCTACAGGCGCTGGTTGAGCTCACTGCTAACAACCGGTGACGTAACTCGCACGATCACGGTGGTACCCCTCTCATCTGGCAACTATATAATGCGCTTTCACGAAGCCGGATTGAATTCCTGCTCTAACCTTAGCTGAAGAATGGCAAACGCCAACCTGGTTTCTGAACGCCGGAATTCGATTCCAGGTTGTGCCTGAGCTGGTGTAGACTTCCATGGGGCCGAGAGAACGTATTGGCTATGTGGTCAAAGCCGCGCAGCGGCGGCTCTTTAGCCTGCCTGACAAGTTAGCCTTGATCACTGGCTGCCCCAGGTCAGGTACTACTGCCCTCGTTCGATGGCTAGACAGCAACAGGAGAGTGTATGCCATCAGCGAAAGCAGAGCTATGCATGCAGTGAACGCGCTGGTCAATGAGGCCAGGAGACATAAGAAACTCAACAGAAGGCGTGATATAATCACCGACACGTCAATATATATGCTAAGCCAATACTATTATTCAACTAGATTCATGCTATTTCCTGATATCATCATAGACAAAGAGCCACTACTCGGTATGTCTTTGGGCAAAGACAAGGACCCGGCGCGATTCATAGATAATGTGCGATACGTTATCCCTGAACTCAAGGTTGTAGTCTTGGTGCGAGACCCCGTCTCAACCCTATGGTCGATGACACAACGGAAGTGGGGGCATAGCATCGAGGGTCGTGATCCCCGTTTCATCCCGCTCAACGACCATATCAAGGTGTGGAATGATTCATCAAGGCTCATCCTTGATCTACGCGGCGATAAAAACTTCTACGTTTGTCAGTTCGAGAGGTTATGCAACGATCCAGAGCACGAATCAAAACGCATATTTGATTTCCTGAACATCAACGGCAACAAGATTTTCTCACCAAGGCCCACCAAAACCACAGGCTTCAACCCAGAAGAGATCGACCAGATCCACGCAGAGACTGGCGAGCTCGCCAGAGCGCTCGCGGAAGGAGGCATCATAGATTCGAGTCTCTGGCACCGAGTATGAGCGTTGGTTGGCGAGGCGGGCATTGAGAGAAAGGCATCGCTGCTTTCGGGGTCAGAACAAGGTTCTACACCGGACGCCTGCGTCGCGTGGCTGAACGGGAGCCGTTCCGGGTGTAGTGCCGAACGTAGCAGCGCAGGTTGTCCTTGTTGAGGAGGAGGTGGAGGAAAGCGAGATGCGTGCGCGTCGGCCCCCCACCCTCGCGCCCGATATCCAGGCATGCCTCGACGACGCGATGGAACGTGACGTCCTGGTCGAACCACAGCTCCCAGGCATCTCGGGCGGCTCGACCCATTGCCGGGGCCTCAGACTCCCGGCCCTCGAGCAACGCCGGGAGATCCGCTACCGCCCGCTCCGGGACCTGAATGCTGATTGCCGACCAATCTGGACCTAGAACGGGTGCCCAGTCGTCGGCGAGGATGACGGGGACACGGCCCATCCGGAGGGCCTCGAAGAGGCGGAGGCTGCTCGGCCCTAGCCCGAGGGGGCAGAGTACGAACTTCGACGCCCGCATGACGTCCTCGTACGAGCCGTAGTAGCGGCGGCGCTCTTCGGCGTCGAGGAACTTGGCCTTGGGGCGGCTCTCCCCGTTCGGCGTGGTGTCCCGGAGGTAGGCGCGGGGGTGCTCGATGCGGAGGAGCTCCCCCCGGAGCGGGTGCGTCCGGCTCGCCCCGACGAATGAGAAGAGGAAGGGGGCGTCGTCGCGGAGCGGGGTGTAGTCGAAACCGGGGTGCTCGGCCACGCAGGGGTAGTGCCCGGCGCGGGTTCGGCCGGGTAGGTGAGCGGAGCGAGGGAGGCAGCCGTAGACCCCAGCCATGACGGGGAGGCTCCCGCTGTAGGCGTCGAAGACGAAGCAGCGCTCGCGGTAGCGGGCGACGTACGGGTGCCTCAGCAGATCCCGGCGCTCGCCGGGCGTGATAGCGAACAGGATGAGGTCGGCCTCGTCGGGGTGATCGACGAGCCGGTGCTCGCCGAACCGGTCGACCCGCGCGGCCCGCAACAGGCGGGCGTACTCCTCGCCACCTCCGGGTCGGGCCGCGGGGTCGTCGGCGGCGGGGAGGAGGAGGACGCGGGCCATAGCGATGGGGGAACGAGGGCGACGGGCCGACGGGAGAAGCCGGCGGCGACACACCCGCTGGGGCGCATCCGCACGAGGGACGCGAAGCTAAGCCGCTGCTGAAGGCGGAGGCAAGGCGTGTCGCCCGAGACCGACGCCGGGTGGTTCGTCGAACGCCGGGACCGATCCGCTTCTCGGCGCCGTCCTCAGGCCCCGAGGGCTCGCCGCATCCGCGTGGACGTCCGGATGATCTTGTTGGCGACGTGGGGGGCGGATCGGTACGCCCGGTTGAGCCGCCGCAGCACCCGCAGTTGGCCGGGCACGTCCGGCACCCGCTCGGCGAGCAGGCGCTCGAACCGGCGCTCGGCGTGCTGGTAGAGCGCGAAGTCGAGCTTGTTGACGCGCATCACCACCTCACGCTCCTCGTCGGTCAGCTCCACCTGTCTCGGCCGCCGCGTCCCCTTGTTCACGGTGACGTAGCAGAGCGCAGAGAGAGGCCATCCGAACGTATGCCCGAAGAGGAGGAGGCTCTCCTCGTAGCGGCTCACGAGACCGAGGGCGGGGAAGGTATCGAGGTTTCGGATGGCCTGTTCGAGCAGGGCCTCGGCGTGGTCCTCGGGCCCTGGCAGTTCGCCGTCGAGCAGCGCACGCACGCGCAGTCCGCTCAGGAACACCGTCTGGAAGTTCCGCGGCCATATCGGGAAGACGGCCGGCGCATCCATGTTGCAGAAATCTATCAGCGATGTTCCCTCCTCTATCTTCCCTTTATCCAACGCGTAGTAGTAGTGTGATATGGTCCGATCAACGGGGTCGCGGAGGAACGTGAAGTGGACGTAGTGGAGGTCGCCCGGCAGCCGCTCGTGCAACCCGTACCCGATGTGGGTGCTGAGGGCGCGGATCGGGGGTTCGTCGGAGAACCGCGCCTGCAGGCGCTTCAACCTCGGCTTCGGGTCGAACACGTTCGTGTGCTTTACGTGGGTGTCGCCGAACCAGCGGCTCAAGACGGTCCTGAACGTGCTGCCGGCGTTCTTCGGGATGTGCTCGAACACGAGCACGTCGCCCTTGCGGAGCGGGGTGTGGGCTCCCATCGGGGGTGCGGATAGGGGGCCACGCGGCGCGTGCTGCGCGGCTCAGGCGGCTTGGTACTGGAGGGTGTGGAACTCCCACAGCTTCCCACGGCGCGCTACGAGCTCGGCGTAGGTCCCCTCCTCCACGATCCGGCCGCCGTCGAGCACCACCACGCGGTCAGCCGACTCGATCGTCGATAGCCGATGGGCGATGACGACGGCGGTGCGGCCGGCCATGAGCCGCTCGAGCGACTGCTGGACCTGCTGTTCGGCTACGCTGTCGAGCGCGCTCGTGGCCTCGTCGAGGAGGAGGATCTCGGGGTCGCGGAGGAGCGCGCGGGCGATGGCGATCCGCTGGCGCTGCCCGCCGGAGAGCCGCACGCCGCGGTCGCCGAGCACGGTGTCGAACCCCTCGGGCAGCTCCTCGATGAACGCGAGGGCGTTGGCCTGCTCGGCCGCCCAGCGCACCCGTTCCATGGACACGTCGTCGAGGCCGTACGCGATGTTGGCCGCGACGGTGTCGTGGAAGAGGAAGGTGTCCTGGCTCACCAAGGCCATCTTCGCCCGCAGCGGCGCGAGGCGGAAGGCGCGGAGGTCGGTGCCGTCGTAGAGGATGCGGCCCGCCGTGGGGTCGTGGAAGCGGGGGATGAGGTCGACGAGCGTGCTCTTCCCCGCCCCGGACGCGCCGACGAGGGCGACCGTCTCGCCCCGCCGGATCTCGAAGTCGACGTCGTGGAGGACGGGGGCGCCCTGGCCGTAGGCGAACGTGACCCCCTCGAAGCGGATGGCCTCGCGGAGCGAGGCCGGCTCGAGCTCCCCCTCCTCGATGACCGGCTTCCCCCTCGGCGAGAGCAGCGCCGCCACGTGCTCCCACGAGCCGATCCCGGCCGCCATGATTCCCCGCTGGTGGTTGAGGTTGTGGACGATGGGGAACATCCGGAACAGCGCGAAGAGGAAGGCGAGGAAGGCGGCCACCGAGAGCCGCCCGCTCAGCACGAACACCTGCACGCTCACCACGACGAGCCCGATCAGGACGACGGAGGCCGAGGCCTCGCTGAGCGGCCGCACCGTCGCCGCCTTGATGCCCATCGCGATGGCGACCTCCCGGACCTCCTCGCTCGCCGCCTCGAACCGGCGCCGCTCGTACGGCTCGCCGTTGAAGGCGAACACCGTGCGGACGCCCCCCGTGAACTCCGTGACGACGGCGGCGAGCCCGCCGTTGGCACGGGCGATCATCCGCCCCCGCCGCTTCGCCTGCTCCACGATGGGCCGGAGCCCCCACGACAGCAGCCCCATGAACACCGCCGCGGCCAGCATGAGCGGCCACGAGACCGCCAGCACGAACACGACGTAGGCCAGGAGCAGGAACCCCTGGGTGATGATGGTCGCGCTCGTCTGCAACTGGATCCGGATCCGGTTGATCTCGGTCGTGAGCGCGTTGATGAGGACGCCGGCTCGGCTGACGGTGTAGAACGGGAGCGCCGTCCCGAGCAGGCGGTCGAACGCCATGATCCGGAGGCGGTGGAGCCCCCGCTCGATGGTGTTGATGGTGGCCGTGCGCGAGGCGAAGGCGAGCATCGTGCGGAGCACGATGCTGAGGAGGATGAGGGCGGAGACCTGGTAGAGCCGGTGCTCCGGCGGGCGATCCGCCGCCAACACCCACGTGTCGATCCAGCCCACCCCGATCCGGATCGGCTCGGCAGCCGGGTCGGACACGCTCTTGAGGAGGGGGATGAGGAGGCCGAGCCCGACCCCCTCCAGCGACGCGCCGAGGATGGTGGCGGTGAGGGCGACGGCCACGCGCCACCGCTCCTCCCGGACAAGGCGCAGGAGCAGCCGGAGCCGCTCCCGCTTCACCTCGTCCGGCCTGAGCCGGACCCCGAGCCGTCCTGTCCCGGCCTTCTGAGCCGCTCCGTTCTTCGCCCGCATGACCTTGTGCGTACCCATGAGAACCGGCGGCGACGGGAGGAAGACTACTGCAGCAGTACAGACGGACCCTAGATCCCCCCGCTGATGCTGGCAACCCGGAGGATGATCAGCGCGATGGAGGCGACGCTAGCCACGACGGTGAGGCCGTTGAGCCACGTGAACCGCTGGTTCACGCTCGTCTGCACCGTCACCACGTCCCCATCGAGGAGCGGCGGTGGCGTGGCCTCCCCGCTCGTGAGCGCCTGCAGCTCCGACGTGAACACGATGCTACGATCCAGCGAGGACGCACGCGACACCTCCACCGTAACGGACCGCACCACCTGGTCCGTCTCGGCCTGGAGTTGGGGGCCCCCGGCGATCGTGAGGAGGTCGAGGAGGCCCGTCTCCGGCGCGACCAAGTAGCGCCCGGGCTGCCGGACGCTGCCCCACAGGTCCACCGAGATGACGGGCTGGCCCGGCTCGGCGAACAGGAAGACCGCCACCCCCTGCCCCGTCTCCGGCTGCGCGGCGGCCTGCACCCCCGAAAAGAGGAGCCCGAGCACGCCGAGGAGCCTCCAAGCACCCCGGGGGGCACGGCGCACCAGCGCGGCCCCCGTCCCCGTCGCGTCCTGCAGCGTCATCGGCGCCCCCCTCGGTCTTCCTTCTTCGTGGCGCGGCCACCGGGCAAGGAGCCGCCGGCACGGGCGACCCGGGGCTCCCCAGCCGCGCCGTCTCCCCCCGAGGCGTCGCCGAAGACGCCGAAGTCGGCCTCGCCGATGCCGTACCCGTAGCCGTACCCGTAGCCGTACCCGTAGCCGTACCCGTAGCCCCCAGGGCGACGGGGCCACTCGACGGCGTTGACGACGACGCCGATGAACCGGGCGCCCTCCCCCTCAGCGACCTCGACCGCGCGGCGGGCTTGGCGGAGCGCCCGGAGGCTCGTCTGGTTCACGCGGGCGACGAAGAGGACGGCGTCGCAGTCGGCCGTGAGGAGGCGGGCCTCCGGGACGGCGAGGACGGGCGCGGAGTCCACGATGACGACGTCGAAGTGGTCCTTGGCCGCGCGGAGGAGGTCGCGCATCTTCTGCGACCCGAGGAGCTCGGTGGGGTTCGGCACGGACTGCCCGGCCGTGACGGCGTAGAGGCCGTCGGCCTCGCTCTCGAACGAGCCCCAGTCCACGCGGAGGGGATAGCGGTAGGCCTCCCAGTTCACGGGGCCCTCGTGGAAGAGGAGGTCGGAGAGGCCGCCCTCGCGCGGGATCCCTAAGAGGGTGTGGCCGGTGGGCTTCCGGAGGTCGGCGTCGAGGTAGAGCACGCGGCGGCCCGCCTGCGTGAAGGCGATGGCGAGGTCGAGCGCGATGGTGCTCTTGCCCTCGGTGGGCTCGGGGCTCGTGACGAGGAGGGTGCGGATGGGGCGGTCCGGGAGCGAGAAGAGGACGCTCGTGCGGAGGTGGCGGAACGCCTCCGTGACCGGGCTGAGCGGGTGGAGCGCCGCCACGGCCAGGCTCGACACCTGCCGCCCTTCGACCCCCACGAACCGCTGGCCGCCGAACTTCTGCTTGATGAGGCGGTCGAAGGTCGGGACCACGCCGAGGAGGGTGAACCCCGCGCCCTCGACGTCCTGCGGTGCGCGGAGGCGGTGGTCGGTGGCGTGGCGGACGAAGGCGAGGCCGATGCCGAAGAAGAGGCCGCAGACGATGCCGAGCGCGAGGTTGAGCATGGGCTTCGGTGCCACCGGCTGCACCGGCACCGACGCCTCCCGGATGACCTCGACGTAGCCGAGCTCGCCCTCCTCGGCCACCCGCATCTCCTGGAGCTGCTGGAGAAGCGAGAGGTACATCCCCTCCGTCGCCTGCCGCGTGCGCTCGAGCTGGGCGAGGTGGATGGACTGCGTGGGGAGCGCGCGCATCCGCCCCTCGTTGGACGCCTGCCGCTCGCGGAGGGCGGCGAGCTGGGCCTCCAGCCCACGGATCTGGATCTGCTTCGCCACCGCCTCGTTCTGGAGCTCGGCGATGCGGGAGAGTCCGGCCCCCCCCACCGTCGGGTCGATGCCGCCCGAGGCCCGGAGCTCCTGGACGTACTGCGCCGAGAGCTGGTCCACCTGCCGCTGCATCTCGTCGATCCGGCGCTTGAGCGAGGCCAGTTCCGGCACCCGGCTCTCGTTCCCCCGCAGGGACGGGTCCCGGGCGTAGTAGTCGGCCGCCTCGACCTCGAACTGGGCGATCTGATGCTGGAGCGCGGCGATCTGCTGTGAGGTGCCGGAGGCGAGGCGGCTTGCGAGGTCGGGGAAGACCTGGCCGGCCTCGTGCTCGATGGCCGCCAGCGACGTCCGCGCCACCTCGAGCTCGACGAGCGCGTTGTCGATGGCGGCGTCGAGGGCGGCCGTCTGCGAGACCACCTGCTGCCCCTCGAGGTCGAGGTTGACCGCCCCCTCCCGCGTCATGAACGCCTCGAGGGCGGCCTCGGCGTCGGCGAGCTCGCTCCGGCGCTCGGCCACCTGCTCCTCGAGGAACGCGCGCGCGTTCGAGACGGAGGCCCGGCTGGACTCCCGGCCGCGCTCGCGGTACAGCTCGGCGTACACGTTGGCTATGCGGGCGGCCTCGCGGGGATCACGGGCCTGCGCCGTGATCTGGATCATGTCCACGAAGTTGCTGACCGGGTCGAACGTGACCTGCGCACGCCCCCGGTCCCGCCCGAGCAGCTGGGCGGCCCGCTTGATGATGGCGGAGTCCCGCCGGGCGATGGCCGCGGAGTCCGCCCCCATGAGGCGCGCGGCGACTTCCTCCGCGAGGGGGACGGACTGCCGGAGGAACTCGATCTCGTTGGCGAGCGAGCGCTCGGGCAGCCCCATCAACGCTGCCTCCATCGTCGTCATGCCCCCACCCCGCGCTGAGGCCCTGTTCAGCATCACCACGCTCGTCGTGCTGTAGACGGGCGGGCGCAGCAGCGTATAGGTGACGGCGAGGCCGACGCAGCCTACGAGCGCGATGAGCACGATCCACCACCCGCGCCGGAGCGCCTGCCATACGGCGGAGAAGTCCAGCTTCGGCGCATCTTGTAGAAGACCGGGGGGGGGGCCGTTTCGGGTGTCCATCGGGTTGGATTCAGGTCAGGAGCGGGGCGACGAAGGGGTCAGGCCGCGCCGTGGCCCGTGAGCACCACGGGCACCGTCCGGGCGAGGAGATAGAGGTCGAGGGAGACGGACCAGTCGCGAATGTAGCGAACATCGAGGTCGAGGCGGCCTTCAAAGGGGATTTGGTTGCGGCCGGAGACCTGCCACAGCCCCGTGATCCCGGGCCGGACGCGGAGGATCGCCCGCTCCCGCCCCTGCATCCGCTCCAGCTCGACCGGAAGATACGCCCGCGGCCCGACGAGGCTCATCTCCCCGAGCAGCACGTTGAGGAGCTGGGGCAGCTCGTCCAGGCTCGTCTTCCGGAGGAGCCGCCCGACCCGCGTCACGCGGGGGTCCTCCTTCAGCTTCGCGTAGCGGGCGTACTCCTCGCGTGCGGCCTCGTCCCGGGCGAGGAGGTCGCGGAGGAGGGCGTCGGCGCCGACGTGCATGCTCCGGAACTTGTAGAGGGTGAAGCACCGGCCGCCCCGGCCCAGCCGGGCCTGCCGGAAGAGCACGGGCCCCGGCGACTCGAGCCGGATCAGCGCGGCGATGACGAGGCCGAGCGGGAGGATCAGCGGGGCGGCGGCGAGGACGACGGCGAGGTCGACGGCCCGCTTGAGCCGCTGCCGCCACCGCGCCAGCAGCCGGTGCCGGATCTCGATGCCGAGCGCGCCGTCGAGGTCGCGCGCCTGCGCCCACAGGCTCGTCAGCCCGCGGAGGTCGGGGAGGACGAGGACGCGCTCGAAGTGGCGGGTGTAACGGTCCACTACCTCCACGGTCCGCTCCCGTCCGGCCTCGGGCATCGCCACGACGGCGTAGGGCACCCGGTTCTCGGTGGCGTAGCGGGGGGCCAGCGCGAGGGGCCCCGCCACCGGCACCCCCGCCACCTTTCCCCCGTGCGTGGTAGCGTCGTCCTCGAGGAGGACGGCGGGGGCCA
>Ga0207873_1003171_pt1 | contig 12421 bp, 7 predicted proteins | sample BGWIniCompost_FD_187373 | JGI IMG/M metagenome (GOLD analysis project Ga0207873, IMG submission 187373) | Cellulose adapted compost microbial communities from Newby Island Compost Facility, Milpitas, CA, USA - BGW Initial Compost (SPAdes)... ... | reverse complement strand
AATGGCCTTGAATTATATCTGGATCGGTTTCTTTTTGATCGCCTTTTTGGTTGCGGCGGTCAGGGTCTTGGGCTATTGTTTCCGCGGTTTTTTTGAGCAGACATTCGGCGTCGTTTTCGACAACGCCGACCTCAACGTGTTTTACGATATCGTGAACGCCACTTTCGAAATGGCGGCAACCGGCGTTGAAGTTTCCATTTATCTCATCGGCGTGATGACGCTTTGGCTTGGCATTATGCGAATTGGCGAAAGCGCCGGAGCCGTGCAGGTCTTGTCGCGGCTGGCGAGGCCTTTCTTTCAAAGGTTGTTTCCCGGCCTGCCCAAGGACCATCCAGCGGGAGGCTCGATTCTGATGAATTTTTCGGCCAACATGCTTGGGCTTGACAATGCGGCCACGCCCATCGGCTTGAAAGCAATGAGCGAGCTCCAGGAGTTGAATCCCGATCCTTCGCGAGCATCCGACGCGCAAATCATGTTTCTTGTGCTGAACACTTCCGGGCTGACCATTATTCCCGTATCCATCCTGGCGTTGCGGGCTGCTGCGGGGGCGGCCAATCCAACCGACGTATTTCTGCCGATCCTTGTCGCCACTTACGCGTCCACAATGGCCGGATTAATCGCCGTCGCGATTTTCCAACGGATCAACTTGTTGCAGCCGGTGATTTTGGCCTATCTCGGATCGATCACGCTGGCGATCGGCGGGATTATCTACTACTTCTGGACCCTTCCGCCGGAAAGGGTGGGCGCGGCGTCGAGTCTCGCCGGAAACTTCATTTTGTTTTCAGTCATTATCGGGTTCATTGTCCTGGGGATTAGAAGAAAAATCAATATTTACAATGAGTTTATAGAAGGCGCGAAAGACGGTTTTGGCGTGGCCGTAAAGATCATCCCTTATCTGATCGGGATACTTGTAGCGATTGGCGTTTTCAGGGCGTCGGGCGCTATGGATATCTTGGCGTCAGGCATAGAATGGATTTTCAGCGCCATGGGTTTCAATACCGACTTTGTGCCCGCGCTGCCCACGGCCTTGATGAAGCCGTTAAGCGGAAGCGGCGCCAGGGGCATGATGGTGGAAACGATGAACGCCTATGGGCCGGATTCATTTGCCGGCAGGTTGTCGTCCATTTTCCAGGGTTCGACGGAAACCACCTTTTACGTGCTTGCGGTTTATTTTGGGTCGGTGGGAATCCGGAATTCCCGTTATGCGGTTACGGCCGGGCTCATTGCCGACTTTTTCGGGATTCTGGCGGCTATCTTTATCGCTTATCTGGTGTTTCATTGAAGAATTCGGTAACAGCGATAAAACCTAAACGGACTTTTTCTTACATTCCGCAATGGGGATGAGCGGCGGGATCGCGTTTTTTTATTTCGCCCGGCGCGGCGGCGTCGCAAAATATTTTGTACTTTGAGGGCTGTGCGATTTTCTTTTTATTATCTATTTTGAGACAATTTTGACATATTTATAGGCATGAAGGCCAAATTAGTTTCAACTTACGGGTTAAATCCATTAATTTGCCAACTGAAATTTTAAACCATGGCGCTATGGAGAGCAGGATTAAAAGGAATACATTGGAAAAGACAATTTACGACAACGCCAAAAATCATTTTTTAGGGAACTTTCCAAGCACGCTTCCAATCGAACAGGCTTACGTTCATATCGGCATCTATTTGGGATGGATCATCGACAATGAACTGTACTCCGATTATTTCAGAGAGGAAGCGGAAACAGAAATTTACCGTTTTAAGCGCCGCGAAATCACCAGCGCCATCCTGAGCGAAATATGGGATGGATATTTGGGATATGAGCTTTTCAACGACGAAGGCAACATGTTCACCTATTATTATTATGGCGGGGGGCTGTACAGACGCGATTATGAAATGATCCTCTGCAAGGGGCTTCCTTCGCTGTATCATGTGCAGGATTCGTGGGAAAACTACGACAAGATAAGCAAGCAGATCGGCAAGCGGTTCGACGATTGGAAAAAGCTGATCTGATCTAACGTTTTCCCATTTTTCTGCTGCGGCGCGATTTCCAATCTGTGCGCCGCCGGAAAAGCATGAGACAACCAGCGGCCTGACAACCTCCCTGTGATTTCTCCGGAGGTTTCTTTCCGAATTTGTCTTCCATTCTTCCCAATCTTTCGATAGCGCCACGCTATTGAAGGCGCATTGCACGGCGCTGCGCCGGCAGAACGCGCCGAGCGACGCAGGGCCGGCCGGTTCCTTTACCCTTAAAGGTACGGCGCCGTTTTTTGCCCTTCCAGAGGAGTCTCCTAATTGCTTCTGAACTTGTTCCTTAGCAGATCGAGTTTCGATTGAAAATCAAGCTCTTCCGTTCTGGGCGATTTCCTTTTTTCCTTTTTCTGCGGCTCGGCAAAAGGATCGCTTTTCATCGACAGCGATATTCTTTTCCGGGCAGGATCCACTTCCAGCACGGTAACCGTGACTTTCTGGTGTACGCTCAGTTTTTCCGAAGGAGAGCTTACAAATTCATCGGCGATATGGCTGATGTGCACAAGGCCGTCCTGATGAACCCCGATATCCACAAACGCGCCAAAGTTGGTGATGTTGGTTACGATGCCCGGCAGTTTCATCCCGACCTTCAGGTCTTCTATCGTGTTCACATTTTCCTGGAAGGAGAAGGTCTCGAAGGTTTCTCTCGGGTCGCGGCCCGGTTTTTCAAGCTCCTTCATGATATCCTCCAGGGTGGGAAGGCCCACTTTGTCGGTCACGTATTTTTTCAGGTCGATCTGCTTCCGCTTTTTAGGATCGTCGATGAGCTGGGACACGGTGCAGCCCAGGTCTGCGGCCATTTTTTCGACAATGCCATAGCTTTCAGGATGGACGGCGCTGCGGTCGAGCGGGTTTTCCGCATTTTGTATCCTTAGGAATCCCGCCGCCTGTTCGTAGGCTTTATCGCCCATACGCGCGACGTTTCTTAAAGCGGCGCGGTCTTTAAACGGCCCGTGTTCGTTGCGGTAGTTGATGATATTCTGGGCAAGCTGCGGCCCAAGGCCGGACACATAAGTCAAAAGCTGTTTGCTCGCGGTGTTCACTTCAACGCCTACATTGTTTACGCAGCTGATCACCACGTCGTCGAGGCTTTTCTTCAGGGCGGTCTGGTCCACGTCGTGCTGATATTGTCCGACGCCGATCGATTTCGGATCGATCTTTACCAGCTCCGCCAGCGGATCCATGAGTCTGCGTCCTATGGAGACCGATCCTCGCACGGTGACGTCGTAATCGGGAAACTCTTCCCGGGCGATTTCGGAAGCCGAATAGATAGAGGCGCCGCTTTCGTTCACCATCACGACGGCGATGTACGCCGGAAGTCCAAGACTCTTGACAAAGCTTTCCGTTTCGCGACTCGCCGTGCCGTTGCCAATGGCGATGGCTTCAATCTGATATTTTTCGCACAATGCCATGACAATCGCTCCCGCTTCCTGGGTTTTGCGCTGGGGCTCGTTGGGATAGATGGTGGTGTTGTAAATCAATTGCCCAAGGCGATCGAGACAAACCACCTTGCAACCGGTGCGGAAGCCCGGGTCGATGGCCATCACATTCTTTTGGCCAAGCGGCGGCGCAAGAAGAAGCTGGCGCAGGTTCTTGGCAAATACTTCGATGGCTTCTTCGTCGGCTTTCTTCTTCGAAAAAAGGCGCGCTTCGGTCTCCATCGAGGGTTTCAGAAGCCTTTTGTAGCAATCGACGGCCGCCTTTTCAACAATGCCGGCGGCTTCGTTCGAAGACTTGATCACATGATCTCTCAGGAGGCTTAACGCGGACTCCTCGGGAGGAGCGCAGTCGAGGCTGAGGATCAGCTCTTTTTCTCCTCTTCGCATGGCGAGCACCCGGTGAGACGGAGCCGTGCGAACAGGCTCTTCCCAGTCGAAATAATCTTTATATTTCTGGCCTTCCTCTTCCTTGCCCTTGATCACGGTAGATTTGTATATGCCCTTATTGATGAACAAATCCCTCATCTTCGCCCTGATCTCGGAATCTTCGTTGATCCATTCGGCGATGATGTCGGAGGCGCCTTGTATCGCTTCTTCTTCGTTGGCCACGCCCTTTTCCGGATCGATAAATTTGGCGGCTTCGGCGGTCACGTCGAAGTTCTCCTGCGAATATATCCGTTCGGCGAGCGGCTCGAGGCCTTTTTCCCGAGCAATCGTGGCCCGCGTTCTCTTCTTTGGTTTATATGGCAGGTAAAGGTCTTCGAGCGCCGACATGGTTTCGGCTTCTTCGATCTTTTTCCTGAGTTCGTCGGTGAGCTTGCCCTGTTCTTCAATCGATTTTAGAATCGCCTCCCTGCGTTTATCCAGTTCGCGAAGTTGTTCGATCCTGTCTCTGATGGCGGCGATCGCCACTTCGTCCAGGCTGCCTGTCATTTCTTTTCGATACCTTGAAATAAAGGGAACGGTAGAACCTTCGTCGAGCAACTGAACCGTTGCAATCACCTGGCGCGGATTCAGCGACAGTTCTCCCGCAATTTTTTCTATATGAGCTGCATTCATTATTTGGAGTAAAGAATTTTAAAGGCAACAAAAATAAAAAAGATTGAAAAGGGCGGAAGAGCTTTCCAGAAAAATAAGTTTTTTAAAAAATTCAGCAAAAATATCGTTGGATTAATCCGAAAATGTTATTATGGCGGTCGCCGCCGGATTTCCTTTGACTTGCCGTATGTTCCCTTATCTTTGCCGAAAGTCATGAAGAAAAAGAAATCGTTAAAGCGGGAGCTTATTGAGTGGGCCGTCTTCCTGGGCGTCGTCGCGGTCCTGTTTTTTGCCGGCTGGTACAGGGAAGTCGCCGGAACCATCCAGCGAGTCATCCTTCAGACCGGCGTTTTCAAGCCTGAATTTCACGATGCGGCCGGAAGCGCGCCGGAGGCTTCCTATGAATTTACGCTCCTGGATGCGAATGGGAAGTTAACGCCATTCAGCGAGTTTAAGGGCAAACCTGTTTTTATTAACTTATGGGCCACGTGGTGTCCGCCATGCATTGCAGAAATGCCGGATATCCAAAAACTCTATGAGGACGAATCGACCGGCGACGTGGCGTTTGTGATGATTTCGCTGGACGACGAATGGGAGAAGGCCAAAAAATTTGTGGAGAAAAAGAGATACAGCTTTCCCATTTACCGCCTGGCCTCTCCGCTGCCGGAGGTTTATAACAGCCGGTCTATACCCGCCACATACGTGATTTCCCGTCAGGGGAAAATCGTGATGTCGAGGCAGGGGATGGCGGATTATTATAACAGGAAGACGATTGCGTTTTTGAAGGGGTTGTAGCGGCCGGTTGCAGGTTGTTCCGGTTTCGCTCCTCAAATCCTGTTACAGCCACCCCAATTCCAGCTTTGCGGCGTCGGACATCATATCGGGACTGTAGGGGGGATCGAACGTCAACTCCACCTGGACTTCGTTAATTTCTTCCAGGTCTGATATGGCCCGTTTCACCGTATGGACGATGGCCGCGCCCGACGGACACCCGGGATTGGTAAGCGTCATCAGCACAAACACGTCGTTGCAGATCAACTCGATATGGTAAATCATTCCCAGATCAAAAACGTTCACAGGAATTTCGGGGTCGTAAACTTTCTTGATTTGAGCGATTACCCGTTCTTCGAGCTCCTTGTTGTCCGATATGATTTCCGGGTGGTTAATTGTTTTCATGGCCTGTAACGTTTTTGTCAAATTTAGAACGGCGTTTGCCCGCGTTTTATGATCCTGATCACAATTCTTAGAACGCCGGCAGGAACAAAAGAGGCTAAAACGGCAAGGGCTGGAGGCTTTCAATCATGTGAAAAATGCCCGTAAAACTTACGCCACGGGCTTTTTGATATTTTTGGCATATGCTTTGTTCTCCCTTGAAAAAAAAATCGTTCATTAAACTTCAAAAGACATGAGAATTTCATTTTACATTCTGTTCTTCCTCGCCTTTACCGTATTTTCCTGTAAGGAATATGTAGAAGGTCCTCAGGGGCCTCAAGGTCCACAGGGGCCTCAAGGTCCTGCCGGACTCGACGGCAGAGAGGCTTTTGTGCTTGAATACGAAGTCGATTTTGTGGGCCCGGATTATTCCGTTCTGATCGAATTTCCCAATAATTTTTACCCGCTGGCTTCCGATGTCGTTCAGGTTTATCTTTTGTGGGATGTGGATGGCGACGTAGATATCTGGAGAGCGCTTCCGCAAACCATCTTTACCAAAGACGGCCTCTTCCAGTACAATTATGATTTCACTTTCGACAATGTAGCCCTCTTCCTCGACGCCGATTTTCCCATCTCGACGATGGGGCCGGCTTATCTGCTCGACCAGATTATGAGGATAGTGGTTATTCCCGGACAGTTCCTTGAAGGCGCCCGTATGGACCTCGACTTGTCCGACTACAACGAGGTGGCGAAGACATTCAACCTGAAGGTTGTGCAGGCGAATTAAGAGGAATCGTCTCAGTTCGCCGGGGCTGACCTTAAGATTTTCCAGACGCCTTGCCGTTCAGCGAAGTTGACCGTCAACTTCGCTGAACGCGCGCGCGGCGAAGAAAGCTGCCCGTCGATTTTGTTGAACGCGCGCGCGGCGAAAGAAGCTGGCCGTCGACTTTGCTGAACGCGCGCACGGCGAAGAAAGCTGGCCGTCGATTTTGTTGAACGCGCGCGCGGCGAAGAAAGCTGACCGTCGATTTTGCTGAACGCGCGCGCGGCGAAAGAAGCTGGCCGTCGACTTTGATGAACGCGCGCGCGGCGAAAGAAGTTGACCGTCGATTTTGCCGGACGCGTCCGCGTGTAAAGAAATTGATCGCCGGCTTTGTTGAAAAAAGTTCGAATTCAGGAAAGCCGGCGGCCAGTTTCAGGGTTGCGGGGCGAGGAATGAGATAATTTTCAATGATAACCTGCCACCGGAACGACCTGCGACTGACTTTTCCACGCATTTCATCTATTTTTGCGGGCATGAACTATCTATCGGTTGAAGGGCTTGAAAAACGGTATGGGGACAGGACGATCCTCGACGGCGTGTCTTTCGGCATTGAACAGGGTCAGAAAGTCGCGTTGATCGGCGTGAACGGGTCGGGCAAATCGACCTTGTTCAACATCATCGCCGGCAAAGACGCGCCCGACGCAGGCGCCGTCGTCTTTAACAAATCGATCTCCACCGGCTACCTGAGCCAGAACCCGCAATTCGATCCGGAACATACCGTGGCCGACGCCGTTTTCTCCTCAGGAAGCGACATTTTGCAGACAATAAAAGCGTATGAAGACGAATTGGAAAGATCTGCGCAGGGCAAGGGCGATCTTGACAGGCTTGCGGAACTGGCGGAGAAAATGGACGCGCTTCAGGCCTGGGATTATGAAGCGAAAATAAAGCAGATTCTCGGCAAGCTCGGCGTTCACGACCTTTCCCAAAAGGCGAGCCTGATGTCGGGCGGACAGAAGAAAAGAATCGCGCTGGCGCAAACGCTGATTATGGATCCCGATTTTCTGATTCTCGACGAGCCCACCAACCATCTTGACCTGGACGCCATCGAATGGCTGGAGGATTATCTTTCCACGCAAAACAAAACGCTTTTAATGGTCACCCACGACCGGTATTTTTTGGAACGCGCGGCAAATGAAATTCTGGAGTTGCATCAGGGCGCGATTTACTCATACCGGGGGACCTATAGCCAATATCTTGAAAAGAAAGCCGAACGCGAGGAGGCTTTGCGGCAGGAAGTGGATAAGGCGCAAAACCTGCTGCGCAAGGAGCTCGACTGGATCCGGCGTCAACCCAAAGCGAGGGGGACAAAGGCAAAATACCGGATCGAAGCGTTTGAAGAGCTAAAAGAAAAGGCCTCGCAGAAGACCGGCGAAGAGACGATGAGGCTCGAAACGGTTGCGACCCGGCAGGGGAAAAAGATTATGGAAATCAGAAACCTGAGCAAGTCGTTCGGCGGCAAAAAACTGCTGGAAAATTTTTCCTATACTTTCAAAAGAAATGACAGGATAGGCATTGTAGGAAAGAACGGTTCGGGCAAGACCACCTTTCTGAACCTGATAGCCGGGGAGTTGAAACCCGATTCCGGGGAAGTGGACCGCGGAATAAACACGCATATCGGCTATTACACGCAGCAGGAGATGGTTTTCGACGACAAGAAAAAGGTGATAGAAGCGGTGTCGGATATCGCCGACGCGATCAAGACCTCCGGCGGGTCTGTGATTTCGGCGGGGCAGCTGCTTACGCGGTTCAAGTTTCCGCCACCCGTCCAACACAACTATGTGGAACGGCTCAGCGGCGGCGAAAAACGGCGGTTGCAGTTGTTGATCGCGCTGATTCGCAATCCCAACTTCCTGATTCTCGACGAGCCCACCAACGACCTGGACCTTGTCACGCTGAACATCCTGGAAGACTACCTGGCCAATTACGACGGCTGCCTGGTGGTGGCCACGCACGACCGGTATTTTATGGACCGCCTGGTCGATCATCTGTTTGTCTTTGAAGGCGACGGCGCGATCAGCGACTTCCCCGGAAATTATACCGACTACAGGAATTTTGTCGAAGCGCGGCCGGCGGAAAAAACGGAGAGCAAACGGGAATCCAAAACCGTCGCGCCTCCCCGGAAAAAGAGGGAGGAAGAGAAAAGAAAGCTCACGTTTAAGGAGCGCCGCGAGTTTGAACTTTTGGAGAAAGAGATTGAAGACCTGGAATCGGAGAAAGAGCGGTTGTTGCAAAAGATGAACGAAGGAACGGCCAATCATGAAGACCTTCTAAGCTGGGCGAAAGAATTGGAAACAATTCAGACGGCGCTCGATGCAAAGACGGACAGATGGCTGGAGCTTTCGGAATATGAATGAGGTTGCGGTTGCGAGTCAGATTTCAATCCTCAATCCTCGCTCCTCATTGTTGGTCGCAGAATTTCCGATCATGGCACGGGGTCGTATCCTTTTCCTCCCCAGGGGTGGCATCGCGATATTCTTTTCAGGCCCATCCATCCTCCCTTGATCACGCCGTATTTCATAATCGCCTGTTTGGCGTATTCCGAGCAGGTGGGCGTGTAGCGGCACGACGGAGGAAACAAGGGAGAAATGGCGTATTGGTAAAACCAGATAGGCAAAAGAAATATCTTCCTGATGATGCGCCTTGCTTTCATGGGCGAGGATTTATTGATCGTAACGCTAAATTATTGTTTTTTGGGATACGCTTTTTTAACATGGGAGAAAAGTTCATTGCAACCCTAGCGTTTTTATGCATATCTTTAAAAGGCATTGAAGCGCACAAATGATTCGCGGCTTGAAGAAAACGGGGTTAAGATTTGCAATTTTTCTGATCTGCATTTTGGGCTTTGGCTCCATGGAATGCGCGGCTCAGGCGGGGAGTGAAATCGCGGTAGGCGATTCCACGGCTTCAGACCTCCTCGCCATCGACAAAATATTCGTGATCGGCAACCGGAAAACAAAGGAAAGCATCATCCTCCGGGAGATGAAGCTGAAGCCGGGCGACGTCATGGAGAAAAGCATGCTATACGAAGAGCTGGAAAGAGACCGGAAAAAGATATTGAACACCAGCCTTTTTCTGGCCGTGCATACGAACGTGATTGACCTCGGCGGCAACAAGGTGGACATCATCGTTCGCGTGACGGAAAGGTGGTACTTTTTTCCCGCGCCGGTTTTTCAACTCGCCGACCGCAATTTTAACGACTGGTGGGTAAACCGGAACCACGATATTGACCGCGTGAATTTTGGTTTGAAGTTTTTTATCTACAACATGCGCGGGCGCAATGAGACCCTGAAGCTGATCGCCCAGGCGGGTTTCACCCGGGGATTCCAGGTTCAATATTCGTTTCCCTACATCGACGCCAGGCAAAAGATCGGCCTCACGTTGACGGCCGAACGTTTTGCCAACAACAATCTCAATTACATTACGGTCGCGGAAAAACAACAGGACCTTTCCTTTCTCGAAAGCGATAAATGGCTGCTTAAGGAGGCGCACTATGGAATGAAATTCACGTACCGGCGATCATTTTACAATTTCCACGATTTTTATATCGATTACCATCGCGACCAGATACGCGACACCGTGGCATATTTCAATCCCAACTACCTGCTCGACGGCCGGCTGCGTCAAAGATATCTTCATCTGAAATATGTGTTTACGCGCGACCTTCGCGATGTGGCCGCATATCCGCTGAAGGGCTTCCTGCTGAGAGCGGAAGCTTCCAAGTCGGGCTTTGGAATCTTCGACGATCTCGACATGTTTTCGCTGGGGTTCAGCTACGCTCATTATTTTGACTTGAGCGGCGGATACTATTTTTCCACGGAAGCGGGAGCGAAGGCAACGTGGCCGAAGCGGCGGCCTTACCATAACCTGAGCGCGCTGGGCTTCCAACCTTACGATATCCGGGGGTATGAACTTTATGTAGTGGAGGGAAGGCATCTTTTTTATAACAGGAATACGCTGAAAAAGCGCATATTTGAGATGAACATGACAAATAGAATGATACCTTTGCGTCAATTCCGGCAATTGCCGCTCGCGCTATACCTGAAGACTTTTGTCGATTACGGCTATGCGGCGAACGATTGGATAATCCCCGAGGGCGACAGGCTTTCGAACGCGCATCTTTTTGGAGCCGGGCTGGGTCTCGATATTGTCACCTATTACGACCTGTCGCTGCAGTTTGATTATTCTATCAACAGGCTGGGAGAAAAAAGATTTGCCCTGGGCATGCGGAGGCTTTTCTGACTTTTTTTAAACAATAAACAGTATAGCGACCTTTTATAGAAATATTTTAATTGATTGAGAATGAAAAAAGTACTGGTTCTGGCGATTAGCCTGTGTTTGATGATCCCCGTTTATGCCGACGAGGGGATGTGGCTGCCTCTTACAATCAAGGAAGCGATCTATGGCGATATGAAGAAACTTGGGCTGCAACTGACGCCCGAGCAGATTTACAGCGTGAATGGTTCGAGCCTGAAAGACGCCATAGTGTCGCTGGGTGGATTTTGCACCGGCGAGATCATTTCCCGTCAGGGTTTGCTGCTCACCAATCACCATTGCGCCGAAAGCTCCATTCAGTCGCATAGTTCCGTCGATCACGATTACCTGGAAGAAGGGTTCTGGGCGCAAACGATGGAGGACGAACTGCCCAATCCAGGGTTGTATGCGCGTTTCCTGGTGAGAATGGAAGACGCGACCAAAAAAGTGCTTTCCGGCGTAAAAGACTCGATGAGCCAGGAAGAGCGGAAATCGTTGATCGACGCGGCGATAAACCGGCTCGCCAAGGAGGCGACCGAGGGCACGACCTACAATGCGGAGGTCAAGCCCGTTCTGGAAGGAAACCAGTATTACCTGTTTGTTTATGAAACCTATCCCGACGTGCGCCTTGTGGGAGCGCCTCCGGGGGGTATCGGATATTACGGCGGAGAAACGGACAACTGGACCTGGCCGCGGCATACGGGCGATTTCGCCTTGTTCAGAGTGTATATGAGTCCAGACGGCAAACCGGCGGAGTTTTCTCCGGAAAACATACCGCTCAAACCCAAACATCATCTGCCCATTTCCTTAAAGGGCTATTCCGAGCATGACTTCGCCATGATCATGGGCTTCCCGGGCAGCACGAAGCGGTATGCCACGTCGTTTTCTTTGGAACTGGCCATCAACCAGACCAATCCCGAGCTGATCAGGATTATGGACGTCCGTCAGAATATCCTGAAAGAAGCGATGCAAAAGGACGAGGAAACGAGGATACAGTATCATTCGAAGTTCTTTCGGATCAGCAACGCGCTAAAATATTACCGCGGGCAAACCAAAGGTATTATCGACCAAAAGGTGATTGAGAAAAGAAAGGAACTTGAGGCGCGTTTTCAACAATGGGTCGATCAAAGAAAGAGCCGCAAGGAGAGCTATGGCAATGCATTGCCAAACATTTCGCAGGCGTACGATGAGATTAAGAAGTTTAATCCTGCAATGGTGTACGACCGGTACGCAAGCTACCTGATCGAAAGCGTTTCATTTTCCAACTCCTTTTATCCCCTTGCTTCGATCCTTTCCGCAGAAAATATGGAAGAGCAAGTCAAACAAGCCATTGCACAGGCGAGGGGAGAGGCCGTAGAATTTTTCAGCGATTATCGCCCGGAAATTGACAAGCAAGTGTTCGCCGCGCTCATGCAGCTCTATAGCGAGCAAATATCCGATGAACTTAAACCGGTTTTTCTGCGCGAACGGCGCAATTTCAGGGTCTGGGCCGATTCGGTTTACGGCGTTTCAATCTTTACCGACAAGGCCAGGCTGATGTCGTTTCTCGACGATCCTTCTGCCGAAAAGCTGCTTTCAGACCCGGTTTATAAGATCGGCCAGCAGTTGATGGACCACTATATGGAAATCCGGGGGAAGACGACGCAGGCGCAAAACATGCTGGACGAAGGGAACAGGCTTTTTGTGAAAGGTTTAATGGAAATGC